>Ga0214473_10003856_pt1 | contig 18095 bp, 13 predicted proteins | sample RVTome_7_FD_203509 | JGI IMG/M metagenome (GOLD analysis project Ga0214473, IMG submission 203509) | Soil microbial communities from uranium-contaminated site in the Upper Colorado River Basin, Wyoming, United States - RVT98D197 | ecosystem: Environmental > Terrestrial > Soil > Contaminated >... | reverse complement strand
AAGATGAATTATTATTGGAAGCAAAAAAATTAGTTTTATTGGCAAAAAAAGCTTCGGCGTCTCTTCTGCAGAGAAGACTCCGAGTTGGTTATGCCCGCGCCGCCCGCTTGCTTGATTTACTTGAGGAACAGGGTATAATAGGTCCAGCTGATGGTGCTAGGCCCAGGGAAATTCTAATTGATGAGGCCATTGGGCCGGAAGAACTACCGGAAACCGATGAATTTGCCAAGCCAGAAGAGGAATTAATGGAGATGGATGAAGATACTGAAATTACTGAGCCGACCGAAGAAGAAAAAAAAAATAACGATTAGCTATAATTATAACGAAAATAAAGCCTGCTGCTTAATTAAAAGTCATGGCCTATGACCAGCTTTATCTATAAACAAATAAAAAATCAGTCAACAGTGGCTGAAAGATTAAAAAGTAAACGTTTAGCTTTGGGCTATAAATTGGAAAAAATCAGCAAAACCCTGAGCATTGAAATTAAATATCTGCAAGCTTTAGAAAGCGGCGATTTTCATAAATTGCCTGGCGACATTTATGTCCGCCAATGGCTAAAAATTTACGGGCAACTTCTGGATTTGTCGGTTAGCGAATTAATCAAGGATTACCAGCAAGAAAATAAACTCCAATTAAGTTTTACTGATTACCGAAAAACTGGCTTTAAGTTAAAAAAACATTTTTTTAGCCTGCCTCCCCGTTTTGTCAGAAATTCATTAATTGGTCTGGTGGTGGTGGTTCTTATTATTTATCTCGGCTGGGAAGTAAAAAAAATTATTGAGCCGCCGCCCTTGGCTATTTTAGAACCGATCAATAATTCCACGACCGTCAATAATAAAATAACAATCAAAGGGCAGACAAAGCCCGAGGTTATAATCTGGATTAATAATCAACAGGTCTTAACAAACTCCGACGGCTTATTTGAGCAGGAGGTTGAATTAATCTCCGGCTTGAATACTTTCCAGATCAGCGCCAAAAAGAAAAATAGCCAAAAAAATAATGTCACCCTCTCGATTATTAAAGTTAATAATGACCAAGAATCGACCAATAGTTACAATAATAATTTAAGTTTGATATATAAAACAACAGGGTCCTTTATAAAATAAATTAAAATTATGGCAAAAAAATTAGACACTTTATCCGCCCCTTCGCCTAAGGGAGAAAAAAACCAGGTTCCGGAAAGCCGCTATAATGCCGCCCTAGAGGCGATCAATCAAATAAAAGAAAAATACGGCGACGGTTCAATTATGAAATTAGGGGAAACAAAAAATCTAGACGTTGAAGTTATCCCGACTGGCTCATTATCACTAGATCTCGCCTTAGGCGTCGGCGGGGTACCGCGCGGCCGCATTGTGGAAATTTACGGTCCCGAAGCCTCTGGCAAAACCACCCTGGCCTTACACATCGTCGCCGAATTGCAAAAACTAAAAGGTATCGCCGCTTTTATTGATGCGGAGCATGCCCTTGACCCCGAATATGCCAAAAAAATCGGAGTTAATATTAACGAATTATTAATCTCCCAACCAGACACCGGGGAACAAGCTTTAGAAATAGTTGAGACCCTAGTGCGATCTAATGGAGTTGATGTTATTGTTATTGATTCAGTGGCTGCCCTAGTCCCCAGAGCAGAAATCGAAGGTGAAATGGGCGATCAGCATATGGGTCTGCAGGCTCGGCTAATGAGTCAAGCGCTAAGAAAACTTTCTGGAATAGTTTCTAAGTCAAAAACCGTGGTTATTTTTATTAATCAAATCAGGATGAGAATCGGTATTTTCTTTGGTAATCCGGAAACGACTACTGGCGGGATGGCTTTGAAATTTTATTCATCAGTAAGAATCGAGGTCAGGCGCGCCGCCCAAATTAAAAAGGGCGATGAAGTCGTTGGCAACCGCGTCAAAGCCAAGGTGGTAAAAAATAAAGTGGCCGCGCCTTTCAAAACTTGTGAATTTGACATTATGTATAACGAGGGCATTTCCATTGGTGGCGATGTTTTGGACACGGCTTTTATTCATAATATTATAAATAAAAGCGGCAACAGCTTCAGCTACAACGAAACAAAGCTGGGTGTTGGCCGAGAAGCCGCCAAGCAATATCTTAAAGATAACCCCAAGTTGCTTGAGGAAATAAAAAAGAAAGTTTGGGAAAAAGTTAAGGAAGCTTAAATAAAAAAAATTCCCCCGCCAGTCGGCGGGGAATTTTTTTTATTTAAATTATCTATTGTCCACCAAAATAGGCTTTTTAACCTCCGACTAAAAGTTTTCACTAATTAGTAGGCGGCTTGCCTGTTTTGGTTTTTGTTTTTGTTTGGTAGGGTGAAAAAAATAAATTACTTTTAACCCTACTAAAATAAGTATAGCATAGTTTTCGCTAAAAATCAAGGTCTAAAGAGTTGTTTTTCTTTTTTTTTTATTATAAGATAATAGTGGCGGCAATGGCCGCTTCATTATTTACTAAAATGAATCAAGGAGTAAAAATTGCTAGAAATACGGTTATCCAATTTGTTGGTAAGGCGCTAAGTATTATTCTAGGAGTAATAACTTTGAGTTTAACGACCCGCTACCTTGGCCAAATTGGTTATGGTTATTATACGACCGTCTTAGTCTTCCTCCAATTCTTCGCCATTCTCATGGATTTTGGGCTTTATTTAACATTAATGAGAGAAGTTAATCTAGAACCAGAAAAAGAAAATTGGATTTTTAATAATGTTTTTACTTTAAGAATAATCTCGGCAATTATTATTTTATGTCTAGCGCCAATTGTTGTTATTTTTTTTCCCTACCCGGCGATTGTTAAATGGGGTATTGCCCTGACTGCCCTGGCCTTTATCTTCAGTTCGCTAGTCCAAATATTTACTGCTCTTTTTCAAAAAAGATTAGCCATGGCTAAAGTCATGCTGGCGGAAATTTTTGGTCGCTGTATTCATCTATTATTTATCATTTTAATTATTTGGCTCAATGGTAATTTGTTAACAATTTTAACTGGCAATGTCCTTAATGCAATAATTTATTTCCTGGCTCTTTTTATCTATGCTCGATCGTTTATTAAAATTAATTTACAATTTGATTTCAACTATTGGAAAAAAATTATCCAAAAAACCTGGCCGATTGCCGTCGGGATAATTTTTAATTTGATTTATTTTAAAACCGATACGCTTATTTTATCGGTATTAAAACCAGCTGGTGATGTGGGAATTTATGGCGCCCCTTATAAATTTTTAGAAATTCTGGCTGCCCTCCCCCATTTATTTTTAGGCTTAGTTTTACCAATTTTAACAATAACCTGGGCCCAGAAGAATCTACTGGAATTCAGAAAAATTTATCAGGCCAGCTTTGATTTTTTCGCTTTAGTGGGTGCGCCGTTAATTTTTGGTACTTTAATTATTGGGACCCCGGTAATTACGTTATTTGCCGGCCCAGAATTTGCGGCTTCGGGTCCGGTTTTAAAAATATTAATGGTCGCCACCGTGCTGATCTTCTTCGGCACTTTATTTAATTATTTTATTATCGCTATTGATCAGCAAAAAAAGATTTTAAAATATTTTATCATAACTTCAATTCTTTCAGTTATCGGATATTTAATTTTTATTCCTCTTTACTCATATTATGGAGCGGCTTGGCTGACTGTTTTTTCCGAAGCCTTTATTGCCTTAATGTCTTTTTGGCTGGGCTGGCGCCTGACCAAAATTAGCTTGTCATTAAAAATCTTTTTAAAAATTATCCCGGCTAGCTTGATTATGACTCTGATTATTTATTTGCTGAAATTTCTACCAGTCTTGCCTTTAATTTTTATTGGTATCGTTGTCTATGGTTTGTTATTAATTCTATTTAAAGCAATTAGTATAGATTTTATAAAAAATATATTTGCCAAAGCGACTGTCAACGAAGAACCGACTTTGTTAAATGAATAAATATTAGCTGGGAATAGTGGATTTTGCTACGCAAAATCCACTATTCCCAGCTCTCTCCCCATCCCTTAGGGAGGGGGCAAGGGGGTGGGCAATATTTATAAAATATGTATTACTATATTCTTATCAGTCTATTTATCCTCTTTTATAGTTACTTAACCTGTAAAAACACCAAAACAGGCATTTATTTAATTATCTTTTTTTTACCTTCTTACTTAATCAGTTTTAAAATCGGCCCGATCCCCTTCACTTTATTAGAAGGCATGATTTTAATTCTATTTTTTTGCTGGCTGTTTAAAGTTTATAAAATTGGCGGCCAATTAAATCTTAATATTTTCCAGCCCTCAACAAATAATCCGATTCCCAAGACTTTACGCTGGCCGCTGATTTTATTTCTAATTGCCGCCACCTTAGCGGCTTTTTTATCAGAAAATCGTCTTGCCGCCCTCGGTATTTGGAGAGGGTATTTTATTGAACCATTGCTGTTTTTTATTGTTTTAATTTACAGCATTAAAAATTTAAAAGAAATTAAAAATATTATTTATTGTTTAGAGTTATTAGTCTTGGGTATTGGTATTTTTGCCTTGATTCAAAAAATAACCGGAGCTTTAATCCCCAATCCTTTTTGGGCAGATGTTGCTACCCGCCGCGTCACCACTTTTTTTGGCTATCCTAATGCCAATGGTTTGCTAATTGCGCCGATTATAATATTGTCTTTAGGAAATTTAATAACTGATCTTATTTCTGCGATTCGCGATTCGCGATTCGCGATTCGCGATCTAGTCTACGCAGTCTTTAATTTAATAATTTTGGTCTTGGGTATTTTAACGATAATCTTCGCTCAATCCGCCGGTGCTCTAATAGCTGTTTTTCTGGGAATATTATTCTTATTATTTTATTATAAAAAAACCAGATATATTACTCTGGTTGCTGTAATTATATTTTTTATTTTAATCTCCCTTTCATCTTTTTCGCCATTTAAGCAGGAAATTAATTATAAAAAACTGGATTTAAATTCATCATCATTGGAAATTAGATTAAATCAATGGTCAGAAACCTTAAAAATGTTAAAAGACAATCCCATTATGGGCGCGGGGCTTTCAAATTACCAAAATAAAATGAAACCTTATCATCAATTTAGTTTTGTGGAAATATATTTATACCCCCACAATATAATTTTAAATTTTTGGTCGGAAACCGGACTTTTAAGTTTACTGGCATTAATCTGGCTGGTTATTATATTTTTCATTTATTGCTTTAGGAAGTTAAAGGACTCTCTGTCCCCCGTTTTATCATTGACAATTATCGGCGCTATGATAACATTGCTGGTTCATGGGTTAGTAGATGTACCTTATTTTAAGAATGATTTATCAATATTATTTTGGGTGATAATTGGATTAATTATTATAAATACCAAATCACAAGCATCAAATAACAAATAAGAACCAATGACCAAAATTCCAAAAACCAAACTATTATTCCTTATAAAGCGTATTAGTTAAGAGTGTTTTTGTCATTTAATATTTGGTAATTGAAATTTATTTGGAATTTGGCGCTTGGTACTTGGAGCTTTAAATATGGAAGCGTGCGAGAGTGGCTTAATCGGGCCGCACTCTGCGCCCAAGGCGCACCCGCCTCGGGCGGGGAAAACTAATAAAAAAATATGTATAATGTTTATATACTATATAGTAAAAAATTAAACAAAAAATACATAGGTGTTACCAAAAACCTAAAAGAAAGGGTGGATCAACATAAAAGCAAACAAACGCCATTCACTTCTAAGGATAGTGACTGGAAATTAGTTTATTATGAAGTTTTTAGTTCAAAATTAGATGCATATTCTGAAGAAAAATTTTTAAAAACAGGCAAGGGCCGGGAAAGAATTAAATATTTACTTCCAGATACAATGAGTAAATTAATATAAATAATTTGGAAGGTTGGCAGAGTGGTCTAATGCGCCGCACTCGAAATGCGGTTGGGGTGAAAGCTCCTCAGAGGTTCAAATCCTCTACCTTCCGTATCATTTACTTAGAAAATTTGTTTATCAATTTCAGACGGAAACAGTTGAATGGGCCGCACTCTGCGCCCAAGGCGCACCCGCCTCGGGCGGGGAAAACCGTTAGGCCGGCAAGGGCATCGGGGGTTCAAATCCCTCCGTCTCCGCCAATTTTCAGAATTCGGAATTAATGAATTATTGAAACACTTGAAGTTTTTACTAAGTAAAATATTAAATTAATAAAAAACCGGGCAACGCTACCCGATTTTTTTATTTAAGTTATTTTAATAACCTTGTCTTACTTCAACGAATGTTATGGCTTTGCCAATGCTTCCGGCCCTACCAGTCCGTCCGATGCGGTGGATATAATCATCATAGGTTTGTGGCACCGTATAATTAATTACATGGGTAATATCTTTTATATCCAGGCCGCGGGCGGCAATATCAGTTGCTACCAAAATGTTAACAATGTTACTTTTAAATTGGGTGAGCGCCTTTTGCCGCTGGCCTTGTCTTTTGCTGCCATGAATCGAATCGACTTTGAATCCTTTATTAGTCAGATTATAAGTTAGTTTAATAACGTCGGACTTAGTCCGGCTGAAAATCAAAACTTTGCTTAGTTCTGGTTGGGCGAGCAATTCCTGTAGTTGATTGAACTTGTGGTTCCTATCAGTAACTTTAATAATATCCTGATCAACGTTATGAGGAGTCTCGCCGGTTTTCGCTTCTACGGTCACGGGATTATCCAAGAAGCTATTAGCCAGGCCTTTAATTTTATCCGGCAGGGTTGCCGAAAAAAACAATGATTGTCTGGGCTTCGAAAGTTTTCCGATGAAATTGCGAATTTCATTAATAAAACCCATGTCCAGCATCCGGTCAACTTCATCAATTACCACATTGTTGAATGATTCAAATCTGATGGCTCGGCGGTCGCTTAAATCTTTTAATCGGCCGGGTGTGCCAATGACGAAATTGGGATTATACCGCAAATTACTCAATTGGGTAAAAATAGGCAAACCGCCGACGCAACTGACGCATCTTAATCCGGTACCAAAAGCGAAGTCTCTAAACTCGCCTTCGATCTGGATCGCCAGTTCCCTGGTCGGTGCCATTATCAAAACTTTTTGCGACTTATCTTTAAAAACCTTATTAATCAAGGGCAATAAGAAAGCTGCGGTTTTTCCAGTGCCGGTATTAGCGAGGCCTATAACATCCCGGCCCTGCATGATTTGGCCGATTGTCTGGTCCTGGATTGGGGTCGGAATAGTATAATTTTTCTTTTTTAAATTACTTACTAGCTCCTTACTTAAGCCAAAATCAGCAAAGGTGTTTTTAATTTCAATTTCCACAACCTGGGAATTAACTGAAGATTTTTTAATAAAGCGATCGATCTCAATAATCTCTTCGCAAAAAGCTCTGGGCCTTGAAGAAGTCCGGCGTGAGCCAGAACTAAAACGGGAGAATTTTCTTCCTCCTTCGTTTGAACGATTATAAGAGTTGGAATTTTTGCCAAATCTGGATCTGGCATTAAAATTTTTTGACATTTGATTCCCTGACGCTAAATAAATTTAGCGTCTGAATAATTAATTTACCAATTGCTGCATAGAACATCGAAAATTAATTATTCGGAAATCTATAGAACAATTTGAAGTAAAGTCTAGTTTAGCATGGCTAAAACTTTATGTCAAGGATAAACAGTGCTTAATTCATCTAAATAACTTTAATAAGGCTTAGCTTAGCCAAGATTAATTCAGTTAATAAACACCTATATTTTAATAAAATTATCATAAAATTGCTGTTTTTTTATTATAATGATAAAATTTAGGCATTAAATTATAATCATTTATGGCTCAAGAATTTGAAACCCAAATTTTAGATATAAATATTAAAGAGATTAAAAATAGGCTGCGCCAATTAGACGCCAAAGAAGAACCTGAAGTTTTTCAAAAAAGATGGGTTTTTGATATCCAATGTCTAGATGCAAAAACTCCCGGTCTTGGCGAATGGATTAGATTAAGGCAAGCCGGCAATGAAACCTTACTAACTTATAAAAATCGCCAAGGTTTTGGTATTAATGAAACCGAAGAAATAGAAGTTGAGGTTAATGATTTTGATAAAACCGCGGAGATCCTTGCAAAGCTAAAATGTTTTACCGGCAAATATTATCAAGAAAATAAAAGAGTTAAATTTATTTTAAATGATATTATCTTTACTTTAGACACTTGGCCAATGATTCCCACTTTATTGGAAATCGAAGCGCCAAGTGAAGAAAAAGTTAAAGAAGGTTTAAAATTATTAGGTTTAGAAGGTAAAGATGTCGGTCATATTGGCATAATTCAAATTTATAAACGATACGGAATTGATCTACATAGGTTTCCAGAATTAAAATTTAATTAATTATGAAAAAAGAATTATTAATCGGGCTTACCGGCTGGACCGACAAGCATTGGCAAGCCAAGATAAAAGAAATAAAACATTATAAAATTAAAGAAGTGGCGGTTTTTTTAGAACAATTCAGCAAAACAAAAAGGTTGAAAATATATAATGCCCTGGCCCAGACAAAAATTAATGAAATTCCCCTGGTTCATAGCCGCGAGGACTTAACAAAGGCTGAAATGCTGTTATTGATAAAAAAATATAAAACTAAATATTTCACCATTCATGAAAATCATTTTAATAATCTGCCAAATTGGCATGGTTATTATAAAAACTTATTTCTCGAGTTGGATTATGACAATGATGTCTCTAAAAACGTCAAAGTCGAAAAAGTCGGCGGTTTCTGTATTGATCTTGCTCATTTTAAAGTTGAGGAAGAAAAATGGACAAAAGAGTTTGAATATATTATGAAAAGGAAAAGTTTTAATAAATATTTTTCCTGTAATCATTTAAGCGGCTATTCTCCGAATAAAAACATTGATTTACATACAGTTAAATCAGAACATGACTTCAGTTATTTAAAAATCCTGCCTAAATTTATTTTCGGGAAAGTTATTGCTATTGAAATTTATAACAGCATAAAAGAACAAATCCAATATCAAAAATATTTAAAAAAAATAATAAGTAAGATTTAACTCTGTTGCTTAATTGTTATAATTATTTAATAATATAAATAATTAATTTTATCTAAAATTAGCTAAAAATTGCTAATTTTTTTGTTTTATCTATTGACAAAATTTTTATTATATGCTATATTAACTTGTTAAAAATAAATTTTAAGAGAGAATGCAATTTAATAATTAAATTCCCTTCCCTTATAGGGAGGGATTTGAGGAGAGAGATAAACAAGATGGCATAAATCAAATTTATTTTTTAGGCCATATCTTGCTCATCCTCAATTCCGTTCCTATAAATTATCAATTTCCCGTCCCACCTTCCAGTGCCTGCCAACCAACTTTCCGATTATAGGTCAAGCCCAGCTTGACCTCCTTCCTCAACTTAGTTCTAAAAAAGAAGTGATTTGAGGAAAGAATAATTAAAGAACTTTAAAAAATGGCTGGGCCGAGCAGGTGCCGGACGGATGAGAGCCCGTTTGGGGTCCGAGTCCCCACCAGCCACAAATCTTGGCGAGAAAGAACCTTCTTTCTCGCCGCTTTCTTCCAGTAAATATAAAAGTTTATTGAAAGAAGGTTTAAATCCGTATTTTACCAGCTACTGATTGGAGGGGGGAGCCCATCAACAGGGTACTAAAAGGATAAGAGGTTAAGCTTTTACTTTCGGCCCGAACCTATGTTCGCGGCTGAAATATGCTAACTTTTTATCTGGCTTCGTCTAAACGGAGCAGATCACCCTCCAATCAGTGACTGGTAACCAAAAAACTGCATTTTTTTTAAGCTGGATATAGGCTTCACTTTTCGCTAAAATATTTAGCGAAAAAAATCTCTCTCCTTGAAGTCTTATAACCAAATAGCTTAAAAAGAAATGCAGCTTTTTGATTTGTTTTAATTTAAAAACAGTTTTATAATTTTATTATGATTTATCCCAATTTCTCCTTAGAAAAAAAATTATTCGCTCAAGGCTATCAAACAATTGCCGCCATTGATGAAGTCGGCCGCGGCGCCTGGGCCGGGCCTTTGATTGCTGCCGCTGTTATTGTTGACTTAAATTTACCAAAAATCACCATTAGAGATTCAAAATTGCTTACCCCGAATAAACGGGAAAAAGTCTTTAAAATAACGAGAAATCTGCTTATTTGGTCGGTTGGCTTGGTGAGTAATGAAGAAATAGATAATTATGGCCTGACTTGGGCTAATCAGCAGGTGGTTTTCCGGGCCCTTGATAATTTACCGCTTGGGCCGGATTATCTTTTGTTAGATTATATTCACGGCTTTAATCATAAGCTTCCTCATCAATTAATTATCGCTGGTGATTATAAAATTAAATCAATTTCCTTGGCCTCAATTTTAGCCAAGGTTACCCGGGATCGGCTGATGAAAAAATTTGATAAACTTTATCCAAATTATTCTTTTGCCAAACACAAGGGCTATGGAACCATAGAGCATCAGAAATTAATCGACCAGCACGGCCCCTGTCCGCTTCACCGTTTAAGTTTTTTAAATTAAAAAAAGTATCTTGACTGTGGATAAGTTTTAGTTTAAAATATTAATCAAGTATTTCATAGCAATCGTTCACATGCTTTGAAGGTTGAATATGGAGTGCTTATCTTTCAATCTCCTCTTATTTGCCTCTTGGCTTTTAAGAGGAGATTTTTAATTTTGAAATTTTGCTTTGTTTATACTTAATTAATAATAAACCAATAATAATTAACAAAATTAAGCCTATTACCAGGTAATTTTTTATATTACTTTTTATAAATTTAGGGATAATAATCTGTTGATTTGCAGCTTCTTTGGCTTTTTCATCGGTCCTAACACTAGGGGTCTCGCTCCTTATTTCCCCCATCGCTAGATCAGAGGGCAGCCGGGGCAATAGTCTTAAACCGCCACTAGCTTGATTAACTAGGCCAGTTACCTCAATAGTAAAACCAGGCTGTAAATTACTGGGGGTAGTAAATCCTTTTAAAAATACGTTGATCTCCCCGCTACTATCAGCGATTTTTAGAGAGGTTTTGCCTGTTTCCAACAAGTCTCCGCTTATTTTTACCAAACCGCCGATCATTTCCTCATTAATTTCGTTAATTTCAATGCTTTCCGGATCCGGCAAGGCTAATTTCTGTAAAATAATTACGTCCTGGCTTGTGGAAATCTTCACTCTTTTCTCGCCATGATTTTCTGATACCTCGCCCCGGACTTCCACAACCTCGCCTAATTTTAAATCAGGGAAATCTTTTTTATAGCTATAAATTTGCAAGCCGTTTTCCATAATAACTTCCCCGTCTGTTGAATTAACCTCTACCAGATAAAAATAATTTTTACTAAAAGTTCCAGGCAGAACTATAACTATGCCTGATAAAACAACCTTACTGCCTTTAGTGAGGCTCTTGACTTCGTCAAGCGAATAATAAACGACTGGGGCATTTTGTTCTTGGTTTATCACCTGGTCATTAAATAGCCCTTCATTATTATCTAAAGTTAAAATTCCCCCAGGCTGGCTTTTTTCCTCATTCTCCTCGCCTTGGGTTTGATTTAAAGAAAACTGATTTTGACTACTCTTTGTTAAAAGCTCGGTCCAGGCCCAACCATTATCGCTTTCCCTGGCGTAAGATTTATTTTCTAAGGCTGGCTCGCTATAACAAATTTGGGTTATTAAAACATTGGTTGATGACAATAATTTAACGCAATCCCCTCCTGTATTATTTAACGCAATGCCTGAAACAACTCTTTCAACAATAAAATAACTAAACGGATTAATCTGGGAGTTTAAATAATCCTGGCCATTGATTGTATAGCTGGCTTGGGAATTATCTTGGATTTTTAAACTATTTAAATTAACAGCGACCGAACTATTATTATATAATTCAATCCATTCTGCCTCATCAGAGCCGGCGGGATTTGGCAAAAATTCATTAATTAAAATATTGAGATAATCTTGATTATTACTGTTATTATTAGCCGGCGGCGTTGGCAGATTAATCGTTACTATAAGATAGTCACTGCTGGTTATCAGTCCATCATTAACAAATAAAGTGACTAAATAACTCCCGGCAACAGCAAAGCTATGGCTGGCTATTTGCCCGCTAGCCGTCAGATTATCACCAAAATTCCATGAATAAGCCAAGGGGTCATTATCAGGATCAAATGAGCCGGCCCCATTAAAAACTAAACTTTGGTTAACCAGGGCGGTTTGATCAGGCCCGGCATTAGCCACTGGCGGCTGATTCGGCGGGGCATTTACCGTTATCAATAAATCGTCTGTAGCTTCAAGTTCGCCATCAGAAACCGTTAAAATAACCGCATATGTTCCGGTCGCTAAATATTGGTGGGTGGTCGTCACCCCCAAACCATTCCCGTTGTCCCCAAAATCCCAAATATAATTAAGTTCATCTTGATCTGGATCAACGGACAGCGATCCGTCAAATAATGCTAATTGACCAAAATTAACCGCTTGATCTTCTCCAGCATTGGCCAGCGGCGGCTGATTCGGCGGTTCAATACTGGCTGGCAGGCCTGGCGTGCCGCCGTTAATAAAACTTTCTTGCCAATTTTCTCTTTCATTAGAACCGTTTAAATCAATTTTCTCTAAAGTCCGGCCATTGCCGTTTGCGCCCCATAAACTTTCAAAAACTACCTGATTAAAAAAGGTCTGGCCTTCGTCGGCGCTTAAACTAATTGTCTCCAAACTATTACCAAGCGCCAGGCTGGCTTCAAATATTGTGCCGATAAAGCCCGGATAGTTATTCAAAAACGCCTGACCGTCATCTGCGATAATAGCAAAGGCTTGCCCGGCGATTATCTCACTGCCCTGGAATAAGCTCAAAACATGATTATTACCGTCGTTAAAACGCCAGCTTCCTTCACCACTGCCGATAATTATCGTAATTGGTTCGATTTCTTTATTATAAATTTCTACCCATTCCTGACCATCATCACTGCCGGGCAGATCATACATTATTTCGGTAAAAAATATATCAGACGGTTCTGTGGCGGTAATTTTTGGTATAAATATTAATAAATTACCGAGTAAAAATATGATAATTATTGTTTTATTGAGCATATTTTTTAATTAATTTTCAATTATCAATTTTCATTGAATGTAACAATTTTCAATTTTTCAATTTTTAAACTAATTCCTTAAGGTGTTAGTGATTTTTTGAAAAATCATGGTAAGTTCTTGCGCTTCTTGCCAAAACCTTCTAGTAATTTCTCTTTCTGGGATACACTTTGTTAACATCCTTAACCAATGTCTTGATTCTTGGGATTCTTTCTTACAAATAAATATCTTGTTTTTAAAATCCTTTTTTGAACAGGCGTTGTTGGCTTCCATATAATTGGCGCCAATACTGGTTGCGGAACGGATAAGCTGATTAATTATTAGCCTATTTATAATGTCTTGTTTTATATTTTTGCAAAGGATAATAATGTCTTCACCGAATTTAGCTGTCCGTTCTTCTAAGTCGTATTTGTTTGAAAATTGAGACATTGGAATATTGAAAATTTATTGAAAATTAAAAATTAGAAATTGAAAATTGTTTAGGCTCTCCTCAAGAGAACCGTCTCTGGAAAACAGAGTCGGAAACCAGGTAACGGTTCTCATTGATTTGAGTTGAAAAGCGTTTTTGGCCTCTTGTAAGGAGCATCCTATTATATTAAAAAATAATAGGTTAATTATTTTCTACGGGCACTTCTTCAATGGTAATGTTTTCTTCGGTTAAATCTTCTGTCGGAACTTTTTTCTTTTTACTTTCCAGCATAATAAGATCAGTGACGATTACCTCGGTTTTATATTTTTTCTCCCCGTTTTTATCCTCCCAGTTGCGGTAAGCAAGCCTGCCGGTCAGAAAAACTTTATTGCCTTTGTTTAGGTATTTTTCGCAAATATTGGCGAGCCTGCCCCAAGCTACCGCCAAATGAAAATCCACGGTTTCTTTTTTTTCTTTGGTCTTGATGTCTTGCCAGGCATAATTGGTCGCCACAGTGAACATGACTAATTTCTGTCCGGACGGCAGTTTTTTGACCAGTGGATCCTTGACTAACCGACCGATTAACTCCAAACGATTGTAATCCATATTTTTGATAATTTCTTCCCCTCCACAAAAGATTAATTAATTATTAAATGCTTTTTCCTTGACAAAAATTCATTTTTTTTTATAATAAAAATGAGGCATGTTTCCTAATTATTTAGGAAAATGCCATCAAAATCGCTTTTCGCCTATTACCCCCACCTTTTGGGGGTTTTAGGTTATATAAAAACTTTCTAAATCATTTATCCCCAGGCAATTCTGTCCGCAATAAAGGCGACGGCGCAATTCTTTATCCAATAAATAACTGATTAAATTATTAATTTTACTTGGGCAGCGACGGCGCTTTTTTGTTTTTTAGAATAATTTGTTAGTTATATTTTAGCAAAGGAGGCTTAACTGTCAAATATTTTTAATTTTACAAATTTAACTAAAAAATTTTTCTTAATATTGTCTTGACTAAAAAAATAGTGTATAATATTAGTAACAACTTAAAATTTCTTTAAAAAATTGTTGGCTGCCAACGATTACTCTCGCTTACTAAATTTTTTTGTAAGTGACCAATCATCAAACAGCCTCAATATAAAACTTTTAAGAAAGGAGGTGTTGAATCCTATGGCAAAAAAGAAGAAAGCCAAAAAGAAAAAGAGAAGATAAATTTTCTTTACTCTTTTATAAGAAAGTTTAGAAACTTTCTAAAACAAAAAATCCCGGTTTTACAACTTGGGATTTTTTGTTTGTAATAGTAATAAATTTTAATTAAAATAGGGATTTTTGGGGTTTTTCCAGCTCTTTTTCATGAAAAGCCCTGATTTTTCCATACTCACCGTCATAACCGGCGATTCTTAAAACCTGCCCTTGTCTTATCCTAATTATACCTTTAACAATTAATTCAGGAGTTATTTTTAGAAGCTGTTCTTCATTTAAATTAATCAATATATTAAATTCATTGTCTCCTTTTTTTATTAAATCAAAGTAAAGACTGTCAACTTTTTTAGTATTTTTGTTTTGCTGATAAGCTTCGGCGATTATTTCCTTAAGCGGCACCAGGCTTTTGAATGGGATTTTATCCGAGCTGTTGATAACTTTTTCTCTGTCTGCCAATTTATCCACACGATTAAGCACGCCGATGGTTAAAGGTTTTTTACAAACCGGACAAATTCCCTGGTGTTTTTTTGTTTCATCGGGAGAAAAATTTATTTTACATTGGCGATGGCCGTCAAAATGATATTTACCTTCTTCTGGAAAAAACTCGATGGTGTAGAGAAATTTTTTCCTATCTTGATTTTTTATAATCTGATAAATTTCTTCATAAGTAAAGTCTGCTAAAGCAAAAACATTGGCTTCCCGGCCGATCATTTGCCCGGAATGAGCGTCAGAATTGGAAATTAAGGTAATTTTATCAAGTTTTGACCAGCGCCAGTTCATTTCCGGGTCCGAGGAAAGTCCTGTTTCAATCGCATAAATATGCGGGGTAAGCTCTTCAAAACATTCCTCCAAAGAATCAAAGCCGGAATTCGAGCCAAAGACGGAAAACCAGGGCGTCCAGGCATGGGCGGGGATAACCATGATTTTATCATCAACGTCTAAACAAATTTTTAGAAGTTTTTTGGCATCCAGCCCTAAAATTGGCCGACCGTCAGCTTTTAAATTTCCAATCGCTGATAATTTCTCATTTAACTTTTCTGCCACCTCCAATGAGGGCGCAAAAACAACCAGGTGCAAACGGCGGACTTTGCCGTTTTTTGAATAGATGCAGGAGATTTCTGTGGAAAGTAAAAATTTAACTCCGCTTGAGGAATTTTTTATCTGATAGATACCCGGATTTACTTCCATTAAATTTTCCTGCAAATGCTGAAACCAGGCGGGATGAGTAAAATCTGCCGTTGCCATCAAATTTACTCCTTTAATTTTTGCCCATTTTTCAATTTCAAATAAATCCAGGGCTTTGGAGGTGGCACGGGAGTATTTGGAGTGGAGATGTAAATCAGCGATGATTTGCATAAAATTATTTAGTTTAACTTATTATAATCATTAATTATAAAAATAAAAAGAGTGTCAAGGTCTTGGCGATGGCCTACTCTCCCAAGTCTAATGACTTAGTACCATCAGCGCAGGCAGGCTTAACGATCGTGTTCGGAATGGGAACGGGTGTTACCCTGCCGCTTGGATCACCAAGACTCTGACACTCTTTTTATATAATTATTCAGAAATTGTTTCGCTTCGCGAAACAATTTCTGAATATATTTACCTTATTAACTCTCAAGATTTTTGGTGGTTACTTCGATTAATTAGTACTCTTCGGCTTAAGCCGTTACCGGCCTTACACCTTGAGCCTATCACCGTTATTTCTTGCGAAACAACAGCTTTACCTGATCATCTCTCAGGAATCTAATGTCGAATCCTAATCTTGGGGGAGGTTTCACGCTTAGATGCTTTCAGCGTTTATCCTCGCCGAACGTAGCTACTCAGCAATGCCCTTGGTAGGACAACTGATTCACCAGAGGTTCGTCCTTCTCGGTCCTCTCGTACTAGAGAAGAATCCCCTCAAGATTCGTGCGCCCGTGGTAGATAGGAGACCGACAATAATGTTACATCTAATTTAGATGGTATGAACATTTCTGCCATACTCTGCATGTCGCCATGCAGTTCGGACTATATCTTCCCTGTACTATTGGGTACAAGGTCTAGCGTATAGTCTCTGAGGATTCCCCGCCATAGGCGGGGTCTTTCCTGCTGGTTATCTGCACTCAACACTTTTTTACTCATGTTTACATTATAACATAAGTAGTGTGAGATTCTCAAGTCTCACTCCTTTGAGACTTTTCAGAGATTCCAGCATATAGCTAAATTTATAGACAGCGCGGTTTTTAGCTAAATTTAGCTAAAATATTCCACTGTCTCACGACGTTCTGAACCCAGCTCGCGTACCGCTTTAATTGGCGAACAGCCAAACCCTTGGGACCTTCTTCAGCCCCAGGATGCGATGAGCCGACATCGAGGTGCCAAACCCTGCCGTCGATATGGACTCTTGGGCAAGATCAGCCTGTTATCCCCGGAGTAGCTTTTATCCGTTGAGCTTCCGCCGTCCTACTTCGTCCCCGCCATAGGCGGGGTTATACGGTCGGATCACTAACTTCTGCTTTCGCAAATGGTCGACTGGTCAGTCTTCCATTAAAGCTGGCTTATGCGTTTGCACGACTGATCCCGTTTCCATCGGGACTTAGCCAACCTTTGTAAACGCCTCCGTTACATTTTGGGAGGCAACCGCCCCAGTTAAACTACCCACCAGACACTGTCTTCCTGCCGGCTTACGGCAAAGGAATTAGAATTAAAAACAAATCAGGGTGGTGTCTCATTGTCGCCTTGCGGCTCCCACCTACACTGAACAGATTTACCCTTAATTCAATATCAAGTTATAGTAAAGCTTCACGGGGTCTTTTCGTCTAACCACGGGTAACGAGCATCTTTACTCGTCTTGCAATTTCACCGAGTCCCTCGTTGAGACAGTCGCCAAGTCGTTATGCCATTCGTGCAGGTCGGAACTTACCCGACAAGGAATTTCGCTTATCTATGTTATTCGTTTTATCGAAGCATGAGCATTTCTGTCATGCTCTGCATGTCGCCATGCAGATCGGACTATATCTTCCCCGCTTTTGGCGGGGTTTGACGTATAGTCTCTGAGGATTCCCCGCCATTGGCGGGGTCTTTCCTGCTGGTTGACCGCAGTCAAAAATTTTTACCTAACGGTATTTTGACATACTCGGTTTTTCCAGCATATAGTCAAATTTTACTAAGGCAGCAAACTTCGTAATCTTACGAAGAAATTCCTTTCTACCTTAGGACGATTCTTTTGTGTTAGCTCATAGTCGCCTATGAGATCGGACTATTTCATCCACGATTTTCTTGGCGGAAAACTCGTGGTTTGGCGTATAGTCTCTGAGGATAATTTTGGAGTGATAACCAATAATCATTAATTGAATATTTTTCTCTTTCTGCCTTTACCTTTGTTTAATTTCTCTCTTAATAAGATTATTTTTTGCAGACCGGCTTGAGTCAAGTGTTCCTTATTTTTCACCATCTCTGCAATTCTTTTAAAAAGAGAAAAATTTTTTTTCTTT
>Ga0214473_10003855_pt1 | contig 18095 bp, 12 predicted proteins | sample RVTome_7_FD_203509 | JGI IMG/M metagenome (GOLD analysis project Ga0214473, IMG submission 203509) | Soil microbial communities from uranium-contaminated site in the Upper Colorado River Basin, Wyoming, United States - RVT98D197 | ecosystem: Environmental > Terrestrial > Soil > Contaminated >... | reverse complement strand
CCTGGGGCGCCGGGATCGAGCCCCTGATGGAGGGCCGTCTCGGCAAGCAGCGCCAGCGCGTCCGCATGCTGCTGGGCCTTCGGCGGGGCCTCCTCGACTGGGTCAGTCGCCGGCCCGGCCGGGCCGCGTCGAGCGCCCGCAGGAGGAGCGCCCCGACTTCCGGCGCCAGGCGCCCGCGGAGGACCAGCCGCGCTTCGGTCTCCGGGGTGGCCACCCGGGTCAGGGCGTGGACCTTGGCGTAGGAGAGCTCCCCGCGCGCCAGGGCCGCGCAGGACCGGAAGCCGGTGTTCCAGCCCCCGCGGGCGTCGAACTGGCGGATGAGGTCGAGGAGACGGGCGGTGGCCGCCTCGAGGTGGGCCGAGAGCTCGGCGATCTCGTCGGCCAAACGATCCAGCTCTGCGGTGTGCGGCGCGTGTGTCGGCATGGCGAGTCCCCCTTTCTGCTGTCAAGCGGAAACTGGGATTGGACTTGTCGCACCGACGCGAGAACCGCCCGCTCAGTCGCGGACGGGCAGCCTGTAGAGATCGGGCGGGTTGACGCGGGCCCGGCCGAGCTGCGCCGCGAAATGCAGGTGCGGGCCGGTCGAGCGGCCGGAGGTGCCGACGGTGCCCACGGTCTGGCCGCGCTCCACGATCTCCCCCTCGGTCACCGCCACGCCGTCGAGGTGGAAGTAGAGCGTGTAGAGCCCCAGGCCGTGGTCCAGGGCCACGAACCGTCCCGCGAAGAAGAACTCGGCGAGCAGCGCCACTCGGCCCCGATTCGACGCCACCACCGGCGTGCCCCGGTCGGCGGAGTAGTCGATGCCGGAGTGCGGCATGCGCGGCCGGCCGTTGATGATGCGCCGGAAGCCGAAGCCTTCGCCCGGCTTGCGACTGGCCACCGGCTGGGTGAAGCGGCCCCGCCAGAGGCGCTCGGGGGTGACCGTGTCGTAGAGCGTCCGGAGCCGGACCGCCTCGTTGGCGGCGCGCTGCTCCGACTCCGGATCCAGGTTCACCATTCCGTCGGGCAGCGTCAGCCGCTGCACCGGGAACCCGGCCGTCTTGATGGTGAGGGTGCCGGCGGCCTTGCGCGGCGTCCCGGCGCCGTCCACCAGCCCGACCCGCCACGGAACCTTCCCGGGCTTCGACTCGAGGTCCACCCCGGCCAGCGCCGCGTACTCCACGCCATAGGGAAAGAAAGCCAGGCGCTGGCCACCCAGGCTGCCTTCCACATCACGTGCGCCCTTGGTCCCGCCCACGAACAGCATGACCGCGTCACCCTGCCGGGGGGTGGGTGGCACCACGCGGACCTGAAGGGCGGCCGACGGAAGGGGCCAGGTGAGGAGGGCGAGCACGGCGAGGGGGAGGACCACGCGGGGCATCGGGAAGAGTTTACCCTGTGGCCGCCACGAACCCCTCACCCTGCCCTCTCCCCGGAGGGGAGAGGGTGATCCTAGGAGCCTTCGGGGCGCTGCTGGCGGAGGAACTGCTCGATCTCGGCGACCAGATCGGCGGAGGGCGGCAGCTCGTCCTTGATCTCGGCGGCCTCGGCCGGCGCGGGCGGCTCGTCGTCGTCGTCGTCGACGCCCTTGCGCTCCAGCTTTCGCACGTACTCGGCGATCTTGGTGTTCTGCGTCACGATCGAGCTCAGGTTCTGGTCGAACTGCTCGGCCGCCTCCCGCAGGTCGGTCAGGTCCGCCTCGGTGTTCAAGAGGCTGAGCACGCGCGCCACCAGGGCCAGGGCGGCCCGCGGGTTCGCGATCCCGGAGACGTAGTGGGGGACGTTCGCCCAGAGGCTGGCCGTCGGAACGCTCGCCTCGCGGCAGAGCGTGTTGAGGACCCCGACGATGCCGGTGGGGCCCTCGTAGCGCGTGGGCCGGAGGCCCAAGCGGGCCGAGAGCTCCGGATCGTAGGAGCTGCCCACGAGCCGGACCGGCTTGGTGTGCGCCACCTCGGCGAGGAGCGCGCCCAGCGTGAGGACCAGCGAGGCCCGGGAGCGCCGCGCCAGCTCCAGCACCGCGGCGCAGTAGGAGCGCCACTTCAGATGCGGCTCGATCGCGATGCCGACGACGATGTCGCGCTCCAGCTGCGACGGCTGCGCGACCGAGAACTCGGTGGCCGGCCACACGATCTCGCGCTCCTGGCGGGAGCCGGGCTTGAAGCGCACGTAGGGCCGGGAGAGGCCGAAATGGTAGAACTCCTCGGGCTCGATGCTGGCGAAGGGGCGGGACGACCAGAGCTGGCTCAGGTAGCGGGCGGCGGTGGTCGCCGACTCCGCCGCGTCGTTCCAGCCGGAGAACGCCATGATGATGATGGGCCGGCGCAGCTCCCCCGGCTCCTCGTGGAGCGTCAGATACTCGCTCATCGCTGGCGTTGCCTCCTGGACGGAGCATGCCTGAGCGCTCCTGCCGAGGCAAATGAAAGTTGACGGCTCAGTGACCCCTCCGTATGATTACGGGTCGTACACGGTCGGAGCGGCTCGGAGCGCCCCTCAAGGAGGCAATTGCCCATGCGTGCATGGCTTTCGCTGGCGTCGTTCATCGGAGGCGTGTTGATGTTGACCGCGGCGTGCGCCACCTCGGAGGAGTGGTCGGAGTGGAGGGGCCACACGACCCATTTCGCCTCGGGCACCCACGGCATGTTCTCGATGCGGAACAACAAGGACGGATCGAATCCGCGCGTGAGCCGGACCGACATCGATGCGGCCCGGCAGGAGAACTGGTGGGGCAAGGCCATCACGGTGAGCCCGGAGCAGATCTTCCAGAACTAGCCCTTCATGCCCCGGCGTCTCCCGAAAGTCCTGGGCGGCCTGCTGCTCACCGCCGCCCTGGTCGTCTCCGGGGGCGCGGCGCTCGCCGCGCCCGAAGATGCCCTGATGCCCGTCGAGAAGCACACGACGGCCAAGGGCAAGAGCCTGGCGTCCGTCCACCGGTCGCGACTGCTCCAGTTCTCGGCGCAGATCTACAACTGCCTGCCCTGGCTGGCCGTGTATCCGGGCGGGCTCGGATTCCCGCAGGCGCGCGGCAACCAGAACGACGACCGGTATCTCTCCACGTGGATCTGGGTGGACCAGCGGGAGGATCCCGCGTTCGCCGCGCTGTCGCAGGAGCGCCGGGTCTCGGCGATGTTCTCGCGCTACGGGGTGGACATGCTGCGGCGAATGGCGGAGCTGTCGGACGTGCTCGACGACCGCAACGTCACCGGCCTCTCCGTGGTCCTGTCCTGGCTCAAGCCCGGCACGAGTCGCCCGGGGCGCCAGGCCGTCAACGAGACGCTCGCCCTGTTCGTGGACAAGGCGACCGCGGTGGATTTCCTGGCCAAGCGGGTGGCGCCCGACGAGTTCACCAACCGCTCCCAGTTCACGCTCTTCGACGGGGTGGACGCGGTCGGACGCGTGCCGCTCGAGGTGTGGGAGGACTCCTTCAACTCCACCTACAAGGTGAGCAGCTACGAGCCGCCGAAGGGAGTGCAGTGCCAGTAGGCTGATTCGATTCGACCCCGCCTCGTTCCTTCCGACCCCCGTCGGTTTGACACCCCCCGGGGGTTCCGCTAGCATCGAAATCAAGCACACACGATGAAACTCCCAAATCGTCAGAAGACCCAGTTCTCGCTGGTCTATCTCTTCATCGCGCTGATGGTGGTGCTCGCGGTGCAGAGCTGGCTGCGCGCGCCCCTCAACGTGGACATCCCCATGAGCCAGTTCCTCACCCTCGTCCGCGAGGGCAAGGTCATGCGGGTCTCCCTGGGCGAGCGCGAGATCCAGGGCATGCTCAAGCCGGGCGCGCTGCCCGCCCCCCCGCCGGGCCCGGGAGACAAGCTCCGCCAGCTCCTGGGCGCCGAGAAGGGGCCGACCGTCTTCACGACCGCCCGCATCCCCGCCACCGACGACTACCAGATCGTCCGGGAGCTGGAGGCCGCGAAGGTGGAGTTCTCGGGACGCATCGAGTCCACCTTCTGGCGCGACCTGATCTCCTGGCTCGTGCCGCTCCTCCTCATGGCCGGCCTCTGGCTGTTCCTGATGCGGCGCATGGGCGGCGGCTCCACCCAGGCCCTGTCCTTCGGCCGGTCCAAGGCCAAGATCTACGACCGCAAGGAGCTCAAGACCACCTTCGCGGACGTGGCCGGGGTCGACGAAGCCAAGGCCGAGCTGATGGAGGTGGTGGACTTCCTCAAGAACCCCAAGAAGTACCAGCGCCTGGGCGGCCGCATTCCCAAGGGCGTGCTGCTGGTCGGCCCGCCGGGCACCGGCAAGACCCTGCTGGCCCGGGCGGTGGCGGGCGAGGCCGACGTGCCCTTCTTCTTCCTCTCGGGCTCGGAGTTCGTCGAGATGTTCGTGGGCGTGGGCGCCTCCCGGGTGCGCGACCTCTTCGAGCAGGCCAAGGAGAAGGCCCCCTGCATCGTCTTCATCGACGAGCTGGACGCGATCGGCAAGACCCGGGCCGGCAACACCGGGTTCCTGTCCGGCCATGACGAGCGGGAGCAGACCCTGAACCAGCTCCTGGCCGAGATGGACGGCTTCGACTCCTCCAAGGGCGTGATCATCATGGCGGCCACCAACCGGCCCGAGGTGCTGGACGCGGCCTTGATGCGGGCCGGCCGCTTCGACCGCCAGGTGGTGGTGGACCGGCCCGACGTCAGGGGCCGCGAGGCGATTCTCCACGTCCACGCCCGCAACGTGAAGCTGGCCCCGAGCGTGGACTTGCACGTGCTCGCCGCCCGCACCCCGGGCATGGCGGGCGCCGACCTGGCCAACATCATCAACGAGGCGGCCCTGCTGGCCGCGCGCAAGGGCAAGGACGCCGTCGACATGGCCGATCTGGAGGAGGCCGTCGACCGGGTGGTGGGCGGCCTCGAGCGGAAGAGCCGCGTGCTCTCCGAGAAAGAGCGCGACATCGTCGCGCATCACGAGATCGGCCACGCCTTGATCGCCTCCTCCCTGCCCAACGCCGATCCCGTGCACAAGGTGACCATCATCCCGCGGGGCGTGGCGGCCCTGGGCGCGACCTACCAGCTCCCGCTGGAGGACCGCTACCTGCTGACGCGCAGCGAGCTGGAAGACCGCATCGCGGTCCTGCTGGGCGGGCGCGTGGCCGAGGAGATCATCTACGGCGAGGTCTCGACCGGGGCGCACAACGACCTGGAGCGCGCCACCGAGATCGCCCGCCTGATGGTCATGCAGTACGGCATGTCGGAGCAGCTCGGGCCCATGACCTTCGGCGGCGGCCAGCAGGCGATATTCCTCCGGGGCTCCGGCCTGTCGCAGGAGCGTGAATACAGTGAAGAGAGCGCGCGTCGGATCGACGGCGAGACGCGCGCGATCATCGATCGACTCTACGACCGCGTGCGCGATCTCCTCACCGCCCGGAAGCGGGTGCTGGTGGAGGCCGCCACCGAGCTCAAACAGAAAGAAACGCTTGAGGGTGACCGGCTCAGGGAGCTCCTGGCCGGAGAGCCCGTGGGGGCATCGTGATGATTTCGGTCAAGCGCAGCACGTTGGCATTCGTGGTCCTCGTCACACTCGTCGCGGGCGCGGCGCTCGGCACGTGGGGCGCCGGCGCGGTGGATCAGATCAAGCCGGGCTCGCCGGGCGCGCTGGCCCCCGGCAGCCTGCCCACCGGCACGCAGCCGCGCATCGTGCCGGCCGCGCTACCGATTCCCTCGGGGAGCTTCGCCCAGGTGGCGGAGAGCGTGGGCCCGGCGGTGGTCAACATCAATACGGTGACCCGGGTGAGCGGGCGCACGCCGGTCGAGGAGTTCTTCGGCGACGAGTTCTTCAAGCGGTTCTTCGGGGAGGCGCCCGAGCGCCAGCAGGTGCAGCGCAGCCTCGGCTCCGGCGTGATCGTCGACGCCTCCGGCATCGTCCTCACCAACGCCCACGTGGTGGAGCGCGCCACCGAGATCGAGGTGGCCACCGCCGACGGCAAGAAGCACAAGGCCAAGCTCATGGGCGTGGACCGCAAGACCGACCTGGCCGTGCTCAAGCTCCAGGGCGGTGGACCCTATGCGGCGGCCAACCTGGGCGACTCGGACCGGGTGAAGGTCGGCGACTGGGTGCTCGCCATCGGCTCGCCGTTCGGGCTGCAGCAGACGGTGACCGCCGGCATCATCAGCGCCAAGGGCCGCTCCATCGGCCAGGGCCCCTTCGACGACTTCCTGCAGACGGACGCCGCCATCAACCCGGGCAACTCGGGCGGCCCGCTCGTGAACATGTCGGGCGAGGTGGTCGGCATCAACAGCGCCATCCTCTCCCGCACCGGGGGCAACGTGGGCATCGGCTTCTCGATCCCGGTCAACATGGCCAAGCGGATCTACACCGAGCTGGCCGCCAAGGGCAAGGTCACGCGCGGGTGGCTGGGCGTGTCCATCCAGCCGCTCACCCCCGATCTCGCCAAGGGCTTCGGGCTCAAGGAGCCGAACGGGGTGCTGATCTCCGACGTGGTTGCCGACAGCCCGGCCGCGGTCGCCGGGATCACCTCGGGCGACATCATCATCGAGTTCGACAAGAAGAAGGTGGACTCGCCCCAGGAGCTCCAGAAGGTGGTGGCCTCGACTCAGCCCGGGCGCGCGGTGCCGCTCAAGGTCTGGCGCGACAAGGGCGAGAAGACGCTCGAGATCAAGATCGGCGAGACGCCCGACGACAACGTGGCGCTCAAGTCCACCAACAAGGGCAAGAGCCTGCTGGGCCTCGAGGTGCGGCCCCTCACTCCCGAGCTGGCCCGCCAGCTCAACCTGCGCAACCCCGAGGGCGTCATCGTCTTCTCGGTGGACGAGAACAGCGCCGCCTCCGAGGCGGGACTGCAGCGCGGGGACGTCATCCGCGAGGTCAACCGCCAGCGGATCCGGAGCCTGCCCGACTTCGAGAAGGCAACCAAGGACGTGAAGGAGGGCGACCGCGTCACCGTGCTGCTGCAGCGCGGCCCGCAGTCGCTCTACGTCGCCTACACCGTCGGGCGCGGCTAAAATCCTTCGGAGGGGGCCTCGACGGCCCCCTCCGATGCCTCCCCCAGAGTTGCGCCGGCAAAGCCGGCGCTCGAACGGGGACCTGTCAGCGGTCGAAGATTGCTTCCGGGATGAGGGCGGAGACGACGTAGTTGGGCACGTCCACCACGTTGCTGACCCGCAGGTCCACCGCCACGCTCGAGATCACGTAGGCCTGCTCACGCGTCCATCCCCGCTCCTGCAGCAGGTCGATCATGTTCAGCAGCGCGTTGCGACAGGCCAGCGTGAGGTTCTCGCCGTCGTTCACGCCGTCCTCGCGGATGGGCATGCCGGTCGCGGCCAGAAAGCGCCTCGGGGCCGCCCACTCCGGCGGCGCGAAGTAGTCACGATGGCGGAAGCGCGGGCCCCGCGCCAGGCGCTTGCCCGCGTCCTTGATGATCTTGAAGCGCACGACCGCGGTGGCCCCCATCTCCACCGCGGTGACGCACACCTCGCCGTCGCCCTGGGCGAAGTGGCCGTCGCCCACCGAGAACAGCGCCCCCTCCACCGCGACCGGCACCTGCAGCGTCGAGCCCTTCGTGAGCTGCTTGACGTCGAGGTTGCCGCCGTTCTCGCGCGGCGGGATCGTACGCAGGCCTTCGGTGGCCGCGGGCCCCTTGGCCGGCACCGCGCCCGCCGCATCGGGGGTCATCACGAGCCCACCGCGGCTCAGGAGCGCCTCCTCGCGCTTCGCCCACGCCGTGACCTGCTCGCGTGACGGTGCGACCCCGATCACCCCCATGAACGGCGCCCCGGGAATGCGCACGCCGGGCAGCTCCTTCGACGTGGCCCAGCCGTCGGCGATGCGCCAGTGCACGAGATACGGGACGGTGTAGAGGTCACGCAGGAACCCGAGCCCCGGGATGATGCCGGTGAAGGCGTGCGGCTGGGGCAGGATGTCGACGAACTCGATCTCGAGCAGGTCACCCGGCTTGGCTCCCTTCACCAGGACGGGGCCCGTGATCGGATGCACGGCCCCCGCGTCCATCTTGGCCATGCCCTCGGCGGTGACGGACGGCCCGAGCTGGCCGTCGCAGCCGTCACGCGTCTCGAGCACGACCTCCTCGCCCTCGCCGGCCTCCAGGATGGGCGGGATGTCCGGATGCCACCGGTTGTGACCGGTCCCGGGCTGGTCAACCAAGCGCTTGCTGCGGTCGATCTCGACGCTTTTCATGGGCTTACCTCAGGCGCCGCCCGCGCGGAAGGCGCGCCAGCGCTCCTCGGCCTGTGCGAAGCCGGGCCCGCGATCGATGAGGGGCAGGTCGCGCGCGCGGCGGGCCCGCTCCTCCTGGCTGGCCGTCTTGTCCACCTCGAGCGTGGCCGCATCGAGCACCACGCCGTAGTCGTCCCGGGCGCCGCGCGGCGTGATGAAGCCGCGCGCCACGTCCTGGCGCACCCGCTCCGGCTCGCGGGCGAGCGGATCGCCCCAGCCCCCGCCCCCGCAGGTCTCCAGGCGGAGGAGGTCGCCGCGCTCGAGCACGATGCCGTCGCCCAGGGCGGGCAGCACGCGCTCCGTCGGCGTGCCCGGGTTCAGGACGATGCGCCCGGTCCGGCCCGCGCCACCGCCGGCCACGCCATAGGGCGCCACCACCGTGTTCTCCATGCGGGTGGCCAGCTCGGCGCGCTCGGCCAGCACGCGCACGTCGCGCACCACGCCGGTGCCGCCGCGATGGAGCCCGGGGCCACCCGAGTCCGGCCGGACCGCGTAGCGCTCCACCCGCAGCGGGAAATCGCGCTCCACGTACTCGACCGGGTAGTTCTCCTGGGCGATGTAATAGATGACGTCCACCCCGTCGGCGAAGGGCCGCGCCCCCAGCCCGACGCCCAAGCCCTCGATGCAGAGGATCGGGCGCTGCCGGGCCGCGTCCCAGGCGCGGAAGTAGTAGAGGACGTAGACCGGCGAGCCGGCGGGCACGCGGCCGCCGTTGGCCTGGGCGAGCGTCCCGAAGATGCAGGACATGACCCGGAAGCGGGTGTTGGCGCGCATGCCGAGGGGCGCCGGGAAGCGCGGCTTGAGAATGCTGCCCTCACGGGCGATCCACTCGTCCAGGTTCTGGAGCAAGCCCTCGTTCACCTCGAGGTCGGCGTCGAGGGACTGCAGATACCGGCCGAAGGCGATGCGGAGGAGGCCCGGATTCGTCGTGAAGTTGATGGGGCCCCGCGCCTGGTCGTCCGAGCGCGAGCCGTCGAGGCGCACGTGATCGCCGACGCGCTGGAGCGTCAGGTCGATGCGGTAGGGCCGCGCCTCCGTCCCGCCGTCGCTGTCGAGGAAATCGTGGAAGCGCCACTCTCCCGGGGGCACGAGCTCCAGGAACAGCTCGCGGGCGCGGACCGCGGTCTGCGCGATGCACTCGTCGAAGGCGGCCAGGACGGTCTCGACCCCGTAGCGGCCGCAGAGCTCGCCCAGGCGCGCCTCGGCCAGGCGGCAGGAGGCCATCATCGCGCGGGTGTCGCCCTCCACCAGATCGGGCAGCCGCGAGTTGCGCAGGAAGATGCGGTAGGCCTCCTCGTTGAGCTGCCCCTCCCGGACTATTCGCACCGGCGGCACGAGGATTCCCTCGTGGTAGATCTCGGTGGCGTGCGGCGAGATCGACCCCGCCCGCAGCCCGCCGATGTCCTGGTAGTGCCCGAACGTGGTGGTGAACGCCACCAGCCGGCCCTCGTGGAAGACGGGCACCGTGAACACCATGTCCTGGTGGTGCTGGACGGCCCCGTCGGAGATGTACGGGTCGTTGAACCAGTAGACGTCGCCGGGCCGCATGGTCTCGAGCGGGTAGAGCTTGAGGATCGGCTGCAGCATGCCGGGCCCGCTGCCCGAGATGTGGCAGGCCACGATGCGCCCCGCGGCGTCGAAGATGCCGACGAAGTAGTCCTTCTTCTCCTTGATGAAGGGCGACATCGCGCAGCGCTCCATCAGGAGCTCCATGTCGCGGATGGCCGAGGCGAGGCTGCCCCGGATGATCTCGAGCGTGATCGGATCGACCCGCGGTACGGGGCTCTCAGCCACGAGCGCGCTCCACGAGGATATTGTGGGCGGGGTCCACCCGGGCCCGGAAGCCCGGGGCCAGCAGGGGCGTGGCGTCGGCCTGCTCGACGATGGCGGGGCCGTCGAAGGCCATGCCCGGCGAGAGCCCCTCGCGCGCATAGCACGGGGTGGAGACGAAGCCGGCGCCGCGGAAGTACACGCGCCGCTCGCCGGTCCGCGCCTCCGCGAGGCGGCCGCCGCCCGGCGCGGCCGGTCGCGTCTCCCGGCGCGGCAGCGCGCCGACCGCGGTAACTCGCAGGTTCACCAGCTCGACGGGCGCCGCAGGCAGGTCGTAGCTGTAGAGGCGCCGGTGCTCGCCGTGGAAGGTCGAGAGGAGCGCCTGCAGCCGCGCCGCGGTCAGTGGACCTTCGCCGAGCGGGCAGGTCAGCTCGAAGCTCTGGTGCTCGTAGCGCAGGTCGGCCGCCCGCTCGAAGCGCTGCCGCTCGCGCGGGACCTCTTCGCCGTCGAGCCACGCCCGCGCCTGCCGCGTGAGCTCGGCCCAGGCGGCCTCGAGCTCGCCCACCCGGCCGCCCGCCTCGGCGAGCCGCCGCGCGGCGGTGCCCACCGTCCGGACGAAGGTGGCGCGGATGTCGGTGTCCAGCAGCCCCCAGGTCGAGAGCACACCCGGGCGGGCGGGCACGATCACGGTCGGGATTTCGAGCAGCTCGGCCAGCCGGCAGGCGTGCAGCGGCCCGGCCCCGCCGAAGGCCACCAGCGCGAAGCGCCGCGGGTCGTGGCCGCGCCCGACCGACACCGTGCGGATGGCGCGGGCCATCGCGTTGTCGATGATCTCGACGATGCCGGCCGCGGCCTCCTCCACGCCCAGGCCCAGCGGCCGGCCGATGCGCGCCGCGATCGCCTCGCGCGCCGCCGTCACGTCCAGCGGCAGCTCGCCGCCCAGCAGGGCGGGCGGGATGCGCCCCAGGACCAGATGCGCGTCGGTGACGGTCGGCTCGCCCCCGCCGCGGCCGTAGCACACCGGGCCCGGCTCGGCCCCCGCGCTCCGCGGCCCCACCGTGAGCCGCCCCGCGCTCGTCACCGCGGCGATGGACCCGCCGCCCGCGCCGATGGTGTGGATGTCCACCATCGGCAGCTTCAGGGGGAACGGCCCGACCATGCCGTCCTTGGTGACCTCGGGCCGCCCGTCGCGCACGAGGCAGATGTCGGCGCTGGTCCCGCCCACGTCGATCGAGATGATGTCGCCGAAGCCGGCCGCGCGACCCACGCCGACCGCGCCCACCACGCCCGCGGCGGGGCCGGAGAGCACGGTCTGCACGGGCTGGCGCACGCAGGTGGCGGCGCTCGTGACGCCGCCGTCCGATCTCATGATGAGTAGCGGGGCCGGTACGCCGAGGCCGTCGAGCGCCTCCCGGAGCACGCTCACGTAGCGGCTCACCGGCGGCATCACCGCCGCGTTCAGCGCGGTGGCCATGGTCCGCTCGAACTCGCGGAACTGGGGCAGCACCTCGGACGAGAGCGAGACGAGCACCCCCGGACATTCCTCGACCAGGATGGCCTGCATGCGCCGCTCGTGCGCGGGATTGGCGTAGGCGTGCAGGAACACCACGGCCACCGCGGGAATGCCCAGCTGGCCGAGCTGGCGCGCCAGCGCGCGCGCCGCGGGCTCGTCGAGCGGCGTGAGGACGGAGCCGTCCGCGTCGAGCCGCTCGGTGACCTCGAAGACCCGGTCGGCGGTGATGGGCCGGGCGGGCTTGGACCAGCCGTAGAGGTTGCCGTGGCGCGGGATGTCGTGGCGGCCGATCTCGAGCACGTACTTGAAGCCGGCGGTGGTCACGAGCGCGGTGGGGGGTGTCTTGCCCTCGAGGATGGCGTTGGTCGCGGTGGTGGTGCCGTGAAAGACGCGCAGGACGTCGGCCGGCGCCCGGCCGGCCAGCGCCAGGACCTTTCGGACGGCCGTCACGAATCCGGCGGACAGATCGTCGGGCGTGGAGGGCGTCTTGGCCACCCAGAGAGCGCCGGTGGCGGCGTCGGCGAACGTGATATCGGTGAAGGTGCCGCCCACGTCGATGGCAAGCGTGCAGGTCCTGGCCACGGGCCCGCATTGTAGACCCGTCCGGGAGGCCAGGAAAGATGGCCGGCGGCCAGCCAACGGGCCGACCGTCTGCTACACTTCTTAAGGCATGGAATTCAAGGACTATTACAAGACGCTGGGGGTCGACCGGACCGCCGACGACAAGGCGATCAAGACCGCCTATCGGCGGCTCGCCCGCAAGCACCACCCCGACGTCAACAAGGGCAACGCGGAGCGCTTCAAGGAGATCAGCGAGGCCTACACGGTCCTCTCCGACCCCGAGAAGCGCAAGCGCTACGACACGCTCGGCCCCGACTGGGAGCGCTATGCCCAGGCCGGCGCGGGCGCGACCGCGGGCGGGCGCTCGCCCTTCGAAGGGCGTAACGTGCGCTTCGCCCAGGAGGGCGACCTCGGCGGCTTCTCGGACTTCTTCCGCACCATCTTCGGCGATCTGGGCGGCTTCCGCCGCGGCGAGCCGGGCGGGCGCTCCGCCGAGTTCGAGTTCTCGGATCTCGGCGATCTGGGCGCGGGCTACGGCCCGGTGACCAAGGGCAACGACGTCGAGGCGGGCCTGGAGCTGACGCTCGAGGAGGCCTTCCAGGGCGCGCGCAAGGCCATCTCGCTCGAGCTGGACGAGCCCTGCCCGGAGTGCGGCGGATCGGGCAACGTCAACCGGCGGCCCTGCCCGCGCTGCCGCGGCGGCGGCTGGACCAAGGCGACGCGGAACCTGGAGGTCAAGATCCCCGCGGGCGTGGAGACGGGCTCGCGGGTGCGCGTGGCGGCCGAGGGCGCGGGCGGCGGCACGACCAAGAAGGGTGATCGGGGCGATCTCTATCTGCGGGTGACGGTGACGCCGCATCCGCGCTTCGAGCGCAAGGGCGACGACCTGTACACGGACGTGCCGGTGCCGGTGGCGGTGGCCGCCCTCGGAGGTGAGGTCTCGGTGCCGACGCTCCGGGGCCAGGTCTCGATGAAGATCCCGCCCGAGACCTCCAGCGCCAAGACCTTCCGGCTCCCCGGCTACGGCATGCCGCGGCTCAAGGGAGGCGGGGCCGGCGACGAATACGTGAAGGTGCAGGTCGTCGTACCGAGCGGGCTCAGCCCGCGAGAGAAAGAGCTGTTCCAGGAGCTGAAGAAGCTCAGACCGGAGAACGCGTGATGAGGCTGGACAAGCTGACCGTCAAGGCACAGGAAGCGATTCAGGCCGCGCAGTCCCTGGCCGACCAGGGCAACCAGCAGGCCATCGAGCCCGAGCACCTCCTGCTCGTGCTCCTGCAGCAGCAGGAGGGCGTGGTGGGCCCGCTGCTCTCCAAGCTGGGGGCGCGCCCCGAGACCCTCGCCCGCCAGGTGCAGGCGGAGGTGGACAAGCTGCCGAAGGTCCGGGGCGGCGGCGGGCGCCAGTACGCCTCGCCGCGCTTCGAGTCCGTCATCAACCGGGCGTGGGAGGAGGCGGAGCGGCTCAAGGACGAGTACGTCTCCACCGAGCACCTGCTGATCGCCATCGCCCAGGAGAAGGGCGGCGCGGCCGCGGGGCTCCTCGCGAAGGCGGGCGTGACCGCGGAGGCCATCTACCGCTCGCTCGTGGACGTGCGCGGCTCCCAGCGCGTGACCGATCCCAACCCCGAGGACAAGTACCAGGCCCTGCAGCGCTACTCCAAGGACCTCACGGAGCTGGCCCGCAAGGGCAAGCTCGATCCGGTCATCGGCCGCGACGAGGAGATCCGCCGCGTGATCCAGGTGCTCTCGCGCCGGACCAAGAACAACCCGGTGCTGATCGGCGAGCCCGGGGTCGGCAAGACCGCCATCGTCGAAGGGCTCGCCCAGCGAATCATCGCGGGCGACGTGCCCGAGGGGCTCAAGAACAAGCGCCTGGTGTCGCTGGACATCGGGGCCATGGTGGCGGGCTCCAAGTACCGCGGCGAGTTCGAGGACCGCCTGAAGGCGGTGCTGCGCGAGATCACCGAGTCCAGCGGCGAGATCGTCTGCTTCATCGACGAGCTGCACACCCTGGTGGGCGCGGGCGCCGCCGAGGGCGCGGTGGACGCGGCCAACATGCTCAAGCCGGCGCTGGCCCGCGGCGAGCTGCGCTGCGTGGGCGCCACCACGCTCGACGAGTACCGCAAGCACATCGAGAAGGATGCCGCGCTGGAGCGGCGCTTCCAGCCGGTGATGGTGCGCGAGCCCTCGGTGGAGGACACCATCGCGATCCTCCGCGGGCTCAAGGAGAAGTACGAGGTCCATCACAAGGTGAAGATCAAGGACGCGGCGCTGGTGGCGGCGGCCGTCCTCTCCCACCGCTACATCGCGGACCGCTTCCTGCCCGACAAGGCCATCGACCTGATCGACGAGGCCGCCTCGCGGCTGCGCATCGAGATCGACTCGATGCCGGTCGAGCTGGACGAGACCCGGCGGCGCATCATGCAGCTCGAGATCGAGCGCGTCTCGGTGGCCCGCGAGTCGGACGAGGTCTCGCGCGAGCGCCTGGCCCGCCTCGACGCCGAGCTGGCCGAGCTGCGCGAGAAGTCGGCGCGCCTGCAGAGCCAGTGGCAGGCCGAGAAGGCGGCCATCATGACCATCGGCCGAACCAAAGAGGAGGCGGAGGCCGCGCGGGCCGCCATGGCCGACGCCGAGCGCCGGGGCGATCTCCAGAAGGCGGCCGAGCTGCGCTACGGCACCCTGATGGCGCTCGACAAGCGGCTCGCGGCCGAGAACGCGCGGCTCCAGGAATTGCAGAAGAGCGGCCGGATGCTGAAGGAGGAAGTCGACGAGGAAGACGTGGCCAGCACGGTGGCCAAGTGGACCGGCATCCCGGTCACCCGGCTGCTCGAGGCCGAGGTGGCTAAGCTCGTGAAGATGGAGGGGCGGCTGGGCGAGCGGGTCATCGGCCAGCGCGAGGCGATCGTGGCGGTCTCCAACGCGGTGCGGCGGGCGCGCTCCGGCCTCTCCGATCCGAACCGCCCCATCGGCTCCTTCCTGTTCCTGGGGCCCACCGGGGTGGGCAAGACCGAGCTGGCGCGGGCGCTCGCCGAGTTCCTCTTCGACGACGAGCGGGCCATGGTCCGCGTGGACATGTCGGAGTACCTGGAGAAGCACACGGTGGCGCGGCTCATCGGCGCGCCCCCGGGCTACGTGGGCTACGACGAGGGCGGCCAGCTCACCGAAGCGGTGCGCCGGCGCCCGTACTCCGTGGTGCTCTTCGACGAGATCGAGAAGGCCCACGGCGACGTCTTCAACGTGCTGCTCCAGCTCCTGGACGACGGGCGGCTGACCGACGGCCACGGCCGCACGGTGGACTTCCGGAACACGGTGGTCATCATGACCTCGAATCTGGGCAGCCAGTTCTTCCGCGAGGAACGGGACCCGCAGCGGGTGCGCGGGCTCATCCTGGATCTGCTCAAGCAGACGCTGCGGCCGGAGTTCCTGAACCGCATCGACGACACCGTGATCTTCCAGCCGCTCGGCCGGGAGGAGATCGCCTCGATCGTGGAGATCCAGGCGCGGCACCTGATGAAGCGCCTCGCCGACAAGCGCATCACGCTCGAGCTGACCCCGGCGGCCAAAGAGCTGCTGGCCGGGGAGGGCTACGACCCGGTCTACGGAGCGCGCCCCCTCAAGCGCACCATCCAGCGGCTGGTGCAGGACCCGCTGGCGCTGGAGCTGCTCAACGGGACCTTCAGCGAGGGCGACACCGTCACCGCGGACGCCGACGGCGGCAAGATCGTCTTCCGGAAGACCGCGGAGGCGAAGCCGGTCTAGCCGCCGCCGATCGGCCCGCCGTCGTCCCTCGTGATCACGAGGCAGGCCGAGCGGGGCCGCCCACCCGCCGGGCCGTCCGGCCAGGAGCCCCACTGCTTCGGGTTCGCCGGGTCGTTCGCGCCGGTCGGGGCCTCACCCGGGTGCTGGATGCCCACGAACATGGTCTTCTCATCGGGGGTCACGACGACTCCGGTGACCTCGCACTGCCTGGGCCCGACCAGGAACCTCCGGGTCTCCCGGGTCTGCGGGTCGGCGCATAGCATCTGGTTGTTGCCGAAGCCCGCGTAGCTGCCGCTGTTGATCGTGCTCCCCGACACGTCCGTCTGGATCCAGAGCCGGCCGCCCGGGCCCACGTAGATGCCGTCGGGTGAGCCGTACTTGTCCCCGACGATGGTCGATTTGTCCGCCGGGTTCGGTGGGGTGACCGAGGGATCGCCGGCGAGGGCGAAGATGTCCCACTGAAACGTCGGCTCCGCCCAGTCGTGACGGTAGTGCCACCGGATGATGTGCCCATAGGCATTCGCGGCGCGCGGATTCGCGGCGTCCGTTGCCGGGTTGGTACCGGTGCCTCGGCGGCTATTGTTGGTCAGCGTGGCGATGGCGGTGAGCGCCTTCGGGAAGGTCGCGATCCACTCGGGCCGGTCCATCTTGGTACCGCCCGCCGCGTCCGCGGCACCGCGAGTGTTGATGAGGATGTCATTCAGCGACCAGGCGGCCAGCGCCGGGTTGTCGGGCGTGAGCGGCAGCCACTCGCCCCGGCCGTCGGCGGTGAACCGGGCGACGTAGAGGGTCCCGTCGTCGAGGGGGCTGATCCCCTGGCGGCGTGCCAGGCGCCACGGGAGGTTCGAGACGTAGCGGTAGATGTACTCGAATTGCTCGTCGTCGCCCATGTACACGACGACTCGACCATCCCGGGTCTCCTGCACCCACGCGCCCTCGTGCTTCAGGCGGCCGAGCGCGGTGCGCTTCACCGGCGTCGAGCGGGGCTTGAACGGGTCGATCTCCACCACCCAGCCGAAGCGATTCGGCTCGTTCGGCTCCTCATCGACCTGGAAGCGATGGTCGATCGTGTGCCAGAGATAGCCGAAGCCGGCCGCGCTGATGCCATAGCGACGCTCGAGGTCGGTAGGCGGGCCGTTCTTTCGGAAGTAGCCGTTGAAGTTTTCCTCGCAGGCGAGGTAGGTGCCCCACGGCGTGTGGCCCAGGGCGCAGTTGTTCAGCGTGCCGAGGACCTTCGTGCCATCCGGGTCCGCGCTCGTCTTCAGGCGGTCGTCGCCGGCGGCCGGGCCGCCGATGTCGATCGGGGTCGTGCCGGTGATACGACGGGCGTAGCGGGACGGGCGCACGACCCGCCACTCGCCACCCTTGCGGCCATGGCCGCCCTGCCTGGTGATCTCGATGATCGACACGCCATGGGCATTCAGCGACTTCTCGGTCTTCTCCTGGTTCCAGTCGGCGGTCCCGTCCGGGAAGAGCAGCACGTCGTCGGTGTATTCGTTGTTCTGCACGAGCAAGCCCCGCGTCGAGCCTTGGATCGGAAAGTACGCGAGGCCGTCGTTGTGCATGCCCCACTGCTGGGCCTGCTCGGCGGCGGTGTTGCTGGCGTCCGGCTTGAACGCGGGCCCGCTCGATACCGGGTCACCCCAGGCAATGAGCACCTCCGCCGTGTACCCCGGCGGCACCACGACGGTGTCGGCGGCCGAGACCGGGATGCCCGGAAAGCCGAGCCGCGATCCGCCCTTCGTCCTGGCCGAGGCGGGCACCGCTCTCAGCAGCTCGCCGACGCCGCCGAGAGAAAGTGCGGCCGCCGCGGCGAGGCCGCCGCCGAGGAAGCCGCGCCGTGACATCCGGTCCGCGACCACCTGCTCGAAGGTCCCGTTGGCGGAGTTGTTGCTCAGGTTGTCGTCATCGATGTTGGCCATGGCTCGCGGGTCCTCCGTGCTGGCGGCGTTGGACATCCGCGGGCAACGTATACCTGAGGTATGACCGGCGTGTGACGTGGGTACGAAGTCTCGGTCACGGCCGCGCGATTCGGCGGCTGCGGAGCGGCGGGGCGGCTAGGACTGGCCGAGGATGATGGAGACGGCGTGGGAGAGGTCGTCGACCGCGAACGGCTTGAGCAGCACCTGCACCTTCGTGCCCTGGAGAAAGGCCGCGTACTCGGGCGAATCGACGAAGCCCGAGATGAAGAGCAGGTGCGGGCGCGTGTCGGGCCAGCGCCGCATCAGCTCCAGGTAGAGGCTGGGTCCGTCCAGGCCCGGCATCTTCAGATCGCTCACGATCAGGTCGAACGCGGTCTGCCCATCGAGCAGGCGCAGGGCGTCGG
>Ga0214473_10003854_pt1 | contig 18099 bp, 15 predicted proteins | sample RVTome_7_FD_203509 | JGI IMG/M metagenome (GOLD analysis project Ga0214473, IMG submission 203509) | Soil microbial communities from uranium-contaminated site in the Upper Colorado River Basin, Wyoming, United States - RVT98D197 | ecosystem: Environmental > Terrestrial > Soil > Contaminated >... | reverse complement strand
ACAGAAAAAGGCAAAAAGGGGCTGGAAAGGTTTTTTGACACAGCAAAATGGAACATGAAGGTTGTAAAAACAGGTGACACGTTAAATATAGGCAAAAGGACACTGCTTTTTTTGGAAACGCCGATGATCCACTGGCCTGATTCCATGATGACCTATATTAAAGAAGACAAGGTTCTTATCAGTCAGGATGCTTTCGGCCAGCACATAGCATCAGCAGTAAGATTTGATGATGAGTTTGTGACCTGCCAGTCCATGTCTGAACTGGAGGATGCAGTAGTAGATTACTATGCCAATATACTTATGCCTTTCGGTCAGTTGATAAAGGCAAAGATTGCGGAAATACAAAAATTGGGACTGGAGATTGATATGATTGCACCGGACCACGGAATAATCTGGAGGACAGATCCAAACAAGATATTGCAGATGTATCTTGATATGGCGAACGGAAAGGCAAATCTAAGCATCTCGATTATTTACGATACAATGTGGCGCAGTACAGAACATATGACACTGCCTATAATGCAGGGGATAAAGGATGAGGGCGTTGAATGTAAGGTCATTAAACTGCGGGCTACACCAATGAGCGATGCAATCAAGGATTTCTGGCTGTCAAGGGGATGTCTTATGGGATCCCCTACGCTTAATAATCTTATGTATCCAACGGTTGCTGAATTTCTTTATCACCTGAGAGGATTGAAACCTAAAAACAGGATTGCCGGCGCCTTCGGCAGCTATGGCTGGGGCGGCGGCGCAGTGAAAGAGATATATGAGGAATTTAAACGCATGGGACTTGAGCTCTTTGAGCCGGGACTGCAGGTTCTTTACAGGGCCTCGTCAGAGGATGAAGAGAAGTGTTATGAGTTTGGAAGGGAGTTTGCAAGAAAGACAAAAGAGTACCATAAAAAGTTTGAATAAGGAGAATATCATGTCAAAGACAACTAAAAATCTTCAGGATGCTTTTGCAGGAGAATCACAGGCAAACAGAAAATATCTGGCTTTTGCAAAGAAGGCAGAAGAGGAAGGATTCAGGCAGGTCGCAAAACTATTCAGGGCTGCTGCAGAGGCAGAGACTGTCCATGCGCATAATCATCTGAAAGAACTTGGGGGAATAAAAAGCACAAAGGCAAATCTTGAAGAAGCAATTAACGGCGAATCATACGAGTTTCAAAAAATGTATCCGCGGATGATAAAAGATGCCGAAGAAGAAGGCAAAAAAGGGGCATTAAGAAGTTTTAATTTTGCCAATGAGGTTGAAAAAATACATGCGGATTTATATAAGAAGGCTGTCGAGAATATCGGGAAGAATCCTTTAGTTGATTATCATGTGTGTCAGGTCTGCGGAAATACCGTGGAAGGCGAGCCTCCTGACAAATGTCCTATCTGCGGGGCAGATAAAAAGATGTTTAAGAAGATTGACTGAGAGGGGGCAATATGCGGACCTTGAGAAGATATTATATTCCCTGTCTCGTGGTTTTATTAGTGTTGAATCCGGCGGTAATTACTGCCTCCGGGAAAGAACCGGTTCCTCTTGATGAATCTAGAATTAGCTCTCAGACTCAGGCATGTATCGGCTGCCACAAGACCTATACACCCGGCATTGTAGAAGACTGGCTTACAAGCAGGCATTCAAAGACACTGCCTTCGGATGCGGTTAAAAAACCTGCTCTGCAAAGAAGGGTTTCTGCTGATAATATTCCTGATGGATTGTCCGGGTATGTTGTTGGATGTTATGAATGCCACAGCCTGAACGCTGAAAAGCACAAAGATAATTTTCAGCACATGGGTTATAAGATAAATGTCGTTGTCTCGCCTGATGACTGCAGGACATGCCATCCGGTTGAGGTAAAACAGTATCAGGAAAGCAAGAAAGGGAATGCGATAAAAAACATAATGGATAACCCTGTTTATCATACATTGGTTGAAACGGTTGACGGAGTTAAGAGAGTGGAGAACGGGAAGATAGTATCTTACAAACCAACTGATGATACTCTTCGTGAGACATGTCTCGGGTGCCACGGCACAAAAGTTGAGGTAAAGGGCATGAAGAAGGTTTTTACTAAGATGGGCGAGATAACAGTGCCTGACCTGACAAACTGGCCGAATCAAGGCGTTGGAAGGGAGAATCCGGATGGAAGCCTTGGCGCATGCACAGCCTGTCATGCAAGACATGCTTTTTCGATAGAAGTTTCGAGGAAGCCATACACATGCGGCCAATGCCATCTCGACCCTGATGTGCCGGCATATAATGTCTATAAGGCCAGCAAACACGGAAACATATTTTCCTCAGATTATCACGCATGGAATTTTGATAACGTTCCCTGGGTTATAGGTAAAGATTTTAAGGCTCCTACATGTGCCACATGCCATGTCAGTTTATTGGTTTCACCTGATGGAAATATAGTTGCAGAAAGAAGTCATAATTTCAGTTCAAGGCTGTGGGTAAGGCTATTCGGACTTATTTACAGTGTGCCTCAACCAAAAACAGGTGATACAACAGTTATAAAGAATAAGGACGGTCTTCCGCTTCCCTCTGCCTTTACTGGCGAACCCGCATATGAGTATCTTCTAAGCAGGGAAGATCAGGATAACAGGTTTGATAAAATGAAAAAAGTCTGCGTAAGTTGCCACAGCACTAACTGGACGAACGGACACTTTGATAAGCTTGACAATACTATCAAAGAAACCAATGAGATGACTCTCGCGGCGACAAGGCTTATGGCAGAGGCCTGGGAAAAAGGGATAGAGGACAAGACAAATCCTTTTGATGAGCCTATTGAACAAATGTGGGTAAAACAGTGGCTTTTCTATTCGAATTCCATACGTTATGCCTCTGCTATGACAGGGGCCCAGGATTACGCTGCGTTTAAACTTGGGTGGTGGGAGCTTACCAATAATCTGATGAAAATGAGGGATGCCATAGACACTAAAGGTATTATCAGGAAGAAAGCAGCTGAAAATAAAAGCAAAAAAAAGTGACATAAAAGGGCAAATAGGTTCTTTTCTCATCACGTCTAGTCGCGCTTCTGATTTCACCATAAAAGTATAAAGCATGGTCTATTAATTTCATAATTTCGAATATAAAATATAAATTGACTTAATTATTTAATATGTGGTAGTTTTATCTAAAGGCATACAGGGGATGTGCGGCAAACCCCATACCACGGACTTATTTGCGGGGCGTTCTGTGGTACGGGGTAAATAAGTTTGCATCCGGTTGTATGCCCGGTTATGCCTTGGCGTATTGATATTTGAAGTTAAATGTGATGAGAGATATCTATAAAAGGCTTGTTAGTTAAAAAACAACATAAGAAAGAGGGGTGATTTAAGATGAGTGAAAAGAAAAAGAGGATTGCGATTATTGCATCAAAGGGAACCCTTGATATGGCATACCCCCCGTTGATACTGGCTTCGACTGCCGTAGCCATGGATGCAGAGGCTGCGATATTTTTTACGCTCTACGGGGTGGATATCGTCAACAAAAAGAAGAATCGTTCCCTGAAAGTGGCTCCTATAGCAAATCCCGCAATGCCGTCTCCGGTGCCGTTCCCAAATATACTGGGTGTTCTTCCAGGCATGACTAGCCTGGCTACAATTATGATGAACGGAATGATAAAGAAGATCAACTGGCCGTCTATCCCTGAACTTCTCAATCTCTGCATTGAGTCAGGGGTCAGGATGATTGCATGCACGCCGACACTCGAAATGACCGGTGTTAAAAAAGAAGACCTTGTCGAAGGTGTCGAGGTTGCCGGAGCTGCGGAATTCCTTGATTTTGCATTTGATGCTGATATTTCGTTATTTGTCTAAAGGAGGTGTTCGAAAATGGGTGATGTAAAACCTGATACAACGCTTGACTGCAAAGGAATGAACTGTCCGATGCCTATCATCAAAACAAAGAAAGCAATCGGGCAGCTTACACCGGGTCAGGTTCTTCTCGTTGAGGTAACTGATGCGGGCTCAAAATCCGATATCCCGGCGCTTCTGAGAAGAACAGGAGATGAACTCGTTGAGATGAAAGAATCAGAAGGTGTATTTACATTCATGATAAGGAAAAAATAACAGAAGGGTAATCTTACAAAAGAAAGGTGGTGAAACAGGGAAAAACGACATAACGTGGATAATAATAAATGTAAAGGAGGATAGTGACAGTGAAAAAGATATTATATTTATCAGTGACGCTCGTTTTAGTATTATGGTGTGCAAACATTGCACAGGCTACCAATGGTTACTTCTCGCATGGCTACGGGCTTAAGGCAAAGGGCATGGCAGGAGCTACAACCGCGGTGCCACAGGATGCAATGATTGCAGCGTCTAATCCGGCAGGCATGGCATTCGTTGGAGATCGCTTTGATGTCGGGCTTGACTGGTTCAGCCCCAAGCGCAGCGCGGAACGCACAGGCGCTGGAGCAGGCTCTGATATAAACGGGTCGGCAAAAAGCGATAGCACCAGTTTTTTTATCCCTGAGCTTTCTGTTAACAAGATGCTTACCCCCAATATGTCTCTTGGACTTACTGTTTACGCTAACGGGGGTATGAACACGAATTACCCCGAGGGCCAGATTACAACTGCTACAGGCGTGGGCACATGTAATAATTTTCTTACCATGGGCGGTCAGGCTACTTCAACAAGCCATAACCTTTTGTGCGGCACTTCAAGGCTGGGTGTTGATTTAATGCAGGTTATAATTGCTCCCACAATAGCTTATAAAGTTGCTGCCAATCATTCTTTCGGAATCTCGCCCTTAATCGGTTATCAGCGTTTCAAAGCAGATGGTCTTCAGGGGTTCGCGGCATATTCTGAAGATTCTACAAAGCTGACAAATAACGGCTATGATACTGCCAGCGGTCTTGGCGTGCGCGTTGGGTGGATGAGTAAATTTTCTGACTGGTTGACAGTCGGCGCTGCTTATTCCAGCAAGATATACATGAGTAAGTTTGACAAGTACAGGGGCCTTTTTGCCGAGCAGGGCGATTTCGATATGCCGGCAAATTACAACATCGGTATTGCCGTAAAGCCTGTACAGCCTGTTACTTTGGCAGTGGATTACCAGAGGATTAACTATTCAGGTGTCAACTCCGTTGGAAATCCAAGCACTAACGGCGGTGCAACAATAGCAAACACCCTTGGCGGAGATGAGGGACGTGGTTTCGGATGGAAGGACGCTAAAATAATAAAAATCGGAGCGGATTACAAATTCAATGAACTGGTGACTTTCCGCGCAGGCTACAGCCATACAAACAATCCGATCCAGTCCAGAGATGTTACGTTTAATATAATTGCGCCGGGCGTGATAAAAGACCATTACACAGCAGGCCTCACCTTTAATATTACAAAGAGCTCTGAATTGACCGTTGCATACATGCACGCAAAAAATAACTCAGTATCAGGCTCAAGCTTGTTTAATACTTGGGTAGGGCCTAATACTGCCGGAGATGAAAAAATCAAGATGTATCAAAACGCCCTTGGTCTAGCATACGGCATGAGGTTTTAAACTGCTTTTTTTCAATCGAGCTTCATCACCGGGAGAGGCATCAACCCCTTCCGGTGAATTCCCCTCTTAGAAAAGAACTAAATGGTATATAATTCGAAAATGACGTCCGTTCATTTAAAAACGTGTTGCAGCCTGTATAACACTGCAGGGTAATAATTCATGATCGAAATAGATGGAAGCTTCGGAGAGGGCGGAGGGCAGATATTAAGGACAGCCCTGAGTCTTTCAGCTTTGTTCATGAAGCCGTTCAGGATATTCAATATAAGAAAAGGCAGAAAAAAGCCCGGACTAATGCCCCAGCACCTGACATGTGTGAGGGCAATGCAGCTTCTCTCAAGAGCAGAAGTAACTGGCGGAGAGATGGGCTCAACAGAGCTTGTCTTCAGACCAAATAATGTTACGGGCGGGGAGTTTTTCTTTGATATCGGCACAGCCGGTTCGACCTCATTGGTTCTCCAGACTATAATACCTTCTTTAATATTTCTTAAGGAAAAGACATCGTTAATATTGAAAGGCGGCACACATGTGCCTTTCAGTCCTTCTTTTGATTATGTTTCCAATGTCTTTGCGGTGATTCTTGAAAGAATTGGTATAAAAATAGATTTAAAGATAGAGTCTTGCGGGTTCTATCCGAAAGGCGGAGGGAAAATCAGGGCTGATATTTTTCCGGCAGCAGATATAAAACCTTTGAGGGTTGTTGAAAGGGGCGAGGCTTTAGGAATAAGAGGATATTCAGGGGTAGGGAATCTTCCGTTATCAATTGCCGAGAGGCAGAAAAACTCTGCAGTAAATAAAATCAGATATGAATTGAGCGACCTTAAGTGCCCGGTAGAAATAGAGCCGGTTAGCGTTGCTGCCCAGGGACAGGGGACATTTATGTATATTCACCTGGAATCAGAAAATTTTTTTGCAGGTTTCAGCGCGCTCGGTGAAAGGAAAAAGAGAGCAGAGGCTGTTGGGGAAAAGGCAGCGGAGGATTTAATAAAATATTATTCTACGAATGCAGCGCTTGACCAGCACCTGCCTGACCAGATAGTTTTGTATCTTTCGATGTCCAAAGAGGAGTCGGTATTCACAACTTCCTGTATAACACAGCATCTGTTGACCAACCTTTGGACTATAAGTCTTTTCCACGAATTTCATTATTCTGTTGATGGAACAATCGGGAAGCCGGGTATTGTAAAAATAGCGTAGATTTATAAATGTTCAGGTCAAGCCTTGACATGGGCTGTCCGGGTGGGTATTCTTAATTATAAAAAATCCTGTGGGGATTAATAATTCAGGGGAGTAAAAAAGGGGAGCAAATAAATGAAAGAACACATGGACAATATATTAAAGATTGCCTACAGCCTTAATGCATCCGATATACACATTACTACGGGAAAACCTCCGATGACCAGGCAGACCGGCGAAATGGTTCCACTCGAAAAATTCCCGGCGCTCACTCCTGAGCATACAAAAAAACTTATCTATAGCATAATCAGCGAGAGCCAGCAGAAGGATTTTGAAAAAAACCTTGAACTTGACTGCTCCTATTACATCGAAGGATTGTGCCGTTTCAGGGTGAATGTGATGATGCAGAAGGAATGTGTAGAGGCAGTGCTTCGTATCATACCTTCTAAGGTTCCTCAGGCAAAGGATATAGGTCTTTCAGATGCAATACTTGATTTTACGAAACTGCCAAGAGGGCTTGTGCTTGTCACCGGCCCGACAGGGAGCGGAAAATCAACTACCCTGGCTGCATTGATAGATATTATTAATGCCAGCCGTAAAGAACACATAATCACTGTTGAAGACCCCATCGAGTTTGTTTACGAGGCCAAAAGCTGTGTAATCAGGCAGAGAGAGGTTGGCACCGATACCTATTCTTTCCTTAACGCCTTAAAGCATGTTCTGAGGCAGGACCCTGATATAATTCTTGTCGGTGAGATGAGAGACCTTGAAACCATATCTCTCGCCATTACTGCGGCTGAGACCGGTCACCTTGTTTTTGCAACATTACATACTCAGGATGCGGCCCAGACAATAGACAGGATAATAGACGTTTTTCCCTCCCACCAGCAGCAGCAGGTAAGAGTACAGCTTGCAAATACGCTTGAAGGCGTTTTGTGCCAGCAGTTATTGCCGAGAGCAGACAATAAGGGAAGGGTGGCAGTCAGAGAAGTTATGAAGGTTACGCCTGCAATCTCAAACCTTATAAGAGAAGGCAAAACACATCAGATTTACAGCGCTATTGATACCGGCTCAAAATTCGGCATGATAAGCATGGACAGCGCCCTGCTTGAACTGGTTAAACAAAGGGTGATTACTCCTGATGTGGCTATTTCAAAAAGCTCGAATCCGGAATCTCTTCGTGGAAGAATAGTGGCAGGCGGAGTAGTAAGCCCTTCGTTGGGAGCAAGACCGGCACCGCCTTCTTCAGGGCCGGGTCAGATGGGAAGAAAGATATGAACCTTAAGAAGCTGAAAAATATACCATTGTTCAGGGACGTCCCCGGTGATGTTCTAAAAGCAGTTGCTCCTTTAATAAGCGAGGAGCATTACAAAGAGGATGAAATAATATTTGTAGAGGGTTCCTCGGCAGACAAGTTTTTTGTTATAGAAGAGGGCGAGGTCGATATCCGTAAGGTAATAAACAGAAAAGACAGCAGATTTAAGCTGATAGCTGTTCTTGTTAATGGTGAATTCTTTGGCGAAATGGCTATCTTCCTTGGCGGAAAACGTTCTGCTGAGGCTGTTGCAAAGACTGATGTGACAGTTGCAACAGTTAATAAAAAAGACCTTTCGGCATTGTTCAGCCGGAGTCCCAAGGCTGCATTCAAGATTATGGAGTTCTTCTCTTCGGTTATTATGGACAGGCTTAAAAAGACTACAACCGAGCTTGTTACCGTATATGAAGCAGGCAGATTAATCAGCGCCGCAAGGAGCACTCGTGAGATTTCTGAATGCGTGATGGGAAATGTCGCAAATTCAATAAAACCCGAGGCCGCACTGTTTGCCGTCTGGAATAAGTTTAACAGGGATTTTGAAATCCATGACAGCAAAAAATTTAATCTTGAAAAATTCGCGTCTTTCGAGATAGACGAGCCCTTAGTCACATGGTTTATGGAAAACAGGGAGCCATTTCTCTCGTTTGACCTTAAAAGTGACAGGAGGATTCTGTTAACAAAGGCCAGCATTTATAACGGCCGTTCAATGCTTGCCGCGCCTTTTTTCTCTCAGGATGTACTTCTGGGGTTCGCGCTTTTTCTCGACAGGAAGAAAAAGAATGCATTTTCCTATGAGGATATGATCATCCTTTCTGCAATAAGCGGATATGTAGCTGTTGCGCTCGATAATTTGCAGTACATGCAGGAATCAATAGACCGCGCACGGCTCACCCAGGCAAAATCATCAATACCGATATGATGCATTAAACCATCAGAGATTGAAGCCTTGACCTTTTATTTTTAAAATAATAGAATATGAAACCATGAAACAACAGGAAAAGACATTGTTCGAGATGCAGTCCGAGGTTTGCAAGACTCTTGCGAGCCCCAAAAGGCTTGAGATTCTTAACGCGCTTAAAGACGGCGAGAAAACTGTAACCGAACTTGTAAACATTCTCGGAGTCCCAAAGGCAAATGTATCACAGCACCTTGCTGTTATGAGGCATGCCGGGATTCTCAAGTCCAGGAGAGACGGCGTAAGTATATATTACACTGTTGCGAATCAGAAGGTGATTAAGGCCTGCGTTCTGATGCGGGAAGTTCTTACTGAACAGATGAAAGAAAAGACCAGATTTTTCAAGATTGCGTCAAAGGGCTGAAATTCTAAGAGGTCTGTATATAAGGGCAATAAGGCCTTTCATGACAATTTCTGCATGTCTGCTCACTTAACGGGGCCGCAACAAAATCGCCTTCTCTTATTTTTGAGATGGTCTTTTCAAGAAATTTCAGGCTGGCTGTTATATAGTCTTCTAAAGTCCTGCCATCGCGTTTATCATTCCTTCCTGGAACCCACGTGATTTTAATGTCTTTCAGTGAATACAATCCTACCCTGTCTACTTTGAATCCAAGAGATTTCATTAAAGCTGCATAAAGAAATAACTGGAGCGTCGCACCTCTGTTCAGGATCTCTGATCTGCTGAGTTGAGCCGTGCCTGTCTTGTAATCAATAAGCTCAACAGAGTCATCTTTTCTGTCCACCCTGTCTATTTTCCCTTTAAGCTTTATCCCGTTTATTACCTCTCCTTCAACAGACTTTTCCGCCTCTGTGAAGGAATACCCTTCATGCGCAAGTTTGCTTTCAATTTCATGGATTTCAGGCAGTATGGAGAGAAAAGAATCTTTGATGAAATTTTTCCAGTAATCTTCCAGAGGATATTTATCAAGTAAATCTTTAAAGAGTTTTTCAGCATTTTCCGTCATTTCATCATAATCTTTAAATTGTGTTTGCACCAGTTTTTCCATTATTTTGTGCACAATCTCCCCGAGGAGCATGGCCTCTATCTTATACTCCTTTATTTCAACAGGCTCGAAACTGAGAATTTTTTCTATAAAGAATTTTCTTGGACATGTTCTGTAATAATCAATATCCGTGACCCTTATTTTCGAGTTTTCACTGAACTTCTTTATAACCACAGGGCTTTTTATCCTGTTTATCTCCCTTATATGCGATGACAGAGGAGCAGATCCCTGCCTTAAAAGTTCTTCATCCCTGCTCAGTATGCCGGGAATCTTTTCAATCGTTTCGGTTCCCCAGGGGAGGAACGGGGAGGGGAGAAATAACTTGTCCGATTCCATAGCAGGATAGGAAAGGTGAAGATTTTTTGAAGATTCTACGAGCCTCTGGAATATGAATCTTTGCAGATGCAGGTATCTCTTCATATTGACAAGTCCCAATTTTGTCCTTACGCTGTCAGGAAGGATATGGTCCATATCCGGCATCGAGGGCAGGTCGCCGTCTTTAAGCCCGCCAAGGTACAGGCAGTCAGGTTCAAGGCCGCGCAATTCAAAGAATCCTGATACCTGTACGCCGGTTCCCTCCATCTCTGTCTCTGTTGCGCCCAGTATGTATTTAAAGGCATCAATGAACTGGCGCAATCCTCCTTGATTGGGAATCAGTATGAGGCTGTCAATAAGGGAAAGCTCTTTTAATACATCGGCAGCAAGTTTTCTGATATCCATGTCGTTATCAGAGAAATCCATCTCTTCAATTAGATTATTCAGAATTTCAGAGAATTGTTTAGATGAACCTTTCTCCTTTATGGATTCCAATGGCATAAGTTTCCGAAAAATCAACTTCAGCTCTTTTTCTATTTCAGGCGGCAAAGCGCTTAACGGGGTCTCGATGTTTTGGCCGGCTTTCACAATATTAAGCCATAATGTTCTTCCTTTGACTATCCCTGAAATCAGGGATATCCGGGGCACCCATTCTCTGAATATAGCGGGCAGCTTCCTGAAATGAGGGGAAATAAGAAACTGCGAAAACTGAAGTCTCGGATAATCGTCTTCTATAGATTCGAGCATGGCTATCAAATCTGAAAAAGGCCTTGTTTTTCCGGCAGGCTTTGAAGACGTAAATGTAAAGGGTATGCCGTACCTCCTGAATACCCTCCTGATAATGTCGTAATATATATGCAGCTTTGGAAATGTCAGGGTTATTTTATCCAGAGATGTATACTTGCCGGAGATAAATAAGTTCTTTATATACCTGGCCAAACCTTCAACCTCATCGTCTATTCCGGGATAAGAGATGTATACAGGGCTGTCAGCTTTGTTCCCGGATGGTAAAAACGTTTCAGTAATTTTAAAATTATTTTTTATGAAATTATTAAAACTATCTGTTATTAAAGTAAAATTATTATCATGGGGAATGGTTAGAAAAACCTTTGCCGAGTTTTCGATCAGTCTTCTTAGCATTGCTTCTTCTGATGGCGTAACCTCATAAAAACCATCGAATATTAAGGTGTCATAAGTGCAATCATGCTTTTCTATTAGTGCAGGGCATTCATTAAGCACGTCATTTTCATCCAGGGCTTTCTGTTCGTCCAGAATTTTCCTGTAGTTTTTGAAGACTTCTATGGCATCCATCGTTCTTTTTAAGCCCTCTTCAGGGACATTCAGATTACTAAAGATATCCCTCAGTTCTTTTTGTACGGAGTCTATATCTTTATCAGGACGGTACTGCTTAATCTCATCTATGAAATTACTTATAATGGATGAAAGTCCTATGCTTTTATCTGAGAACCTTGAGATAATAATTGGTATCAGTGCTTTGGGTATGATTGTTCTGTCCCCGTAGAAAGAATACAGCCTGCTTGAAAACTGTTTTATTGTCATCATCTCCGGCGGGATGTAAGTGGTTTTGATTAATTCATGAAATGTTTTCTGCGCTTCTTTAATCTTTTTTGGGGTAGGGGCGAGGTAGAGGGTTTTGGAATAGTCGTTATCGTTCATTCCTGCAATTGCAGTTTTTAAAAGCTCTGCCGTAAAGCCCCTGTATCCAAAGGGCACGTAAAAGACCTTCACCTGCTTATCAGCCATGGATTAGGATAACTGATTTTGAAAGAGGGATGCAAAAGAAGAAAAGAGGTTTCTATGTCCTGTATGCTGCGTTGACCCTGATATATTCTTCCGTTAAATCACAAGTAAGGATTTTTGCAGATGCCTTGCCTTTGTTGAGATTGATAAGTATCTTTATTTCTTTGTTGTCTGTGAGATATTTATTTGCCTTTTTGTCTTCTCCTGCGCTTGTGCCTTTGCTTATGACCTTAATCTTTCCAAGATATATATCAACCTTTTCATCATTGAATTCTATCCCTGAATATCCGATTGCAGCCATAATGCGGCCCACATTTGCGTCATTGCCGTAGATTGCGGTTTTTACGAGGCTTGAATTTGCAACTGCAAATCCTGCCTTCTCTGCCTCTTTTTCATTGGCTGCGCCTCTGACCTCAATCTCAATGAATTTTGTTGCTCCTTCGCCGTCTTTGACAATTAGTTTTGATAATTCGTATGTAATTGCATCCAATGTTTTTTTGAATGATTTATACGCAGGTGATTTTTCTTTTAACAGCGTATTGCCAAGCATGCCATTTGCCATTATAAGCGCAGTGTCATTAGTGGACATATCGCCGTCTATTGTAATTCTGTTGAATGACTTTTCGACGGAATCCGCGAGGGCCTTGTTTAAAGCCTTTTTTTCTACTGCAATGTCAGTGAGTATAAAGCAGAGCATCGTCGCCATCTTGGGAGCAATCATCCCGGCTCCTTTGCATATGCCTGCGATAGTGCCAATCTTATTTCCTACTTTAATTCTTTTACTTATAATTTTCGGGAATGTATCAGTAGTCATTATAGCAGCAGCAACATCTTCAAGCTGCGCCTTGCCTGAATTCCCTGCAAGTTCGTATATCTTCGGTCTTATCTTATGCATCGGCATCAGCGTTCCGATAACTCCTGTTGAGCAGACATAAACAAGCGAAGGTCTAATCTTAAGACTCTTTGCGACAAGCTCTGATGCTTCAATCGCATCCTGCATGCCTTGTTTGCCGGTGCATGCATTCGCATTCCCGCTGTTCACGATTATTGCCTGTGCTCTGCCTGACCTGATTCTTTTTATACCGAGTTTTACAGGAGCTGCCTTTACTTTGTTTGCCGTAAATACACCTGCAATATTCGCCTCTGCCTTCGAATATATAAGGGCCATGTCTTTTCTGCCGGGCTTTTTGATTGAAGCCTCTGCAGCAGAAAACAGGAAACCCATTGGATGATTTGTTCTAGATTTGGTTTTTATCATTGGTTGTATTTTATACTTTTATATAAATGTTTTTGCAAGACTTTTATTTAAAAATAATATAAACTTTTTATAATAAAATGATTTCTGGTATTAAGGATAGGATTAATCTTGCCATTACCGTCTTCTGGCACTCTGTTAAATCATTTATAAAAAATGGCGACACTTCTGTTGCGGCATCGCTTGCTTATTATTCGCTTTTTGCCCTGGTTCCATTGCTGCTCCTGCTCTTTTTTTCATTGAGTCTTTTTATTACCTCTTCCAGGGCTGTCATGGGCAGAATTACCACGCTCATCAGCCAGTTTATTCCATATTACAGCGACACCATCCTTAAAGAGGTTTACGCGCTTGCCAGGTATAAAGGAATATGGGGTCTGCTGAGTATGGGTGCGCTTCTCTGGGCGTCAACGCCGTTAATGGGAACTTTGCGAACTGCTTTTTTTGATATTTTCAAAGTGGAAAAAAGGCCTTCCTATTTGAAAACCAAGCTTCTGGATATAAGCGTTATACTTTTAACGCTTATACTCTTTGTCCTTATAAGCTTTTCAAATGTCACATTCAAGAGATTTCTTATTTTTCAGGGAAGCACAATCCTCTACGATACGGCGTCGTATTTTCTCACAATAGTCATGATGTTCATATTCTATCTGGTCTTCACTCCCGCAAGGGTTTCACTGTTATATATACTTACAGGGTCGGTTCTCACTACTGTTCTATGGGGCGTAATCAGGCCTGTATTCGGCCTTTTTCTATCGTATAATCCACAATATGGTTTTACGTTTGGTTCGTTAAAAGCGCTTTTTGTAATAATAATATGGATTTATTATTCATTCTGCGTGCTCCTTTTCAGCACAGAGGTGATTGCAAGCCTCAGAATAAAAGATGTCCTTTTGCTTCGGGGGCTGTTTTATGAAACAGCAAACAGCAAGGGCTCCATAAAACTCAAAAGAAAGTTTGGAAGAGAATACCGGGCCGGCGAAATCATCTTTAGCAAGGACGAAAAAAGCCGGGAGATGTTTTATATATTGTCAGGCAGTGTGAAGCTGGCGAAAAAAGACAAGACAGTAAAGATTATGCAGAAGGGCGAATATTTTGGCGAGATGGCGCTGCTGATATCAACTCCAAGGACAACAAGTGCCCAGGCGGAGGAAGATAACACTGTAGTTATCTCTATAGCACCTGAGAATTTTGAAGCTCTTTTAAGGGAAGAGCCCAATATAGCAATCCTGTTACTGAAGGAATTTGCTCAGAGGCTAAAAAAGACAGATGAATTGCTGTTTTGATAATTGCGCTGCAACGCTCAAAAAAACTTGACTTTAATGATATCTTCTGGTATTTCTTTAACTACTGTATAGAATAAGTCCGGAGTCCATAAGGTTTTATGTCCCTGAACAATAATCGGATTCGATAGGAGGGTTTATGAATCGTCTATTGATTTTTATGGTTTTTTTGCTGCTTTTTGCTTTTCCGCAAATTTCATCTGCTGCTGGTATTGAGGCTGCTGTTGGATTATGGAAACAGGACCCCTCCGGGGATATCAGCTATAAGGGCGAATCCTTGGGCGTGGAGAACGAACTTAATTACGGTTCAAAGACAAAGGTGTTCGGAAGGGTGAAGATTGACATGCCCCTGATGATTCCTAATGTTTATCTAATGGCAACACCAATGAAGTTTGAAGCAGACGGGAGCAAGAATGTAAACTTTACATTCGGTGACAAAACATTTACCGGTAATGTTCCCTTTTCATCCAGCGTACAGCTCAACCATTATGATGTAGCATTGTTTTATAACCTGCCTTTTGTCAAGACAGCTACTGCCGGCAAATTCAATGTCGAAGCTGGAATTAATGCAAGGATTATTGATTTCAAGGCTGAGATAAGACAGTCAGCTACCGGGGTAAATGAGTCAAAAAGCCTTACGCTTCCTGTCCCCATGATTTACCTTGGCGCACAACTAAAACCTGTGAAATTCGTGGCTTTAGAGGCGGAGGCAAGGGGTATTGCCTATAGTTCAAATCACTATTATGACCTGATTGGCAGAATTAAGGTTAAACCCGTGGGGCCTGTTTTTATTGCGGGAGGCTACAGGTATGAGGAAATCAAGATAGATCAAAGCAACGTAAAGGCAAAGCTTAAATTCAAGGGACCATTTGTAGAAGCAGGGGCTGAGTTTTAAATGGTATCATGAGTATAGAATGAGTTCAGTATGATAGATGAATATAAAAACTCGCTTAAAGACTTTATTAAAAGGATATCTATCTTTAAAAATCTTCCTGACAGGTATCTGCAGTTAATCACTGATGGTTTCTCCATCGTGAATTTTAAAAAAGGAGAGACCATATTCTACCAGTCAGAGGAAAGTACAGACCTGTACATAATATTTAACGGCAAAATTCGTGCTTCCCTTTTGAATCAGGAAGGCGAAGAATTTGTCCTTGACGTTTTTAAGGAAGGAGATTTTTTCGGGGAGATGAGCCTTCTTGACGGGAGGCCGAGATCTGCTACAGCTATAGCCAGCGAAGATTCAAGCCTGGGATTATTAAGACGCAATAAATTTCTTGAGACGATAAAAAATGAACCCATGATTGCTATTGAAATGCTCAATGCGCTGGTTCAGAGGCTGAGGAAGACGGATGATATTATAGGCACCCTCGCATTCCTTGATGTAAGCGAGAGACTTTTAAAGCTTTTTCAGGAAATGGCTGTGACAGATGGAGAGAAAGATACCAAAGGCTTTCTCAGGATTAAAAAACAGACCCACAAGGAACTTGCAGCAAGGATCGGCGCCTCCAGAGAAGCAATCTCCAAAGCCCTGAAGATTTTGTGGTTTAAAAAAATGGTGCTCGAAGAGGCGGGTTATTTTTTGGTTTCCCCAGGCCCAGGCGGAATTACCAGGGAAATTACCAGGGAAGCGATAACCAGCTGATTTTTAAATGGTAATTTTACCTTGACACATGTCGTTGTTTGATATTAAATTGTTCTATAATAATAAACAAAAGGGGGCTAGAGGTAAGTGCTTAAAAGATTGATTCCGGTATTTATACTTATTTCGCTTTTTTATGTTTCTCATGCAGTGGCTGGTGTTAAGTGCATTGATACCGAGGGAGAGGCTGCTATAAATAATAATGATGTGCCGTCTGCCAAGACAGAGGCAATAGCAAGGGCCAAATGGACTGCGATTGAAAAGACAGTCGGTGTTGAGATCAAGGCCCAGAGCATAGTTCAGAATTTTGCATTGGTTGATGATGCGGTGAGCAAAAACATAAAGGGAACGATTCAGGGCTACAAAGTTCTGAGCGAACAAAACAGGAAGGACACATTCTGGGTGGCGGTTAATGCGTGCGTTGAAGCCTCTAAAGCCCAGGATGCCCTTATGTCACTGGCATTGAATAACAGTGTCGCAGTATTCATACCCGCAAGAAAGCCCAGGGTTCTCAGTGAATCCAGCACAAAGCACGGCAGTTATCTGCAAACTGCCGATGAGTATGAGGAAACCAATATCTTGTCGGAAAAATTAATAGGAAAGCTCCTAGATCAGGGTTACCAGGTTGTTGATGTAGCGCCGACACATGCTATAGACGCAGCAGCTATTGAAGGCGCGCTGAAATCAGGGAATTACATGACGATGAGATCTCTGATGTATAAGTTTCTTTCAAATGTTCTCCTGATAGGAAAGATCGACTACACTATTTCAACAAAAAAAGGGGAGGACGTAGGTTATGGCATTTCCATGCCTTTTCACAATGTTACCGTACGACTTACTTACAGGCTTATTACAAGGGATAAGTCTGGCAAAAATGTCATTCTTCAGACAGGCGCGGAAGAGGCAAAAGGTCTGGCTATGAGCATAGGAGATGCGACTGAAAAAGGCATACAGGCATTACAGGAAAAAGTCACTCCTATGGTTCTGGATGCACTTTCAAAACATATACAGAGCTCATCAAAGAAAATATCCTTCACAGTAAAAGACGTATCTGATATAAATATGAATTTCCAGATAAAAGAGATGTTGCAGAATACTGCATGGGTTACTTCTGTCGAGGAAAAAAAACTTGGCGAATTTCTGGTAGGTTATCCTGAAAATGTTGTTTACCTTGTCAACAGCCTGGCACAGAAAGGGTTCAGACTTGTTAATTTCACGAATTACTCTGTTAACATGGAATACCGATGATTTACAGATGTGATTATATTAAGGGGGAAGGATGAGAAAATTATTTCTTGTTTTTGTTTTTGTTGTTGCTATAGTTTGTTTGAGCTCTTTTACATCTGAGGCCGCAAAGGCCAAGGTGGCAGTACTGGATTTTGAATTCGGAACCATAGCCGACAGGTGGTGGCCGCATGACTGGGATATAGGGAAAGGCATATGCGACATGATGGTCACGCAGCTCGTAAAGGACGGCACATATTCTGTTATAGAGAGACGAAAAATAGAGGCTGTTTTAAATGAGCAGAAATTCGGCGCAAGCGGCCTGGTTAATGCCAGCACAGCAGCGCAGATCGGAAAGATTCTCGGCGTAAAATATGTGATAATCGGGAGCATTACGCAGTTCAGTATCGAGAACAAGGAGATGGGACTTGGTTTTATTACACAGAAATTTGGATTCGGCGATGCCGGAGTGTCGAACGCAGTTGCAGCCGTATATATAGATGCGAGGATGATCGACACTACGACGGCAGAGATAGTAGCTGTGGGCGAGGGAAAGGCAGAAGAAAGCCGCTCCGGAGTGAAACTTGGGGGTGGCAACTACAAGGGATTTGGCGGACTATCTTTTGGAAGCTCTAATTTTTCATCGACCATTCTTGGCCAGGCCACACGTAAGAGCGTAGTTG
>Ga0214473_10003853_pt1 | contig 18100 bp, 22 predicted proteins | sample RVTome_7_FD_203509 | JGI IMG/M metagenome (GOLD analysis project Ga0214473, IMG submission 203509) | Soil microbial communities from uranium-contaminated site in the Upper Colorado River Basin, Wyoming, United States - RVT98D197 | ecosystem: Environmental > Terrestrial > Soil > Contaminated >... | reverse complement strand
AACACGACATCCATGACCTGCCCGGATACCAGAGAGCACAATGGAACGCAAGCTCAGCCGCCGTTCACACGCCGCCACACCTCCGCCGCCCCCGTGCCGCGCGGGTCACCGCCGCGGCGGCGGTCAGCGCCAGGGCCGCCGGCTCCGCGACCGGGCATCATTGTCACTGGACCGATCGAAAACGTGATGCACACGCCGCGATGGGGCTGACATGAACTTGGAACTGCCCCAGGCGCTGGCTGATCGTATAGAGAAGTTGAAGGGGCAAATGCCGCTCAATGCGGAGGCGTTGGCGTGTGAGTGCGTGAAGGAAGGCTTAGGTATCTTGGAAGCGGTCGCAGAGCGAATCGAAACGCCACGTGAAGAACCCGAGCAGCCACGGTTGAGCAGGGGTGCGGTGCGATTTTTCGACACCCGCAAAAGCTGGGGGATCGTTACCGACCGCAGCGGGGAAAGCGTGTTTGTCCATAGCGACGAACTTCCAAAGGGCACTAAAAGGGGCGTCACGCAGAAAAGGCACGGTGAAGATCGATGCCGAGTGAGATCGCCGAAATTTCAACCACGGAGCCGTCGCTGCGCTCCGATTTCCTTCGGACTCCTTAACCCAACGTCCTTCAGGATGACCCACACCCCAAAGAGAAGCCCAATCCAGATCCTCGGTAGGCTGCTTCAGCCGGCCCCGCCCTCCGGCCGTAATCACGATGGCCGAACCACGTGATCACGACGGCCGGGCCGCGCACCTATCGCCTGCGGAGTCAGCCTGTGCGAGATATGGTGAGCGTTTGCAGTTGTTCGCGAACGCGGGCGGAGTGGGTTGCAGGCCAGTAGATGCGCCGGCAGCGGGGACAGCGCACGAAGTGCGTTTGTGTGGCAAATACGTACGGCGGCACCTGCTCTGCAACCTCATCTTTGGGTACCGGCACCACAGGCTGGTTGCAGCGCGTGCAACGAGTGAAGGTATGAGCGAACGGATCTATGCCGAACGCGGTGACCACTTGCTGCAGCTGGGCCCGGAATTGATCGCTTTCGACATACACAAGCGGCACATCTACACGCCGGCGCAGCAAGCGCCGATCCCGAGTCAGCACCGTCCGGCCCTCCAGGCGCGCGTGGCGCAGGATCGCGGGGCCGGAAAGATGCCCTCCGCAGGTGGCATCCTGTCCGATGATGCGCAGCCACGTAGCCAGGCGGCCGAGCATCTTATCGACGGCAAAGCGCTGGATCATGCTCGCTGGCTAAGATAATCCAGTCCTGTATCGGAGCAACACATGCGGCGGGTAGTTTCGATCGGCATCGTTTGTTTCTGGCTCATCATGCTCGGGCTGCTGGTGCGCCGGTCGTGGGTCTCCCTGCCACCGCCGCCTCCGCCGCCGGTGGAGGCGCCGGGCCTCAGCCGAGAGCAGTGGATGAGTGTGTACCACGAAGGTGTGAAGATTGGGTATACCCACGTGTCGTTCACCGCGGACCAGGACGGCTTCAGCTTCAGTGATGATTCGCTGTTGCGGCTCGTGGTCATGGACTCCCCGCAGATTGTGCGGACCCGTCTCCATGGCCATGCCAACGCCGACTGGAGCCTGCGCGACGTGGAGCTCGAGCTGAGCAGCGGGGCCGGGAACCTGCGTGCCACCGGGGTTGTGGAGCTGGCAGGGCTGCGGTTGGAGATTCATACCGGCGGTACGGGTGCTTCCAAACAGATCCTCCCCGTAGCGCAGCCTTTGTACCTGCCTTCGACTCTACAGGGCACCCTGAACGCCAAGCTACTGCAGCCGGGAAATCGCTTCGAGGTGTTGGTCTTCGATCCGATCAGCCTCAAGAACGATCGCTTGGCTCTGACTGTCCAGGGACAGGAGGCGCTTCCGGGCGGCGGGCCCACGCCACGGCAGGCCTGGCGCGTGCGCCAGGAGTTCCGCGGTTTTGAAACCACCGCCTGGATGGATGACGATGGGAGTCTCTTGCGTGAGGAGGGGCCGATGGGAATGGTGCTGGTACGCACCTCCGCCGCCGAAGCCCTGCGTCAAGACTGGTCCGACGAAATCGCTCACGACCTGGTAGCGAGCGCCGCAGTCCCGGTGGCGCGGCCCATCGATGATCCGCGCCAGCGCATGCGGTTGCGACTGCGGTTGGCGGGCATCGCTCTCGACAAGATTCCGGCCGACGAGGAGCAGATCCTCGAGGGCGCGGTGCTGACCATCGAGCGGTCCAGTGTTGAGGCAATCACCTCTTACGATCTGCCGTGCACGGACACTCGCTGGAGGGATGACCTGCAGCCTACGGCCTTTGTGCAAAGTGACCATCCGCGGGTGCGTGATCTGGCGCGCGCGATCGTCGGCACCGATCCAGATGCTGCACGGGTAGCCGTGCGACTCAACGATTGGGTCTACGAACGCTTGCGCAAGGTTCCCACCATCAGCATTCCCAACGCCTTGCAGGTGCTGCAGATGGGGCAGGGAGACTGCAACGAGCACGCGGTGCTGCTGGCGGCGCTCGGCCGCGCCGCGGGTATACCGACGCGCATGATAGCCGGAGCGGTCTACATCAACGGCGCGTTCTTCTACCATGCTTGGTGTGAGATGTGGCTTGGCCGCTGGGTGTCCATTGATCCAGTCCTGGGCCAGTTTCCAGCCGACGCTACCCACATCAAGTTTGTTGTGGGCGGACCAGACGAGCAAATCGCCATGATGCACATAATCGGGCACCTCGGGATCGAAGTATTGGATGACACCGCCGAGCCGCCCGGCGGCCCAGCTTTGCGGCAGTGACCGCCTTGCTGGTCAGGCGACGGACCTGCTAGAAGAGTCGCAAGTGGCCGCGAGAGTGGCGGAACTGGCAGACGCGCTAGACTTAGGATGCTACTCTCGCCCAAAAAACCCTTATTTTACAAGGCTTTTTTCAAGCTGTGCCTACGTTTTTCGGTTGCACTATGGTGCGTGTTTGGAGCAAGAATGGAGCGTCGCGGGCACAAGGGCGGGCACAGTGAAACTTGACAAGAAAAGCTGTAATGTCGGTAACACAGTGACGCGTCGGGCGGGTGGTGGTGCAATCGACCGCGCCGTTGATTTTTTATCAAGCGCCTGCGCTGGCGGGTGCAACAGCCCCGGCGGCTCGGGGAGAATGAGGCGTGTTCTGGTAAGGTCAGGGCACAAGGACGGGCACAACTTCTGAACCCATGCGCCGCGACTAGGCTGACGGGCCGAAAACCCGGAACCGTACCGGGCTGTCGCGGCGTTTCCTTTACGGAGCATCTGACGGAGGTGCGGACGTGGCAAAGGCAACAACGGCGGCATGGCGGCGGGAGATGAAAGAGTTACTCTCCCGCGCGCGCGCCGTGCTGACGACCGACAATCCCGATGAGTTCTGGCTTGAACATGCAGAAAAAGCGATCGCGGCGTTCACGGAAAACCTCATCGTGACCGATGATGGGTTACCAGAGGGTGTTCGGATATCCAAGGAGCTGGAACGGCTCGTCGGCCCTATGGTATTCCTTGGCCACGGCGGCTCGCGGCAGAATCATTCCTTCTACGCCAGCTGGGCCGCGGCCAGCGCTCAGTACGCTCTTGCGTTGAAGCGGCCGACGCAGAAGCAGCGAGAGAGTTGGCTCAAGTCCGTGAAAGCTGACCTCGATGTGCCAGACCAGGCCGACAGCATGTTACAGAGCAATCGAGGGAAGAAAAGGGCCGGGTATCTCGCACCACACAAGCGACTCCTGCAAGCGGCCAGGGAGCTCTATCCCAACCGGGGCAGCAATCAGATATTGCAGGTGCTGCTCAAGGACGTGCCCGACGAGATCCGGGAAGCGCTTGAGCCGGTGGAGCTCGCCACAGAGGCCGCAATCGAGGCCGAGGGAGACCGCATACACTTCCGGTTCATGGCGGGCGCCCCGCCACACAGTATCAGCCGGAGGACGGCACTGAATATTCTCTCGACAGGCAGAAAGAATAGCGAGCTCTCACGGGAAGCCGGCAAACCGTGATCTAGCCTCCGGTAATGTCAGTCGCGATGAAAACGCGATTGACGAAACGTCTGACGATTCGACTCAGCGAACGTCTTGCTCAGCTGCTCACCGAAACTGCGCTACGCGTCGACCAGGACGAGAGCGCATACATACGCGAGCTGCTTCGTCGCACCCTGCTGAGCGCAGAGCGCGACACGCGGACCTCGACGCGTGAGCGGGCCGCATGAGCACGGCGGCAGCACGCGTCGCACACGCACCCGACGCGCGGGAGGCCGCGCGCGGGTACATCGCCCGCGGCTATGCAGTCATCGACGCCCCGGCCGGCAACAAGGCACCGACCCGGCGCGAGTGGCAGCATGCGCGACTGACTGCAGACGACCTCGACCCCCACGGCAATATCGGTCTGATGCTGGGTGATGCCTCCGGCGGCCTGATCGACGTCGACCTGGACACGCCCGAGGCTATCGCTGCGGCGCTGCACCTGCTGCCGGCGACTGAGATGCGCCACGGCCGAGTGAGTACGCCCTGCGCACACTGGTGGTACGCCATCGCCAGTGGTGAGCTCGAGACGGTGCGCTACCGTGATCCGGACGGCACTACGCTGATCGAGCTGCGCAGCACAGGCTGCCAGACGATCGTACCGCCGAGCATCCACCCGAGCGGCGAGCTGCTGACTTGGGAGCGGGAGGGCGAGCCCGCGGGCGTGACCGCGCCGGAGCTGCGGGCGGCCGTTGCCAAGGTGGCGGTGTGCGCGTTGCTCGCGCGACGGTGGCCCGCGGGTGCGCGTCATGACGCGGCCCTTGCTCTGGCGGGATTCTTGTTACGTCGCGGCGTGACACAACCCGACGCCGAGCGCTACACTGAGGCGGTTGCGCGCGTAGCTGATGACCCGGAGTGGCGCGACCGTGTGCGTGCCGTGCGGGACACTGCGGCCGACCTTGCCGCGGGCAAGCCAATCACCGGAGGCCCACGGTTGGCGGAGTTGCTTTCCGACGGTGCGGCCGTTGTCGACAAGTTGTGCGAGTGGCTGAAGCTCGACCCAGAGAGTGTGAGCGGCGAGAGCGCCGACGTGGCGCCTCTCGATATCTTCGGCGACGGCATCGCCGGGCAAACTCGCATCCTCACGCCCGACCTGCTGCCCGGCACCATCGCACGGTTTGCCGTCGACGTGGCGGAACGCAGCGGTGTGGATCTCGGCGCTGTGGGGCTGCCGTGTTTAGCCGTTGTGGCTGCCGCGATTTCGGACAGGCACGTGGTGCAGCCACGTCAGCACAACACTGACTGGACCGAGGCCGCCCGCGTCAATGTGGGCATCGTCGCCGACCCGGGCGAGAAGAAGACGCAAGCGATCAACCAGGCGGCGGCACCGTTGGCGGCGAAGGAGCGGGAGTGGACCGAACACGACCTGCGGGCACGGACACAGTACGAGATTGATCGCGCTGCCTATGAGGCCGCGGTTAAAGACTGCGCCCGCAGGCAAGCCCGTGGCGAGTCAGCGGTGCTGCCCGTGGAGCCGATCAAGCCACCGATACGGCGGCGCGTCGTCACGGACCTGACCACTGAAGCCCTGGCGCTGATCTGCGCGGACAACCCGGACGGCGTGCTGGTGCTCGCCGACGAGTTGAGCGGGTGGTTTGCGTCGCACGACGCCTACCGCACGCACGCGGGCAAGGATCGATCGTTCTGGTTGGATTGCTTCGAGGGCGGGCCACGGCGCCAAGACCGCGTACACCGCGGGAGCATTTACGTTGAGAACCTCTCGGCGTGCATCGTTGGCGGGATTCAATTCGGTCCGATGCGCCGCCTCGCCGGCCGCATCACGGACGATGGGTTGATTCAGCGTTTCTTCGTCTACTTCATGGCCCCTTCCGTAGCAGACGTCGACCGGAAACCCGACTTTACCGCCGCCGCGGCCTATCGGCGGCTGATCTCCGAGCTGGTCGACCTCCCGTCACCGTCGGCGCCGTACACCTTCAGTGCGGAGGCCCGGCTGGAACACGCCGTCGTAGAGGACCTGGCGCGGCGTCTCAAGCTGTTGCCCCAGGTGCCCGACGCCATGCGCGGGCACCTGGGGAAGTGGGGCGGGCTCTTCGCCCGGCTCGCGTTGATCTATCACCTGTCCGAGTCTACGGCGCTGGAAATCTCCGGCGAAACCGCATCCCGCGTTGCCCGGCTCTTCACGGACGTGCTCCTGCCACACGCCGCGAAATTCTACGCGGAACTGTCCGGCGAACAGCGGTGGACCCATGCGCGGTGGATCGGTGGCTACATCCTCGCGCACCGGCTGGAGAAGCTCACGGCCCGTGACATCGGCAAGCATTACCGCGCGCTGCGCGGCGACAAGGCGGAGACCGCTCGCGCAATGGAAACGTTGGAAGTCGCCGGGTGGGTGACGCCGATCCGGGCCGAATACGGCCTGCCGACGCGCTGGCGCGTCAACTCACGCGTGCATACCACCTTTGCCCAGCGCGCCGCTGAAGAACGCGAACGCCGGGAGCGGGTGCGTGAGGAGATCCGGCGCACATCCCGAGGGCTCGGTTTGGACGGCGACGAGGAGCAAGACGCATGAGCGACTTTTACCAGCGCGCCAAGCAACTGTTCGTCGAAGAGCACGAAAGCGCCCCATTTGTCCCTTGTGCGCACGCGAGAGAAGAATCAACATTTTCCCCTTCTTCTTCTCTCAAAAGAGACTCCTCTTCGCTCGAAAGTACACAAGGGACAAATGGGGCAGTCACCGTGCCACGCTCGCCCTCTGTGGAAAATCCTCAAGTGACAACCTCGACACCCTGTCAGCACGTCAGTGACCTGGGCCTGATCGAGTGGCGCCAGGAGAACCCAAAGCTGGTGTGTGCGCGCTGTTGGCTGGAACGGTCGAAGGAACTGCGGGAGGACGCTCGCGCGACCAAGGCCACCCGCCGCCGCCATGCTTCCCGTAAAACAACGTATCGCGGCACGATATGGGGCGGGCGATGAACACCACGCGCACGTTTCGTCTGCTGAACCTTGCAGAGCTTGGACGGCTGGCGGCTGTCGAGAAACGCCGTGAACGCCGTCGTCTCAATCGTGTCTGGTATTACAACGCGCGCCACCGGACGTTGACCTACCGCCCGCTGAACTACGAGATCGACCTGGACCGGTGCGGAACGTCGGCAGGCGTTCTGGATTACATCTGCCAAGTGGCTGACAAGACCTGGGCCACCGATCACGTCCTGGCATCGCTGGTGCATCAGCTCGACAACGTGCTGGACCCACAGGCGAACCTCTGCTCGTTCGGCGTCGAAAAGCACACCGGGGAACGGCACGCATGAGCCTCGACCACGGGCACAGTCTGGGCACAGCGACGCCAGAAACCCGCACCGAGAGCGGGCGCCAGAGCCGCACGCCTGATACGTTGTCTAGCGCGTTGCCAGGTTGGCCACGGCTGCTCGACCTTGAGGCCGCGGCCGCTTACGTCGGGCTCTCGCCCGCCATGCTGATTGAATACGTGCACGACGGTACCTTGCCAGTAACGCGACCCTTGCGAGCAAATACGCACAGGGCGCACGGTATCCGGGCCGGCAAGCGCACCCGCCGCACCGTGGCGAGCGAGCATGTGCGCCGGCTGCTTTTCGACCGCGCCGACCTCGACGCCATGGTTGACGCCTGGAAGGTAGGACAATGAGCACAACCCCCGACTTCAAGTTGCACTGCCCGAGGTGTCACGGTGCTTTCATCGAGATGACCCAGCTGTTGTGGCATTCCTGCGGGCGGGCGAAGCAGGCCAAAACGACGCCGCGCCCGCGGCGGAAAAAGGCAGTAGGTGGGCGGTGAAAAGGACCACGTTACAAGGCAACCGGCCGCCGGGTAGACCGCCGAAGCACGGCGCGCGGCTGTTTGCCCGGCTCTTCGAGCAGAACGCCGTGGACGGGCGGACCGGGCCGGCGAAGCTCATGGGGGGCGTGGCCGACGATCTCGCGAGTGATAGGGGCGGCTGGAAATACTGTACCGCGGCCGAAGAGATCGCGATTCGTCGGGCTGCGTTTCTGACCGTGCTGTGCGCGTCCATCGAAAACTGGGTGCTCCACAATGGGCCGATCTCAGACGGCGAACTGGTGAGTGTGATTCGCAAGGGGTACGGCACGCACCAGCAGAACCTGATTCGCACGCTGGCGTTGCTGGGTTTGCGCCCGGACCGGATGGAGAGGTTGCCCAGCTTGGCGGAATACCTCGAAGCCAGGGCAAGCGGCGGAAATGGCCACCAGGCGCACACAGAGGCGCCAGAACCGACGAACGAGCCGGCGGCCGATGCCGGTATCGAGCCGGGCGTCACGGATGAGGGGGGCGAAGATGGGTGAATCAAAGACGGCGGTCGAGGTGCCGAAGGGGATCACGCGAGCGGAGCAGGAAACCGTGATCCGCTGGGATGAAGAAGAGCGTGTGGTGTGGATTTGGTCCGCGAGCCCGGTGGTGTTGCGCCGGCTCGCCAAGCTGGGGCTACCGGCGCATTCGGAGAGCCGGCGGCGCACGGGTGAACTCCACGGGCGAGACTTCCGCATCCCGTTTGGTCGGTTTCGCTGGGGGCTGAAGCGGGAAATGTCCGAAGCGCAGCGCACCATGCGACGGGAACGCATGTTCTTGCGCCGCAAACCTAGTGAGGGACTCAATCTGAGCACCGAACAGGGGGCCATGATGGCTACCGACCCATCACCGGCGCTGCAAAACGTCACAAAAGGGGCGGACAATGTCGTTTAGCATGGATTGCCGAGACCGCGGCGAGCCAGCCGCGTTGGACACCACGGCGCAAGTCGTGCAGCTGACCGGCATTGCCGAGTTCCTGGGAGCGGCTGAACTCGGCGTGCTCCTACTGATCGCCGAGCGGCTGCTCGAAGGCCGGCAACGGTACGGGACGCTGAACCTCGACACGGACCCGCGCGACTTCCGGCGCGAGGCGTTGGCCGAGATGCTGGATTTCTCCTGCTACGTGAGCATGGCGTTGCTCAAGCCATGCACCTGCACTGGGCGCCGCGGTGCAGCCGGGGGAGCGGATGACTAAGACCGCAACGGCCACACGGCGGCGGGTGGCGCCGGCACTGTCCATTCTCGATGCCATGAGCGACCCGGCCTTGTTCGGCGCATGGTTCCGGGGCGACAGCTGGGCCGCCTGGGAAGCGTTTCTCAAGGCGCTCTTCGGCTTGGAGATTTCGGCTGGCGACCTCGATGTGTACGCGAAGCACACCGGCCGCACGACGCCACCGACCGCAGCGGCAAGGGAAGCTTGGGTGATAGTCGGCCGACGTGGGGGCAAGAGCCGAATTGCGGCGCTGGTGGCGGTCTACCTGGCGGCATTCAAGGATTATCGCCACGTCCTGGCACCGGGGGAGGTTGGCACCTTGGCCGTGATCGCAGCGGACCGCCGGCAAGCCCGTGTCGTGATGCGATACATTCGGGCCTTCCTCGAAGTGCCGATGCTCCGGCAACTGGTAACGGCGGAAACCAAGGAAGGCATCGAGCTCTCGAACCGCGTGGTGATCGAGGTACACACCGCCAGCTTCCGGGCGGTCCGTGGCTACTCGCTGATCGGCGTGATTGCAGATGAGATAGCATTTTGGTCCGTGGACGAAGGGGCGGCGGACCCAGACCGGGAGATTCTGAACGGGCTTCGTCCTGGCCTGGTCACCACGGGCGGCTTGTTGCTGTGCATCAGCAGCCCTTACGCGCGCCGGGGCGAGCTGTGGCGGAACTACCGGGGGCACTTCGGCAAGGATGATGACCCGGTGCTCGTGTGGCAGGCCGACACCCGGAGCATGAACCCGGCTGTTGACGCACAAGTGATTGCCGACGCCTACGCGGCCGACGAAGCATCAGCGGCGGCGGAGTACGGCGCCGAGTTCCGGCGGGACATCGAATCGTTCGTCAGCGCCGAAGCTGTTGCCGGTTGCATCATCCCTGGACGGGTAGAGCTCCCACCAGCGCACGGCATCTCCTACCACGCGTTCATTGACCCATCGGGTGGCTCTGTCGATTCGATGACCCTCGCGATTGGACACACGGACCGCGACGGCAACGTGGTCATCTTGGACGCGATTCGTGAGCGTAAGCCGCCGTTCTCACCGGAGGACGTGGTGCAGGAATTCGCCGCGGCGCTGAAACGCTACGGTTGCACCAGCGTGACTGGCGACCGCTACGCAGGCGAGTGGCCACGCGAACGGCTACGCTTCCACGGCATCAGCTACGACTTGGCGGACAAGCCTAAGTCCGATTTATACCGCGAATTCTTGCCGAAGTTGAACTCTGCGCAAGTGGAGCTGTTGGACCATCCGCGCCTGGTGTCACAGCTGTGCTCCCTGGAGCGGCGTACGGCTCGGAGCGGCAAGGATAGCATCGACCATGCGCCCGGCGGTCACGACGACCTGAGTAATGTTTGTGCTGGCGTGGCGTCGCTGACGGGCTGCACGCGCGGCGCCTACACCGTATCGCCACTCATAATGTAAACGGTACCGGTTGTTATGGCTGGGAATGGAGAGGAGAAAACGAAGATGACGGATTTCAATAAAGTTGAGGATCTGAACCGCCGCGCTGCCAGAGTGACGGCGCAGGCACGTGGCATGAACTCTGCCCATCAGCGCCAACGCGAAGCGCAAAGGCGGGAGAATTACTCGCCGAGCTATCTGCAGGAAGATGAGCAGCGCCGAGGTGCGGCGTTGCTCAAGCAAAAGGCGCAGCTGGTCGGCAACCTGCCTGCCGAGCTCCAAGCGGCGTTGAGTGAGACGGCGAACTGGTCAAGGCGTGGCTACGTCAAAAGCTTCATCCGACACACGCCAGCGCCAGCAAACAACGCTGGGTTGTTAAGTGGTGACGCTGTGCAGCGGGCGATGCTGGCTGAGCTTCTGGAGCTGCAGACCGCAGCCCACTGGCGTGAGACTGCCCGCGATATGACCGATGACGAATTGGTCGAGACCTTCTCGAGCGAGCTTGCTGCGCATCGCTTCGCGAACGCCCGCATCCTGATGGCGGAAGGTGACAGACGCGCCTCCAATGCTCCCTCAGGTGTTGATGGCATGGAAACCCGCTCATTGCCACGGCGGGTAGACCAGGTGCTGAACGAGAGCGCGCTGTTCGAGGGACCAGAAACGGCTATCCGCGACTTGCGGCTGGCGGAGTTCTTGGTTGGCGAGGCCTTGTCGGCTAGCAGCCCGGCTGACGACAAGGGCATTCGAGCGCAGACGATACACGAGATGCGCCAGCGGGGCGCTTCGAACGAGGAAATCAACAGCGCACTTTACGGCGCAGCATAGGAGCGAGCATGACACCTGCGTGGAAAAGAATTACTGACGAAGCGGATCCGCTCTATGACGCGGTAAATCCCGTCTTCGACGCGCCGTGGTACGGGGATGATCAACTGACCGGCGCGTCAACTGGCGTAGCGGCTATCAGCGTTGGCCCATGCGGTGCTCAAGACGGGTGGCTGCACTGGAATTTTTCCGAGAGCACAAACGCGCCCGCGGGCAAGTTTCCCGGCAACCGGCGCTATGTGTGCCAGCGGATTGACCCGGCCTGGGCGCCGCATGTGGTGTGAATTCACGACGCAGCGGCACACCTGACGCTGCCGAGCGAGCGGCACGCTCCCGGCGGTGCGTGTCTCCCAGAGCCCCGGCTGTTCGTGTGACCAGAGAACGCGAACAGCTGGGCGCTCGCTGAAATGCCGATGAACGCGAAGGCCAAAGGCAGTAGGAACGAACACCGGAGCCGGCGCCTCCTCGAGGCGGCTGGTTACTGTGTCACCAGAGCGGCCGGCAGTTTGGGTGCCTGGGACCTGATCGGGGTGAGCGGAACTGACTTCGTGCTGGTGCAATGCAAGTCGAATAGGCCACCGTCACCGGCGGAGCGGGAAGCTCTGGCGTTGTTTGCCTGCCCGGCAAACTGCAAGCGCTTGATCCACACATGGTACGACCGAGAGCGACAGCCGCGGGTAACGGTGCTGTGAGCGCCACGTTGCAAACGGGCCGGGTGTTCATTCGGCGGGCGCACTGGCACACGTTCTGGACGGGATCACATGCCGAGCCGGAGCGGCGCAAAGCGGAACTGCGGTGGTTGCCACCGATCCCGGTTGCCGTCGACCGGGGCGCACTGCCGGCCACGGTGCGGCGGGTATGAGGGTAAACGAATCAATGCCGACTGGCGCGGCTGGCCTTCGGGCGCTTCGGCGTCAGGAAGCGTTGGCGGGGCTTGTTCCAGTACGGAGATTTGCACCTGCGGTTCGAGCAGACTGCGGGCAGCTTCACCGGATCGTTGGGAATCCATTCATATCCGCAGCGCTCGCAGCGAACGACCACGACCGTCTTTTTGTACACCGCCATGCTTCGGGGCTCTTACCACGGCGATTGACTACTGTCTACCCGGCGAGTATACGATGTACTCGTTGAGTGGTGGGCGGAATCGGCCGGAACGGGAACCCCGGCCGGTCTCGCCCAATGGTTCCCAAGACCCAGGTTCCCCAAAGGAGTGTTTGCCCTATGGGCAGCATCTACCAGAGAGGCGCGGTGTACTGGATCAAGTATTACCGCGACGGCATCCCCATGCGGGAGAGCTGCAAGAGCGAGAAAGAAAGCGTTGCCAAGAAGCTGCTACAGCTGCGGGAAGGCGACGTCGCCCGCGGTGTGCCGATCACACCGAAGATGAATCGCTGCACCGTGGGCGAGCTGCTCGACGATGAGCTGAACGACTACAAGGCGAACGGCAAGCGCTCGCTCTCGACCGTCGAGCACTACATCGAGGGGACCGTGCGGCCGTACTTCGGCGACCGCAGGGCGGCATCCGTCACCACATCGGATATTCGGGCGTACGTGACATACCGGCAATCGGAACTGACGCAGTATGGGAAGCCGCCGGCCAATGCGACCATCAACCGAGAGCTCGCCGCGCTGAAACGCGGCTTCTCGCTGGCCATGGATGCCGGAAAGCTCACGTTCAAGCCGAAGATCCCAATGCTCCGAGAGAACAACGTCCGCACCGGTTACTTCGAGCGGGAGCAGTTCGAGGCCGTGCACGCGCACCTTGCAGGTCCGTTACAAGGCGTGGCTCACTTCGCCTATGTCACCGGCTGGCGCGTTCGGAGCGAGGCGTTACCGATGCAGTGGCGCCAGGTCGACTTCGAGGCGGGAACGGTGCGCCTGGATCCCGGTACGACCAAGAACGGCAAAGGCCGCGTGTTCATCATGACCGGAGAGCTGCGGGCGGTGCTGACCGCACAGCAGGCCTACACCGAGAAGGTGCAGCGGGAGCGGGGTTGCATCGTGCCGTGGGTGTTTCACCGGGACGGGGAGCGCATCCGGGACTTTCGGCGCGCCTGGGAGACCGCTTGTAAGCGGGCTGGTTGTCCTGGCCGGCTCGTTCACGACTTCCGGCGTACAGCGGTACGGAACACCGTGCGGGCGGGTGTACCTGAGCGGGTGGCAATGGAGTTGTCCGGGCACAAGACGCGGGCCGTCTTCGAGCGCTACAACATCGTCAGCGAGGGCGATTTGCTCGACGCGGCACGCAAGCTCGACCGGGCCGTCGAAAAGCTGACGGGCACAATTACGGGCACAGTCGGCCATTCGGGCACGGTTGCAACGACCGCAGAAGGCCGTAAGTAGTTGATATATCTAATGGGCGAGAGTGGCGGAACTGGCAGACGCGCTAGACTTAGGATCTAGTGGGTAACCGTGGGGGTTCGAGTCCCCCCTCTCGCACTATTTCCCCTCAAGAATTCCGCCAACTTGCGGGTCCTCCCTATTTTCGGGGGCCAATTCGGGGGCCAAACTGCTCATTTTCTTGAGTTGATCCGCGCCTTCGGCCCACAGCCACTGGCCGTAATGGCGCTTGAGCGTCTCGTAACGGACACCGGTCTGCGCCTCCAGCCAGGCCGGGTTGACACCCGCCGTCAGCGCCGTCGAAACGAAGCTGTCCTTCAGCGAGTAGAGGCCGCGGACACGGATGCCGAGCGCGCGCAGGCACCGATACCACGGCGCCAAGAACGCGTTCGGTTCGATCGGCTGCCCGTTCGTATTCGTAAATACAGGCATCTCCGGCGTCACGTGCAACGGCTGGATCGTGCGCAAAATAGCCACTGTCTCAGGCATCAGTTGCACCGTCCGCGCGGCCGAACCGGTCTTCGGGGCGCTGTCCTCCCGAAGGTGCCGGGACCGAGCGACCCGTGCAATGCCCGCATTGAGATCAATGTCACCCCACTGGAGCCCCGACGCCTCCGACGGTCTCATCCCAGTCCAAACTAACGTCTGTACATAGGCGTAGTACGGCACGTGCGGTCGGAGCCGATCGCCCCCGGTAGCCCTTCCCGAATGGAATCCGAATACCTTCCGCTTGAACCAATCGACAATGCGGCTTCGCTCCTCCGCCGAAAATGGATCCGGACCAGGGACCGGCACACGGCCCCACCGAACACCAACGAAGGGGTCGTGATTTATCACTCCATCGATCTCACGCGCATCGCGGACCATTGCCCGAAAGCTCGTGATGATGTTCTTGACGTATTTGAGCGACAGGCCCCGCCCCAAGAATTCCGAGCGCAGGCCCAAAATGTCCCGGGGCGATAGTTCCGCAACCGCTAGGCTTCCCAATCGGGGCAGCACATACCTCTCGATATGGCGCCGGTAGTCGCGCGCTTGTGCCTTCCGGACCAGCGGAGGTTGTTTGTCAGCAATCCACCTATCGAAATACCCGCCCACAGTTATTCCCGTCCGCACCTTCGGATCTGGGGTACGGTCGGGTGCGAGCAACTCGCGCGGGTCTTTCCCTGCGGCGACCGACGCGGCGACGAGTTTCGCCAGCTTGCCAAGCTGCGCGCGATTGTCCGCCGTATCCGTCAAGGCGGTGCTGTGCGAATACCGCCGCCCCCGCCACCGATAGCGGAGGCGCAAGTGGCCGTTGTGCGCCTCAATCGCGCAACCCACGTATTTCCGCCGCCGCTTCATTCAGATCGATGACCCTTCCGCTCGCTAGCGGTATAGTGTCGCCCGCCGACTCCCGCGCTTCCCCTTCCTCGATCAGCTCGACGACCGCCGCCCACTTGAAGATCGGCCGCCCGTTCCGCCCTCGGGGCTTGAAGTAGTGGACGCCGTCCTTGAACACGCCGCGCGTGATCATCGTGCGGATGGCGCTCGGCGTCCAAGGCGTCACCTCGGCTAGGTGCTCGGTGTAGAGATATTGACGCATATATCTTGTTCACACTACGCGTATACTCGTACAGCGCTGTCGAAGTAAAGACGCTTCATTCTTGCGTCTTAAGCGTTTTAAGCGTCGAAAGGGGGGCTTGAGACGCTTAAAACGCTTAAGACGCGTCGTCGGCAACGACCTTACGCCGTTGCCAGCGTTTTCTTCGTTGCGGCGGAAGCGAGCCGCGTTATCACCACGCGCGGGCGCCCCCCGGTCTCTTGCTCGTGGTCAAGGCGTATGTCGCCAATCGCCGCCAGCAGCTTGATCGCATCGGCCAAGCGTGCGGCCGACACGTGGTTGGCAAAGATCTGCTGCCGGATTTCCTTGCGCGTGAGGCGCTGGCCGGGGACCATTTCCTGTCGGATACGGTCGGCGATCTCATTGCCGGTGCGGTTGCCGAAGATGTTGCGCGTGCTGGCCTCGACGTACGCCCACAAGGCCAGCGCGGATTGCAGGTGCGGAACGTCGATGTCGGCGGATCGTGCCAAGAGTGCGTACAGCGCCGAAAGGCGCGCGACGTGGGCCTCGCTGCGAGCCAACAGGCTCCCGAGCAGGCCGGGATAGTCTTGGGTGAGCGTGGGGTAGATCTGTTCCCACAACGCCTCGGCTGCCGGCGTGCGACGCATTTCGCCTACCTTCTGGGCGAACTCGACGGTTTCGGAAAGGTAGTCTGCTAGCGTTTTGATGTCCTCCCATGGAGCCCGTCCCGGATTAGGCAGTAGCTTGGACCGCCGGACCAGGACGAAGAGGAACCGATTGCCGAGACCGTTGGCGGCCTCCGTGTTGTTTAGGTACTGGTGAAGATCCTCGGGGGTGGTGTGGGCGATGATGCTGATATGTGCATTGGTTGCCCGCAGGGGGCTCTTGCGCGTGAGCGTGCACAACGGTGACTTTGAGTCCCACACATCCCGCAACAAGTTGGACAAGGTATTTCCCGAGCGAAGAAATTGTTTCAGGGCGTTCGAGAATTCTGTCTCGACAACCAGGAGGCGCTTGTCACTGACGCCTTCGTCAAGAACCTCGGGCTCACCGTTTTCATCAAGGGTACGACCGAGAACGGCATCACGGACGGCGAAAATTAACCCCTCACTGGAGGACAGGCCGCCAACGATACAGGCGTTCCATTCCGGTACGGCACGCCGCAGCAGGCTCAACGCCACCGCTTTGGAGTCCCCCTTGCGGGACCGGGAAGACGTGCCGACGATCGCCAAAAACTCGTTCATGAAATGTTGCGTCTCGCCGACGAAGAAATGCGGCTCATGGCCCACGGTGTTGCCAAAGGCGATGATCAGTTGCGCCGCGACGGCCACGCGGTCGGCCTCAGTATGCGGATCAAATAGATCGACCGCCCAGCCAATCGAACCGGCAAAAATTTCGGGCTTCGGGGTCGGCAATACCGCAGTCGCTTGGCCATCTGTCACCAGTGCGGGGTCGGCATCATCGGCATTGGCCCCGAAGGCGGTCCGATCTGGCTGGCGGAAGGCGTTAGCAACGATTACCTCGACCTCGGTTGCCGGTAACGCTGGCTTGCAGCGAGCGGCGTTCTCCTCCAGTAGCGCCGCCTGTACCGCCGTCGCCGACAGGCCCTTTATCTTCAGGCTTCGGGCAAGGCCATACAACGTGCTGTTGCGTGTGCCCTCCGGAATGTCGCCATCGGCAGTCGTCGGCAACTGCGCTTCGTTCCTCCGTCTTGCCAGGTCCAGGAGCCACCCCGGCATCGGCGCCACCGGTACCTTCAAGATGTGCCCGGCCGCGTCGAAGTTATACAACCGACCACTGTGATGGAGGCTTGGCGGCGCCACGACATAGCCGTTGTCGCCCTTCAGATCGATTCCCGGTCGGAGGTTGACGCGGTTTTCGACAGGGCCGTCAGGATGTTGAAACCAGTAATGATGGCCACCGCCGGTCCGCACGGTAACGGTTACTGGTATCGCGCCATGCTCGGCGCGGAGCGTGGCAAGGGACGCGTCACCGCCATGCCGTACGTCGATGTCCAGCACGACCAGATTGCTGACGGCACCAGTGCGGATACCAATGTTCGCGTTCGGGTACCGTGTCCACCAGTCGCGGATTTGTTGTGCGTCACAGCTGGCGTCCTTGACGCCGTGTGGAACCAGGGTGGGCAGCGGATGTTTTCCCGCGCTTGAACAGTGCCGGTCTCCGCACGTACAGTGCCCTTTGACCACACCCTGTAACGGGAGGACGTGGTAACCAAGATCCGCGTACTTCAATGCCGCATCGATATTTCCCATCACTTCGCCTCCAAAGCGTCGGCGTCGAAGTGTTCGTCATTCTCAAAAAACTCCTCACATCGCCGTTTCGTCGCAGGGCATCTGACGTTTCCGAATGCAATGTGCTTGACGGCATCAATCATGATCCGAGCGCTATCCTTGGTAACCCAGCGACCGTGCGCGAAAGGCGTGCTCATGTCGAGCACGCCAAGCTTGAATGCCGGGCTGGAGCCCTCGTCCGATGCCGCTTCTCGGGACACGAAATTCAAGTTGGCGAAGCTGCCGTCCAGCGGGTGAAAGACATACTCCGCGAAGCGCCTCTTGTTTCCCACCGGTGGGATATGGATTGAGCGCGCCTTGCGGTAGATCTCTTCCGCCTCAATCGCAAGCTGACCCTTACCGTGGAACACCTCATCTTGGAACGCCCAGAAAAACCAGTCGCTGTCCCGGAACATTACCTGGGGTAACGTCAGGCCTCTGTGCTTACCGAACCAGAGTTTGGTCCAAGAGTGGCACTGAGAGAGTTGTAAATGACGTCGCATGAGTTCACCCTCCAATTTGTGTTCTCACCGCAAGCGAATTGCGGTGGATAAAAAGAAAGGTGAACCTGTTTACACTACCGCGTCAATCCGCGGTTGGATTCCGTAACTCCTTGAATCTACGGCTGTGTCTCACGATCCGGAGTCCTGATTGTGCCATCGGCTGATGGCGTTGGATCACGAAA
>Ga0214473_10003852_pt1 | contig 18101 bp, 23 predicted proteins | sample RVTome_7_FD_203509 | JGI IMG/M metagenome (GOLD analysis project Ga0214473, IMG submission 203509) | Soil microbial communities from uranium-contaminated site in the Upper Colorado River Basin, Wyoming, United States - RVT98D197 | ecosystem: Environmental > Terrestrial > Soil > Contaminated >... | reverse complement strand
GAAGTAGTCGAAGAAATCTCCTGGATGAAGAAGGAACCGGAGTGGATGAGAAAATTCCGGCTGAAAGCTTATGAGATTTTCCTCAGCAAACCCACCCCTACCTGGGGGAGCCCCTTACTTTTGACCGTGGATTATGATAATATGTTCTACTACATCAAGCCCACTGACAAACAAAGCACCAGCTGGGAGGATGTGCCGGAGGATATTAAAAGAACTTATGAAAGATTAGGAATACCTGAGGCAGAGAGAAAATTTTTAGGCGGAGTTACGGCCCAGTATGAGTCTGAAGTAGTCTATCACAGCATCCGGGCAGATTTGACCAAACAGGGGATAATCTTTTCAGACATGGATACTGGTCTGAGGGAATATCCCGAAATTGTAAAGAAATATTTTTCAACGGTTATACCAGCTTCGGATAACAAATTGGCTGCTTTGAATTCAGCAGTCTGGTCAGGCGGAAGTTTCATCTATGTGCCGCCGGGCGTTCATGTCAACATCCCCTTGCAGGCCTACTTCCGCATCAATGCCGAGAACATGGGGCAGTTTGAGCGGACTCTAATCATCGCCGACGAGGGGAGCTCGGTTCACTACATCGAAGGATGCACTGCACCGATTTACTCTACTGACTCCTTGCACTCGGCGGTAGTTGAGCTAATCGCCTTCAAAGGTGCGAAAATCAGATACACCACTATCCAGAACTGGTCTAAAAACGTCTATAACTTAGTCACCAAGCGGGGAATGGCGCATCAGGATGCCAAGATTGAATGGATTGACGGCAACTTGGGGAGTAAGCTGACCATGAAGTATCCGTCTGTTTACTTAGTGGGGAAGGGAGCTCAGGGAGAGGTACTGTCAATAGCTTTTGCCGGAAAAGACCAGCACCAGGATGCCGGAGCCAAGATGGTGCACGTGGCGCCTTATACTTCCTCGACCATCACTTCAAAATCAATTTCCAAAGATTCAGGACGGGCCAGCTACCGTGGTTTAGTCAAAGTCTATCGTGGAGCAGAAGGAGTGAAAAGCAATGTCCGCTGCGATGCCCTGCTGATGGATGAGGCCTCCCGTTCAGATACTTACCCGACTATGGAGATTGACGAGGAGAAAGTTGAAATTGCCCATGAAGCGACCGTGTCGAAGGTCGGCGAGGAACAATTGTTTTACCTGACCAGCAGGGGATTGACCGAGCAGGAAGCGACCTTGATGATCGTGAACGGATTCATCGAGCCCTTCACCAAAGAATTACCCTTAGAATACGCAGTGGAGCTCAACCGGCTGATTCAATTAGAGATGGAAGGGTCGGTAGGATGAGCCAGTATAAGTTTTTAGAGAATTTCAGCAAAGTCAAACTGCAGGAGCTGTCCAAAGTACGACTTGAGCCTGCCTGGCTTAGTCAAAGGAGGCTGGAGGCGTTCGAACGCTTCCAGTCTCTGAACTGGCCGGCCAAGACCGAGGAGGAGTGGCGCCGGACCGATTTGAACCGTCTGCAGAATTTGGACTTCGGCTTGGAGTGGAGTCTTTCCGGCCAGTCACAGATAGTCACGAATGGCGGAAAGTCCAACGGCTATTTAGCCAAGTTAGAGCAGGCTGAGACCGAAAAGGTTAAACTTTCACTCAGCCCGGAAGTTCCTCAGAATCTGGTCTTCACGGACTTAGAATCGGCGGCCAGAAATTATCCGGGCTTGGTTGGCCAATTTCAGAATCTGATAAAGCCGGAGGAGAGCAAATTAGCGGCCTTCAACAAGGCTTTCTGGAATAAAGGGATTTTCCTGTACGTCCCCAGAAATGTTGAGTTGGCTATTCCACTTTACAGCCACTTGAGACTGGAAGGGGAAAGATGGGGAGTCTTTCCGTATTCTTTGATAGTTTTAGAAGATAACAGCCGGGTCATACTGGTTGACGATTACTCTTCCTCTGACCAGAAACAGGATTCCCTCAGCAATGCCTTAACCGAAATTTACTTAAAACCCAACTCCCATCTGACCTACGTCAATCTGCAGCGCTGGGGAGAAGGAATACATCACTTCTATCATCAAAGAGTGAGATTAGAGGCCAACGCTCATTTAACCACTCTGACGGTCAACATAGGCTCCAGCGTTACACGTTCAGACATTGAAACTCTTTTGGCCGGGCCGGGAGCTTTCAGCTACATGTTCGGCCTGTCGGTCTGCAATCAAAATCAATATTTCGAGCAGCACACCAAGCAGACCCATTTAGCTCCTCAGACCACCAGCGATTTGCTCTTCAAGAGTGCCCTGTTTGACCAGTCCAGAACGGTTTTCTCCGGCATAATCCAGATCGCCAAGCAGGCCCAGAGGTCAGATGCGTATCAGGCCAACCGGAATCTGTTGCTCTCCGACCAAGCCAAGGTTGACACTTTGCCCAAATTAGAAATCCTGGCCAATGACGTGCGATGTACCCATGGCGCTACGGTCGGCCCAATAGATAAAGAGCAGTTTTTTTATCTGACCAGCCGGGGAATTCCGGAAAGGGAAGCCAAGACTTTAATTGTGGAAGGGTTCTTTGAAGAAGTGTTGGGAAAAGTCTCCAAGCATGAATTCATGGAAGGAATTCGCCAGCATTTAATCCAGAAAATACTGCGCTAAGTTTTGCCTGAATACAGAATCGCTCGAATCGGAGAGGTCACTCCGGGGAAAACCAAAATCATCCAGGCCGGGAAGAAAGAACTGGTCTTGTGCAATGTGGAGGGAGTATATTACTGCATAGACAACGTATGCACCCATGACGAAGGTCCCTTAGGAGAAGGTGAATTAATGGGAGACATAATCGAGTGTCCCCGGCACGGGGCGCAATTCAACGTAAAAACCGGTGAAGTGGTGGCCATGCCGGCAGTCGTGCCCATCTCCACCTACCCGGTCAAAATGGAAGGGGACCAGATTATCGTAACCCTGGAGGGATGATGTTAGACGTCGCCAAGATTCGAAAGGATTTTCCGATTCTGCACCAGGAGATAAACGGCAAACCCTTAGTCTATTTTGACAGCGCTTCCACGGCCCAGAAGCCGAAGGTGGTCATTGATGCTCTGGTAGATTATTATTCCAGCTACAATTCCAACATCCATCGGGGGATTCATTCTCTCTCTGAGAAGGCGACTGAGGCTTATGAGAATGTCCGCAATATAGTAGCGAGTTTCATCAACGCTCCACAGCCAGAGACGATTGTCTTCACCCACAACACCACTGAAGCCATAAACTGTGTGGCCTACGGCTGGGGGAGGAAATTCCTCAAAGCCGGAGACGAAATCTTACTGACCGAGGTGGAGCATCACTCCAATATGATTCCCTGGCAGATTCTCTCTCAGGAAAAAGGAGTGGTCCTGCGCTGGGTGCCGATTACAGAAAATCACACTTTGGATTTGAAAAAATTAGACGACCTTTTAACCTCCCGCACCAAGTTGGTGGCAGTAACTCAGATGTCCAATGTCCTTGGCACCATCAATCCCTTAAAGCAAATCGTCCAAAAAGCGCATGCTGTTGGCGCCAGAGTAATAGTTGATGGCGCTCAGGGAGTCCCTCATGCCGGAATCGACGTGCAGGAGATAGACTGCGATTTCTTAGCATTTCCATCGCATAAGACGTTAGGTCCGACCGGAGCCGGGGTCCTCTACGGCAAAATGGAATTATTAGAAGCCATGGACCCTTTCATGACCGGCGGGAGCATGATCTTAGAAGTGTGGAAAGAAAGAGCCACCTGGAACAAGGTGCCGCATAAATTCGAAGCCGGCACGCCCGATATCGGAGAGGTAATCGCCTTCGGGGAGGCGGTGAAATATCTCCAGAATTTAGGCATGAATAATGTGCGCCAGCATGAGAAGAAAATGACGGCTTACGCCCTGGAGAGGTTATCAGAAGTGGATGACCTGATTATCTACGGGCCCAAAGACCCGGAATTACAAGGCGGGATAATCTCCTTCAACTTCAAAGAGATTCATCCCCACGACGTCGGCACTATCTTGGACCAGGAGGGAATTGCCATCCGGGCCGGACATCATTGCGCCCAGCCGTTGATGAGAGTCTTGGGAGTACAGGGGACAGCCCGGGCCAGCTTTTATGTCTATAATGAAAAATCTGAAGTCGATAAATTAGTAGACGCTTTGTACAAAGTTAAGGAGATCTTCCAGAGTGTCGGTAGCTGATGACTTATATCGAGAGATAATTTTAGACCACTACAGAAATCCCCGCTATAAAGGGGAATTACCACCTCCAGCTTTGAAAGTGGAAGGGGCCAATCCTCTATGCGGAGATGAGTTAGTCATGTACCTGGAAGTCAAGGATAACCACTTAGCTGATTTGCGCATCAAGACCCAAGGTTGCTCAATATCCTGCGCCTCGACCTCCATGATGGCGGAGGCGGTCAAAGGAAAAGAGCTAACCGAAATCGACAAAATCATCGAGCAATTCAAAGAGATGATGCTGCAGAAAAATGGGGCCCCTGAATCAGCAGAAGAATTAGGGGATTTGGAGGCCCTGCAAGGGGTAAAAAAATATCCGGTCAGAATCAAGTGCGCACTCTTGCCCTGGAATACGTTAATCGAGGCTTTGAAAGCGGTCAGAAGTCATAAACCGGCGGAAAAGGTGATAATGGAATGAGCCAATGGACAGCTGAGGAAATTAAGGAGGCGTTACGCCAGATTTACGACCCGGAGATAAACGTCAACATCGTGGATTTGGGCTTGATTTATAAGATTGAGGTTAAGGAAAACGGTGACGTGCATATCGACATGACCCTGACTTCCCCGATCTGCCCCTTTGGAGAATACGTAAAAGAAGAGGCCAAGAGGATCTTAAAACAACTGCCGGGAATAAATGAAGTTTACTTGAACATCGTCTGGGACCCACCCTGGGACCCGCACACCATGGCTTCAGAAGAAGCTAAACTCGACTTAGGATTGTTATAATCAATATTCAGGAGGAGCAAGAAAAATGGTAAGTCTGACCAAACAGGCGGCCGAGGAGATAAAAAGAGTAGTCAAAGAACAAGAGATTCCGGGAGATGCGGCCTTGAGAATTGGGGTAAATGACCAGGGCTGCTCCAGCCACGGCACTTCCAAATCGTATTTCTTGCAGTTAGAAGAAGCCAAGCTTCAGGAGGATGACCAACTGTTTGAGTCGGAAGGGGTAAAGATTTTGATCGACCGGCAAAGCCTGCCTTACTTAAAAGGGCTGAGCCTTGATTTCATCGAATCCTTAGAGCGGAGAGGCTTCGTCTTCTACAACCCCAATGCGCGCGGCTCCTGCGGCTGTGGGCACAGCTTTACAGTCGAAGAAGAGGAGTAGAGGAACAACTTTTAAGCAGAGCGGGCGGAACGGCCCGCTTTTTGTTATATGGCCGACGAACAGATAATCATATTAGATGATAATCTCTTTTTCATCACTCTAATCTCCGGACAATTAGAGAAGAGCGGCATGAGATTCACTTCCTTATCGAGTCAAACTGACCTTGAGCAAAAGCTCTTAAAGTCGGCCGCGCTGGCAATAGTGAATCTCAATGCTACTCGATTCGACCCCTTAGCCATGATCGGCCAGTTGAAGCAGACCAATGAAATTAAGATATTAGGCTTCTGCGGGCATGGTCAAGCCGACCTGATGGAAAAGGGGAAAGCTGCAGGCTGCGATTGGGTGGTGCCCAATTCAGTTGTGGCTAAGAGACTAGGTCACTTTCTAAAACTGCACAACCTGCTTTCCCCTCAGAATAGTGCAGTCCCACAAAGACCTTGACTGAAAATTGGAGAGGGAATATTATAAGCAAGCCATGAAGAAAATTCCGGCGGTGCTTTTGATATTGCTTTGCTCAGCAGGAACTGTTCAGGCTCAATCCAGCCTGCTGAATTTCTTTGCCGGGGAATGGGAGGGGACAGTCAAAGATTTTGATGCCAAGGGAAAAGAGATCCAGAAGTTCAAAGCCCGGCGGGTTCTTAAATTCGTGAGCCCGGATACGCTACGGGGAACCTACCAAATTTTCGGGGCGAACATAGAGAGTCAACCGGTAAGGATAGAAATCATAGAGACTAAAAGGGGATTTATGTATAAGCAGGCGGGAAGAGCTTATCCGGGAGATTTCAAAGACAAGACCTTTACTTTTCAGGGGAAAGATGAAAACGAGATGGAAATCAAACAGAGCCACTTTTTTGTGGGGGGGGACATGGAGTTCTTTAAAGTGGAACAAACCGACCCGCCGACTAAGGTAAAAATTGTCCGTCTGCAAGGGGTCTTCAAGCTCAAAAAGAATTGAGCGTGGCCTTGAATTTTGATTGTCTGCACCAGTATCTGCAAAAAGTCACTCCCCCTCGTCCGGAGGTCCTCCAAGAAATGGAGAGATTAGCCAGAGAGAAAGATTTCCCCATCATCGGGCCTCTGGTGGGGCGATTCCTTTACCAGTTAGTTAAATTAACCGGAGCTAAAAGAGTATTCGAAATGGGCTCAGGCTATGGCTACTCAGCCCTGTGGTTTGCTTTAGCCCTTCCACCCGGAGGAAAGGTTTTTTGCACGGATGGGGAAGAAGAGAATCGTCAAAAGGCAGAGTATTTTTTCAAGAAAGCCGGAAAACTTCAAAAGCTGAAGTTTGAAGTCGGCGACGGCGTGAAAATTTTGAAGAAGAGTAAAGGCCAGTCTGACATCATTCTCAACGATATAGACAAGCGGGATTATCCCCGGGCACTGGAGGCGGCCATACCCAAGTTGAAAAAAGGAGGGATATTGGTCTCAGATAACATGTTCAGAGGGGGAGAGGTTTTCAAACATCCCGAACATCCGAACAGCAGAGGAGTCATAACTTATACCGAGAGGATTTACAACGACAAAAGACTTTTCTCCACTATCATGCCGATTCGAGACGGAATATCGATTTCAATCAAGCTCTAAATGCCTGCCAGGGTCAATTCCATTCAACGGGCTTACCGGCACTGTGAGCAAATAGCCAGGCGCAACCGCCCCTATTTATATCTGGTGGCGCGCTATTTTCGGGGTAAAGAAAAGTATAAAGCCTTTTGCTCCACTTATGCCTCCATGCGGATCATTGATGACCAGATTGATTCTATACCCTGGCGAGGAAGGCTGGGTTCGGCGCAGAAGCTTAGGTACAGAAAAGAAATCCAGAATTGGTTAGAAAAGATTGAAGCCTGCCAGAACGGCAACTCAGTCAGGCAGCCGATTTTTCTGGCTCTGCAGGACACTTTTACTAAATTCCAAATTCCACTTTTCCCCTGGAGGAATCTGGCCAAAGCTATGCAAAAAGACGTTGGAAAGGATTCTTTTTCCAGCCTGCTGGAATTTGTGCAATATGCCGAGGGGGCGGCCATCGCGCCGGCTACGGTGTTTATGTTTTTGCTCACCGCTCAGGGCAATGGCAAGGACTATTACTGGAAATTTTCAGAAAAAGAGATTTACAACTTTGCCAGAGAATTGGCCCTGTTCTGCTATCTGACCCATATCATCAGGGATGTGTCATCTGATTTACAGCTGGGGAAAAGCGGTCTGCTTTATATTCCCGAAAAGGATTTGAGTAAATACGGATTAGGAAAGCAAGACCTGCTTGGGTTCAAAAAGAAGAAGGCAGTCAATGCAGAGTTTAAGAAACTTGCAGCTAGATATATAAAAATAGCGCGGACCTACGAAGCTAAGGGGAAAAAACTTTTACAAAAGTTGAATTCTCATTTAGAGCAGGACAGCCGCTTCATCCTGAGTTTGCTTTTGGAGTTCTATTCAGCCACCTTAGAAAAAATTGAGGTAGCCGATTACAACGTCTTTTCGGGAAAAGAAAAGCTGACTCGCCGGGAGGAAGAGGCTCTGATTAGAAGAATCGCCCGGCAAATGGGTTTTGACCTGAAGTATGTTTAAGACCATCCGGGAAAGCTTTGACAAGAAAAAGAGAAGAGCGCTCAGAATAATCTCACTGATCAAGCAAGAATACCCTCAGGCTCGCTGTTCACTCAATTTCGACAATCCTTTACAGCTTTTAGTGGCCACCAGGCTTTCGGCCCAGTGTACAGACGAAAGAGTAAATCTGGTTACGCCGGCCTTGTTCAAAAAGTACAAAAGCGCAAAAGATTTGGCCAAAGCTTCCCAGTCCGAGTTACAGAAGATGATTAGATCGACCGGTTTTTTCAGGGGAAAAGCCAAGAGTATCCGGATGGCGGCTAAGAAGATTGCGGAAAGATTCGGGGGCAAAGTCCCCAGAACGATGGAGGAAATGTTATCTCTGGATGGAATCGGGAGAAAGTCGGCCAATGTTATTTTAGGTAACGCTTATGGGATTCCGTCCGGGATAGCGGTAGATACGCATGTTTTACGGCTGTCAAAAAGGTTGGGGCTTTCCTACGCCAAGACTCCGGAGAAAGTTGAAGAAGAGTTGATAAAGTTGGTTCCGAAGAAGGACTGGATTTTGTTTCCGCATTTGATTATTTGGCATGGGAGAAAAGTATGTCAGGCGCGGAAGCCGAAGTGTAAAGAGTGTGGGTTGAATAAGGTATGTCCGTCGAGTTTGATTTAACCCTTCATAAGCTCCCGGCTTGACCAAAGCCAAATTCTGTTTATCTTAAGGCAGAGTTGCTGTTATAGAGACGAATAGAATGACCAGAACCGAAGCTTATTCAATCCTGACCGAATACACCAAAAACCCCAATCTCATCAAGCACGCCTTAGCCGTGGAAGCTGGAATGAAAGCTTACGCTCGCAAGTATGGCGAAGATGAGGAGAAATGGGGAGTGGTCGGTCTGCTGCACGATTTCGATTATGAAATTCATCCTACTTTAGACCTGCATCCACAAAAAGGTTCGGAGATTCTAAGAGAGAAGGGTGTGTCCGAGGAAATTATCAGGGCCATTCTTTCGCATGCGCATCACACCGGTGTCCCTCGTCAAAGCTTAATGGAGAAGACTCTTTTTGCCTGTGATGAGCTATGTGGCTTCATCACTGCGGTGGCCTTAGTCCGCCCCAGCAAGAAAATCGCGGAAGTAGAAGTCGGTTCGGTTAAAAAGAAATTCAAGGACAAGGCTTTTGCCCGGCAGGTGAGCCGGGAGGACATTTTCAAAGGGGCGGAAGAGTTAAACATACCGATCGAGGAACACGTTGATACCGTTCTGAAAGGGATGCAGGCAATTGCTGAGGAGCTAGGGCTGTGAAGGGCTACTTACCATCTCCTACAGCCGTATCAAATTAAAAAGGAAATATTATGCTCAAAGTCAAAGGAATCCACCATGTGACCGTGATCTGCTCCAATATGGATAGGACGGTCAAATTTTACACCGAGCTTTTAGGTCTGAAATTAGTTAAGCAGACGGTCAATTTCGATGACCCAGGGGTCAAGCATTATTATTTTGCCGACGAAAAAGGGAGCCCGGGGACGGTCATAACCTTCTTTGAATATCCGGACTGGAAAGGGGGGAGAATTGCAGCCGGGATCACGCACCACATCGCCTTTATGGTGGAAAATGAGGAAGAACAGTTAGCGCTCAGAAAAAAGTTAGTCGAAAATGGAGTGCAGGTCACCGAGCAGATTGACCGCAAATATTTCAAGTCGATTTATTTTAATGATCCCGATGGGTTGATTTTAGAAATTGCCACCCTAGGACCTGGCTTTGCGGTCGATGAAAACTTAGAGCACTTAGGGGAGAAGTTTTTCGGGCCGGAAGAACAGCCGGTCCGCAAGCCCGGTTCCGTCAGAGCAAAATAATCTTAAGATGAGCGGGGAATTTTTTGACACACATTTTAGCGTGGCAGAGGCCAATACGCTTATACCCTTCTTGAGTGAGAGCTTTGAAAGAATCCATCATAAACAGGATGAGCTGGTCAAACAATATCCAGAGATAAAGGAGTTTCTGGAGAAAAAATCTTCGGATTTCGGTTTTGCCAATTCGGTTGACTATATCCAGAAGGGGAATGAGATAAGTAAGCTTATAGATAGAATCAGCCGGACCGGAGTGTTGTTAAAAGACCTGCCGAGGGGATTGGTCGATTTTCCGCATGTCTCCGAGGGGAAAGAGGTCGTCTTGTGCTGGGAGTTAGGGGAAAAAGAGGTCATGTTCTGGCACGATATCGAGGCTGGCTATGCCGGTCGTCAGCCCCTATATTTAGATCGGAAAGAATAGCATGGATAAACGCAGAGTCTATTTAGAGAACTACGGCTGCCAGATGAATGAGGCTGATTCTGAGCTGATTTTGGGGCAGCTTACCTCTACCGGCTTTCAAATTGTTCCGGAAGCCAAAGAGGCTGATGTGATTCTACTCAATACCTGTGCGGTCCGGGAACACGCCGAGCAGAGAATCTACGGCCGAGTGGCGCAGTTAGGCAAACTGAAGAATAGGAATCCAGAACTTCTGATAGGTATCTGCGGCTGCATGGCGACTCACTTGAAGGAAAAGATTATCCAGAAATCGCAATTGGTTGACTTAGTTATTGGGCCGGACAGCTATCGCCGTTTGCCGGAGATTATTGAAAAAGCTGTTGGTGAACCATTTGTCGATGTGCGGCTAGACAAGTACGAAAACTATGCTGATATCAGGCCGGTCCGGGCCGAAGGGGTGAGAGCCTGGGTCTCCATTATGCGGGGGTGTGATAAGTTCTGTACCTTCTGTATTGTCCCTTTTGTTCGAGGGAGGGAACACTGTCTGCCGCTTGACCAGGTTTTGGAGCAGGTTAAAGAAGCTGCAAATGAAGGTTTTCAGGAAGTTGTTTTTTTAGGGCAGACGGTAAATTCCTACAGAGATAAAGAAAAGGGGGTCAAATTCGCTGACCTATTGGAACAGGCTTCAAAGGTTGAAGGAATTAAAAGAATCAGGTTTATGTCACCGCATCCGATTGATTTTGACCAAGAGACCATCGAAGTGATGAAAGATAATCCCAAGATTTGCCCGCAGGTGCATTTACCTCTGCAGTCGGCTTCCAACGCTGTTTTAGACAAAATGAAAAGAAGGTACACGATTGAGTTTTATGACGAGCTGTTGCAGAGATTCAGGGAAGCGATTCCGGAGATTGCTGTCACTACGGATATAATTGTGGGATTTCCTGGAGAAGAAGAAAAAGATTATCAGGAAACCTATGAATATATGTCTAAAACCAAGTTCGATTTGGCCTTCATGTTCAAGTATTCACCCAGAGAAGGGGCCAAAGCTTACAATTGGGGAGATCCGATTCCGGAAGAGGAAAAGATTCGCAGGTTAGAAGGGATTATCAATTTACAAGAGAAGATTTCGCTGGAGAATAATCAGAATGAGGTTGGAAACATTACTGAAGTCTTGGTGGAAGGGGAGGCTAAAAAGGAAGAGGGGCACTGGTTTGGCAAGAATCCGCAGTTTAAGACGGTGGTTCTTCCGAAAGACGGGACTAAGCCGGGGGAGTTTGTGAAAGTGCGGATTGAAAGGGGGACGCCGCATACGTTGATGGGGGAAGTTGTAAGGTAGCAGTCTGCTAGATTTTTTATTTTAATCTCTGGGCCTGGACTCGACCTGGCCTCCAACTACTCTGGAGCAGGGAGCGGCTATGCGTTTTACGACTTTTCTCACTGACTATGTTACGCAGATTTCTCCGATGAGATGTGGGTGCATAGAAAAGTCACTATCTCTCCAACTTCTCGGGCACTAGAGGTTCACTTACCGGAATGACTGAGGGTGCAAACAGTCGACTCTTGGTTCTTCTGGCAAACCAGACTAAGGCCAGCATGACCGGCACTTCGATGAGCGGTCCCACAACTGTGGCCAGAGCAACAGTGGGATTGAAAGCGGTGATAGCAATCGCTATGGCAATTTCAAAATCACGGCCAGTTGAGTTAAATCCTACTGCCACCGAATCTTGATAATTGAAGCCCAGTTTCCAACTGGTGAAATAGGCCAGAACAAACATGGTCCAGAAAAATATAGTCATGGGTATGGCCAGTTTCAGAATGAATAGGGGGGAGGTCAGGAGGAGGTCTCCTTTAAGGGCGAACATCACAATCAAGGTAAACAGGAGCCCGACAATGGAGATGGTGTTCAGCCAGCCTTTCAATTTTGCGAATCCTGCTTCTCCCACTCTTTTAAGCCAGATTTTACGGGTCAGAAAACCGGCTACCAGCGGAAGCCCCAAGTATAACACCACACTTTCCGCTACCACCCAGACATCAAATCCGACCTCACCCAACAGTAGCTTGGAGTAGACTGGAATTAAAATCATTTGGATGATGGAATTTATTGCTACCAGCACAATCGCCAGAGCGTTATTGCCCTTGGCCAAAAAAGTGAAAACAATGACCATGGCGATACAGGGGGCCAGTCCATACAGCACCAGCCCGGTGTACATGTCAATTTCGCCTGACAAAAAGAGTTTAGCCAATAGGAACATAAAAAAAGGAGCGATTAAGTAATTCAAAATAATAACCAAGAGTAGCTGCTTCGAGGAACGAAAAGCCTTTCCCAAATCCTCAAATTTTACGTTGGTCATGGCCGGGTACATCATCAGAAAAAGCCCAATAACTACACCCAGAGCCAAACTGTTGGATATGGTGAATTGGTAACTGCCCAAAAAGATGGAGTGGATGGCATCAATGGGAGGGGTGAGGCGATAATTGGAAATCCCGTAAATTTTGCCCAGGAGAATACCGGCGGCCATGCTGAAGAGGACAAAGACCGGCAGGAGTCTGAAATCCTGAAGTTTGTGCAGGAGGTTTGGTTTATCTGGCAATTTTACTCCTTGAAGGTCTATCCAAAAGTCTAGCCTTGCTAAGTTGCTTTACAGAGAGTGGGGGGCAAGCTTTCGAATTAGTAGCAGGTACATCTACCTGCGGTAAAGTCTTCCGGATACACTCCCGGATTAATCTTTCAAATGTCGTCGCAGGTTTGGCCAGTGAATAATGTACCCATTGTCCCTCTCGCCGGGCCTGCACCAAGCCGGTCATGCGCAGAATTCCTAGATGCCGAGAGGTTAAGGCCTGGGAAATGCGCAGGGACTGCTCGATCTGGCAAACACAGAGCTCACCGCCAGTCAGCAACTTGAGAATTCTTAAGCGGGTAGGATCTCCTAAAGCTCGAAAGACGGCCACCTCAGAAACAGGAGTCATATATGGATATATTAATATATTTATATATTATACGCAAGTTTGCAATCAAAAAATAACACTGAGGAAAGCTTCGATACAGTTCTGGGAGTTAGCTCAATTTTTTTCGGTCGATATGAACTGGTAAGTTATGCCGGCGATAATTCCACCCAGGATAGGCCCAATCCAATAGACCAAATGAGCTTCCCAGTAGCCTGACACCAAGGCTGGCCCAAAGGCCCGGGCCGGGTTGGCTGCTCCGCCGGTTAAAGGACCGGCAAACAGGATGTCAAAGGCTAAAGTTAAGCCGATGGCCAAGCCGGATAACTGCCGAGGCCCCTGAGGATCCGCAGCAGTACCGAAGACCATAAGAACCAGGAAAAAGGTTATCAAGAGTTCCACAAAGACTCCGGAGCCGAAGCCAATGTCCGGACCCAAGCCAGGGGTTCCTAAATTGACTTCCCGCCAGACGTCCATCGGGAAAATCCAGGTCAAAAAGAGGGCTCCCACTATCCCACCTAAAAGCTGAAAGATTATATAAAAGGGGAGATCCTTAAGCGGAAATTTGTTGGTAAGCCAAAGGGCAATGCTTACGGCCGGGTTGAAATGGCCGCCGGAAAATCTCATTAAAGCTGAAATCATAAGGGCCAAAACCAAACCGTGCGCCAAGGCGACTCCTACTAATCCGATGCCGCCGGAAGAAATAGCATCGGTACAGACAGAGCCGGCACCGATGAAAATCAGACCAAAAGTTCCCAAAAACTCAGCTACATACGCTCTCAAATTCTTCATTTTTTACCTTTCTAAGTTGCGGTAGGTTCTTTTTTACGGAATAAGAGTGCATCTACAGAGAATTTTCCAGCACCGGAAAGTAGTAAAGCCAGAGTGGCTCCCAAGATCAGAAGTACAAATTCAAATCCCTGAGGTAAGAAGAATCCGTGCGCCAGGTGAACCATAAAGAAAGCCACCAGCATGTTGATTAGAATGAAAAAGGCGGCCAAGCGGGTTAGAAGCCCGAGCAAGATTAGAATACCTCCCCCAAATTCAACCAAGGTCACTATTACTGCACATATGTTGGGGAGCGGCACCCCCAAGCTGGATAGAAAACCGGCTACTCCGGCGAATCCGAAGCTGAAGAGCTTCTGGCTGCCGTGGACGATGAAGATAAGTCCTAAGGCCACTCTTAAAGATAAAAGGGCCCACTCTATTCTTTGATTCATAGCAATCCTCCTCTGTCATGCTAAGGATTTGCGGTAACTAAAGTTATGAATGAAGATTTGTCAAGAAGTTACTTAGGAACGTAGGCTGCATTTGGCGAAGACGGCTCTATCGGTCTTTCTTATTATTAAAACGCATTTACGGATTCTCACAACTATCTCTAATTCTTAAGCTTAACTCGGAACAAAATTAGGTTGATTTGGGTTAATCAGAAGACAAAGGAGAAATAATGAAGAAATATGGCCTAATCCTGATGATTCTGTTTATGCTACCAGCAGTCATCTTGATTCCCCAGAGGGGAAAGGCGCTCTACTTTTTTGCGGCTAAGGAAGGGACCCGCTGCGGCACCTGCCACCTTAACCCCAGCGGTGGGATGCTGCGCAATCAGGTAGGTTTGGATTATGCCCAGAATGACCACTCTTTTCAGGAGGCCGAAGAGTCGGGAACCCCGCTGCAATTTTTCTTAGGGGATAATTTGCAGATGGGCAGCGACATGCGGTTTCTGTATAATTACAAAGATACTGCCAATGTACCAGGGCAGAGCAGGTCTACCTTTTTTACTATGCAAGGGGCGCTCTATCTCTCTGCAAATCTAGGCAAGAACCTGGCTTTGTTTTACAGCAACGACTTTGGTTTTGCCGGTTTTGGGCAGAACCGGGAACTGTGGGGTCTGGTGCGCAACCTTCCTTATCATAGTTACCTCAAGATCGGCCGGTTCAAGGTCCCCTACGGAATCAGATTAGATGACCATACCTCTTACATCAAAGACAGCTTGGGGCTCGGCAGTCACTCTCACGACAGTGGCATTGAAATAGGATTTACTCCGGCTACTTTGTTTGCCCATCTCTCCCTTACCAACGGGGAAGACCATGCGGTACCATTTGATCGAAACACTTACAAGGCAGTCAGCGCCTCTTCAGGTATAATTACCAAGGTTTTCAGTTTAGGAGGCTCCTATTATTTCAACCGGGCCAGCTTCCCTTTTCAGGAAAAAACCAGGGCCGGGGCCTTTGGCTCTCTAAGCTTCAATAAGTTTGTTCTCTTAGGGGAATTAGACTATGGCTGGGATGACAGCCTGGGAAACTTTGCCACCCCCTCCCGAGAGCTATTAGCCGGATATGTGGAAGGAATGTATCAAGCTTACCCTAAACTCTGGTTCAGGGTCAAATTGGACTATTTCGACCCCAGGCGAGGGGTGAAAGATGATGATATACAAAGAGTTACTATTGGGGGAACCGCTTATTTGTACAAGCTCTTAGACTTTGGGCTGCAGTATCGTATAAACTTGGAGCAAGCTAAAGAAAAGAACAACGAATTAATTTCACAGGTTCATATTTTCTTTTAAGCCGGACGGGAACTTTTCACAGATAGCAGAGGTTTATCGCCATGAGAAGGTTACAGGGAGGAATGCTGCTATTGTTTCTGTTTATCCCTGTCATCCTGAGTATGACAGAACTTTTTTCAGCCCAGCAGAAGAAAAACCAGGAAGGCCAAAAGCCGGTCTCCTTCAGCCAAGATATCCAGCCCCTTTTCACTAAGAACTGCGCGGTGCCGGATTGTCATACCGGGCCAAAGCCGCGCAAAGGATTGGTTCTGGATCAGGGGAGGGCTTATCAGAACTTGGTCAACGTACCATCCAAGGAATCCCCCCGGCAGAAGAGAATAGCCCCAGGGGATCTAAATAAAAGTTACCTGTATGACAAAATCACCGGCAATCATAATGATGGGGATCGGATGCCGCCCAAGAAAAGATTGTCCAAGGAAGGTATCGAATTAATCAAAGCCTGGATTTTAGCCGGAGCTCCGGGAGATTCGACTGTAGTGGCGAAAGACAGCCTTTCTGTGAAAGAAAATCAGAAGTTCGGAACCAGTAAGAATTGAGGGAGGAAAGATGAAGAAGCCATTGTCAATTTTAATCTTAAGCTTAGGATTGGCGAGCATAAGCCAGGCTACGGTTCACAACATTTCCATTGTGGGTTTTGACTTCACTCCCCCGGATATGACCATATTTCAGGGGGACACGGTACGCTGGACTAATCTTGACGGCACGCTTCATACCTCCACCAGCGATCCGGGCTCTACTGACCCCTGGAATTCAGGGACTCTGGGGCAAGGGCAAAGTTTTCAGCGCCAATTTAACGTGGTAGGTACTTTTCCGTATCATTGCGCCATCCATCCCTCCTCGCTCGACACCCTTAAAGTGGAACTGAAAACGGATGTGAGAAGCGGGGATGACTCACCCCGGCCAAGAGAGTTTCGTCTTCAGCAAAACTTTCCCAATCCGTTCAACGCCTCTACTCTAATCAACTATGAACTCCCTCAAGGGGGAGAAGTGACTCTTACCATTTATAACGTCTTGGGGCAGAAGGTGAGGATTTATCAACCAGGCAGACAGAGCGCGGGGAGTTATTCCATCTTCTGGGACGGTAGAAACCAGGAAGGGAGCTTAGTCGGCTCAGGAATTTATTTCTACCGGCTGGAGGTCGGTGATAAATTCAATCAGGTCCGCAAGATGATCTTTATAAAGTAGGACAATTTAATTCTCTAAAGAATTAAGGGAGGAGTAGATATGCACTACACCCAAAGGATACTGCTAATCTTAAGTCTGGCCCTGTTAACGATGCCAGCCAGTTCGGTCCTGGCAACCGTACATAATGTCAGCATCGTAGATTTTGCCTTTTCTCCGGCAACTGTCACGGTGAATATTGGAGACACAGTCCGCTGGACCCACAATGGCGCCTTCTTTCACACCACCACCAGTAATTCCCTGATCTGGGACTCCGGCACCATGAGTAATGGAAGCATCTTTGATTTTCAATTCAACAGTTCGGGTGGTTTCCCGTATCATTGTGGCTTTCACCCCTTGGCTATGACCGGTACCGTCAACGTCAATGCTCCCAATGTACCTCCTAATCTGGTTGTACCCGGCCCCCAGTCAGTGGTTGTGCCAAGCCAGTCGGTCAGTTTCAACGTCTCAGCTACGGATGGCAATCCTCAGGACACAGTGACTATCACCTTATTGGGCCTGAACCCGGTCCCTTCCAATACCACACCGACTTTCACCGGTACTAATCCCAAGACTTTCAACTGGTCTCCCATCTGTATCGAAGCTGGAACTTATTACGCCAAATTCCAGGCTAATGACGGTAAAGGAGGAATAGACACTGATTCGGTCTTGATTACGGTGCAATGCACCATTCACTACATTCTGATGGACAGTCTCAAATTTAAGCCGCAAGTAGAAACGGTGGGGGTGGGAGAGCAGGTTTGCTGGATACATATCGATCCACTCTGCCCCAGCCCCTGCTTTCATACTACTACCAGCGATAGCGGAGTCTGGAATTCAGATACGATGTTCACCAACGATACCTTCTGCTTTATTTTCAATAACTCCGGGGTCTATCCCTATCACTGTATTCCGCATCAGATTGACGGAATGGTCGGTACAATACTGGCCTGCTCGGCCATACCCGGGGACGCCAATGCCAGCGGCAATTTGACCTTGGGTGACATCATTGCCACGGTCAACTACATCTTCAACAAGGCCGGGTGCAACCCTACTCCGAGTTGCTGGCTGTCCGGCCTGCTCTGCCGGGGGGACTGGAATGGAAGCGGGACGGTGAGCCTGTCAGATGTTATCCGGGGAGTTAACTATATCTTTAACAAGCCGGGAGGACCCTGGAATCCGGTGCCAATTGGCGCGTGCTGTTTTTCCCCTTAGAATTGAGACTGATCCAAAAAGCCGCGAAATAAAGCCCGGATATTGTTCCGGGCTTTTTTGCTTGGCTAAAAGGTTTGAAGATATTGAGAAGGATTAAGGCTACCCAAATAACCGGGCCGGATAAACTTTACGATTTTTTCC
>Ga0214473_10003851_pt1 | contig 18103 bp, 17 predicted proteins | sample RVTome_7_FD_203509 | JGI IMG/M metagenome (GOLD analysis project Ga0214473, IMG submission 203509) | Soil microbial communities from uranium-contaminated site in the Upper Colorado River Basin, Wyoming, United States - RVT98D197 | ecosystem: Environmental > Terrestrial > Soil > Contaminated >... | reverse complement strand
CGTGGGCGTGGCGGGGATTCACCGATTGCTGGCACACGTGGAGGAGTTTCGATCGGCGGCGGTGTGCATTGTGGTGGCCGGCATGGAAGGGGCCTTGCCCAGCGTGGTCGGGGGATTGGTGGACTGTCCGGTCATCGCCGTGCCGACGAGCGTGGGGTATGGGGCCAGTTTCGGCGGATTAGCGGCGCTGTTGGCGATGCTCAATAGCTGTGCGTCGGGTGTCTGCGTGGTCAATATCGACAATGGATTCGGGGCCGGTTACGCGGCGGCGCTGATTGCCCGGGGGAGGACGGCGGCCCGGAACGTGAACTCAGGTTCGGGAGACGTTCGAACATGACCGCCGAGCCGATCCTGACGCGCGAGATCGCGTCGCTTCCCCCGCGAAGCGAAGACGCACACAAGGGCGACGTCGGACGCGTCGTGATCATCGGGGGTTGCTGCGATGCCGACGTGGCCATGGCGGGAGCGCCGGCATTGACCGCCAACGCGGCGTTTCGCAGCGGCTGCGGACTGGTCCAGGTGGTGACGCCGGAACTGCTTCGATCCGCGGTCATCGGCCTCGCGCCGTGTGCCACCACGAGGTCCATTCCGAATGACGTGGATTCTCTGCTTCGCTTCGTGAGCGAGTTTGAGGCCGACGTCGTCGCTTTCGGACCGGGATTAGGGGACACGATTACCGTAGAGACGGGTGAGGCGTTTCTTTCTCGATGTCCGTGTCCGCTGGTTGTTGATGCCGACGGACTCAACCTGATGGTCAAGTCCGCCGCCGTTCGGTTCTCCGATCCAAGCCGTGTCATCCTCACACCGCATCCGGGCGAGGCCAAGCGATTGCTGGCCGCGGTGGGTCGCGATCTGACGCTGGAACGCTCCCCTACTTCTCGCCGGCAGGCGGCCTGCGCGTTGCACGACATCTACAGATGTGTGATTGTCCTGAAGGGCCGGGGGACGATCGTGACCAACGGCGATCGGCTTTACGTCAATGGAACGGGTAACGCGGGGATGGCCACCGGAGGCTCGGGGGACGTGCTTACGGGCATTATCGCGGCGTTGGTCGGACAGGGGTTGGAATGTTTTGAGGCGGCGATTCTCGGTGTTTTCCTGCATGGGCTGGCGGGCGATTTCGCGGCGGAGGAGCTGGGGCGCTATTCCATGACGGCGCTGGATATTATTGAGTATCTGCCGGAAGCGTTTTCGGAACACGAAATGACAACGAATGAGTGAGTACCGCCCTACGGCACCGCGCGATCGATCACCAGCAGGGTACACCCGGCGATGGCCACCACCGCGCCGATGACGGTACGCAGGGTGATTGGTTCCTTGTAAAGCCAAGCCGCAAACGGCAGGATCAATACGGGGGGGAGAGAGCAAAGCGTCTGGGCGACGCCCACGGGGGCGCGGTCCGTGGCGATGAGCGACATCCACACACCCAGATACGGACCGACGATGGCACCGCAAAAAGCAAATCCGTAGCCGGATTGGGACGAAGCGGTCGGATCAACCGTGAGTCCGACTCTGCGACGACGTTGCTCACGGAGTCCCCGAATCCACAGGAGCGGGATCATTCCGAGCGCCGCGAATATCATGCGCACCAGCGTGGCCGACTGCGGAGCGAGATGCTCTTGAGCGCTCAGCCAACCGTGCCCCATACCTTTCTTACTGAGCATCAATCCGCCGGCCTGGCACGCCGCCGCCAGAAGCGCCAGGGAAACCCCCCAACCCAGATGGGTCGGAGCGGCGATTGTTTCGGATCGACGGCGCTCCAGGATGACCCAGGCGACGCCGGCGATGGTCATCCACATCCCCAGCCACGCGGACGGAGCCAACGTTTCGTGGAACGCGAGCCAGCCGAACAGGGCCGCGAACAACGGGGCCGTGGTCGTGACCAGTACGGCCAGTCGCGGCCCGACGTAGAGAAACGCGGTCAACAGGGCCTGATCGCCGATGACCAAGCCGATGAAACCGGATAACGCCAGATACCACATCTGACGCGCCTGTACGTCAGGCAGCCACGTATGGGAAATCCATCGAAAAGTGAGGGCATGAAGTATGACCGCCACCATAATGCGAAAAGCGTTGACGCGAGTCGGGCCGATTCGTTTTCCGGCGGCGGTGAAGAAGAGAGACGTAGCGGTCCAGAGACAGGAAGTGGCGAGTCCGGCGGCGGAACCGATGATCGCATCAGCGCTCATACTCATGGATGATCAGGCTGTGGATGGATCGCAAGAAATGTCCACGGCTTAGCGTCGGTCAAGCAGGACGCGGCCGTCCTTGATGACCAGCACGACATTTCGTAACGTGGTCACGTCTTCCAAGGGGTTTTCCCGAACGGCGATCAGATCGGCCAGATAACCGTCGGCGATTTTTCCCAGGGTGTCACCACGCCGTAAGACCGTCGCCGCGACGAGCGTGGCGGCGCGGATGGCGTCCACCGGCCTCATGCCGTACTCGACCATCAGTTCCAATTCCCTCGCGCTTTGACCGTGCGGAAAAACACCCACGTCGCTACCGCATCCGATGGTCACGCCGGCGGCCAGCGCCCGTTTGAACATTTCTTTGGCATCCTTGATTCGCGGGGGATCGGGCAGGTCGGGCGTCCAACCGTCGTACTTGGCCATGGCTTCGTGGGCGGCCAGCGTTGGACAAAGAACGACGCCGCGCTCGCGCATCAGGGTCAACACGTCGGCGGAGACTCTGGAGCCGTGTTCGATGGTGGCGACGCCGGCGAAGACCGAGCGGCGAATGGCTTCATCGGTGTAGGCGTGGGCCGCGACGGAGAGGCCGGCGTTTCGGGCCTCGGCCACCAGAGCGTTCAATTCTTCCTGGGAAAACGTGGCGGTCGGCGGGTCGCCGTCGCGCCGGGAGTAATCGGCGTAGACCTTGATCCAGTCGGCGCCGGCGGCGATTTGCTCGCGCACGGCGCGGCGGACGCCGTCGACGCCGTCGGCCACCTGGGCGCCTTTGGGAACGTCCCAGCGGGGGTCGAATCCGGACGGGCCGTAACACCCCGTGGCGACGATTGCCTTGGTGGAGGCGAAGATGCGCGGTCCCGGCACGATGTTCTTTGCCGTAGCGTCGCGCAGACCGACGTCGGCGAAGGCCGCGCCCTCGGTGCCCAGATCGCGCAGCGTCGTAAAACCGGATTCCACGGTGGCTTTGGCCGCGGCGACGGCGCGGACAACGCGAAACTCCAGCGATTCGCGCAGCACCTGATCGTTCCAGGGGGCCTCGTTGTAAGGGTGCAGAAGCAGATGCGCATGAAGTTCGATCAGGCCCGGCAGGAGTGTCAAGTTGTTGGCATCAATGGTCTGCACGCCTTCCGAGTCTTCGATGTACGTGGCGGGGGCGACCTTCTTGATGCGGTCACCTTCGATCAGAACGTGGCGACCTTCGAGGAGTCGTTGTCCGTCGGCGTCGAGCACATTTGCACCGGTGATGAGGATGCGGGAAGGCACCGATTGGGCCCACGTCGAGTGAGGCCAGAGCAGAAGGAGAAAAAGAAGCCACCGTCCGGCATGATCCGATCGCCGCTTTTGTTCATGACGCGGCGGGCCGGCGAGGCTCGGCTCGCGCGCATTTGGCCATCCGCGCTGACGAGGAGGATCGCCACGTCCTTCTGATCCCGATGGACACCGGGATCGGGATCGCTCGCGATGCCAGATTACGCAAACCGGAAACAAGGCGTATCGTATCACGGTGCGCCATGTCAGCCGGTGATCGGTTCCAGGTCGGCAGGTCATCATCCCGGTTCCTTGTCGAGAAAAGCCAGGCTGGTGTCGATGGGCTGTTCGAGACTGCGCTCCGTCTCCACAAAGGTAAGCAGTTCGTCGTCGCGGTTCCATTTCAACCGTTCAGTCAACTCCACGGAATCAGGGAAGAGTTTCAAGCCCTCGCGCCAGGCGTCGCGGGCCTCGGCGTAGCGCTTCGCCTTGGTTAAGGCGTCGCCCAGACCGACGTAGGCGCGAAGATGAAACTCTCTGCGACCGGCGCTGTCGCGAGTCTGCAACGAGATGCATCGGCGAAAGTCGGCGACGGCATCGTTGGAGTGCAGAAGCGCGCGGGGCCAGTGAAGATGATTCATCGCCCGACAGTAATAGGCCACCCAAAGGTCAGGATGATCCTTGATGACCCGGTCGAGCTGGTCGAGCGATTTTCGGGCGAGGGTCCCTTTACTGACCACGGCCCAGACGCCGCCGCAGGTGGGAATTTTATCCACGTAGGCGCAGGCGAGCTCGACACGCATCATCGGATCGCTCGGAGTTTCGTCGACGATCTGTTGAAAAAAGGAAATCGCGCGATCGTGGGCATCATGGTCGGCGCACCTGGCGCGGTACAGACTGGCCAATGACCGGGTCACCGGACGCTCGCGCAGTTGCTTTTCCAAGTCCGCAAGCAGTCGATCCAACTCCGCCGGGGCGATCTTCGGCATGGCCGATGGGCCGGCGTCGTCCTTACGAACCCACGGTTTGGGCGGACCGACGTTGAGGGCCATTTGACTGGCGTATTGCGCCGGGTCCTGGCGAATGGTCAACAGTCGATCGGCGGGGACGCCTTCCAGGTATTGCAGGCCGCCGTCCGGCCAGCGGACTTCGAGCAGTTTGACGCGCTCATCGGCGCCCAGTCCAAAGTGCAGCCGCGGATCGCTTTGACCGGAAAATCCGTTGCCGCCGTCGCGCTCGCGCATTTGCAGGCCCTGTGAGGTCAATACGGTGACTCGGGCGCAGATAGCGTCACGATTGACACCGGTTTTCGGATCCGCGTCCAACTTGACCATCAACCAGTGATTGGATTGGGAGAGATTGTTGCGGTAGAAGTTGGGCGGTTGCCCCTGATTGGCCACGTAGACGTCCAGATCGCCGTCGTTGTCATAATCAAAAACGGCGACTCCCCGCCCGTCGCGATTGGAGTCCAAACCGACTTCCTTCGCCCGCTCGGTAAAGGTGAACAATCCGTCGTTGCGAAAAAACCGATCCGCTTCGTAACCGGAAAAGGACCGTTCGCCGATGGTCGGCCAGTTTTTGGCCTCCGCCGAATCCTGCCCCAGCACCGTCCACGACGCCAGGTCGTACCAGTAATTGCCCTCTCCCGCGCTGATGAAACCGTTGACGGAGAGGAGGTCCAGATCCCCGTCGTGATCGTGATCGAAGAACTTGGCGCCCCAGCCCCAGCCGCCATCGTACGTCCCGGTCTCGAGGGAGATGTCGGTCAGCGTGACGCGGCCCTCGGCGTCCGGACCGTTGTTGTGCCAGAGCATGTTGCCTTCCTGCAAATACTCCGTCGTGGTGATGTTGGTGACGTAGATGTCTAGCCAACCGTCGTTGTTGAAGTCGCCGAAATCAACGTTCATGCCCTTTTTGGTGTCGGAGGGGATGGCCCGTCCGGAGACGTTTTCGAACGCGCCGTCTTTCTTGTTCAGAAAAAGCTGATCGGGACCGAAGTCGTCGGCGCAGTACAGATCGGGCCAACCGTCGTTGTTTACGTCCGCAGAGCCGACGGCCAGCGTCCACCCGGTGTCGTCCAGGCCGATCGACTTCGCCACTTCGGTGAACGTGCCGTCCTTTTCCTGACGGTACAAGAAGTTCGGCCCGGCGTTGCGGGCGTTTTCAAAGCTGTCGTGCATGATCCGCGTGGATTTCAGATTCCACAGGTCGATCTCCTCGAAATAATTTCCCACGTAAATGTCGAGCCGACCATCGAGATTGTAATCCCAGAAAATGGCCGCGTTGCCGTTGGCCCATTGCATGCCGGGAGAACCGTCTCGTTTCTTGAACAATGTCGCCGTCACGTCGGTAAACGTGCCGTCACCGTTGCTGCGGAACAGGATATCCTCCCCCCAACGCACGACGTACAGATCGATCCAGCCGTCGTTGTCGTAATCGCCCCAGATGGCGTCCATGCTCGTGCCGTGATCGTTGTTGACGTCGGCGACCCCGGCCTCCACGGCCACATCGGTGAACGTGCCGTTGCCATTGTTACGGTAAAGAAAGTTGGCGGTTCCTTTGTGCGAATCGGTGACGTAGACGTCGATCCAGCCGTCGTTATTGTAATCGCCCGCCGCGACCGAAGCCCCGACGCTGCACACCCAGGACATGATGTTATCGAGTTGGCGATCCAACACAGGTTTGTGGTGCTGATGGGTGAATCCGACTGCGGCAGTCACGTCCGTAAAGAGCTCTTGCGCTGGCTTGTTGTCGGATTCGACGGAGGAAACGCCTTTCTCAACCGGTGCGGCGGTGGTCACGTCTCGCCGGCACCCCAGCGGTGCGACGCCGAGGGGGACAAGAAGAAATCCCACGATTCGGAAACGGCGAACGAAAGCTGAAATCATGTGAGCGCTCCCCTTCGAATGGAAGGGGAAGTGTACGCAGAACACAGCGGCAAGGCAATCGGACGAAATAGTTCTGAAGAGGAATCGGGTCAAGCGAGGGAGGCGGAATTCGACGGTTGGTTCACTCCGGCCAATCGCCAGCGAAGACCTCGACGGCCGGGCCGGTCATGTAGACATGGTCGTCGTCGCTCCACTCGACGTCGAGATTTCCCCCGGGGAGCGTCGCGGTGATGCTTCGAGCGGTTCGACCGGTCAGGACACCGGCGACACAGACGGCGCAGGCCCCCGTTCCGCAGGCGCGGGTCGCACCGCTGCCGCGTTCCCAGGTTCGAACCGTTACACGATCGCGGGCGTCGACGCGTGCGAAGTGAGCGTTGATGCGCTGGGGGAATTGGGGGGCGTGCTCAATCCGAGGACCCTCCTCAGTCAGATCGATCCGGTGGAGATGCTCGACGAAAACGACGGCGTGGGGATTCCCCATGGAAACGCAAGTGAACCGATACGTCGTATCGCCGATGGGGATCTCATGGTCCACCAGTTTGTCCGGCACGGGCCGGTGTCGGTCGATCGAACGATATCCCAAGTCGGCCGGATTCAAGGCCGGCTTGCCCATGTCGATCCGCACCTGCCGCACCTGCCCGCCGCTTACGGTACACCACGCCGGCCTAATGCCGGAGTCGGTTTCAATGCGAAGTTCCAACCCCTTTACCAGACCGTGCTCCACGGCGTACTTGGCCACGCCGCGGATGCCGTTGCCGCACATTTCGGAACGCGATCCGTCGGCGTTGTACATCTCCATACGCACGTCGGCGACCTGCGAAGGAGCTATCAGGATCAGACCGTCGCTTCCCACGCCGGTGTGGCGAGGGGCCAGGGCTCGCGCAAGCCCGACGGGGTCGTCGATTCGTTCGCGCGAAAGATCGACGTACACGTAATCGTTCCCCAAGCCGTGCATCTTCGTGAACTTCATAAACCCTATTGTAAGGCAAGCGATGGGAAGTGCGAACGCCCAGAGAATCCATCGGGCGCCAAGGCAATCGACCCCGGTTCAAGCCTCGAGATCGACGTGCAAACGGCCGGATTCATCGGTGGAGATTCCGGTCCGCTCGAGGTCCGCAGGAGTCTCTTCTTCCTCGGCTTCGGGGCGACTGCGGCCCTGACTTCCGGTTCCCTCGGCATCGGCGAAGACGGAAACGTCTTGGTCGGTGGTTTCCACGATATCGCTGACCTCAGAACGCGTGGTTGACTGGCTGCGCGCGGCCTGGGCGTCGCCGGCCTGCTGAGATTCCCGTCCCCTGGAGACTTCCCGGGCCTGGAACCCGGCTTGCGCCGCGGACACAGGAATATCGGGTGGGATGTCCATCTCTACGTGCTCCGAAAAGCCGACCCGAAAGACCTCCGGGGACGTTAACCGTCAGAGGCGCGTATGCAGCCATTAGTCAGGGGCCTGATAGGGGATATCGGCTTATCAGAACGGACAAGATAGCAGCGATCTCTGAAACCCCGGAGGCTTACACTTGTTCGGTCACGATTCGCGCAGGCGACCTCTCACGGTGTTTCCACAACGCTTTGTTCCGGGTCACGCCGAGGTCTTTACGCAAGATGCAGACCATGGCTCGCCGGAGGATTTTGTCCCAGGAACCTCGACAAAAAGTGCAACGACATTCGAACCCCGCACTTTACCCTCCGGCCACTCCCTGTCACCGGGCCGACGATCATCGCCCCGCCAACCGACCATGCCCTCGTTCCGGTGCCTACCCGGCCCAATCCTTTCGCCGCCGCTCAAGTTGTTCCTTCAGTCGAACCAGAATGGCCGAGTGCATCTGCGATACGCGACTTTCGGAAAGGTCGAGGGTCGCCCCGATTTCCTTCATTGTCATATCCTCGTAATAGTACAGGATGAGGATGAGCCGTTCCGCCCGTGAAAGTCCCTTGGTCAGCAGGCACTTGACATCTTTTTCCTGGAGTTCCCGGACGGGATCGCGCCCGCGGGGATCGTTGATTACGTCGATCTCGCAGACTTCCTTGTTGGAGTCGGTTTCATTGCATTTCCGGGAAAGTGAGATGCGCCCGACGGCGGTCGCCTCTCGCCTCGCTTTGTCAAACGCGGCCCGGGACAGGCGCAGGCGATCCGCCATTTCCGACTCCCACGGCGTTCGTCCGAGAGTCACTTCCAGATCCTGCGTGACGCGATCAAGCTGGTGAGCACGGCTACGCACCAACCTCGGCACCCAATCGAGACTGCGCAACTCGTCCAGAATAGCGCCGCGAATGCGCGGGGCGCAATACGTCTCAAACTTCACGCCGCGTTTCTGGTCAAACGCGTCGATGGCATCCATCAGTCCAAACACGCCGGCGGAAACCAAATCGTCGGGGTCGATCTCCGCGGGGAGCTTGGCGGCGAGCCGCTCCGCGTTGTATCTGACCAAAGACAAGTAGTGCTGCATGAGCTGATTGCGCAGCTCCTGATGGCGCGTGCGGTGGAACCGTTTCCAGACCGCTTGAATGTCCGCCGCGGACAGGGTCGTCGGCACGCCTTGGACGCCCCTTCCGCCGCCGTCCGTTTTCCAGGTTGAACGCCGCCCCCGTTGGCGCGATTTACCAGAACTCGACTGTGTCGCCGTTTGGGTGTTCATCATTCCACTCCTCCATCAGAGCCGCTGGACCATTCACCGCCGGGCGGCGATGCCTCCGACCTTGACGAACCGGATAGAAACCGCTCCTGAATTCGTTGCTCCCCTTGACGCTCGAATTCATTGACCACGCGTTGTGCGGCCCACCCGAGCGCAAGACCCAGAGGGAAGAAAAGCAGAAGGGCGAGCAACCCGCGCGAGAGGGTGACCTCAAACGGGTTGCGCGAGAACAATCCGGCGAAAATGGCGACGGAAAACGCCAGCAAAGCAAGGCCGGCGCTGGTGTAGCGAGTGATCATGTTCGCAACATCCGTGTCGCGGCGAGTCGTTCCGTCCAATCTGCAACCGACGTGCTTTCGGCGAGGACCGCGCTAGTCGCCGACAGCTTCGTTGATACCGCGTCAGGGTAACGGCCGCATCCTTGAGCACCGCCACCCCCCTGACCTTCAAGCGTCGTCCGGCTAGACAAACAAACCGGCCACGCGCCTGAACCAACCGCCCGAACGATCCTCTTTCGATGATGTCCGTACGATGGTATTGGCGAGTGCGGCGATGCACGCGCTGGCCGGCGACGCTGGATCACTGATCACGAACGGTCGCCGGGCCATCACCGCCGCCTCGACGACTCTATCTTGCAACATGAAGCCTTGATTAGCAACACTTTTTTTAAGAAATCTGTGTGCCACCCCCGCAATTCGATCAAAAGTGGCCTCGGCCATGGCGCGAGTTTCCGCCCGATTGACAAATAGGCCGACCGGAGGAGTGCCATGCTCCTGATACAGTGCCTTGATCGTGGCATAAGCATCCGTGACCGCAGGAGGCTCCGGCGTAGTAACCACCACCACTCTATCCGCGCTGCGCGCAAAGCTCAGGATGCTGCGGGACAAACCGGCACCGCAGTCTAAAACCGTGATATCAGTATTGATACGCAGTCTGGCGAGTTGGTTGATGAACGTCTGCCGGTCGAAGTCGGAGAGATCGGCGACCTCCTGAACGCCGGACGCACCCGGAATAAAACGAAGCCCGCCGGGACCGTCCATGACGATTTCCTCGATGGTTCGATGCCCCGAAAGGACATGGGCCAGGGTGTAACGGGGGCGTATATTTAACAGGATATCCGCGTTGGCCAAGCCAAGATCGACATCAACCAGCGTCACGCGAACGCCCTTCGATGCGAGCCACACCGACAGATTGACCGCGATGCTGGTTTTTCCGACGCCCCCTTTGCCGCTGGTGATGGCGACCGTGCTCCCCCCCCGCCGCCGCCGGCGTACCAACTCTCGTAGGCCCTGGGCTTGGTCGGATGGCGTGAATCCGCTAGTCATGGCGTTGGTTCGCCTTTACGGTTGACCCGCTTGGCCATCCCTAAAAAATGAGCCATCCGCGGGGCTTCTAGAATCTTCTCTAACTCCCGACACTGGTTTCCAAAGACCGGTGTTGTTCGGACACCGGATTCGCACCGGTGCGATCAAACCCACCAACACCCGGCGCGCGCCTGCCTGGTCGAGATTTCATCCCCGCCGATCAGGTCACAGGCCTGAACTCGCTTCCAACGAACGACAAGGTAACAACGGCGACCTCTCCCCCAGGATTAATCGCGCCAACATTCCGCCTTCCCCAACTTGGATGTCGTCGGGGACATCCTGCCCCATGGTAATGTAGGAGAGCTTGGCCTCCGCCTTCTGCACGCACGCCAGGATGACCCCAAACCCGATGGCCTCGTCGAGCTTGGTGAGAATGACACGATTGACGCCCAGGTCACGAAAACGGTTGATGGTCTCCGTGAGAACGGCTTCGCTGCACGTGCTTGACAGCACCAGGTGGATTTCGTCCGGTTGAACCTTGCGAAAGTAGGACCGCAACTCCTTGATGCGTTCGCCGTCCCGTTGACTGCGACCGGCCGTATCAATCAGTATCACATCCTTTTCGTTCATTCGCCGCACCGCTTGTTGTAGCTGCGAGGGAGAGAAGACCACTTCGAGCGGGACGTCGATGATGGCCGCATAGGTCTTGAGCTGCTCGACGGCGGCAATGCGATACGTGTCTATGGTGATAAGTCCGACTTTTAGGTTTTCGCGCAGACACAGATTGGCGGCCAATTTGGCAATGGTGGTGGTTTTTCCCACGCCCGTGGGACCGATGAGAGCGATAATGGTAGGCTGGCCGCCACGACCGGTCTTGATGGCTCCGGCCACGGGCAGCATCGCCTCCAGCTTGGCCACCAGCGCTTTACGAACAGCCTCGGGGTCATGGGCAGGAAGCGGTCCCAGTTCGGATTGCACCGCGGCAACCAGTTGTTGGGCGATTTCCTCCGCAACCTCATTCTGGATCAGTTTCAGGTAGGAATCATAAAGATGCTCAGGGACATCGGCCTGGCGACCGCGACGCGATTGTCGCACCAGGTCTTGAATCATGGATCGCAACGCGCCGACTTCGGACATCAACCGATCGGACAAGACGGGCGGTGTGCTGGGAGCCTGTGGTCGACGTGAATCCGGCGCTCGCGCCATCCGGCCCGACTGGAGTGGAAGCGTCCCCCTGGTCAAGGCCGGCGGCAGATCGCTCAGTTGCTGAACCGCGGTAATCTCTACATAGGGCTTGCCGCCCAACCCGAATATGCCCCCTTTGGTCAGAGATCGGGTGTTAAGAATGATCGCGTCGCGGCCGAGCTCGCTCTTGACCAGGGCCAGCGCGTCCGCCATCGACTTTCCTCGAAAGGTTCTAGGTTTCATTCGTGAGCGTCACCATCCCGTGCGCTTGTACTTCCACACCGCGCACAATCTCGTGGTAGGACAACACCGCCACCGCCGGCAATCGAACTTCAATCATACGACGCAACCAGGGTCGGATTTGCGGGGCGCACAGCAGGACCGGCGGCCGGCCCTTGCCGTGCGGCATGGCCTTTTCGACCTGCTCCCGAATCGCCTCCACCAGACGCGCCTGCAACGGCGGCGGCAGGGTCATCACTGTTCCGCGGTCGGTTCGTTCCAGTCCCTTGCCGATCAACTCCTCCAATGCCGGATCGAGCGTCAGACAGTGAATCCGGTCATCGTCCGCGCGATGCTGGTGCGAAATAGCGCGGGAGAGCGCCGCACGGGCGAATTCCGTCATGATTTCCGGATCGTGCGTTCGCGGCGCGACATCGGCCATGGATTCGACGATGGCCTCCAGATCCCGCACCGGCACGCGCTCCCGCAAGAGCAACTGAAGCACGCGCTGGATCTCACCGGCTTTTACGACCTCCGGCACGACCTCTTCGACCAGTTTGGGAGCGCGTTCCTTCAGGTGGTCCAACAGGCGGTTCACCTCCTGCCGAGTGAGCAGTTCATCCGCGTGACGTCGGATGAGCTCCGTGAGGTACGTCGCCACCACGCTGGTCGGTTCGACAACCGTATAGTTGCGATGCTCGGCGTCATGCCGCTGACCTTCCTCGATCCAGACGGCGGATAGTCCGAAGGCCGGCTCTTTGGTGGGGACGCCGGAGACGGGTTGGGAGACGGTGCCCGGGTCGATCGCCAGAAGATGACCCGGCAGCACCTCGCCTTCGCCGATCGCGAAGCCGCGCAGCTTGACGCGGAATTGATTCGCCTGAAGCTGCATCTCATCGCGAATTCGAATCGGGGGCACCACGATGCCCAATTCCTGGGCGACCTGTCTTCGCAGATTGGTAATGCGATCCAAAAGGTCGCCACCCTGTTTTCGATCCACGAGGCGGATCAGGCCATATCCGACCTCGAGCTCCATCTGGTGCGGCGAGAGGTGCTGTTCAATACGATCCGGCGCGGCCTTGACCCTCGCCGCCACTGCCTGTGCGGTGGCCAGTTGCCGTTGCTGACCGAACAAATAGGCCACCCCGCGTACGGCGATAAACAGCATGAACAGCGGCGCTTTGGGTAACGGCGTGAAGCCGAGGGTAAACAGGAACGCGGCCGTCAGCCCCAGGGCAACGGGTTGCCCGAGCAGTTGCGACAGCAACTCTTCCCCCAGGCTCTTTTTCTCGGCCGAGCGCGTGACAATCATGGCCGCGGCGATAGCCACGATGAACGCCGGAATCTGCGAAACCAGACCGTCGCCGATGGTCAGAATCGTGAAGCGCCGCAGTGTCTCGCCGAGCGGCAGTCCCAGTTCCACCAAGCCGACGTAAATACCGCCGAGAATGTTGATCAACGTAATGATGAGGCCGGCGATCGCATCGCCGCGGACGAATTTGCTGGCTCCGTCCATCGCGCCATAGAAATCGGCCTCCCGGGTGATCTCCGCCCGTCGCTTGCGGGCCTCTTCCTCGGTAATGGTGCCGGCGTGGAGGTCCGCATCGACGGCCATTTGCTTGCCGGGCATTCCATCCAATGTAAAACGGGCGGCCACTTCGGCGATGCGCGTCGCCCCCTTGGTGATCACGACGAATTGAATGATGACGATAATGAGAAAAATAATGCAGGCGACGATCAGCGAGCCGCGGGCCACAAACCCGCCGAAGGTATCCACTACTCTTCCCGCGTCTCCGTTGGTGAGAATGAGGCGGGTGGTGGCGGTGTTCAAAACCAGACGAAACAAAGTAAGGCCCAGCAGCAATGAGGGAAACGAAGAGAACTCCAGCGGCCCCTCGATATACATGACCGTCAGCAACACGACGACAGAAAGAGTGATATTGATGAGCAACAGAAAATCCAAGGCCGGAGTGGGCAATGGAATCAGAATCACCAGAATCAACAACAGCACGCCGGCGGGCAGAAGTATGCTGTAGTGCTTCAGCACCTGGCTTGTTGCTTGAGACTTAAGCGAACTCCAAAACGCCATGGGTAGCCTCAATATTGCTCCATCAACTTCAAGCACCGCCGTGTAGTCAGCGAATCCGTCCTTCTCGTTTCTCCAGCGATCATGAAGGCCTCTGCTATCCGGGCAGTCCGTCAGGCCGCCGTTGCACCGCGCTTCCGCAGAGGATCCCTGCCTGTCAGTTCGTACACGAACGCGAGTATCTCCGCGATGGCTCGATACAGTCGCTCCGGTATGTACTCACCCACGTCTACGGAATCGTACAACGCCCGGGCCAGCGGCGGCCTCTCCACGACCGGTATTCCATACTCCTGAGCCAGCAGACGGATGCGCAGCGCCATCCAGTCGCCACCCTTAGCGACCACCCTCGGCGCGGGCATGGATTGCGAATCATACGCTATCGCCACCGCATAGTGTGTGGGATTGGTCACCACAACGTCGGCCTTAGGAACTTCCCTCCGCAATCGCTGCATATAGAGCTGCATTTGTGCTTCGCGTCGACGACGTTTGATGCGCGGATCACCTTCCATGCTCCGAAGTTCGTCTTTGACCTCTTCTTTGGTCATGTGCAAATCACGAAAATGACGGTACCGCTGCCACGAAAGGTCGATCAGCGCCAGAATGACGAGCGCCGCGGCCAGAGCCACGGAAAATCGAAACACGACACTTGACGAGTGGAGAAACACATCGGGAAATCCCAGAATCAGCGCATGGAGGATTTCGTCCGCATAGCCCCATAGCAGGGTATAGGCCAACGCTCCCACAACGAGCATTTTGCCAACGCCAATCACGCCGATCATCATGGCACGGGTCGAAAACAAACGCTGCAAGCCGTTTATAGGATTGATTTTGTTCAAGCTGGGTCGCAGTGGCTCAAACGTGAATAGAAATCCAACCTGCGACAGCAACGTGACCACCAGGGCTCCCATGACGACGGCCAAAAAAACTCCCATAGGCTTACCCACTTCGAGCCAAATCGCTCCCTCTACCGGCCAGAGCGCGTTCGTCTCGTTGTTTGCTCCGTCACAGGCACGTCTGATGGCCGCAACCAAGGAGGCGAATAACGCATGCCCGGTAAAGGCCAGGGCGACAAATCCCGCCAGGAGGGGAACCGCGGCGGTCAGATCCTGGCTCCGCGCCACCTGTCCACGCCGACGCGATTCCTGTCGACGTCGCGGGGTCGGTGGTTCGGTTCTTTCGTCGGCGTATCCGGGCATTAGGTCACCAAACGCGTATTCGCCGCGTCAAGACCAAACGCAGCGCGTATGGTCTCCACCATGTCGACGATTGCCCCAACCATCACTTCCTCCGATAGGCTCAACGCCAGTCCCGCCACTCCCAATCCAATGAGCGCCCGAAAGGTGAACCCGACGGTTAGGATGTTCAATTGCGGCATCGTACGAGAAAGCACTCCCAGGCCGATGCCGCTCAGGAAGAGTGCTATCACCACCGGGCCGGCCAATCGGATGCCCACAACAAAACTGGCCCCCAGCAGGTTGACAAGCAGAAGCACGGTAGAGCCGACTTCACGCTGAGACCAAAGGGGAATGACCGTGAACGTATCCAGCAGCGCCGCCACGGCCGCGCGCAGTCCACCCATGCTCAAGAAGACGAGCGTCAAGCAGGTAACATAGACTTGGCTAATCACTGATACTTCGTCTCCGCGTGCCGGATCAATGACATTGGCAATCGCTATACCAGCCTGCTGGCTGACCAGAACGCCGGTTACCTCGGCGAGGGCGACGAGAATGCTGAGCGATAAACCAATTCCCACACCTACCGCCAATTCCCGGATTCCTCCACCCACTACCGAGGCCAGGGAGGCGTCAATGGGCGTCTGTCCGCTCACCATGGGAACAAGCATCGCCGCCATCACCAAAGCGAAAGCGGCTCGAATGCGCAGCGGAACCGCCCGGCTGGCCAACACCGGCGCGGTGAGCATCAACCCGGTCACGCGAAATAAGATCAGCGCGAACACAGGAAGCGCAAGGACCATATCCATTAGCGACCACGGCATCGCGATGTCGTCGCAGCAGAGAATCCCTCAGAAGTCCGGCACGTAGGTAAGCGCAGTGCAGTCCGTTCATGCGCCTCTGGTCGTACCACCAACAGCATCACCACGGCAAGCTCCCCAACAATTCCCGCGTATAACTGACCATTCGCTCCGAGATCCACGGTATGAAAAGCGAAGCGGCCAGTGCCATGGCGGCGATCTTCGGAACAAACGTCAATGTTTGCTCCTGAAGCTGCGTCACGGCCTGAAAGAGGGCAATCACCAGTCCGACCACCAGGCCGATGATGAGAATCGGCGCGGAGGTATACATGGCCATCCAGAAAGCCTCTCGTCCGAGCTCTAGTGCATCGCGGAACTCCATTTTTCAGCCTCCCCGCGCGGGCGACATCTATAAACGCGTCCGCGCCGTGACATTCATCTCAGTCAAAACTGATGAGCAAGGTCTCCACGACCAGATGCCATCCATCCGCCAGCACAAAAAGAAGAACCTTGAAAGGCAGTGAGATCATGACTGGCGGAAGCATCATCATACCCATGGAAAGAAGGATGGTGGCAATAACCATATCAATGACTAGAAAAGGAAGATAGATGCGAAATCCCATGACGAACGCGGTCTTTAGCTCACTCAGCATAAAGGCCGGTATCATGACGGTTAAGGGAATACCCGCCGGCTCCAGGGTCTCCTCCGGCGGCACTTCACGGTCTTCGGCGTATTCCAAAAACATATAGATCTCGTCGTCGTTTCCGGCGCGAGTGATCTGACGATACATAAAGGCCTTCAAGTGCCCGGAGGCCAGATCAAACGCCTCCGCTTGCCCCAGGCGGTTTTCCAAATAGGGTTGAAGGGCATCGCGTTGGATCTGGTACCACGTGGGGGCCATGATCAGGAAGGTCAGAAACAAGGAGAGGCCCAGCAGTAGCTGGGCGGGGGGCAGTTGCGGCGTCCCCATGGCCTGTCGCAACAGCGCCAACACCACGACGATCCTCGGAAAGGCGGTGGTCATAATCAGAATCGACGGCACTACGGTCAATACCGTCAGGAGTACGAGGATTTGAATGCTGGCGCTGACGCCTTTCGCGTCAGAGGCGGGAGGCATCAGTTTGGATATGTCGGGAATGAGCGCAGGATTGACGCCCGGTGGTCCGGGCTGGGCAGCGACGTCGCCGGTCCCTAGGCAGACCATCACCGCACCGGTCACGATCCGTGCCAAGAGCGGCTTTCCTACACGCCCCGTCGTCATGCGCAGCTCCCGCGCAACTGGATGGTTAGCGACCCGCCAATCTACAAGCGCTGTAACGATCGCAATCGCGTCAGCAGGCGCGCCACCGGCGGCGGCGTCTCGCTGCCACGGGTCGAAGGCTCAACGACGTATTCGCGCGCCTCGTCCGAGGGCCGGTATGACGCCGATTCATGAGTGAGCCATCCGTCAAACGCCTCCCGTTTCGATTTGTCTTCACCGCCTCGGGCCAGCAGCTCCAACACCTCATCGGGATCCGTCACCTCGCAGAGCGTCGCCATCCGATCGGCGGAAATGCCCAGGAGCAACAACCGACGCCCCACCTGAACCAGCACCGCGCTGTGACGCGGCGCAAGGGCGGAGCGGGCCACGACGCGCAGCACACCGCCGTGACCGGCCCGAATACTGGGCTTCCAACGGCGCACACCCCAAGCCCCTAAGCCAATCAACCCCAGAACGAGGGCCGGTGGCATAACGGATCCCAACCAGTTTGATCCCGCCGCCCGAAGGTTGGGCGCGATGCGATCCGCACGCCGCGACGGCATGCGATCACGGAACGGCTCGCTAACCGTTGGGGCTGAGGCGCGATCGGATGGGACCGCCATAGGATCAGCGCCGGGCGGGACGAAGGCGGGTTCCGCGACCGGCGCCGCGTCGAGCGATACACCGGCGTTGGATGACACCCAGGATGCGTTCGCGTCGCTGGACGCGTAGGTCGGGGTTGGTTCACCGGCCCATGCCGAGCCAACGGCAAGGAACACGGTCATCCCGAAGACAATGGGTGATTCAGATGCCAAGTGTCGGGCCTCCTGCCCACGAGGACAACGCGCTCCCTACGTTGCGATTCGATGCGGGTCGTTCGCCAGTACTTCGCTGATACGCACGCAGAAATTGTCGTTCAACACCAACACCTCGCCACGCGCCACCAAGCGGTTATTGACAAAGACGTCTAGGGGGTCCCCAGCTAGTTTATCCAACTCGACCACGCTCCCGTCGCCGAGCTTGAGTACGTCCTCCACCAGCATTTGCGTTCGACCCAACTCGATCTTCACCCGAAGATTCACGTCGCTAAGCATCGTGACGCGCTTCGGGTCGACGACCGGATTGATCGGATCTCTGA
>Ga0214473_10003850_pt1 | contig 18107 bp, 15 predicted proteins | sample RVTome_7_FD_203509 | JGI IMG/M metagenome (GOLD analysis project Ga0214473, IMG submission 203509) | Soil microbial communities from uranium-contaminated site in the Upper Colorado River Basin, Wyoming, United States - RVT98D197 | ecosystem: Environmental > Terrestrial > Soil > Contaminated >... | reverse complement strand
ATCCTTCGAGCTGCTCGATCTGGTGCGCTCGAAGCATCCGGAACTGTGGCAGTCGCTCGGGAAGCCGGAGCGGGTGTACGTGCAGGAGCAGCAGCGCGGCTTCCACACCATCCAGCCGCTCATGCCCTGGCTCTCGTGGGTCTGGTCAGGTTCGCAGGAGGAATTGAGCCCTTATGTGGCGCTCAAGCTGCGGCGGGCGCGCTCGCTGCTGGTCACTGGGGCGGCGGCCTTCGGTGGGGCGCTCGTGGCCATCCTGGTGCTCATGCTCAGGGCCGCGTGACCGGACCCCTGGCGGCTTTCGGCGCGCTGGACGAGGGCCGCCATCGCGCAGAGTTCTATCGCATGTGGAGCGCGGGCCACGCGGCCGGACTCACCCATCCCGACAGCCTGGACACAATGGGCGCGCGGGAGTCCCCCTCGAGCGAGGAACTGCGGCGCTGGTTGCTCCGCGGCACCGAGCGTGGGCGGGACCTTGCCTCCCTGACGCATGAGGGCGGTGCCCGCTTCGAGGCGTTCGAACGGACGCTGCTCACGCTGGGCGAGGAATCCGGCAGCCTGGATGAGGCGCTGCGGCTGCTGGCCGAATTCTACACGCGCAAGCACCGCCTCATGCTGTGGGTGAAGAAGCAGATGGCCTATCCGGTCTTCACGCTCCTGGCCGCGTGCTTCGTGGCGCCCCTGCCGCTCCTGGTCTCTGGCCATACCGGGGCGTACGTCCTGAGCGCGTTGGCCGGGGTGACGCTGCTGCTGCTCACGGCGGGCACCCTCATCGGGGCGGTGGCGGCGCATTACGGACGGAAGCCTCCGCTGGCCCGGGCGCGCATGGCCCGTGCGCTGGCCACCGCCATCCAGGCCGGCCTGCCGCTGCCCCGCGCCATCCGTCTGGCCGCCGACGCCTCAGCACACCCCGCCATCGCGGGCTTCGTGGAGCGCATCGGGGAGCGGCGCCTGGCTGGCGGGTCGATCGGCGCCTCCCTGGCCGGCTGCCCGCACCTCACGCCGGAGTTCATGGCGGTGCTGGCTACGGCCGAGTTGACGGGGGACTTCGGACCGCTGGCGCGGCTGGCGGAGCTCTATGAGGACGGGTTTCGTTGACGGGCGGACGCCCCGCCGCGGCGTATCGCGGAGGGGCGTCCGTACCGGTGCCGCTGGGCGTCTGACGGACGCCGGGTCGGCTGCGCCTCAGGTGGAAATCGACCCCTGCATGGCGGCGGGGACCGCAATGCCGTCTCGGTTCTCGGCCTCGCGGTACTCGTTGTTGGCGTTGGCGCCGAGGAGTGGCTCGAGGAAATCCCGTACCGCATCCACGGAATCCGCCTCCCAGAGGCACGTGGCACGGCTGCCGTCCTTGGCGCTCAGCGTGTGGTGCAGTTGCAGGTGGGCCGGCATGTTCGCCAGGCCCTGCTGCGCGCTGGCCCAGAAACCGTTCGGATCCGTGACGGAGTGGTGCACGAGGATGTACATTGGACCTCCTTGGGAGGGCAATCGGGGAGTTCCGGCGCATGCAGCGGATCTCCCCTGGCTTGCGCCGGGACGTGAACTCCCATGATTGTGTACCGAGGCCCTCCGGGTCAACAGGCACGTTGCCGACGCGGAGGTCCGAACCGGATGTGATCGAAGCAAAGGGGTAGATCCATGAGCGAATCATCCTTCCGTTGGTATCACGGCGCGATGGTCATGGTTGCGCTGCTCGGCGTGGTTCACGCCATCCCCGGGGCCGTGGCGGCACAATCCGCCCAGCCCGCGGACGATATCGGCCCCACGCTGCCCGTCTTCCTGGACGGCCAGGCGCAGATCATCCAGGAATTTCAGGACACAACGGACTGGATCCGGGAGCATCTCTGGGTGGAGGCGGAGTTTGATTCGGACGGGGACGGACGCCTGGACCGGATGCACGTGGACGTGACCCGTCCCGGACAGACGGAGTCGGAGGGGCTGCTCGTGCCGGTGATCTACGAATCCAGCCCCTACTATTCGGGGACCGGCACGACCGCGCAGGAATACTTCTGGGACGTGCGGCAGGAACTAGGGACCGAACCTCCAGAGCGCAGTGACATGCCCTCCGTTCGCTACCGCGGGGAACGCTCCGTCATTGCCAACTCACACGTGAACCAGTGGGTGCCGCGGGGCTTCGCGGTGGTGCATTCGGAGGCGCCGGGCACGGGCCAGTCGGAGGGCTGCCCCACCGTGGGCGGGCCCGTGGAGGCGCTGGCACCGAAGGCCGTGATCGATTGGCTGAACGGGCGCGCCCGCGGCTTCGACGCGCCGGTAGGGGGCGGTGAGGTGGTGGCGGACTGGACCACCGGCAAGGTGGGCATGACGGGCACCTCCTACAACGGCACCATCCCGTTGGCCGCCGCCACCACCGGGGTCGAGGGACTCGAGGCCATCATTCCGGTGGCGCCGAACACGTCGTACTACCAGTACTACCGTTCGCACGGGCTGGTACGGAGCCCGGGTGGCTACCTGGGTGAGGACATGGACGTGCTCTACGACTTCATCAACAGTGGCTCCCCGGAGAAGCGGGCCTACTGCAACGCCACGTTCCGGGATCGTGAGATGCTCGAAGGCCAGGACCGGGTCACCGGGGACTACAACGAATTCTGGGCCGAGCGTGACTTCCACCGTTCACTCGACGGGGTGCGTGCCGCCACCCTCCTGGCCCACGGCCTGAACGACTGGAACGTGATGCCCGACCACAGCGTGGTGGTCTACGAGGCGCTGAAGGAACGCGGCGTGCCCGCGCAGATCTACCTGCACCAGGGGGGGCACGGCGGCCCTCCGCCCATGGAGCGTATGAACCGCTGGTTCACGCACTATCTCTACGGCGTGGACAACGGGATCGAGGAGGATCCGCGTGCGTGGATTGTGCGGGAGGGAAGCCAGGCGTCGCAGCCTACGCCGTACCGGGATTATCCCAACCCGCGTGCCCGCCCGGTGCGTTTCGGGCTGACGCAGGGCGGGCGCGGTCTGGGCGGCCTGGAACTCGCGCCGGTCGGGGGCCAGGGACGGGAGTCGCTCGTGGACAACGTATCCTTTGGCGGGGACGTGCTGGCACGGGCGGATTGGAGCCACCACAGGCTGCGCTACGCCACGCCGGTACTGAGCGCGCCCGTCCACATTTCCGGCACGCCGCGCGTGACGGTGCGGCTGGCGGCGGATCGGCCGGCGGCCAACCTGTCCGTCTGGCTCGTGACGCTGCCGTATAGCGAGGACGGCGGCTCCACGGCCAGCATCATCACCCGCGGCTGGGCGGATCCGCAGAACTATGCCTCGCTGAGCCAGAGTGAGCCGCTGGAGCCCGGCAGGTTCTACGATGTGACGTTCGAGCTGCAGCCCGACGACCAGATCGTGCCGGCGGGCAGCCGCATTGCCCTCATGATCTTTTCCAGTGACCGGGACTTCACCCTGTGGCCCGACCCCGGGACCGAACTTGAGGTGGACCTGGACGGGAGCATGCTGGAACTGCCGGTCGTGGGCGGCGAGTGGTGGCTGAGGCGCGCCCTCGCACCCCGGCGCTAGGCGGCACTCGAGGAAGTCCGCGGCGCGCCCCGCACTCGAGGAAGTCCGCGGCGCGCCCCGCACTCGAGGAAGTCCGCGGCGCGCCCCGGCGTCTCGCTGCGCCACGGCCCCGACGCGCCGCGCGGCGGCCTCAGGGTAGCCGCCCCAACCCCCCCACCTCGATGCCGAAGCGGTCCAGCACCTCGGCATTGCGCTGGAAGTCCCAGTAGGTGTCACGCTGGAGATCCTCCAGTGACTCCCGCCAGCCGATGTAGGCATCCAGGAAGTTCTCGGCCGTGGCCTCTTGCCGGTCGATCGTCTGGAGCACGTCCACGAGCGTCGCCTGGCCCGCTGCATAGCTCTCGATCGTGGAGCGGGTGATCTGCCGGGCCCGCTCCAGGTTGGCCTGCATGCTGAGGGCGCGCTGTTCGTATTCTTCCAGGTTGCGCACCTGGTTCTCGATGCTGGTCCGGATGTCGATCTCCGCCTCCTCCACGCGCAGTTCCAGCCGCTCCAGGTTGAAGCGTTCGGCCTGGAGGCGGTAGTCGCGCTGTCCCCAGTCCCAGATCGGCAGGTAAGCATCCACGTTCACCGTGTAGCTGTTGCGCGGCCGCTCCCAGAGGTTATCGAAGCGGGGATCCTGCACCTCGCGACCGTACGTCATGTTCAGATCCAGGCGGAAGGCCTGCCATGAGCCGGACTCGTCCAGGTCGATCTCTGTCTCCCTGCGGTCGATGGCCAGGCGGCGCATGCGCGGTGAGAGCGTGGTGGCGTACGCAATGGCCTGCTCGACGTCCACCTCTACCGGGTCCACCACGGGCGCCGGGTCGATCACCAGGGAGTCGGTCTGCGGCAGGCGCAGCGACTGCTTGATCTCGGCGGCCTGCAGCCGATAACGGCTGGCGGCCTGGGAGATTTCCTCGCGGGCGTTGGCCAGCGTCACCTCAACCTGTTCGGTCTCGATGGCTCGATCGGGATCGGCCGCCACCACGGCTGTGGCGGCTGCCGCCGCTGCTTCGAGCGCCGCCACGGTTTCGGCGGCGATCGTCTGTTCGTAGGCGGTCTCGAAGATCTCCAGGTAGTCCTCGGCCAGGTCGGAGATCATGCCCACGATGTCATCCTTGTAGGAGAGCTCGGAACTCTCCAGGTCCAGCTGCGCCTCCTCGAGGCTGTTCTTCATCTCGTTGGGCTGGAAGAGGGGCTGCCGGTAGGAGATGAAGTAGCGGTTGTAGTAGCGGACGTCACCTTCGTTGTTCAGCTGGCTGTAGCGATACATCCGGTTGTTCAGCGAGAGGCTCCCGTTGGTGGGGTAGCCGAAGAGGATGACGGGCTGGCTCACGGACAGCTCCGCTTCCCAGCGCCGCGTGTCCTCGTGGACCAGCACGTCACGCTGCAGGTCGGAATCCCACCGGTAGTCGGAGATGGACTGCAGGTCGGGGCCGCTGAACTCCATGTCCACGCGCGACTTCAGGCCGGCGCGTTCCGCGTTCAACCGGGCGCGCTGCTGGTCGATGCCGAGCTGGAGATGGCGCACCCGGTAGCTGTCATCCAGGCCCAGTTGCACCATGCGCTCGAGGGTGAGTTCCACGGGGCGCGCCTGCTGGGCGGCCGTGGGGGTGCCCGTGCCGGCCAGCACCAGCACCGCCGCCAGGGCCGCGCCCCAACCGCGCGTATTATGATTTCGATTCATTACCGTTCTCCGCGAATCCTGAACCCGTTCCACCGGGCTTGGTGGTGAATTTCCACCAAGGTGGTGAAATTCCAGCACCTTGGCAACCCCCCCCCCGGGAAATTACCGTCCCGGACCGGGGTGGCGAGCGGTGGTTCAAACCACGGAAAGCCGGTCCATGCGGTGGCGTACCGCGGCCGGGATGGGCACCGTGTGGCCTGCCGCGTAATCGTAGGTTACCACCACCCCGCCCCCCTCCGCAGCCAGGTCACCGGTCCCGTTCACGATGCGGTATTCCATGGTGAACCGGTCCGGGCCGATCTCCGTGGTACGCGCGGCCACGGTGACCGTGTCGGGGAAGTGCAGTGGACGACGAAAGCGGCAGTGCGTGGAGGCCAGGATGGGCCCCACGCCCGTGCCGCTCGTCAGGTCGATGGCGAGCAGGTAGGCAATGCGCGCGGTCTCGAATATGCGGAAGTAGACCGTGTTGTTGACGTGGCCCATGGCGTCCATGTCACCCCAGGCCAGGGGGACCTCCACCCGGATGGGGAAGCCCTCGAGCACGGCGCCGCGAGAGCTCAGGGCAGCCGCTCCATCTCCCCCACCTCGATGCCGAAGCGGTCCAGGATCTCGGCATCGCGGGCAAAGTCCCAGTACGTGGCGCGCTGCAGATCCTGCAGGGACTGCCGCCAACCCATGTAGGCATCCAGGAAATTGCGGGCGGTCGCGGCCTGGCGATCGATGGTCTGCAGGACGTCAACCAGCGTGCCGTTCCCGGCGGCGTAGCCCTCGATGGTGCTGGCGGTGATCTGCCGGGCGCGCTCCAGGTTGGACTGCATGCTCATGGCGCGCTGCTCGTACTCCTGGAGGTTGCGCACCTGGTTCTCGATGCTCGTGCGGATGTCCGTCTCAGCCTCCTCGACCCGCAGCTCGATGCGCTCCAGGCCGTACTGGCTGGCTTCGATCCGGTAGTCGCGCTGCCCCCAGTCCCAGATGGGCAGGTAAGCGTCCACGTTGATCGTGTAGCTGTTCTTCGGCTGGGTCCACAGGTTCTCGAAGCGCGGGTCCTGCACCTCGCGGCCGTAGGTCATCCCCAGGTCCATGCGGAATGCCTGCCGCGACCGGGTCCCCTCGTGCCGGATCTCTGATTCCCGCCGCTCGATGGCCAGCCGCCGCATGCGGGGCGAGAGCGTCATGGCGTATGCCACGGCTTCGTCCGGGTCCACCTCCACCGGCTGGACTTCCAGCACCGGTGTCACCACCAGCGAATCCTCCTGCGGGAGCCGGAGGCGCTGCTTGATGCTGGCGGACTGCAGTCGGAAGCTGCTGGCCGTCTGCGAGACCTCCTCCCGCGCGTTGGTCAGCGCCACGTCGATCTGATCCGCTTCGATGGCCCGCTCGGCGTTAGCGTCGACAACCCCGGCCGCGGCCGCCGCCGCGACCGCGAGTGCCTCCACCCGCTCCTGCGCGATCACCTGCTCGTACGAGGTCTCGAGGATGCGCAGGTAATCCCGGGTGAGGTCCGAGATCATGCCGATCATGTCATCCTTGTAGGAGAGCTCCGCTCCCTCGAGGTTCAGCTCGGCCTCCTCGAGATTGTTCTTCATGCTGTTGGGCTGGAAGAGCGGCTGCGTGTAGCGGATGAAATAGCGGTTGTAGTACCGCGTATCGCCGGAACCGGAGAGCTGGCTGTAGCGGTACATCCGGTTGTTGACGGAGAGGTATCCGTTGGTGGGGTACCCGAAGAGGATGACGGGCTGGCGCACCGACAGCTCGGTTTCCCAGCGGCGGGTATCCTCGTGGATCAACACGTCCCGCTGCTGGTTGGAGTCCCACTTGTAGTCCGAGATGGACTGCAGGTCGGGGCCGCTGAAGTTCAGGTCCACCCGGGACTTCAGTCCGGCGCGTTCGGCGTTGAGGTAGGCACGCCGCTGATCGATCCCGATCTGCAGATGCTTTACCCGGTAGCTGTCCCTGAGCCCCAGGTCCACCATGCGCTCCAGCGTGAGCTCCACCTCACGCGCCTGCTGAGCCGCGGCGTTCCCGACGTACCCGCCCGTCAGGGCGGTGCCCACGAGTACCGAGCAGATCCAGCGCTTCATGCTTCCCAACGTCCTTCCCATGAATATCCTCTCCCAACCTGGCATGGCCCGGGCGGCGGGAAACGGCGGTGGCCTCCACTTGTGGACAGCCACCACCCCTCGTTTCCCCGGCCGCAACGGGACCTTGAATTCGACGTCATCTACACTCGGTCGGCGGCTTCGTGCCGCCGACCTGCTTACGAGGCGCTTAGCGCACGATCTTCGTTGGCAGTGCCCGCGGGGTGAGCAGCTTGTAGATCGGCACCAACGCCGGTCCGCGCTGTCCGCCCTGGCCGCCGCCCTCTGCTTGTGCCGCAACGGGTCTGGGGAGCCATGCGTCCATGGTGTTCCAGTACAGCACGTTGTCATCCGTCTCCGGCTCGAGCATGTGGGCCACCAGGCGCCCGTGCATCTGGCCGGTGGGCACCACGAAGGTGCCGCGCGGCAGCTCCATCTCCTGCTCTACCACCTCCCCCACCTCAACCAATACGGCGGCAGCGTGGTTGTACTGGCGGGTGTAGTCTACGTTCGCCACGGTGTACGCCTGGACGGGGACCGTGGCCTCCTCCACGAGTTGCTCCACGGTGATGCCGTGCCGGCGCAGCATGGCCACCGCGTCCACCGCATCGCGCGGCAGGATGTACGCGTAGGGGCGGGCGCGCGTAGAGGTGGGGATGGGCTTTTTCATGAGCGAGTCGCTCGTGATGGTGATGAGCCGCTCGCGATCCTCCGGATCCCGGATCTCGTACGTCACCGTGCGATCCTCGGGGCCGTACTCCATGTTCACGACCACCTGGCCCTCGGCCTGAAGGCCCATACGCAGCGTTTGCAGCCGTGCCTGCTTCACCGTCTCCATCACCTCTCCGGCGTTTTCCCGCACGTACCGCAGGGTTGCCAGGTAGGCCAGCCGGCCACTCAGGGCACCCGTTTCCGGCTCCTGCCCCCCCGGTGACTCGAAGAGCACGCCGATGGTGTTCACGAAGCCGCCGTAGTTGCGTCCGATGCGGGCCTGGTCGCCGCCCGTTCGCCACTGCGTCTCGTTACCGCCCGTGTAGTACCAGGTCTTGTAGCCGGCTCCCTCCATAACGCGGTCGATGTAGGGGAAGAGCTGGAAGTCACAGAGCGCCGTGATCGCGGCCGCCGGCGAGGCGTGGCTCGGGCACTGGTAGTTCACGTTGTAGGGGTAGGAGCCGCCGTTATGGCCATCCACGAAGAGATGGGGATGCCAGTTGTTGATGAGGTTGCCCACGTAGCCGGCGATCTCGGGGTGCTCCAGCTTCACGTAGTCGCGGTTCAGGTCGATGCCCCACGCATTGCCGCGTTGCCCCCGCTCGGAGGCGTGGAAGCCGTCCGGATTGATCTGCGGCGCCACCACCACGACCAGCTCGTCCAGCAGGGCGTTGGCTTCCGTGCCCGGGGTGGCCAGCTCGCGCATGAGGATGAGGAGCCCCTCGCGCAGGGTGCGCTCGCCGCCGTGCACGTTGGCCGCCAGGACCACCACCGGCCGATCCAGCACCGCCGCTTCCCACGGCTGGGAGATCAGCGGCCGGCTGAAGATGGCGTACGGCAGCTCGCGCCCCTGGCGCGTCTCGCCGTAACTGCCCAGGCGCATGTCCGGGCTGCTGGCCCGCAGGGCCGTCAGATACTCCATCATCTCCGGATGGGTGGTGTGGCGCGCGAACCCGGCCTGCTCGGAGCCCGTCCTGAGATCCTGCTGGGCCGTGAGGGGCGCGGCGGCTACCGCCACGAGCGCGGCGGTGGCTAGACAGGTGCGGAGCATCCGGCGGGTGCCGGGCATCGTCGCCTTGCAGGGAAGCTGGAACATGGAGATCTCCGGGTTGATGGGTGTGGCGTGGAATATCATGGCATGGGCGGCGGGCAGCATCAGGATACAGCCCGCTCCAGCAGGCGCGGCCGCAGCACCAGTTCCTCGATGAAGAACTCCATCATGCGGTCACTGTTGATGCCCGAGTGGGGGCGGTCGGGACCCACCATCACCTCGAAGCTCTTGCCCGCGCTCTGCAACGCCTGGATGAGCTCCATGGACTGGGACGGGTGCACGTTATTGTCCGCGGTGCCGTAGTAGATCATGAGACGGCCACGCAGATCCTCGGCGTAGGTCATGGCGGAACCGGCGTCGTAGCCCGCCGTGTTCTCCTGCGGGATCCACATGTAGCGCTCGGTATAGATGGTGTCGTAGTGGCGCCAGTCGGTCACCGCCGAGGCGGCGGAGCCCGCCTGGAAGACATCGGGATAGCGGAGCACCGTGAGCGCCGCCACGTAGCCGCCGTAGGAGGTGCCGAAGACGCCCACGTGTTCCCCGTCCACGTAGGGCCGCGTGGCCAGGCTGCGCATGCCGGCGGCGAAGTCGTCGATCTCCGTGGTGCCGAGCTTCTCGTAGATGGCGTCCAGCGCGCGCTTGCCCTTGCCGGAGGCGCTCCGGGCGTCCATCTGCACCACCAGGAAACCATACTCGGTGTAAGCGTGCGGCGTGCTGAAGGATTCGCTCGCGCCGTTGGAGCCCGGGCCGCCGTACACGCTGAACAGCACCGGGTACCGGCGCGCTGGATCGAAGTCTGACGGCTTGTGCAGCATGCCGTGCAGCTGGGTGACGCCGTCGGCGGCGGTGAAGGTGAACATCTCCACCGGCTCCAGCCCCAGCTCGCGGAAGCGGGTGAGGTCACTCTCGGCCAGCACCGCCAGTTCGCGGCCAGAGGCGTCCCGCAGGCGGGTCACCGGCGGCTCGGCATGCGTCTGGGCCACGTCCACGAAGTGGCGCGCGTCGGGCGCGAGCGCGACGGCGTGGTTGAAGGCGGGGTCGGTGAGGCGCACGTCCCCCCTGCCGTCGAGACCCACCCGGTGGAGCTGGATCTTCATGTGGTTGTCTCCGGAGCGGGCCCGGTACCAGAGTGCACCGGCCTCCTCGTCCACGCGCTCGATGCCGGCCACCTCGAAGGGGTGATCGGTGAGCGTGACCAGCAATTCCCCGCTGAGGTCGAAGAGGTAGTAGTTGGCGTAGCCGGTGCGCTCGGACTCCCAGATGAAGCGCCGGCCGTCCTCCAGCCAGCGCAGCGTGGGCCGGTTGTCCGTCCAGCTGGCGGGCCATTCCTCCCGGACGATCACGCGGCACGCTCCCGTGTCCGGGCTGCACGCGGTGAACTCCATCACGTTCTGGCGGCGGTTGGTGCGGTTCAGCAGCAGCTCGGTGCCGTCCGGGCTCCAGGCCACGTTGTAGGCGTAGTGGCCCACCACGTCATTGGTGAACGGCTGGCCGTCCCGCAGGTCGATCCTGGTGGTGGCGCCGCTGGCCAGGTCGTAGACGAAGATGTCCACGACCGGGTTGTCGGTGCCCGCCTTGGGATAGGCCTCCACGTCCATGGTGCTCTGGATGCGGGTCTGGTCGAGCTGCAGGTAGTAGTCCGCCACCGGCTTCTCGTCGAAGCGGTAGTAGGCCACCTTCGTGCTCTGCGGGTTCCACCAGATGGCGGTGCGCTGCCCCAGTTCCTCACCGTAGACCCAGCTGGCCGTGCCGTACTTGATGCGGTCGGCCTCACTGCCGTCCCTGGTGAGCTGCCGTTCGTTGGCGCCGCTGGCGTCTCGCACCCAGAGGTTGCGGTCCCGGTAGAAGGCTTCCAGCCGCTCGTCGGGCGAGGTGGCCGACGTGAACTGCCGCCCACGGGCCGGCGCCCCGCCGCCGCCGCGGCGCTCCGGCTGCGTGGTGCCCACGGGTTCCTCCACGCGGGTGGCCGTGCGCGCGGCCACATCGTAGCGGAAGAGGTCCTCGCCCCGCCGGTAGGTGAAGGACGCGCCGTCCTCGGTCCACTGCGCGCTGAGCGCGCCGGATACCACCGCGCCGCGTAGCAGCGGCGCCATCTTGGTGTACCGCTCGTAGCCGGGGTATGTCTGCAGGCGGTCCTGCGCCGCCAGCGGGCGGACCGGCAGGGTGACGACGATGACGAGCAGCGCGGCGAACCACGCGGCGCACCGCATTCCGAGGCATCGGTTCATAAGGGTGCCCGTTGGGTTTGCGAATCGGAGCGGGGCAGGGGGAGGCTGCACCGTGGACCACTGTAAACAGAAGCCCGAAGAATGAGTTTCGTTGGCGAACCGGGCAAGCCACGTCCGGCTAGGAGCCCACCGGTCCCAGGTAGCGCCCCTCCAGAATGGCGCGATGATGGAGCTCATGGCCAGCGATGATCCACGCCAGCGCGCGCACCGTGACGGCCGCACCGCTGGCCTGGCCGCCCCGCGTCCACGCCTCGGGCGGCAGGCCCTGGAGGAGCGCCGCGGTGGCGGCGCGGACCGCCTCGAACTCCGCCACCAGGCTGGGCAGCGTGCGCATCTCGCAACCCGCCGCCGGCGCCCACAGTTGCTCATCGAAGGAGGCCAGCGGCGTGTCGTCGCCGCGCGCGAAGCGGAGGATCCGATAGGCCAATACGCGCTCCGTATCGGCCATGTGGGCCACCACCTCTTTCACGCTCCATTTGCCGGCGGCGTAGCGGTGTTCGTGCAGGTTGGTGGGCGCCGCCAGCAGCAGCGCCGCCGTGTCCGCGATCTGCGTGCGCAGCGTGGCACGGACGTCCCCGTCGGGGACCAGCGCCACGTAGCCGGCATAATACGGATTGAATTCGCCCGTCTCCGGGCGGCTGCTCGTAGCTGTGCTCATCACGACTCCTGGGGCCCCGTGGTGGGTAGCCTCAAACGCACGATGCGCTGCACGTCCAGCTCACCCGTCTCAATGCCGTAAGCCGCGTCCCCGCGGATGGCTCCCTGTGTGAGATCCACGTTCGCCGGCACCGCCACAGCAAAGCTCGGCGTGCCGGAACGGTCGTAGACATCCGCGTGCAGGTGCGTGTCCCCGTCGGCGGGGGTGCGGAGCACCCACAGCCTGCCGTCCAGATCGAAGAAGATATCCCGTAGCACGGGCTTGCGCTCGGGGACCGTGGCCCGGTGGGATACGGTGGCGCCCATGCGTTCGAAGTTGGCATCGTCGCGGGCCAGCTTGGCCGTGGCGCTGTCCCGCTCCGCGGGTGATAGCACGGGGCCTTCGTCAGGGCGCAGGATGCGCGCACTGGTGTCACCCGCCTCTGTGAAGAGCACCACCTCGTAACGCCGCGTCACGGCATAGGCAAAGCGCCCGTCGGGGGCGTGCGCCACGCGCTCGGATGCCTGGTAGGGGACGGAGCTCCAGAGCCGCTCCACCCGGCCGGGGATCAGTTGCACGTCCACCTCCACCATGCCGAGCACGCGGGGATGGGTATCCGGCGGATACACCCGCCGCAGCACGGCGCCCGTGGAATCCACGTGCAGGCGCACGGGACGGGTGCTGTGGCTGCTGTCTACCGACTCACGCGTCAACGCAATCAGGTTGCCCGCGGCGTCGAAGGACGGAAGCCTCGCGGCCAGCTGCTCATCGGCGGCGCTGACGCGGAAGACATGGCGCTCGCCAGCCGCGTCGAGCTCGAAGGCGTCCCAGCGCGGCGGCCCCCGATCCGTGCCGCTCCACAGCCAGAGCCGGCCCGCGGCATCGAAGCCCGGGCAGCACGGCCGCGAGAGGTCACCCGGGCCGTTGCCGGAGCGTCCAAAGCGGCGGAGGAGCTCGCCCCGCGGCGTGAATGCCCGCACGTCGTCCGCCTGGCCGTCCACCACCCAGACGTGCCCTTCCTCATCCAGCGTCAGGCCGCTGATGCGCCCGAAGACCAGATCCGGGTCCCCATCCAGCAAGCCGATGCGCAGCTCCACGGCCAGGGTGTCCGGACCCGCGAGCGTGCCCGGCCGGTCGTCCGCGGGCCCGGCGCACGCGGCCGCGAGCAGCAGCGCGGCCCCCATCATTCCGGAGCGGACTTCGCGGCGGCTCACCGCTCCACCCGCCGCAGGCCGGGGTGCCGGTAGGTGGCCAGCAGGCCGAAGAGGCCGATCTGCACCATGGTGCCGGGGGCCAGCGCCGGCGTGGCACCCCGGAGCGTCTCCCACAGGAGGGCCAACCCCGCCATGTCCGGGTACATTTCCAGCTCGAACTCCATGTTGCCGCGGTAGTGCAACCAGAGGCCCAGCAGGCCGCCCACGACGCAGGCAGCCATGACGGCGCGCAGCGTGAGCAGGATGCCGCGGCGGGGCCGCGCCAGCGCCGCCACCGCCGCGCCCAGCCCCGCCGCCAGGAGCACGATCGGAACCCACTGGTACACGTCCTCGTAGTGGCCCAGGAGCATGAGTTCGGTGCCCGTGCCCAGGATGCCCATGATCAGTATGATGAGCAGCAGGCGCCGGAGGGGCGGGGCGCCGGGGTCGGCCGTTGTGGCTGCGGGAGTCGGGGTCATGGCTGGAGGTGCGGGTTCGCAGGGCAGGGACAGGTATAGCATGTGGCCGGCACGCGCGACAGGGCGGCGGGCACTCCATCGTGTAGGGGAGCGCGCGCACGCGCACGCCATGGCCGGCTCAGCGGAGCAACCGAACGGGCCGGCCGGGCATCCCATGGACGCCCACCATGCCGTGCGCATGCGCGCAATCGTGATCCTCGAGCGGAGTTCTGCTATGCGACGATGCCCGTCCACCTTCCCCGCCACGGCCGCCTGCGCGGCCATGCTGGCCGCATGCGGCGGCCAGGAGCGCGCTGCCGTGCCCGTCGAGCGCACCGACTCGGCCGGCGTGGAACTGGTGCGCAGCCTGGGGGCGGACGTGCCACTGGACTGGACGTTCGAGACGGTGCTCACGCTCGGCGGCAAGGACGAGGGACCCGAGGCGTTCTACCGGGTGGGCAACGCCGGGATCGGCACGGACGCGGCGGGCAACATCCACGTCCTGGACGGTGGCGCCGGCCAGGTGCAGGTCTTCGGGCCCGACGGCACACACCTGCGCACCGTGGGCCGGCGCGGAGAAGGGCCGGGGGAGCTGGGTCCCTTCCTCTATGGCCTGGCCGCGTCGCCGGCTGGGGCCATCGCGGTTTTCGACGCCATGAGGCGGGGCTTCGTGCGCTGGGACGCGGACGGGCAGGTGCTGCCCACCATCGAGGTGGCCGGCCAGCCGAGCGGTGGCTTCGCGCTGCGCGATGACGGCACCGTACTGGCCACGCTCCGCGACGGTGACTTCCAGGGGGACAGCGCTCGCTACGTACTGCGCGTGCTGGACGCCGATGGGGGAGGCCGCGAGTTGGCGGCCCTCGTGGCTGGCGGCATGCACCCGGTGGACTTCGAGTGCGTGATGATCAGCGGCATGACGCCGCTCTTCCAGCCGGAGATGAAATTCGCTCTCGCGGGTGCGGGGTTCGCGCTGGCGAACCGGGCGGCCTATCGGATCGAGGTGCGCGCGCCGGACGGCACGCTGCGGCGGGTCGTGAGCCGGGACATCCCGCTGGTGCAGGCCACCGCGGAGCTGGCGGCCATCGAATCGGACAGCATGACGCTCAGGTTCGGCGACGGACGCAGCTGCGTGACACCGGCCGACAAGGTAGTGGAGCAGCGCGGCTTCGAGCCTGTGATCCCGGCGGTGCGCCAGCTCGTGGGCGCGCCGGATGGCGGCTTCTGGGTGCAGCGCGGCTATGGCAGCGAGCAGCGCGTCATCGACATCTTCGCCGCCGACGGAGCCTACGTGGGTACGCTGCCGGCGGGCACGTCCTGGCCCGCCGCCCTGCTGGACGCGGAGAGGTTGCTGGTGCGCACCACGGACGCGTACGATCGTGAGATGGTGGAGGTGCGGCGCATGGTGCCGGGGTCCTGACCAGGAGGGTGGGCGCGGGTGGAACGGAACGAGCGCGGGGAGTTTCCGGGGGACGTCGCTTACGAGACCATGCTGCCGGAGCCGCCGCTGCGCGTGCCGGAAGGGGCGCTGGCACGGCGGTTCGCGTGGATCGGGGTGGGCGTGGCGGCCGCCGTCTTCGTGGCCGTGCTCATTGCCACGCAGAACTGGCTGGCGCTGGCGCAGGCCGGCGAGCCCGAGCGGTGGCTGTGGATCTTTGCCATGGAGCTGCCGGTGTGGCTGGCGTGGGCGGCCGTGGCGCCGCTCATCCTGCTCTTCGTGCGGCACTTTCCCGTGGCGGGCCGGCGGCGGCTGCGCAATCTGGCGCTCCACCTGCCGTTCGCGCTCTTCATCGAGTTGCTGGCGTTCATGCTGCACAGCGTGGTGCGTTATCAACTGGATCCCAGCGTGCCCGCGGCCTGGGGCTACTGGGACGTGATCGCGGTGGGCTATCCGCGCACCTTCGGCCTCTTTCTGCTGGTCTACGGCGGCATCGTGGCCCTCTACCAGGCGCTGGCGTACTACCGTGCCTACCAGGCGCGTTCCATGGCGGAGAGCCGGCTGGAGGCGGAGCTGGCGCGCGCCGAGCTGCGCACGCTCCGCATGCAACTCCATCCGCACTTTCTCTTCAACACACTGCACGTCATCTCCGCTCTGATGAGCCGGGACGTGCCCACGGCGCGCCGCATGATGCGGCGGCTGAGCGAGTTGCTCCGTCTGACGCTGGAGACGGACGCGGCGCAGGAGGTCACGCTGGAAGAGGAGCTGGCCATCCTGGACCACTACGTGGAGATCCAGAAGATGCGCTTCCAGGATCGGCTCACGGTGAGCGTGCAGGTCAGCCGGGAGGCGCGCGGCCAGGCGGTGCCCGCGCTGCTGCTGCAGCCGTTGGTGGAGAACGCCATCCTGCACGGTGTGGCGCGCGTGGCGCGGCCCGGCCAGGTTGTCGTGCGCGGGGTGGTGGAGGGCCGGCGACTCCGCATTGCCGTGGAGGACAACGGGCCGGGCCTGACGACGCAACCCGCCGACGATCGCGGGCGCGGTGGGCTGGGCATCCGCAATACCATGGCGCGGCTGACGCGGATCTACGGCCCCGGGGCCGCGCGTTTCTCGCTACGGGAGCGGCCGGAGGGGGGCGCGGTGGCCGAATTGCGCCTGCCGCTGCGTTCGCCGTTGCCCGCCGCAGACGCTCCAGCGCATCCGGAGGGGCTCGATGAATGATCAGGTCCGCGCGGTGATCGTGGATGACGAACCGCTGGCCCGGGACCTCCTGCGGGGCATGCTGGAGAGCGTCCCGGGGGTGTGGGTGGTGGGCGAGGCGGGGGACGGGCCGGCCGCAGTGGAGCTGGTACGCCGCGAGCGGCCGGACCTGCTCTTTCTGGACGTGCAGATGCCCGAGCGGGACGGCTTCGACGTCCTGCGCGAGCTGGGTGAGGACGCCCCGCCGGCCGTCATCTTCGTGACGGCCTACGACCGGTACGCGCTGCGCGCCTTCGAGGTGAGCGCCCTGGACTATCTGCTCAAGCCGTTCGATGAGGAGCGGCTGGAGCGCTCCGTCGGCCGGGCGGTGGCGGAGTTGCGGGGCGCCGCACCGGGCGCGGCGGACGACCGGATGGCCGAGCTGCTGCGGCGGCTGGAACGGCTGGAGCGCAGGGAGCGCTACGCCGAGCGCCTGGCCATCACGCAGGGGGAGCGCACCTTCCTGCAGCCCGTGCGGGACATCGACTGGATCGAGGCGGACGGCAAGTTCATGAACATCCACGTGGGGGAGAAGAAGTACACCATGCGCGCCACGCTCATGGGCCTGCAGGAGCAGCTCGATCCGGAGCTCTTCCTGCGCGTCAGCCGCGGCGCCATCCTGAACCTGGACCGCATCCGCGAGGTGCAGCCGTGGTTCAATGGCGAGTATGTGGCCGTGATGCACAGCGGCGCGCAGGTGACCACCACGCGCAGCTACCGGGGCGCGCTGGCGCGGGTGATCGGCAAGGAATGATCGTTGCTGGCGCCGTGGGGCCAACGGGGCCATGATCCCTGCCCGCGTCGGCCGGCTCGATGGCCGGCACGCGACGCCTGACACCATCTATTCTGGCGACCCATGACAGGAAGAGCTGGCATGAACCAGGAACAGTTCGACAAGATCCGCTCGGGGGACGGCTTCATCGCGGCACTCGACCAGAGCGGTGGGAGCACCCCGAAGGCACTCCTCCAGTATGGCGTGGGGGAGGACGCCTACGGCAACGAGACGGAGATGTTCGATCGCATCCACGAGATGCGCACGCGCATCATCACCAATCCCGCCTTCACCGGCGAGCGCATCATCGGCGCGATCCTCTTCGAGAACACCATGGACCGGGACATCGAGGGGCAGGGCAGCGCCGCCTACCTGTGGTCGGTCAAGCGGGTGGTGCCCTTCCTGAAGGTGGACAAGGGGCTGGCCGCGGAGGCCGACGGGGTGCAGGTGATGAAGCCCATGCCCGGACTGAACGAGCTGCTGGCCCGCGGCCGCCAGAAGGGCGTCTTCGGCACCAAGATGCGCTCGGTGGTCAAGCGCGCCAACGAAGCCGGGATCGCGGCCATCGCCGAGCAGCAGTTCGAGGTGGGGCGGCAGATCCTGGACGCCGGCCTGGTGCCGATCCTGGAGCCGGAGGTGGACATCCACAGCCCCGACAAGGCACAGGCCGAGGAACTGCTCCGGGAACGCCTGCTGGCGGGCCTGAAAGACATCCCCGGGGACCAGCTCCTCATGTTCAAGCTGACGCTGCCCGAGGCGGACGACTTCTACAGGGAACTGGTTGAGCACCCGCGCGTGCTGAAGGTGGTGGCGCTCTCCGGCGGCTACAGCCGGGAGGAGGCCAACGCGCGCCTGGCGCGGAACCCCGGTGTGGTGGCCAGCTTCTCGCGGGCGCTCACCGAGGGGCTCACCGCCCAGCAGGACGAAGACGAGTTCACGAGCCTCCTGGACGGGGCCATCCAGAGCATCTACGACGCGTCGGTGGCGTAGCCCGCTGCCGCTACCATGGGCTCGGGCCCGGGCCGCAAGGCGGAACCGGGCCCGCTGTGTAACAGCGCGTCGGCAATAGGCCGATCCGGCCACGCCCCCCCGGTACACCGCCAGTCCCAACGGG
>Ga0214473_10003849_pt1 | contig 18108 bp, 16 predicted proteins | sample RVTome_7_FD_203509 | JGI IMG/M metagenome (GOLD analysis project Ga0214473, IMG submission 203509) | Soil microbial communities from uranium-contaminated site in the Upper Colorado River Basin, Wyoming, United States - RVT98D197 | ecosystem: Environmental > Terrestrial > Soil > Contaminated >... | reverse complement strand
CAGTTGCCCGGGAAGATGGTGCCTTTGAGGGTTATTGTATCTCCTATCTTCCATCCGAATCTCTCGGCAACCTTTCGTCCTGCAACGCATGCCTTCCTGTCATGCAAAAAATCATTCTTCTGCTTTTCAGGCAGGACGAATTCAGGCCAGAGATCAAAGACAGTTTTTGCTTCCACCGCAAAATTCGGGATGAAATTTTTTTCAGAGATGTAAATTCCTCCGAACCAGGAGGAATAAGAGATGTTTTTTACGCCGGGTATCTGACGTATCTTTTCTTTGTATGAGAGCGGAAGAAAGAATATGATTGATATGGAATTTCTTGTGATAAGCCGGGTGCTGGAAGACCCTTCAACACCGGCATACCATGCGCCCACAACTGTTCTCAGAAGCCCGAATGCGAGAATCGCAATTGTAATGCCGAAGACTGTCAGGGAGGTGCGGAGTTTGTGTCTGAAGGAATTTTTAATTAGCAGTTTGAGTATCTTCATTTAATACTCCCTTGTCCAGATGCCTGATGATATGCGCCTTTTCAGCAGCCCTCGGGTCATGGGTAACCATGATAATAGTTTTCCCAAGTTCGTGAACAAGCCTCTCCATGAGGTCTAGTATCTCCTTTGCGGATACGCGGTCAAGATCTCCCGTTGGCTCATCAGCAACAAGTATTACAGGGTCAGTGACAACTGCCCGGGCTATGGCGACGCGCTGCTGCTGTCCCCCGGACAACTGGGACGGATAATGGTCCATACGGTCGGAAAGGTTTACTATTTGCAAGGCCATTTCTACATGCTCTTTACGCTCTTTTCTTGAAAGGCTTGTCAGGAGCAGGGGAAGCTCAACATTTTCAAATGCAGTGAGAACGGGAAGAAGATTGTAAAACTGGAATATAAAGCCGACATGCGAACTACGCCATTTTGCAAGCTCGGTCTCGGAGAGAGTTGTGATATCAATACCTCCAACGCTGATGTTGCCTGAATCTGCCTTATCAATACCTGCTATGAGATTTAGCAATGTGGTTTTGCCCGAACCGGAAGGGCCCATCAATGCCATGAATTCATTGTCTGCGATATCAAGATTTATATCCTGAAGTACAGTGAGAATCTGGCTTCCGCGCCGGTAGGATTTGTAGAGGTTTTTTATCTGAACAATAGGTGTTTTTGTTTCCATCTATTTTTCAGCAATCTTTATCCTTGAGCCGTTTTTTAATTTATCGGACGGCTTGGCTATTATCCTGTCTCCTGCCTTTACGCCATCGAGGACCTCAATCACGTCCCCAAGCTTTTCACCGGTCTTTACCGGTGTTTCTATTGCCTTGTTGTTCTTTACAATAAAGACGATTTTTTTATTGCCGCGGTTTATTATGGATATAGGATTAATGGCGACGCTCGGTTTTTGCTCCTCAGGTGTCACAGGCCTCTGAAGAAAGGCGACCTTCGCGCTCATCTCCGGCAATATCCGTTTGTCCTTGTCTATGAATCGCACTTTCACAAGAACCGTTGCCTTTGTTCTGTCAGCAGTCGGCACAATCATATGAACTTCTCCTCTGAAACGCAGATCAGGAAATGCATCAAGCTGAATCTCGCACGGCTGTCCCATTTTTACATGCTGGAGATTCGATTCTGATACATCGACCTCAACCTGGAGAGAACTCATGTCTGCTATGGTTACGACAGATGCCTTTGCATTTGCCGCAGCGCCTAATGGCGTGATGATATCTCCTATATCAGCATTTTTTGTTAATACAACGGCATCGAAAGGAGCGCGTATCAGCGAATATTCGAGGGAGACCTTTGCGCCCTGCAAAGCCGCTTTACTTGCATTGATTGCCTCTTCCGCACCTTTAACCGCTGCGCCGGCTTTTTTAAAACGCGCCTCGGAGGCGTCATGCTCTGCCTTTGTGACAAGGCTCTGCCCGAACAATTCTTTTAATCTGTTAAAAGAAAGTGTTGCGTCGTTAAGCTCTGCCTTTGCCTGCTCAAGATTCGAATATGCAATATTTAAATTTGCCGCTGCCTGGTCTTTTAATGCAGCCGCATCATCGTTTTCAAGACGGGCAATAATGTCTCCTTTTTTAACGATGCTGCCTTCCTCAACTGATATTGATACAAGACGGCCTGTTATCTTTGATGCAACCGCAGCTTTCCGCTGTGCAACAACATATCCGCTTGCGTTCAACAAAGTAAATGTCTGGGATGGATAGACCTGAGAAACAATTGTGACCTCAACATTTATAGCAGGGGTAAAGATGCCCGCGGAGTAGAGGAAAATTAAGAGGATAACCAGGACTAGCGGCAAGGCCCAGCGGAGCCATTTCCTGCGCTTCTTTGCATGGAATGCTGATTCAGTCTTGTCTATCTTCAGTTTTGAAAGGTCTTCATTCGCCATGGTTTTTCCTAACCCCTAATCCCTAACCACTGTTTTTTTATGGCGGAGAGGCAGGGATTTGAACCCTGGGTGCGGGATTAGCGCACACACGATTTCCAGTCGTGCACCTTCGGCCGCTCGGTCACCTCTCCAATGTAAAAATGTACTTAAAATTTTAACTGATAAAACAGGGTTTAATCAATGTTACGACAGTTTCTTTTTCAGCAGTTCATTCACAATCCGGGGATTTGCTTGCCTTTTGTGATCCGTCGATTCTAAATATGCCTTTGTGTTCTTCCACAATATCGCCTACTAAAAGATCCAGGATATAATCCCTGAGCATCTTTGCATGTTTTTTAACAACATCTTTGAATTCTATTCCCATGCCCGCCAGAGATTTGAACACATCTGTATAAACATCCTTCTGGTAGATAACTTGTCCTTTCAAGCTGATTGGTTTTGGCCCCTTAAGCTTTATCGAAACTTCCACTTTAGAGCCGACCGGAAGGGGCTCGATGCTCCGGACAAAGATGCCTCCTTCAGAAAGGCTTACGGCATAGTACTTACGCGCTTCCTTTGCATGCCTTATCGAAACTTTTTGGCTGAATGTAGTCCTCAGAAATCTCCGCTTCGTGTTTCTTGAGAATGTAACGCATTCCTGTATCAGGCCGTTAAATTTGAGTATATCGACAGGTTTTAAGAGGCAGCCGAAATGGTCATGCTTCGCGCATTCTTCAAATGCCTCTCTGTCCGTTTCTTTGTGGGTTATTATTACAGGCACATTTGATATGTGCTCTATGGCAGAAACGAGCGATGAGGCCTTGATACCGTCTTTTTCCCTGATTGCAGCGTCAATGATGACGATATCCGGTTTTATAACCTTTAATAAGATCAATGCCTCAGAGCCGTCCCGTGTCGGTACAGTATTGAATCCCAGCCTGCTTAAGACAAGGGAGAAATACATCGCAAAGGCTTCGCTGTCGTCGGCAACCAGCACAGTAGGTTTATAACTCATAGCTGTCTCCTTTAAAAAAGCATGTGTATTATGAGAGTTTTTTCTTCAGAATCTCATTCAGCATCTGGGGATTCGCCTTGCCCTTCATGGCCTTCATGACCTGCCCGACAAAAAATCCGAGGAGCTTTTCATCCCCTGCCTTGTATCTCTCGACCTCTTTGGGATTCTTTGCAATTATTTCATCAACGGCCTTTTCAATTGCGCCCTCGTCGCTCACCTGCACGAGCCCCTTTTCTTTTATAATTTTTTCTACATGCGCCTCTGCTTCCACTTCAAATACAGGAAGTTCAAGATTAGCATAACCATATATAGTGGCCGGGTTTTTATACATATCTTCGAGAACAATTTTTGCCGCATTAGCATTTATCTTTGTATCTCTCATAAGATTAAGTATAAAAACTAAGTGGTAGGGTTTTAGTGGACATTCATCCATAGTTTTTCCATCTGTGTTTAAAAGCCGCATTATTTCACCCTTAATCCAATTGCAGACTAGTTTAGGGTCCCCACCACGTTTTACTGCTTTCTCAAACCATTCGGCTGTTGATTTCTCGGATGTCAGAAGGTCTGCGTCATATTCAGGAAGTCCGAACTCTGATACAAAGCGCTCTCTTTTTATATCCGGAAGTTCAGGTAAAGATGACTTTATCTCATCAATCCACTTTTGCTCTACTGTTATCGGCACGAGGTCCGGCTCGGGGAAATAGCGGTAGTCATGCGCCTCTTCTTTTCCGCGCATTGATTCAGTGATTCCCCTGTCAGAATCCCACAGCCTTGTCTCTTGAATAATCTTTCCGCCTTCTTCTATGACTTTAACCTGTCTTTTTATCTCGTACTCCAACGCCTTTTCAACGAATTTAAATGAATTGATATTCTTAACCTCTGCCCTTGTTCCAAGTTCTTTCTGGCCGATTGGTCTTATTGAGACATTAGCATCACATCTTAAAGAACCCTGCTCCATATTTCCGTCACACACACCAAGATAACGAAGTATTGTCCGAAGTTTCTTCATATATTCTGCCGCCTCTTTAGGGCTTCTTATGTCAGCCTCTGAGACGATCTCCATTAACGGAACCCCTGTTCTGTTTAAATCAACAAAGCTGTAATTGCCTGCGCCCTCGTGTATGTTTTTGCCTGCATCTTCCTCCATATGAATCCTTGTTATGCCTATTCTCTTTATCTCTCCGTCAATAACAATCTCTATAAAACCATGCTCGCATATAGGAAGCTCATACTGGCTTATCTGATAACCTTTTGGCAGATCAGGATAGAAATAATTCTTTCTCGCAAACCTGCTGTAATTAGATATTTTGCAGTTAGTAGCAAGTCCCGACCTTATTGCAAACTCCAATGCCTTTTTGTTTAAGACAGGGAGCACCCCCGGCATGCCTATGCACACAGGGCATGTCTGTGTATTAGGCTCAGAGCCGAATCTTGTGGAGCACCCGCAGAAGATTTTTGTATTTGTCAGCATCTGCGCATGGACTTCAAGGCCTATGACTGCTTCGTATTTCACAGTTTTGGTCTCCTCATATGCCATTCAGTTGCCTGTTCATACGCATAAGAAACTTTTAATATTGTTTCTTCGTCGAAATGCTTTCCGATTATCTGTAATCCGACAGGAAGGTTATTTGAAGTGAATCCGCACGGTATTGAAATCCCCGGAACTCCTGCAAGATTAACAGAAATTGTGAATATATCGGATAAATACATCTGCAACGGGTCTGAAGTTTTTTCTCCAATTTTAAATGCTGCTGTAGGAGATGTCGGAGTGACGATGACATCAACCTGCTTGAATGCCGTTTCAAAATCCTGTTTTATCAAAGTCCTTGCCTGCTGGCCTTTTTTGTAGTATGCGTCGTAATATCCTGAAGATAGAGTAAATGTGCCGAGCATTATCCTTCTTTTAACCTCTGCACCAAAACCCTGCGCCCTTGTGTTCATGTACATATCAAGGAGGTCTTTACCTCCGCCTAAGGCGGATGCCCTGAAGCCGTATTTAACGCCGTCATAGCGTGCAAGGTTGGACGAAGCCTCTGATGTTGCAAGCACGTAGTATGTTGCAACGGCATATTCCGAGTGAGGTAAAGAGATCTCAACGGGAATAGCACCGAGTGATTCGAGTTGCCTGATTGAGGTTTTCACAGCTGCCTCAATTTCCTTGTCCATTCCCTCGATGAAATATTCCCTGGGAATGCCTATCTTTAATCCCTTAATCTCACGGCCAAGATTTTTTGTAAAGTCAGGGACAACAACCGAGGCCGACGTGGAATCCAGAGGGTCTTTCCCTGAAATTATATTCATGAGAATTGCGGAGTCCCTCACATTTTTTGTTATAGTGCCTATCTGGTCCAATGAGGATGCAAATGCAACGAGGCCGAATCTTGAAACTCGTCCGTATGTAGGTTTTAGGCCAACAACTCCGCATAAAGAAGCAGGCTGTCTTATCGAGCCTCCTGTGTCTGAGCCGAGCGCTGCGATGCATTCATCAGCGGCAACCGCTGCTGCGGACCCTCCGCTTGAACCGCCGGGAATTCTTTCGAGATCCCAAGGGTTTTTTGTTGTAAAGAACCCGGAATTCTCTGTTGATGAGCCCATTGCAAACTCATCGAGATTAGTCTTTCCGGAGAGGACATATCCCTGTTCTCCGAGTTTTGACGTAACAGTGCTCTCATACGGAGGAATGAAGTTTTCGAGAATCTTTGACGAACATGTTGTGCGGATGCCCTTTGTGCACATATTGTCTTTTATTGCGAGCGGAATTCCCGAAAGAGATGATGCCTCACCTGAACTTATTTTTCCTTGAGAGGCATCAGCCATCTCATATGCCTTTTCTTTTGATAAGGTGACATATGCCTTTACCTTATCTTCGACTGCATCAATCCTCCGATATATTGAATCGAGCAGTTCTTTGGCTGAGACTTCTTTTTTATCAAGAAGTTTTCTTGCTTCCGAGATGTTAAGCCTGTAAAGTTCCAATTTCCCCTCTCAGGTTAATTAAATTTGTTACATGTTGTAGTTTTGCCATTTATTTTGTCATTCTCACGAAAGTGGGAATCCAGAGAAATAAGATAACAAACTGGATTCCTGCCTGCGCGGGAATGACGATCTCAATACGACACGTGTTAATTTGATAAGTTTATCATACAGAACTGGAATACATCCAGAGATTGATGCAGGGAGACAGAAAGGGACGGGACATTATCGCCCCATCCCTTCTGATTTTTATTCTGGAAGCTGGGTTTTGTCGTCCGTAAACTCAGTCTTGTCTTCTGCAATCACAGTCGTGTCCTCTGTAGTGCCGCCAAATCCGCTGCCACCGGCTCCGCCTGGTTGTTCTGATTTTGAGAAGGCAAGTATGCCGAATAATACAAGGCTTACTGGCGGGAAAATGTACCAGCAGATTCCCTGCACCAATCCGAACAGCCATTTATTCCTGCCCAAGTTCTCTGCAATAAGCATCAATAAATATATGGGGAGAACGACCAGAACCAATAGATAAAGCAGTACAAGCACTATACCGATTATTATGCCGATTACGCCTCCGCCAGATGCCGCGGCCATTGGTATGGCAATTGCGGCCACTATTCCTAAGACAGGCACAGCAAAAATCAGAATGAGAACCCACCACCATGGTTTGCCTGCACAGGCAACAAATGTCCAAATTTGCACGATGGGTATCCATGCTGTCCAAGGAGCTGAAACATTAAGCTTTTTGGCGATAAGATAGAGACATAGACTGGAATAAACATAAAATGCAATACCTATGACAAAGATTATCATTCCGAAACCCGCAATCATGGCCACGACTGCTCCAGGAGAAACTTTTGGTCCAGGGAATACTTCAGGCGTTGCAGGAGCTGAAGGAAACGCAGGTGGTTCAACTTTTTGAGGTTCAACTACTCTTGGTTCTACTTTTTTGGGCTCGGCTTTCTGAGGTTCGGGCTTAACCGCCTTTTTTTCAGGAGCAACTTTTGCAGCTTCCGGCTTCTGAGGCTGAGCTTCCTTTACAGTTTCTTTTTTGGGCTCCGGCTGTTTTTGCGCAGGAGCAGTTTGCTCGGCTGACGGCTTTGCAACCTCCTGGATCTGCCCCTCAGAAACTTTATGGATTAGACCAACCTTCTCAAGAGAGAAATCCGGATCAAGCAAAAATGCTTCATTAAAGAAATCTTCTGCCTCATCGAATTTCTTGAGTTTATATAAAGAATAGCCTATCAGATAATTTGCAGCAGGGTCGGGTTTCTTTTTCAGATATTCTTTAAAATGCTCTATGGCTTTCTCGTATTTTTTGGTGTTGTAGTTTTTGAGGCCTTCGGCAAAATCAGGGTCGACCTCTGCGTAAAGCGCGGTTGAGAAAGCAAATAAAGTAATGAAAAGAACAATGAGGAAAGCGTTTTTTCTCATAATGCCTCCTTATAAGGCTTTTAAGTTCTGTAACATTATAGCAAAATTCCCTTTATTTCAATAGGCTTATTATTTCTTCTTGCTTTTTAGATGGTTTTTCTGCAAAACTAAATTCAAGTTTCAGGTGCCGAAAGGCTTAATAGGGAATCCTGTTGAATTCAGGAGCGGTCCCGCCGCTGTAATTCCGACTCCATTTAATTTGGAGTAAATGCCTTTGCTTTTATATGCCACTATCTTATCGCGATGGGAAGGTTAGCAAAGGTCGGAAAAGTCAGAAGACCTGCCGGGAAACGAATAGGTTTCAGGTATTAGGTATCAGGGGTTAGGGAAACCAGGCTCAAGCACCTAGAACCTGCAACCTAAAGAACCTTTCCGCGGATGAAAGGTGGGGATGAAGTGAATCAGGGTGCAATCCTCAGAATCCAATTTTGGGTTCTGAGGATTTTTTATTTTTGGAGGAAGTTAATAGAAAATGTTTAAAAAGACAAGGCAAAGTATCCTCACTTCGTTCGGAACAGGCTCCGCAATCCCAAAAAACGAGATTGCTTCACCTCTGGTTCGCAATGACAAAGAGGTGGGGATAGAATGAAAAAACTGATAATTCTTTTTTTACTGTTCACTATTCACTATTCACTATTCACTCCTGCCCAAGCAGCTGAAGCACCGAAACGCATAATCTCATTGGCGCCAAGTATGACAGAGATTTTATTTGCATTAGGTCTTGAAGACAGGATTGTCGGAGTAACAAGCTTCTGCGATTTTCCCGAAGAGGCGAAGAAGAAACAAAAGATCGGGGGGATGTCCAATCCGTCTTTAGAGGCTGTTGTCTCATTAAAACCTGATATTGTTACCATGACAACAGACGGCAATCCAAAAGAGTTTGAAGAAAGACTCCGCTCGCTAAAGATAAAAACTTATGTATTCAGGGCAAGGCAGATTCCGGAACTTGCGCAGGGCATCAGAGAGATGGGTCTGGCGCTTGGGATAAAGGAAAAGGCCGATGCACTTGCAAAGGACATGGAAACGTCTATTGATAAATTAAAGCAAAGGCGGTCATCAATTAAAAAGAAAAAAGTCCTGTTCATTGTTTGGCCTGACCCTCTGATTGTTGCCGGGCCGGGAAGCATTACAGATAATGCCATAACCATCGCAGGCGGGGAAAACATCGCAGCTGAATCAAAATCTTCATATCCAAAATATTCGATAGAAGAGGTTATACATCAGGCACCGGATATTATATTCATCGGCAGAGGAATGAGCCAGGAAAATATCAGAGAAGTCTCTAAGGGGATTCTTAAAAGGCTAAAGAGTGTTCCGGCTGTGAAAAATAAAAAAGTTTTCTACGTCAGCGATTACCTCTACAGGCTTGGCCCAAGGACAGTAAAGGGAGTCGAAGAGCTGGCAGGATATATGGAGCAGCAGAGATGAAAATCAGAATGATAATAATCATTTTAATCCTTATGCTCATATTCGGGATATCCCTTATTCTCGGGCCAAGAATAATAAATCCTTTTTTTATGGATGAGATATCGAAGGAGATTCTTTTTTCGATAAGGGCTCCGCGAAGCATTGTCGCAATTTTAATGGGTATGGCGCTCGGGGCATCGGGCGCGGTGTTGCAGGGGATTCTGAGAAATCCTTTGGCCGACCCTTACATTCTCGGAATATCAAGCGGCGCATCTTTACTGGCAGCCCTTGGAATAATAGGCGGAATGACTATTTTCGGCACATTCACAGTGCCGGTTCTTGCTTTCATAGGTGCAGTTGCAACAGGAAGCATTGTCGGCATGATGGGCTGGCGTAAAGGAGGCTTCTGGCCCGAGAGGCTCCTTCTTGCAGGCGTTGGTCTGAGTTTTCTTTTTTCAGCTTTGCTCATGCTTATGATGAGCATATCCACTGATGAAGGAATGAGAAAGGCGATGTTATGGATATTCGGAGACCTTTCAATGTCTGAATGGTCGCGTATTCCTTATGGATTGATATTTGTAGCCGCAGGGGTAGTCATATCAGCGAGCAGGGCAAAGGCTTTGAATGCCCTGATTCTCGGAGATGAATTTGCTCACAGCCTTGGTTTTTCTCCTCACAGGGAAAGGTTCATACTTTTTATTTCCGTCGGACTCATGACAGCGGCATCAGTATCACTTGGCGGCATGATAGGTTTTATTGGCCTGCTTATACCTCATATGATAAGGTTCTTCATAGGCTCCGACAGCAGGGTGCTCATACCGGCGTCAGCTCTTGGCGGAGGAGCGCTCCTTTGTATCGCTGACCTTATCAGCAGGTCGATACTTCCTCCGATGGAACTTCCTGCAGGCGTGATCACAGCCATCATAGGCTCGCCTTATTTCCTTTATCTCCTGAGGAGAAAAAATGTCCTCAGTATATAAACCGATGATACTTGAACTGAACAATATCTGCTTTTCTTATATAAAAGGAATAAGTTTTATAGAAAACCTTTCTTTTTCAATAGGCGAAGGAGAGTTCATAGGTCTTCTCGGCGCCAACGGTTCAGGCAAGTCAACAATCTTAAAACTCGGAAACAGGATTCTGAAATCTTCGTCAGGTGATCTAAAACTATGGGGCAAAGATATTTATAAATACAGCAACAAAGACCGTGCAAAATTAATCTGCTATCTCCCTCAGACTCTGGATATAAACGTGCCCTTCAGGGTACGGGAGCTTGTCAGTATGGGACTCTATCCATATGACATACCGCCTGCAATGAGCGCTGATGACGCACTCGAACTTGTAGGACTAAAAGACAAGGCAACCTCATATCTCACAGACCTGAGCGGAGGCGAGAGAAGAAGGACCTTTATTGCCATGACACTTTTGCAGGGAGCAGGATTATTGTTACTCGATGAACCATTGGCAAACCTTGATATAAAGTACCAGATAGAACTTGTACGGCTGCTCAGAAAACTTAAGGAAAAGAGAAACATCTCGGTTGTTATGGCGCTTCATGACATAAATATCGCATTGCAGTTTGAAAAAGTAATGTTGATTAAAGATGGAAAAACCCTTGGCATTGGAAAGCCTGAAATAGTTTTGACCGATGCAATGCTTAGAGAGGCATTTGATGTAAATATCGAGATTAAAAAATCTGAAACCGGTAATACATATATAAGTTATGAAAACAATTTTTGACTCAAGTCTGTCATTGCGAGCGTTAGCGAAGCAATCTCAAGGTAGAGGGATTGCTTTGTCGCTTCGCTCCTCGCAATGACATATTGAGCGTGTAACATCATTCAGAACGGAAAAGAGGCAAAAACAAATGTATATTTCATCATGGAGCGGAGGCAAGGACAGCTGCTTTGCATGCTACAAGGCATTGAAGTCCGGTTACAAAGTAACTCACCTTGCGAATTTCATAACAAAGGAATATAAGAGGGTAAGTTTTCACGGTACAGAGGCGGGTCTGATAAAGATACATTCAGAGCTTTCAGGCATACCTTTATATCAGAAAGAAACAACGCCTGATAATTATGAAAACGAGTTTAAGGAGGCTGTAAGAAGCATTATAAAAAATAATCCTTCCTCATCCCCCTTTGCCAAAGTGGGGCTGAGGGGATTATCGAATAGAATAAAAGGCATGGTTTTTGGAGATATCTATCTTGATGAACACAGACACTGGGTGGAAAGGGTTTGTAAGGATCTCGGTCTTGAGGCAGTAGAACCTTTATGGGAGAAAAATACAGAAGAACTCCTGAAGGATTTCATTAATACAGGCTTTGCGGCTGTAGTTGTGGCCGGACAGGCAAAGTTTATTGACAAGGAATGGATAGGGAAAACAGTCGACCTGAAATTCATGGAATATCTTAAGAAGAGGGGCGATGTGGATATATGCGGAGAAAAAGGAGAGTATCACACATTCGTTACCGGAGGGCCTTTATTCAAAGGAAGAATAGAGATAACAGAAAAGGAAGTGATAGAAAAGAACGGTTACTGGTTCCTTGATATAAAGGGCTACAGGATTATCAGATGAAGAAAAAAATAATTTTTATCACAGGCGGAGCAAGAAGCGGCAAAAGCTCATTTGCCATAGCTGAGGCATCGAAGGCTAAAGGCAAGAAGGCATATATTGCAACCGCAGAAGCGCTTGATGATGAGATGAAAGAGAGGATCAGGAAGCATAAGAAAGACAGGGGAGACAGATGGGATACTTATGAAGTGCCTTTAAGGATTTCAGAGGTGATCAAAAAAACAGAGAAAGACTATAAGGTGATAGTTATTGACTGTCTTACTTTATGGCTTTCGAATTTATTACATAGCGGTAAAGATATAGAAGGTGAAATAGAATCTTTCTGCCGTTCACTGTCCACTATTCACTGTTCACTGTATATCGTCTCTAATGAGGTCGGGATGGGGATAGTCCCTGAAAATGAGATGGCAAGAAGGTTCAGGGATTTGGCAGGGATGCTGAACCAGAGGGTGGCAGAGAGATCGGATGAGGTTTATATGGCAGTAGCAGGAATACCTGTAAAGATAAAATAACCGTTTTTTTGTCATTCCCGCGCAGGCGGGAATCCAGAGTTTTTAAATAAGGAGCTGGATTCCGCATCAAGTGCGGAATGACAAATTTTAAAACCTTACAAGGAGGCACGAATGGATTTACTAAATACCGCCATAAGCAACATCAAAGCGGTAAACGGAGAGTGGTATAACATTGCGCAAAAACATCTCGACAATCTTACAAAACCTCTTGGGAGTCTCGGCAGGCTTGAGGAATTTGCAAGAAGACTTGTGGCAATCACAGAGAACACAATGCCTTCCCTTGATAAAAAAGTGATATTTACATTTGCAGGAGACCACGGTGTTGCAGATGAGGGGGTTTCTGCTTTTCCAAGGGAAGTGACAAAACAGATGGTGTTCAATTTCCTGAATGGAGGGGCAGGTATAAATGTCCTTGCAAGACACGCAGGTTCAGATGTCATTGTTGTTGATATAGGCGTTGATTTTGACTGGGGACTGTCCCAAGATTTACGGGCGAACCACCCCTTTATTTCCCCTCCTAAATTAGGAGGGGAGCAAGGGGTGGTCGAATCGGGACTGTCCCCTTACACAGCTTTTATCTCTAAAAAAGTAGTGATGGGAACGAGAAATATGCGCAAAGGTCCTGCAATGACAAGGCAGGAGGCTGAAAAATGCATTGGGGTTGGGATTGAGCTTGCCAATGAATATTCAAAAAAAGGATATAAAATATTCGGAACCGGCGAGATGGGGATTGCAAATACAACGCCGTCTTCTGCAATTGTGGCGGTGCTTACGGGCAAACCGGTATCAGAAGTTACCGGCAAAGGCACAGGCATAGGCAATGATGCACTCAAAAATAAGATTAATGTTATTGAAGATTCAATAGCCCTTAATAAGCCGAATCCAACAGACCCGATTGATGTCCTCTCTAAAGTGGGAGGCGCAGAGATAGGAGGGATTGCGGGATTGATAATAGGTGCGGCATCAAACAGGATTCCGGTTGTAATAGACGGTTTCATATCAACTGCAGGTGCTTTGATAGCTTATTGCATCGAGCCAAAGACAAAAGACTATATGTTTGCAGCTCACAATTCTGTTGAGAAAGGTCATAGGGTTATGCTTGAAAAAATCGGATTGAAGCCAATCCTTGACCTTGACTTAAGGCTTGGCGAAGGCACAGGCGCAGCGCTTGCGATGCTTGTAATAGAGGGCGGACTGAAGATATACAGGGAGATGGCGACATTCGGTGAGGCAGGGGTTTCGGAGAAGGGTAATTAATATGAGAGTGAATAATGTTTAAACATTTCCTGATCGCTCTACAGTTCCTGACGATTGTGCCTGTAAGGGTTAAAGGTGAAATTACTGAAGAGGATATGGCGGGGTCTTCGGTTTTTTTTCCTGTTGTCGGAGCCTTTCAGGGGATTCTCGTTATACTCACGGCTCTTTTATTTAGCAGGTTTTTTTCGACAGAGATTACAAGCGGGATCGTAATGATAATACTGATAATAAGCAATGGGGGCTTTCACCTTGATGGTATTTCAGATACATTTGACGCACTGGCCGTAAAATCAACCGGTGACAGAGGGGCAGACAGGGAGAGAAGGCTTGCGGTCATGAAAGACAGCAGGACCGGCGCAATTGGCGTAACAGCGCTTGTCCTCACAATACTGCTCAAATATCTTCTTATCGACAACCTGCTTCTTTATTCCGCGTCACTAACCAGGTATTCATTGCTCTTTCTAATGCCCGTGTTTTCAAAATGGCTGATGGTTCCCGCAATGTATTACGGCACATCTGCAAGAAAAGACGGGCTTGGAAGGATTTTTATTGAGAACATAACCAGGAAAGACCTTGTCTATTCGTCACTGATTACGTTTTCCTTTGTTCTTTTGGGTGCAGAGTTATTGCAGCATACAGCCTATTCCAGGGTTGCTGCATTCCTGTTGATTATATTATTTGCGGTTATTTATATATTCTGCCTGTTATCAGTGAGGTTCTGCAGAAGGATGTTCGGAGGTTTAACAGGAGACACTCTCGGTGCTACAGGCGAGTTATCAGAGATATTATTTTTAATGGTGGTGTCACTATGGCTACAACACTCTATTTAATCAGACACGGAGAGACAGAGGGGAGCGAAACAAAGCGTTACAAGGGCAGCATCGATGTCCCCTTATCAAAAAACGGGATTAAGCAGAGCAGAAAAGTTTCATCATTTATTGTGGAGAATCTCAAAAATCAGGCCGCATCAAAATACCTGAGTTATCTGAGGGATATTCACAACGATATTAAAAAAGAAAATAGTCCTAATAGTGATGTCATTGCGAGAAATCCCGAGGGTTTTCGGGATAACGAAGCAATCTCAAAAGGAAGATTGCCACGCTTCACTCGCAATGACGACGCTAGACTGGCTGCTGTTTATACATCGAATCTCAGCAGGGCATTGAAAAGCGCTGAGATAATCGCAGGGCCATACAATCTGAACCCAATCCAGATGAAAGACCTCAGGGAAAGAAGTTTCGGCATATGGGAGGGGATGACTTTTACAGAGATAAAAGAAAAGTATCCGAAAGAGTTTAACTCATGGGCAAAAAATCCCCTCAAGTACAGCCCTATTAAAGGAGAGAGCACTGTTGAGGTGGAAAAAAGGGTTATGAAGGCTTTGAAAAAAATATTGGGTAACCACAAAGGTAATGAGATTGCGATAGTCTCGCATGGGGGGGTAAACAGGATAATACTCTGCAACATTCTTGGGATTCCTCTTGAAAATATTTTCAGGATTGAGCAGGACTATGCAGCAGTGAATATTATCGAGTTTTGGGACAAATACCCTGTTGTGAAACTGATAAATGGCCAGAGCGGATGTGGGTAAACTTTCGGACTATCGGCAAAATAAACCGCTCAAATACAATGCCCTGTCTATATAAAGGAGAACAACCTAATGGCTAAATCTTTAATGATTCAGGGGACTGGTTCAGGTGTAGGAAAGAGCCTGATTGTCTCCGGCCTCTGCAGGATATTCAGCGATATGGGAATCCGTGTTGCGCCTTTCAAGGCGCAGAATATGGCGCTCAATTCTTTTATAACGAGAGACGGCGGCGAGATAGGAAGGGCGCAGGCATTGCAGGCAGAGGCGGCGAGGGTCGAACCTTCCGTTGACATGAATCCTATACTTCTAAAGGCAACAGGCGAGGCAGGTTGTCAGGTCATACTTAACGGCAAGGTGCATTCGAATATGAAGGCCGATGAGTACTACGAATTCAAGAACGAGGCATGGAATGCGGTGACCTCGGCATATGAAAGGTTATCAAAAAAACATGACCTCATTGTTATCGAAGGCGCTGGAAGCCCGGCGGAGATCAACCTCAGCAAAGATGAGGTCGTGAATATGAGGGTTGCACGGCATCTGAATTCTCCAGTGATACTTGTGGGAGACATTGATAAGGGAGGCGTGTTCGCATCTTTCTACGGCACTATCGGGCTTCTCGACGGAGATGCCGATTATATCAGGGCATTCATCATAAACAAATTCAGGGGGGATATTAATATCCTCAATCCGGGACTCGATATGATATATGAGAAGACCGGAAGGCCCGTGCTCGGGGTGATTCCATATCTCGGCGACATGGGGCTTCATGAGGAAGACGGGATCCCATTAGAAAGGATGAAGGGTTCAAGGGTTCAAGGGTTCGAGGGTTCAAGGTCGAGGATCGTGGTCTTGCGATTGAGATACATTGCGAATTTCACTGATTTTGATCCATTCATGTATGAGCCTGATGCAGAACTTATCTATTCATTATGGGAAGGCGACATAGAAAATGCAGACGTTATAATCATACCCGGCTCAAAAAACACGGTGAAAGACCTCTTATTCCTGAGAGAGCACGGTATAGATAAAAGCATAAAACGGGCGGTCGGAAAAGGGGTTCCGCTCATCGGCGTATGCGGAGGATATCAGATGCTCGGGAAAAAGATTTATGACCCGCATGAAATGGAGAGCGGGCACAGGGAAACAGAAGGTTTGGGACTGCTTGATATAGAGACAACGCTTGAAGAGGTTAAGACCACGTGCCAGGTGGAGGCGGAGATAATAGGGGTTTGTGATTGGGGATTAGGGTTTAGTAAAAAAAATACTAACCCCCGATCCCTAATCCCTAATCCCATATTGAAAGGCTATGAAATCCATATGGGCATGACAACTGGCGACATAGGATTATTCAGGCTAAACCGTTTAGACAGTTCAAACGCTAATGTCTTTGACGGCTCTCAAAAAGGAAATGTCTGGGGCACATACATTCACGGGATATTCGACAACGATGTTTTCAGGCGCAACTTAATTAATTCCCTGAGGCTTAAAAAAGGATTAATGCCTCTGGAAGAGACGATTGATTATACAAAAATGAGGGATGAGTCTCTCGACAGGTGGGCAAGAATTATAAAGGACAGTATTGACATGAAGTTTATAGGGGGTTTGATAAATGGCTGAGATATACGAACTTCTTTCGAGACCATATTCAGTGCTAATTCTTGCATTCATTCTCGACCTTTGTCTCGGAGATCCGGAGTGGCTTCCGCATCCTGTTAGGTTTATCGGATGGGCGATTGGAAGAATCGAAAACTTCCTGAGAAACATTTTGAAGGTCATGGAACAGAGGTCTCATATAACAGAAAGAATCGCGGGAGCTTTGCTCGTATTAATAGTGATTTTTTCAACCTTTGTCATTTTTTATTTTGTTAATTTTAGTTTTTCTTTTATTCACTATTCGCTATTCACTTCTTTTGTCCTGCTTTTAATGATGGTCTATCTCACATCAACAACGCTGGCGGTAAAGGGGCTTATAGGTTCCGCAAGGGATGTTATTAAGGCATTGGCTGATAAAAATATCAATGATGCGCGGATTAAAGTAGGGCGCATCGTCGGGCGTGATACAGATACCCTGAATGAAAAAGGAGTTCTCAGGGCAACAATAGAGAGCCTTACTGAGAATGCATCGGATGGGATAATCGCCCCCCTTTTTTATTTTGTGATTGGTGGTCTGCCATTAGCTATGACTTACAAAGCAATTAATACAATGGATTCGATGGTCGGATATAAAAATGAAAAGTATAAAAACTTTGGCTGGGCAGCGGCAAGGCTTGATGATATTGCGAACTATATCCCTGCAAGGATAACAGGGATTCTTATCGCAATCTCTTCTGGTATTGTCTTCCGTTCACTGCCTGTTTTTCTCTGTTCACTAAAGACTATGTTTACTGACGGGAGAAAACATTCAAGCCCAAACAGCGGCGTGCCTGAAGCTGCTATAGCAGGGGCATTGGGCATAAGGATCGGAGGCCCGTCTGCCTATGGAGGTGTTCTTGTTGAAAAACCTTATATTGGAGAAAACAGGACTGATGATTATTGGGCTGCTTCAGGCAATGCCGTAAAAGTAGTAAGAATTGCCTCTGCATTAGGCGTGGTCGTTTCAGCAATAGTTTTATATGCGGGAGTTTTGAAATGACAGGACACGGCGGGAATATATACAGGGCAGCAGAGGAAACCGGAATGCCTGAAAGCAAGATAATAGATTTCAGCGCATCGATAAATCCGCTTGGTGTTCCGAAGAGCGTGGTCTCGGCGATAGTGAAAAGTTCCAGGTATCTATTTAATTATCCGGACCCTGATGCAACCGAATTAAGACAGTACCTTTCTAAACATTATCATATAAACATTGATTCTGTTTTATGCGGCAACGGGAGCACTGAATTGATTTACCTTGTGGCAAGGGCGTTGAAACCAGGAAAGGTTCTTATCCCTCAGCCTGCCTTTTCGGAATACGAAAGGGCGGTATTTCAGAATATTGTCCCCCCCACCCCTCCCT
>Ga0214473_10003848_pt1 | contig 18108 bp, 18 predicted proteins | sample RVTome_7_FD_203509 | JGI IMG/M metagenome (GOLD analysis project Ga0214473, IMG submission 203509) | Soil microbial communities from uranium-contaminated site in the Upper Colorado River Basin, Wyoming, United States - RVT98D197 | ecosystem: Environmental > Terrestrial > Soil > Contaminated >... | reverse complement strand
CTCAGGGGATTGACCCCCGTGCTTAACCGGCCGATATTGCCGGTTAACATTGCCAGGTTGGCCAGGGAGAGGACATTTTCCGTCCCCGTGATATGCTGAGTAATTCCCATGGCGTAAACGATGGCTCCCTTTTCAGCCTTTGAGTACGATTCCGCAATCGCTCTTAAGTCAGAAGAGGGGATCCCGGTAATCTCCTCGACCTTTTCGGGCGGATACTTCTCCACCTCTTTTTTCAGATCCTCAAATCCCTCGGTACGGGACCCGATGAACTCCTTATCTTCCCAGCCTTCTTTCAGGATGATGTGCATCAGTCCGTTGATCCATGCCACATCGGTTCCCAGTCGCTGCTGGACGAAGATATCGGCATATCGGGCGATCTGGGTCCTTCTCGGATCGATGACGATGAGCTTTGCACCTTTCTCTTTGGCCTTAAAAATCCGGTTTGCCACCAAAGGATGGGCCTCTGTCGTATTGGAACCCGTAATCAGGATACAGCCCGCATCTTCCAATTCCGGCGTCGAATTGGTCATGGCCCCACTTCCGAATGACTTGGCTAGACCAGCCACAGTCGAGGAGTGTCAAAGACGGGCACAGTGATCGACGTTATTTGTCCCGACCACTGCCCTCACCCACTTCTGAAAGAGATAATTCTCCTCGTTTGTGCACTTGGCCGAAGTCAACCCGCCGATGCTGTCCGGTCCGTGCTCGTCCTTAATGCGCTTCAGGCGGGAGACGACCTCATCCAGGGCCTCACTCCAGGAAGCCTCTTCCAGGGCCCCATTTCTCTTCACAAGCGGCTTTTTCAACCGGCTCTGATCATGGATGAATTCATGGGCATTCCAGCCTTTGATGCAGAGGCTGCCTTCGTTGATAGGGTGGTCCTTCTGCGGCAGGGTTCCCACCACCTCACCGTCGAGAACTTCCAAAAGGAAGCCGCAACCGCAACCACAATACGTGCACGTTGTTAAGACCGTTTCGTAACTTAACATCTTTTACCCAACATTCTTAAGAGGTTGAGGTTAAGGTCCAGGTTGAGAAAATCTAAACCTCAACCTCAGCCTTAACCTTAGTAGTTATTTTCCTGCTCCTGGCAGCTCATAGCTTCCATCGCCCAGAAACTCCAGCGGACCCTTCTGATCCCTCTCTTCACCGGGCACATAATTGAAGAGAACCTTCACCGTCTTTCGAACCTTCCGGTAAAGCTTCCTCACCGGTATTCCCATGGGGCACGCTTCCTCACAGAGGCCACAGTCAATGCAGCGGTCGGCCATATGATAGGCCTTGTGAAGATGAAAGATGGGAATCTCAGGAGGCATTCCACCGGGTTTGATCAACGAGTGATCCTCCAGGGTACAGGTAGGACAGAAACAAGCCGGGCAGACATTCCGGCATCCATAACACTTGATGCATTTCCCGAATTGCTCCATCCAATACTGGAATCGCTCCGCTTCGGAAAGGCTCTCAATTTTCTCAAGGTCGGAGAAGTCCTCAACCGGCTTTGCCGGCTCTCCTTCTTCTACCGAAGAGGGGAACGGTTTCTCGCAACGGCAACGGTTTGCAAGCTCCTGGCTGCAAACGATGCCAGTGGCCTTCACTCTTTCCGGTCGGAGTTGATGGTTTTTGAAAAGCTCAACCAGAGACCTCTCCTCACAGCCCCTGACAGGAATTCCGATCACCAGGTCAGGATGCTTCTTTGCGATCTTGATGAGAACCTTAGTGAGGGGATACCGGCTTGTCTCATCAGCGACCCAATCCTTCAGTTCCTCTGGTTCGACGAACAGGTGGGGAATAGGATGGCCATGGCTCATCTTGAGGCCCAGTATTGCGGAAACCTCTTTCTCCCGCAAAAGCTTTGACATTTTTTCTCTGGTCTTTTCCATATTAGGTAGAAAACGAGGGTTTCGTCTTACGGTAACGGCAACGATGCCCGTTTCGTCATCGTTTTGTGTCCCTAACCCCTAATTTTGACCAAACGGACTTCCTAACCGTAACCTTTACCATCTTGTGGCCGAGGTTTATAGTGCGACCTGTCGCCCCTCTTTCTGAGGGAATTTTCCGAATCTGATCTCTCTCAAGGGAGATGGACCGAGCTGGGTGATGAACTGAGTAAAATCATTAACAACATTGGCAAATTTGTTGCTTTCGGAAGTGGCAATCCACTCCAGTCTCAGCCTCTGGGGAGAGAGACCGGTGAACCCCATCAATTCCTTCATTACCGCCACTCTCTTAGCCGTAATGTAGTTGCCCTTGCTGTAATGGCACTCTCCAATATGACACCCGGCTACGAGGACGCCGTCTGCACCCTCCTGAAAGGCTTTGAGTACAAAATGCGGAGAAACACGACCGCTGCACATGACGCGGATGGGCAGAACTTTTGCTTCGTATTTTAGCCTCAGCGAACCCGCGAGGTCAGCGCCTGCATAACTTCACCAGTGGCAGCAAAAAGCGATAATGATCGGTTTGAATTTCGGTTCTTCAGTCATTCGCGCTCCGAACCTTGTGAAAAAAATAACTTGCAGTAAATCTAATAAAACAACCGCTAAATTTTGTCAAGAAAAAAATGACGTGAAGCGTCATCCTGAACTTGGTTCAGGATGACGTATTCGATTTCAGTATCCCGTGAAAGACCTTGAGACCCTGAAACAAGTTCAGGGTGACAGCTGCAAACGCATTTTTTTGTTGACAACCAAAGGTAAATTCGTATATTCAATTTTAACTTTCAGCCGGTCATTCCGCAAGGGACACCCATGCAATTCGGATTCCACATTTCAATCGCCGGAGGATTCTCAAAAGTCGCGGAAAGGGCGAGGGTCCGGGGTTGTGACACCATTCAGCTCTTCTCCCGGAATCCGAGAGGATGGGGGTATGGGCCTCTGGATGAGGCAGAAGTGAAAGAATTCCGGAGATCGGTGAAATCTTCCGGCCTCTCCCCCGTCTTTCTTCACCTTCCTTATCTCCCGAATGTTGCCTCCAGGAGGTCAAAATTCTACACTCGATCGGTCGATTCGATCGCCATCGACCTGGAGAGGGCCGAGAAACTCGGCGCCCAATACCTCATCATCCATATTGGGCACCGCATGGAGTCTTCCGAAGAAGAAGCGATTGAGGCCGTCTCACAGGGGATTAATCAGGCCCTTAGAAGGGTGAAAAACTCCGTCACCCTTCTGGTAGAGACGACTGCCGGACAGGGAACGGAGATCGGCTACACCTTTGAACAGATCCGGGAAATCATTGACGGGGTCGAGGATGGGAAGAAAATCGGGGTCTGTCTCGATACAGCTCATGCTTTTGGGGCAGGATATGATCTTTCAAAAAGAGAGGGGATTGAGAGAACGCTCGAGTCTTTTGAAAAAACGATAGAGCTGAAACGGCTCCATCTCATCCACCTGAACGATTCAAAAACCCCCTTGGGGTCGAGAAAGGACCGGCACTGGCATATCGGTGAAGGTTACATCGGACTTGAGGGATTTCGATACCTGATCAACCATCCACTTGTGAGACACCTTCCAGGCATCATGGAGACCCCGAGGGATGATACGGTCGAAGACCTGAAAAATATGAAGACGATCCGTAGCCTCCTCGAAGAATGAAATAAGGAACCCAGGAATCCAGGAAGAAACCAAACTAGCCATTCCTTGAATCTACGTGGTGGTGGTTATTCCACAGAGAAAGCGAAGAACGAATTGTTAAATCCATCCTAACAATCTTGAGCCTCCTTCCATTTAACTATCTTGTCCTGATTTATGTACCAAACATTGAATTATATTCATGATTTTAACTATCAGATATTTATAAATAAAATCCTTGACACATTTTTTGATATATGCTAAAAATGAGCACAATTCAATTTATTTATAATATACTGTATGCCTAAAAAGACTGCAAAAAGACAATCAATCATCCAAGCTGCTATTGAAGTCTTCAGCAAAAATAATTTCAGAAATTCTAATATTTCTGAGATTGCACAAAAAGCGAACGTCGCTGAAGGGACCATCTATCAATATTTTAAGAACAAGGAGGACTTGTTCTTTTCCATTCCAATTGAGAAAACGAAAGAATTTACCAGAGAGCTCGATTTGCACCTCCAGGGAATCACCGGGACAGTCAATAAGATCAGAAAATTCATTTGGTACTACCTCTATTTTTTCAAGATGAACCCGGAATATGGAAGGATTTTGATGCTGGAAATGAGGGTCAGCAAAAGTTTTACTGAAACCGAGACCTATGATTTCTTAAAAAAATCGGCCAGCAGAATCTTGAAAATCATCGAAGAAGGGGAGGAGGAAAAGGTGATTCGGAAAGATACGAATCGCTACCTTACCCGCCAATTGATCCTTGGCATTTTAGAACATATCGTGACCCGATGGCTGCTCAAAGAGGGAAAATATGATCTGATGGAACATTACAACGGGGTGACTGAATTGGTATTTCATGGGATATCCAATTCGCAGACACAAATCCCAGGGACGCAGGGTATTGCGGCATCAGAAAAGGAGATGCCTTCAGTATTGAATCGTACCGTGGTCGGATCAGGAGCACCGGGCACATAACGACATAATGGAGGAAGAGGTAAGTATCTACCACGGCTGGCAAAAGAGTAACTGAAAAAATTACGCTTTCAAATCTTCAATTGGCGAATGGGCTGTACTATATATCTTCACTTTCTCCGGCTTTGAGGAAGACTTTGATAGAAATGGGATAGGAGGTTGAAATGTCGTATACCTTAACAACTTGGAACGAATTCAAGAATTACCAGAGCACCTGCTATAGGAACTATCTATATGCTTCTGAAGGCCTTCGCTGCATGGGCTCTACTTGGAGTCTATTGGCTCCCCTTAAAGGGTTAGGTGAGGATGTACACCTATTAGGTGGCGAGCCACACGCCGCATCAACGGCGGGGACATTCCCTGAAGAGAGCCGTGAGGATATTTCGGCTGCTGAAACCGCAGGGTTAGGTTTTCACTCGTGTAGTTACCTGAAACTGTTCGTAGGGGAGGTGGTCCGCGATAAAATAGCGATTACAGATAGAACGATCAAGGAGGGGTATCCCAAACCGGATTTGATCTGGACTACACACTTGTGCAGTCAGCACTCAAAATGGTACCAGGAAGTTTCAAGGCGTCTGGGTGGCATCCCTATGTACGCAATCGATATGATCGGCGGGGGGAATGCAGAGAAAGATCCTAAAATTGTAAAATATGCGTGCGACCAGATAGAGGAGGGAATACGTTGGCTCGAGAGAGTAACGGGTAGGGACTTTTCGGATGAGTTGTTCATCAAGGCAGCTAGAAACGAGATCAAGGTCCTGGTTCTATGGGGTAATATATGTGCACTAAACCGGCATGCCCCCGCGCCGTTGGATGAGCGTCGACTTATCGCTCTATTCCCACCCGCCATGGTGGACAGGACAACTGATGAAACTGTGCGGCTATATGAGGCATTACTTAAAGAAGTGAGATATATGGTTGAGACTGGACAAAGTGTGGTTCCAGATCAACGCTTCAGAATAGTCTATTTTGGAATAGCCCATACTTATGGCCATCCGGAAATTGCGAGAATCCTTAGAGACGCCGGGGCCGAGATTGTAGCGTCAGTCTATACTTTCGGCACGTGTGGCAACTTCAGAGGATTTGAAAATGGAAAATGGTCATGGGACCCCCTCGACCCTGCGTGGGCAGACGAACTGGATTTGTCCACCAGAAGAGATGCCATATCTGCGCTCGTTAAAATAGCCCTGGGTTGGCCGACCTGGCAAGGGGTAAGATCCTACTGGGCACTGGAACAAATGGCCAGGGCAATGGTAACAGAATATAAAGCAGACGGGCTTTTGTTAGCGCCTTCCCGTAGTTGTGAAACTGACTTCAGGAACGGTTACATCGCGATGCAGCGCATTTTCAAGAACCAAATTCCGACCGTAGAATACGATACCGACCAGGTCGATGTCCGGAAAATGGATTTACCGGGTTCCCAGCGGAAAACAGAGTTGTTCGTGCATCTCATGGAAGCGCATAAGAAAGGAGGTGCATGACAAATGACGAAGAAGGGCTCTAACGCAATCATCGAACATTTTCGCCACACAACTGAGAATACACACGAATACGCCAAATCCCTCCAGGGGAAAGGGCAGCTCTTAGCTGGATATATGTGCACTCATGTTCCCGAGGAAATTCTCTATGCAGCCGGAATTATACCGGTGAGAATTCTTAGCTCCCATGTTTCACAAGCAATGACAAGGAGCTATATCCATGAAACATACTGCTCTTTTTCGCATGATTGCGCATACCAGGGGCTGCAACACAATTATGATTACTTGGACTTGATCGTGACGAGCAGCAGTTGCCTGCATATGTCTGAAGCGTTCAATGTGTGGGTCAGGTTTGCAGGATTCGAGCAAAAAAGCTTCCTGATACCATACCCTCATATCATACAAACTAAACCTGCTGCTGCATTTATGGAGGAGTCTTTTGGAGAGTTTAAACAATTCGTTGAGGAGCTTTCCAAAAAATCTATAACAGATGATGACCTTGAGAGGGCGATTAAGGTTTACAATCACAACAGAAGACTCCTTAAACGACTTTGGGAGTTCCTGAGGCGTGATAACCCACCTATAACGGGACCGGAAGTCGCGACCGTGACTTTGGCTTCCCAAGTGATGGACAAGCAAGAATGCAATCAAATGCTGGAGCAACTTATTCAGAGATTAGAAGCCGAGTCTGGCAAAGCGCCGCCAGGGGTAAGGCTGATGGTAACGGGAGGCGCTTGTGACGACTTGGGCATTTTCGATTTAATCGAACATCTGAACTACACCACAAACCTGATTTTCATTGATTCGTGTACAGCAGCCAGGTACTTCTGGTTTGAGGTGTCTGAGGATAGACCTGATAAGCTTGAAGCCATCGCTGAGGGATACATCGGTAGAATTCCATGCCCTGCGAAAGACAATGTTCCTGGTACCGGGGAGAAAAAAAGGTTCAGGTTCATTCAACAGTTCATCGAGGACTTCAAGCCGGATGGAGTCGTATTTCTCTATCAGAGATTTTGCAGCCCTCAACCCATGGACATTGTGGCACTGAAGCCCATCCTGGATAAGTTGGGAATTCCGTCGACTGAGCTTGAACTTGATACAACCCTACCGATAATTCAATTTCGGACACAGTTGGAAGCCCTTGTAGAAATAATAAAGGGGGTGACGCCTTGAATAACGATAACATTCTGGCTGGACTAGATGTAGGCCATGTTAATACGAAGGCCATGATAATGAGGGGACAAGAAATCCTTGGGTATGGCACAGTACGCACAGGATTTGATGTAGTCGCTGCGGCTCAAACAGCACTAAATCATGCTTTGGACAATGTCGGAATCTCAGGCGGTGAACTCGCCGGAATCGTCACGACTGGAATCTTTAGAGATATGATTAAGGTACCGTCACTCGACGTAACCGGAACTGAACCCGAATATGTCGCGGATGCTAAAGGGGCTTTATTCCTTAATAAGAATTCGAGAACAGTTATCGACGTCGGTGGGAATACACATAAAGCTATCCGTTATGACCAAAACGGGAATCTCCTGGACGTTATTCAAAATGATAAATGTGCTGATGGTCTGGGCATTTTTTACACGACCATAGCCAAAGCTGTAGGATTAAGCGAGCAGGAAATGTCCGAATTAGCACTTAAATCCACCAAGGATGTATCGATCGCTATCCAATGCGTCCTATCCGCGGAAGCAGAAGCTATTGATTTGATGTGTCAAGGCATCGACATCGCAGATGTAGCAAATGCTATATCGAGATTCATCGTTGAACGCGTTGCGGCTATGTGCACGTATATGTCCCTCACAAAAGAGATCGTGGTGGCTGGAGGATTAGCCAAATCTCAAGCGGTTATTAGGCACCTTCCGAGTTTAATAAAACAAGATGTAAGCGTATTGGACCTTCCGGAATATGTAGGTGCAATAGGTGCGGTGATTAGTTATGGGGGTGGAAAATGAGTGAATACGGTTCAGTTAACGAACAGCTGGATTGGACAAGGGCTAAGGGGATAGTGGCTGGAGTAGATATTGGAGCAGTGAGCTCCAAAGCTGTGATACTGCTGGATGGACAACCCTATGCATCTTCTCAGGTTACAACCCGAACGCCCAAAGAATCTGCTTTCAGGGCAATAAACGCGGCTTTAGATGAAACCGATTTAAAGTTAGAAAATATCCATTATATCGTGGCGACCGGTCGTGGGAGGACGCAGGTCCCGTTTGCACGTAAAACGATAACTGAAATTGCGTGCGGCGCCGCGGGGGCGGTACACATTTGGGGCCCATCTGTGCGTACGGTGCTCGATGCTGGAGGTCAAGGTTGCAAGGTAATTCACTGCACCGAAAAGGGCAGAGCAACCGCTTTCCTGTGGAACGACAAATGTGCTGCCGGTATTGGACGGTCGATGGAAACATTTGCTGATCTGGTGAAGAAAGAAGTAAGTGAGATTGGAAACATCGCCCTTCAATCCGATAAGTTTCCAAAGCTAAGTGACTTTTGCGCGGTGTATGCCCAATCCGAAGCTCTCGATTTAATTCGAAGCAAAGTACCGCTAGAACAAGTCATCGCAGGGTACCACTATGCTATGGCTAAGAGAATCAGCACATTGGTAGCTAGATCAGGTGTGAAAAAGGATTTCGTAATCATTGGAGGACTGGCCAGGAATCCAGGAATAGTAGATCGGTTGGAAAGTATCCTGAAGGTAAGCAGGTTGGCTGCTAACCCTGAATGGGATTCTACACTAACACCAGCTCTAGGTGCAGCTCTATTTGCGGATGCTTTCTATAGGCGAGGCAATTGAAGAATCCAGTTTATAGGCAACGGATCGGCATTCCCAGGTCGGACAAGGTTTTAGAGATGGGACGAATTAGCCCTGGGCGGTAATAGTCAGTAAACGGGACCAGATGGCCTGGAAAGGAGAATTGAGATGGGCACTGCCTGCACGCTGAGACGTACGTTCTTTATGATTACGGCCGCGGTCATGTCCACGGCGTTTGTCGTCAGCCCGACTCATGCTGCGTCGGTGCCCAAGGCACAGATGCCCGGTATGATCACGTCTCTCGGCCAGAGTCCCGACGGGTACACGCTGTCGACCCTGGCAAAAAGATCGAAGGTTCCCCTCGATTACAACTCGTTGCTCCCGCCAAAAGACGTGGTTAAGTACAGGACCGTGCTCATCGCGGTTGGAGCAAGCCTTAAGGGCTTCGGCTCCGCTGGTGTGAATCTTGACACCGAGATCAGCAGGGGTAAAGAGCTCGTCAAGATCGCTAAGGAGAGGAAGATCTTCACCGTAGTCGTCCACACGGGAGGAGAGGGCAGGCGGGAATCAATGTCCAACATGCTCCTCAATGAGGTGGCCGGACAGGCGGATTACCTCATCGTGCTCGAGGCGGGAAACGAGGACGGTTACTTCACCAAACTCTCGGCGGAGAGAAAGATCCCTCTGACACTGGTCAAGAACGTACTCGACGTGCAGAACGTGCTCAAAGAGATGTTCTCGGTGAAATAAAGGAGGAGGCTGGTTCACTTTGGACAAGGGTACAGGTTGGTGGAAAGCGGTAGGCGAGCTTCAATATAAAACGAAAACGGAGGTGTGCAAAATGAGAAAAGAATGTTTGAGAAGTGGTGTCCGAAAGGTACTCACAGTAATCATCTCCCTGTTTCTGTTGTCCGGAATAATGACGCAGAGGAGTTTCGGCCTCGAGACGTTCGTTGCGCCCAAGGGCCTCGCCGTTGCAGGGCAGCAGCTGGGCGCATCCGCTGCTCTCAAGACGCTCGATCAGGGTGGGAACGCTGTGGATGCCATGATCACGCTGTTTTCTGTCCTGACTGTGTCCAAGCCCGACATGGTCAGCCCGGCGGGAGGGGGTTGGGCTCTCATCTATATGGCCAAAACCGGGGAAGTCGTTGCGCTGGACATGGACAGCATGGCTCCGGCAGTGGCGACGCCGGCGGCATTGAAGAAAGTTTTCCAGGGAGCGGATTGGGCAGGACCGCGGACGGGGGTTGGCCCGATGGTAAGAGGGCCTTTTGCCGCCGGCGTCCCGGGCACGCTGAAGGGCTGGGAAGCCATGCTGAAGCGATTCGGAACGATGTCGTTTGCCCAGGTGCTCAAGCCCGCGATCGATTACGCGGAGAACGGCATTCCTGCTGATACGCGGATGGTGGGGGTCGTCAAGGGGTACACCCCCGAGCTCTCGGTCTTTCCTAGCTGGACAGAAACTTACACCGTGAAGGGTAATCCGCTGAAGCTGGGAGAGAAGCTCTACAATAAGAATCTCGCTAACACCTACAAATTAGTTGCCAAGAAAGGGGCTGACGTTGTCTACAAGGGCGAGCTCGCTGACGACATAGCCAAGACCTTCAAGAGCATGGGCGGGTGGATCACGAAGAAAGACCTGGCAAACTATGAGGTGAAATGGAGTGCGCCCTTGAAGATCACCTACACCGCTTCGAACGGGGAACAGTACCCGGTGTACGGCAACCAGCCGCCTTCATCCTCTATCGAGGCCCTCGAGACCCTTAAGATTCTGAGCGGGACGAATCTTAAGGCCATGGGCCATAACTCGGTTGAGTACCTGCACATGGTGACCGAGGCGTCGAAGATCGCGCACCTCGACAATTACAAGTACAACGGCGACCCCGCCTTCGTGAAGGTCCCCGTCGAAAAACTTCTGTCGGATGAGTATGCCAAGGAGATACGCGCGAGCATCGACCCGAACAAGGCGCGGGAGATACAGACCTGGCCGGTTTACCCGACGGACAAGAAGACGTCGCAGTCGCCGTCCTCTACGGTTGAGACGACGGCCTCCGTGCGAATTATCAATGAAGGCGCGACCACGCACTCGATCGTGGTCGATAAATGGGGAAACGCGGTCACGATGACCAACACCATCGGGACCTTCTTCGGCTCGGGCTTCCCGGTTGGCAAGACGGGGATGCTCTTCGGTAACGGCATCGACTGGATGGATATCGACGTGAACCCATGGACGAATGAGAAGAGCGCGCTCGCGATCGAGCCGGGAAAGCGCAATCGCTGGACCCTCGCGCCTATCATCGTCTTGAAGAACGGTAAGCCCTTTATCCTCACAGGCGGCTCGGGTGCGGAGAGCACGGTCCAGGGTATCGTTCAACCCATCCTCAACGTCATCGAGTTCGGCATGGATATGCAGAAAGCGATCGACGCGCCGCGGTTCCGCTGGGGTGATATGTACCACTACACCGGAGGCACGGACCTCTGGCTCGAAGGTGGGATCCCGGATAATATTCGCCAGGGATTGGCGCAGAAAGGACACAAAGTAGTTCCCCGTGACCGCTCAGGTCCTTTCCCGCCGGTTGGTGGGACAAACGCGATCATGATTCTTCCTGATACGGGAGCGCGGTCGGCAGGATTCAATACGAGGCCGGGCTCCTCCGACTGGGCGATCGGCAATTAGATCGACGGCGACAGGTACTGCTCAGAGCATTGGCATTGACCTGAGCAAAAAGGGGGCCGACACGAAATGATCTTGGGGGAACAGACTACGCCTGTTCCCCCAAATTTCGAATGGGTGGGATGGTACGCGGCCAGCACCGGCCTGACTCGGCTCCGCTCGAGACGTTGCCGAAGCCCGATACAAATATCAAAAGGAGAAACAAGGATCTTGCCACATCCCCATGATTTCGCTATGTACCGCGAGGCGGTCCTCGTCTTCCTGGCCATGATGGCCACGTACGTCATTCTGTCGTTCGTCGGCCGGCGTTTAAAGCAAAACATCCCACTGGCAGTACTGCTATTCGGTTCCTGTGTCGTAGGCGCGGCCGCAGGGGGCTTCGGATTCCCTCTCCGCCATCTGATCGAAGGCGAATCCGGTTACATCTACATCAATCTTGTCATATTCACCGGCATGATCCTCCTGCAAGTGCTGAAGCAGTCGGGCGCCCTCGACGCGATCAGCTGGGACATTCTCGTCAATTTCCGCCGACGGCCGGTTGTTCTGTTCATTCTTCTGACGTTCATGCTCTTCTTTCCCGGCATGGTGACAGGTGTCGGCACTGCCGGAGTGCTCAGCACCGGGATCTTCGCCGCTCTCATCCTTACGACCGTGGGTGTGCCAAAACTGGAGACGGCCGCCATTCTCGCCCTCCTTACTACCTTCGGCGCCTCAGCGCCACCGATCAACATACCTGCGCTCATCATTTCCGGCGGAATCAATATGCCTTACGAAGGGTTTGACACGATCCTGTGGGTCCTTACGCTGCCACTCGGCATTTTCAGCATTTTCTACCTGGGCTACCGCCATTTTCGTGTGGTGAGCATCGAAGAGATCAGAGAGCGGATACCTGAGCCTCGACGCCAGACCTTCATCATGCCTTACGTTCCATTGATCGTAGTCGCCCTGCTCTTTGTCGGCATCAGGTCATTCCCGAAGTGGATGCCCGATCTGGCAACCCCCCTTGTCTTCATGATCGGGGCCGTCGTTGGCCTGTTTACCGGGAAACGGGTAAACCTGCTCGGGGCTTCGAAAGAAGCAATGCGGGGTGGGCTCTTCATGGTGGTAGCGCTCCTTTTCGTTGTCGGCACGGTGGTGCAGATCACAACCCTCACCGGCGTGAAAGGGCTTCTCGTCATCGGCGCCCTCACCCTGGGTTCCTTTTCGTCGGTCCTCATGTATCTTGCGATGGGGCTGAGCTTGCCGCTTCTCGGCGGAGTCCTCACGCACCTTGGATCCGCAGCCATTCTGGGTGTGCCCTTTGCGCTCGCCCTGCTTACGAAAAACACCATCGTAGTGGTTGCCGCTATCTCCAATGTCTGCGTACTCAGCCAGCTTATCCCGCCGTCGGCGGTCGGAGGATACTTCGCCCAGGGTGTGCTTGATCTGAAGGATTACACGCCCATCCTGAAGAAGTCACTGGTCCCCCTCATTGTCACGATACTGTGGTCGATCACGGTGATCATCCTCGCCAAATATTTTGGCAGGGCCTTCGTGCCGTATTGAGGACGGGAGGGCGAATGGGAATGCAACCAGCAAGAGGAGTCTGACATGTCGACCTATTACTGGATCATGGGTTTCTATACCCTTCTTCTTGCCTACCTTACGTTTATTCTGGTGTGGAATCTATTCGACTGCAAAGAGCGATGGGAGCAGATCGTAGCGATCTTTGTGCTCATCCCCTTTTTGCTGAGGCTTATATTTATTAAGTGAGGAACCGGCAATGAACATAGACCGAAAACAACTCGCGACGAGTATCCTGGTGCTGGTCTGCGTCGTGACCGTGAGCATCGTGACGGCGACTTCATTCATCAGCATGTGGGCCCCGGATGTCATCGTAAAGGGACCCGGTGTGACCGAGATCAAACGGCTGAGCGACTATTTCCCCGCACTTAAGGGAACGCGCGGAGACACCGATGTCTATATCCTCGAAGGAAGAGAACCGGGAGGAACAGTCTCGGTGATGGGAGGCACCCATGCGGACGAAGCTGCCGGCTGGATAGGTGCGATTCTGCTGGTTGAGAACGCGGTCGTGAAGAAAGGCCGCCTCATCGTGATCCCCCAGTGCGACCTGAGTGCCTTTACGCACAGCTACCCGCAGGAGGCCTACCCGCAGCGCATCCACTTCAGCACACCCTCGGGCGTGCGCTCATTCAGGTTCGGCTCACGGACTGCCAATCCCATTGATTTCTGGCCTGACCCTGAGCTGTACGTTCATTATTCCTCCGGTCAGCATCTCTCGGGGGACGAGGTGCGCAACCTGAACCGTGCTTACCCTGGTCGGCCTGACGGGTCATTCACGGAGCGAATTGCATACGCCATGCGCCAAGTCATCCTGACGGAGAACGTAGCCCTCAACGTAGACCTGCACGAGGCGCCGCCGGAGTACCCGTTCATCAATGCGCTGGGCGCCGGGGAGCGCGGGCGGGACATTGCCACGATCGCGGCCATGAACCTCCAGGCCAAAGGGATACCCATCGGGATAGAGCTTTCTCCCCCCAGGTTTCACGGCCTTACCTACCGGGAACTGGGCGACTTCACACCGACCATCAGTCTCCTTATGGAGACGGCGAATCCGTCGCAGGGCAGGTTGAGGGGCATTACGGACGAGGAACTGGTGCTCAAGGGGCAGGACGCATTTTACGTGCAGGCGGCGAAGCTCAAACGCACGTTTGTTCCTTTTGATCAGAAAGGATGGCCGATAGAGGTACGTGTGGGCCGGCACCTGTCCGCTCTTCGGGAGATCTGGGCGGTCTTCTCAGAGGATTTCCCAGAGAAGGGTGTCATCATCGAAGCCTTCCCTACACTGACAGAACTGAAAGATAAGGGGATCGGAGCTTTTCTGAACCCCGTGATGAGCGGCTCCGGGCAGACTGCCCGACCATAGACGTGCTATGATATTCGCAGGAGCATTCTTTCTTATCCTCTTTTTCCTCTTCGTGGAGAAGCTGCTCCATGACCGAAGGTTAAAAAAAATTCAGATCCGTATCCACGTGAACGGGACGAGGGGGAAAACGACCGTCACGCGGCTTATCGCTTCCCGGTTGCGCTTGGCGGGAATCCGGACAGTCGCGAAGATAACGGGCGACCGGGCACTCTTTATCGATCCCGACGGTCGCGAGGAAGCGATCGCAAGGCGGGCCCCTTCACGCATTCAGGAGCAGGTGCGATTTGTCAAAAGGGCGGCTCGCCTGGGCGCACAGGCGATTGTCGTCGAGTGCATGGCCCTTGAACCATCCCTGCAATATGTCTCCGAATCACGGATGATCAGGTCGACGCTCGGGGTCATCACCAACGTGCGGCCGGACCACTTCGAAAAAATGGGTAACAACCTCGATGAGATCGCGGCATCCCTGAGCCGAACGGTTCCTCAGCAAGGGGTGCTGGTGACGGCCGATCGCCCATATTTCGAATACTTCCGAGAAAGGGCGCTGGAGAAGGGGACGCAGATACGGCTGGCAGTGAGCGCAGCTGGCGATACCAACCTCTTCCCCGAGAACCTCGCCGTTGTAGAGACTGTCTGCGCCTGCCTCGGCATGCCGTCAGTGGGGCCGCGGATGGACGGGCCGGAGCGTCCCCTCGTCTGGTCGATAGAGCACGGTGAAAAACATGTTTATCTGGTCGATGCGTTTTCAGCAAATGATGTGGAATCGACCTGCGGAATCGAGCGGGCTGCTCTGAAGAATGGCTCCTTCCCCCTCCCCCCCTTCGTTGCCTTGCTCAATAACAGGATCGATAGACCGCTTCGAATGCGTTCCTTTACGTCCTATCTCTCGAATGCTCGCCTGTACGATTTCGTTGCACTTACGGGTGACAACGTCTGGCTTGCAGGGCGGAGCCTCCGCGAAAGAGGCAGAGCTAAGGGCGTGTTTGCCCTCGAGAGCCGTACCCCCGAGGAGGTGATCGAGGAGATCGTCCGACGAGTTGGAAAGGCCCGGTTTACGGTGGTCGGGATGGGGAACCACAAGGGGATCGGTGAAGGCTTGCGCCATCTGTTCGAAACGTGGGGGCGGCCGTGCTCCTGACGGAATCGATCGCGGTCGGGTTGCTCCTTGGTTTTCTCTTTTACGAGTGGGTAGGCCTTACGGCCGGCGGCTTGGTCGTTCCAGGGTATATCGCCCTCTACTGGGACCGGCCACTCATGATCGCAAGCACCCTCGCTGTCAGTCTAATCACGCTCGTGGCGGTCCGTCTTCTCGCACGACTGACGGTGCTGTACGGGAAGAGACGCTTCATCCTGACGATCATCGTGGGGTTTCTCTTCCGGTGGCTCTTCGAACTCTTTGTCACTCGAACGGGGCTCCTTAGCGTGGAGATTGACACAATCGGGTACATCATTCCGGGCCTCATCGCGAATGAGATGGAGCGCCAGCGTGTGTTTCCCACTGTCTTCTCGCTTCTCCTGATCTCTGTACTTGTGAGGCTCGTGCTCATCGCATTCCGATGGATCAAGGGGTTTTAGGTGGGCAGTTTTCTTACCGGAAGCGTCAAGACGGTCTCGCTCGGGCTCATCGCTTCCCTCAGTGTCGTTCTGATCCTGTCCCTTGAATCAGTGAAAGCGCCTAAGAGCGATCCCCTCTTTAGCCGCAAACTCGCCGCCGCGGAACTTATGCGCACTTCGATGGGCGCTGTCCGAGAAGAACGCGTTCGGCTAGGCATCCCTATTGATCCCGCGCTCGATCCAAATCGAACGGGCATGATCGGGAGTGAGTACACTGACCTCACCACTACCCTGGGCTCCCTCTCCTCGAAACGGACGTCGACGAACCCCAATTTCGCCGGGGCGGTTATCGGCATGCTCTACGAAGCCGGGGTGAAGCCTGGCGGCTGTGTGGCGATCAGTTTTTCCGGTTCCTTTCCTGCGCTCAATATCGCAGTCCTCGCCGCCGTGCATACAATGAGGCTGAGGCCGGCAATCATCAGCTCCGTGGGTGCATCCATGTATGGCGCGAACGAGCCGGAGCTGACGTGGCTCGACATGGAACGGATCTTAAGGCAGCGAGGCATACTGCCTTACGCATCAAGCGCAGCCGCCCTCGGAGGTATCGTCGAAACGGAAGGGGGACTCGACGGCACAGGCATGGGCGCTGGTCTTCGAGCGGTAGAGCGATGCGGTGTCCCGTATCTTGAAGAACACGGCGAGCGAACGATCGAATCGGATATCGAGAGAAGGATGGCGATCTACAACATCGTCCTGGGGGGCAGCCGACCGGACGCGTATATTAATATCGGAGGCAGCCTCACGTCGCTTGGCACGTGCCCGGAAGCGGCAATGCTCCCGACCGGGCTCATGCACCGCGTCCGAAGGTGCAGCAAACCCGGGCGGGGCATCATCTTCCGGATGGGCGAAATGGGGGTACCCGTGATCCACCTCCTCAATATAAAGAGAATCGCCAGGCGCTATGGCCTTCCTAGTGACCCTGTCCCTCTGCCTCCCGTGCCTGACGGCCAGGTGATGAAGACCTACGCGTACCCTGTGCTTCCGTCGGCGTCCGCTATAGCGCTGCTATGCTTGCTGCTGATCATCCTGAAGGGCCGCCTTTCGCCTGCCTCCACGTCGACAAGAACGGCGAACTGATCATCGCGCGCCTCGTGGAAAGATTCGCGTGTCTGAGGATCACCTCGCTGACAATTTCTATCGGCACTCCTGATCGAGAGGTGTAGGTCGCTGCATGTCTCCTCAGATCATGGGGTCGCAAATGGATCCCAACCACCTTTCCTGCTTTGTTTACAACTTCTCTCCCCGCCGTATAGCGTATTGGAAAGATCCGCTGGGCCGGCTCCAGGCGGGTATCCTTCGGAGGATGCGACGGACCAACAAGAACATAACGATTGTCGGCGACGATGCTCAGAGCATTTACAGTTTCCGGGCTGCGGACATCCATAACATCCTCGATTTCCCAAAACAGTTCCCTGGTACGGAACAGATCACGCTGGAGCAGAACTACCGCTCGCGTCAGCCGATCCTGGACGCGACAAACCACATCATCGCCCTGGCCAACGAGCGGTATACCAAGGACCTGTGGTCGGTGCATGGCGGCGAGCAGAAGCCGCTTCTGGTCACCTGCGAACGGGAGGAGGAGCAGACAGGCTGCATGGGCAGGCCTTTTGCCCACGCTGCAATCACCCGGTGGTTCAGGCAGGCGAGGGCGAGCTGTTGAATGCCCCGATCGGGCCGGTCAGGCATCTGGTGATCTTTCGCAAGATATGCTTCGGAACGAGATCACAAAGCGGACTGAAAACCCACAGCATCCTTCCCAGCCTGGTGCAAACCGCCAGAAGACAAGGCGTCCATCCAAGGGAGTTCCTGCAAACCCTCCTCACCGCAGATACGGCAACCGCTCAAGCTGCCCTCTATAACAATTCAAGCTGATGTCCCGATAGCCAGCGGCGAGATAGGGACTAAACTGTTACGAAGGGCACAGGGGCCTGGTTTATCTGGCCGTCGTCAGCCGGGCCATCAGGGATTTACGGAGTTGGTTTTGGTGAATCCACTGACATACCCGTGCCGGGAGACTATGATGGGGATGGAAAGACAGACTTTGCAATGTTCCGTCCAGGGACCTATAGTTGGTTTATTTGGCCATGTTCCATTGGCCCGTCGGGGAT
>Ga0214473_10003847_pt1 | contig 18112 bp, 22 predicted proteins | sample RVTome_7_FD_203509 | JGI IMG/M metagenome (GOLD analysis project Ga0214473, IMG submission 203509) | Soil microbial communities from uranium-contaminated site in the Upper Colorado River Basin, Wyoming, United States - RVT98D197 | ecosystem: Environmental > Terrestrial > Soil > Contaminated >... | reverse complement strand
TGGTCTTCGAGGAGCATCCCAAGGAGTACCTCTATCGCGCGGATGGATTCGGCTTCCACTTGCGGGAGATGATCGAGGCCGGTACGCTGGAAGCCCTCTATCTGCGTCCGCTCGACCTCTCGCCGGACGAGACCCTGCACGAGATCCGGGAAGCGGTCGAGCGGGTGGGCGCCAGGCGCGTGGTCATCGATTCGATGTCGGGCTTCGAGCTGGCCCTGGCTCCCACCTTCCGGGCGGACTTTCGCGAGTCGCTCTACCGGCTCGTGGGTGCGCTCACCGGCGTCGGGATCACCGTGCTGACCACCATGGAGGTCACCCAGGGGCAGGACCAGCTCCGGTTCACGCCCAACGTGATCTCCTTCCTGGCGGACGACCTCATCTCACTCCGCTACGTCGAGGTAGACAGGGCGCTCAAGAAGGTCGCGGCCGTGGTGAAGATGCGCGGCAGCCAGCACAGCAAGGCGTATCGGGAATACGAAATCACGGACACCGGCTTTGTGGTCGGTGGCGATCTGGAAGGCTACACCGGCCGCATCAGCGGGGCCGCGACCCTCACCCGCCAGGGCGACTGAGCTTCACCCCGGCCCGACCGGTTATCCCACGTTGCGCCCCGGTGGCTTGCGCTGCCGGGGCAACCCTCATCCGGTAGCCGTCACGCCCGCCCGCTGATAGCGGCGGCGCGGATTTCCGGTGCGGGAGGCGGGGGAAACAGGCATGTCCCTTGCCTAAGTCGTCCCATCGTCGGGGACTGTCGGGCTGCGTGATGCCCCGGACATGATTGCAACGGAGTCATGCGCATGGAGGACCACAACAACCGCTGCCAGACCGGCGTCGCCGGCCTCGATGAGATCCTCCATGGGGGTCTGATCCGGCGGAGAGCCTATCTCGTGCGGGGTGGCCCGGGGACCGGCAAGACCACCCTGGGGCTGCACTTCCTCCAGACGGGCGTGGCCCAGGGGGAGGCGAGTCTGCTGATCACACTCGAGTCCTCCGAGGAGCAGCTGAGGGCGGATGCCCATACCCAGGGCCTCGACCTCTCGGGCATCGCCTTCCTGGACCTGAGTCCGAGCCGGGAGTTCTTCGCGCAGAATCAGAGCTATGATCTCTTCTCTCCCGGGGACGTGGAGCGGGACCCGACCACGCGGCGGATCATCGAGACCATCGAGAGGGAACGGCCGGCGCGTATCTTCGTTGACGCCATCACGACCATGGGCTATCTGACGCCTGACGCCTTCCAGTTCCGCAGGCAGGCGCTGTCGTTCTTCCGCTACCTGGTGGAGAACGGGGCTACCGTCCTGATGAGCTCCGAGCCTACCGGCAGCGTCCCCGACGACGACCTTCGTTTCATGTGCGACGGGATCGTCGAGGTTGGGGGCTCGCCGGAGCACGGCACGCTGCGGCGGTCGCTGAGCGTCACGAAGCTCCGGGGATCGGATTTCGAGGGGGGGCGGCACGCCATGCGCCTGACGGACAGCGGCGTTGTGGTCTACCCGCGGCTGATACCGGGCACGTACGAGCGGGAGTTCGACCCGGAGATCGTGTCGTCGGGGATCGCCGAGCTGGACGAGATGATGGGGGGCGGGATCGAGCGGGGGACCATCACCATGGTGAGCGGGCCGAGTGGCGTGGGGAAGACCACGCTGGGGACGCAGTTCATGAACGAGGCGGCCACGCGCGGAGAGCGCTGCGTCATCTACGCGTTCGAGGAGCAGAAGGAAACGCTTCTGCACCGTTGCCACGCCATCGGGATGCCCGTACGCACGATGATCACGCAGGGAACGCTTGCGGTGGTGCACGTGGAGCCGCTGCGCTTCTCTCCGGCGGAGTTTGCGTTGCTCGTCCGCGAGGAGGTGGAGCAGCGCGGCGCCAGGCTCGTCATGATCGACGGGATCGCCGGATACCGCCTCACGCTTGCCGGCGATGACCTGGTGGCCCAACTCCACGCCCTCGGCCGCTACCTCAAGAACATGGGGGTGACGGTCATCTTCATCAACGAGGTCGAGGGGATCACGGGTGACTTCCGCGCCACGGAGATCGGGGCCAGCTACCTGAGCGACAACCTGATCTTCCTCCGCTACCTGGAGATCGACGGCGAGCTGCGCAAGGCCATCGGCGTGCTCAAGAAGCGCCTGGGCGATTTCGGCAAGACGCTCCGGGAGCTGAAGATTACGGCCCGCGGCCTCGAGGTCGGCGAGCCCCTCAGCGGCTTGCGCGGCATCCTCACGGGCACGCCGGAGTCGGTGGCTCCCCGGGGGGCGCCGGTGCTGGAGTGAGCTGCATCCTGCTCCTCCTGGACCAGAAACGGAACCAGGACCTCCTGCGGGAAGAGCTCAGCCGCGACCACGAGGTGACGGTCGCAGTCGAGGATGCCGACCTCGAGCAGCCGTTCGACCTGCTCGTGGTGGACGGCCCCGCTCTGGACCGCGCGTGGGAACAGATTCAGGACCGCAAGGCTCGGGAGCAGCCGCTGTTTCTCCCCGTCCTGCTGACCACGTCCCGACCGGACGTGAAGATGATCACCCGCCACCTGTGGCGGAGCGTGGACGAGCTGATCATCACGCCCATCGAGAAACCCGAGCTGTCCGCGAGGCTGCAGATCCTCCTCCGCGCCAGAAGCCTGTCGCTGAAACTGCAGGAACGCGCGGGTGCGGCCGAGAAGGCCGCGCAGACCCGCGACGAGATCATGGCCATGGTCTCGCACGACCTGCGGAACCCCCTCAACCTGGTGCTGTCGAATGCTTCGCTTCTCCTGGAGGCCGGACCCTTCCTGGAGCCGCGGCAGCGAGAACGGATCGAGGGCATCCATCAGGCAGTGGCCCGGATGACCCGCCTCACACAGGACCTGCTGGACGTCTCGCGACTCGAGTCCGGCCACCTGGATATCCGCCGCGGTCCTGTCTCGCCGGAGCGGCTGATACAGAGTGCGCGGGCACAGCACGATCAAGCCGCGGAGGCGAAGTCGATCAGGCTTTCGTGTGAGATCGAGGATGGCCTGCCGGATGTGTGCGCGGATCCCGACCGCATGGACCAGTTGTTCGGAAACCTGATCGGCAATGCCCTGAAGTTCGCGCCTCAACACGGCGAGATACGGATCGGAGCGGCCGCGGCCGGCGGCAGCGTCCGGTTTTCCGTGGCCGACAGCGGCCCGGGGATCGAGGCAGAGGATCAGGCCAGGATCTTCGAGCGGTTCTGGCAGGCGAAGGGCTCGGAGAGTGGAGGATCAGGCCTGGGCCTGGCCATCGCGAAGACGCTCGTGGAGGCGCACGGCGGCCGGATGGGGGTGGACAGCACGGCCGGCGAGGGGGCGGAGTTCTGGTTCGAGATCCCGGTGGCGTGACGCGCGGGCCTTGACATATGTACATGAATTGATGTATTCTTCCGACATGGCTAATGATACCATGCCCGACAGTGCCCTCGAGGCCCATGCCCTGCTGCAGCGCTTCCAGGCGGTGGCCGAGGAGACCCGCTTCCGGGTGGTGCAGATCCTGGCCTCGGGGGAGCGGTGCGTGTGCGACCTGCAGGCGGACCTGGGCGGTGCGGCGCAGTCTCGCCTGTCGTTCCATCTGAAGAAGCTCAAGGATGCCGGCGTGGTCTACGACCGGCGGGACGGCCGCTGGGTCTACTATTCCCTGGTGCCTGAGACGCTCGAAGAGATGCGAGCCTTCCTCGGCGAGGTGAAGCCGCGTGAGGGGTGGCTGCCGGTGATGCGGAGTGAGGAAGGGTGCTGCTGAGTTTTTTTGGGCGCAAACATCAATTCACGTTGATACACTGACTGCGAGGGTGATATGGGCAACGATGTGAAGGCGGTGGTGAGGCAGAAGTACGGGGAGGCGGCGCTGCGGGTCGTGGGCGGGGAGCGTGGCAGCTGCTGCGGACCCACGTGCGGGTGCGGTCCGGGGGAGGCCGCAGATCCCATTACCCGGGACCTGTACGACGCGGTCACGGCGTCGTCGCTCCCGGAGACGGCGGTGCTGGCGTCGCTGGGGTGCGGGAACCCCACTGCGCTGGCGGAGCTGAAGGCGGGGGAGGTAGTCCTGGACCTGGGCAGCGGCGGCGGCATCGACGTGCTGCTGAGCGCCAAGCGCGTGGGCCCGACGGGGAAGGCATACGGCCTGGACATGACGGACGAGATGCTGGCACTGGCCCGGCGCAACGCGGCGGAGGCCGGGGCCGGCAACGTGGAGTTCCTGAAGGGGGACATCGAGAGCATCCCGCTGCCGGACGCGAGCGTGGATGTGATCATCAGCAACTGCGTGATCAACCTGGCTGCCGACAAGGGGCGGGTGCTGCGGGAGGCCTACCGGGTGCTGAAGCCGGGTGGGCGCTTCGCGGTGTCGGACGTGGTGGTGCGGGGGGAGGTGCCGGCGGAGGTGCGCCGCAGCATGGAGCTCTGGGTGGGGTGCGTGGCCGGGGCTCTGGAAGAGAAGGAGTTCGAGGCGCTGCTGCGGAAGGCCGGGTTCGAGGATCCCAGCCTGGAGCCGACGCGCATCTACGAGGTGGAGGACGCGCGTGCTTTCCTGGAGGAGGCGGGGCTGGACCCGGACGCCTTCGCCGCGGCGGTGGAGGGGCGCTTCATGTCGGCGTTCGTGCGGGCGCGGAAGCCGGAGCGGTCCGCGGCGGCATCCGCGCCCTCCGCGGCGTCGCCGGAGCGGTCCTCCGCGGCGGCGCTCCCGCCGGGGGTGCAGGAAGCGGAGCCGTGCTGCGGGCCCGGGTGCTGCGCGTGAGCTCGAGCGCTCCGACGCTCCGCCCGGCTTCGCATGCGGACCTCGCGCAGGTGGAGGCAATGCTGGTGGCGGCCGACCTCCCGGTGGCGGGTGTGGCCGAGTTCATCCGCGGCTTCGTGGTGGCGGAGGATGGCGGCGAGCTGGTGGGAGTGGCGGGCGTCGAGGCGCACGGGGAGGACGGGCTGCTGCGCTCGGTGGCGGTGGCGCCTTCCCATCGGGGCCGCGGGCTGGGCGCGCGGCTCACGGAAGGGGTGATGGACGCGGCGCGCTCGGCGGGGCATCGTCGCTTATATCTCCTCACGACGACGGCCGCGGCATACTTTCCGCGCCACGGCTTTCGCACCATCCCGCGCGAGGAGGTTGCGGCGGCGGTGCGGGAGAGCGTGGAGTTCCGCGAGGCGTGCCCGGCGTCCGCGGTGGCTATGATCCTGGATCTGGAGTGAAGGCATGCGCTACGCGCTGATAAGCGACGTCCACGGGAACCTACCGGCGCTCGAAGCGGTGCTGGCGGATGTCGACGCTCGAAGCGACCTCGGCGGCGTCTACCATCTCGGGGACCTCGTGGGGTACGCGCCGTGGCCGAACGAGGTAGTGGCGGCGCTCCGCGAGCGTGCCATCCCCGGTGTGGCCGGGAACTACGACTCGACCACGGCCACGGACTACAAGCACTGCGGGTGCAAGTACGAGGACGCGCGGCAGGAGGAGCTGAGCCACCAGAGCTATGCGTGGACGCGGGCGAACGTCTCCGCGGCGACGAAGCGGTGGCTCGGCGCTCTGCCGTTCCGCATCGACGTCCGGCCGCTGGGCGGGCACACCGCGGGTCCGCGGCTCATCCTGGTGCACGGCAACCCCGTGCTGAACACGGTCTACTGGACGGAGGACCGGTCCGACAGCTTCTGCCTCCAGATGGCGGAGCAGCTGGGCGCGAAGGCCGGGGACGTGGTGGCGTTCGGGCACACGCACCTGCCATGGCATCGCACGATCGAGGGCATCCACTTCGTGAACACCGGATCGGTGGGCCGCCCGAAGGACGGGGACTGGCGCGCGGGCTACGTGGTCGTGGAGCTGGACGGGGAGGCGGTGGACGTAACGTTCGTCCGGGTGGAATACGACGTGGCGCGTGCGGCGGCCGCCATCCGGGAGACCGACCTGCCGGACGACTTCGCGGAGGTTCTGGAGACGGGGGGGATGCCGAAGGCGCGGGCCGCGGACGCGGGCTGAGCGGCGCGCCTGCTACCGATCCACGCTCCCCATCACGCGCTCGGTCGTGGCGCACGCGGCGTCGCCGGCCAGGGCGCCCCCGACGGGCACGGCGCCTTCGTCCCCCACCTCCCCGTCGTACACCTTCCGCAGGATCCACAGGCTCACGTGGACCAGGCCGATGAGCACCGGCACCTCCACCAGCGGCCCCACCACGGTGGCGAAGGCCACCGGCGATGCGATCCCGAAGACCGCGATGGCCACGGCAATGGCCAGCTCGAAGTTGTTCCCCGACGCCGTGAAGGCCAGCGTGGCGCTCCGGCTGTAGTCGGCCCCCAGCTTCCAAGCCATATAGAAGCTGACCAGGAACATGACCACGAAATAAACGCTCAGCGGTATCGCGATCCAGAGCACGTCCAGTGGCTGGTGGATGATCCGCTCGCCCTGGAGGCTGAACATCACGACGATGGTGAAGAGGAGCGCGGCCAGCGTAATGGGAGAGATCCTCGGGATGAACACCTCGTCGTACCAGCGGGCGCCCCTCATGGGCACCAGGAGGACCCGGCTCAGGATCCCCGCGGCGAACGGGATCCCCAGGTAGATCATCACGCTCGCGAAGATCTGCCCTACGCTCACGTCCACGACGGCGCCCTCGAGGCCGAAGAGCGGCGGGAGCACGGTGATGAAGATGAAGGCGTAGAAGCCGAAGGTCACTATCTGGAAGATGCTGTTCAGCGCCACCAGGCCCGCGGCGTACTCGCTGTTCCCGCGCGCCAGCTGGTTCCACACCAGGACCATGGCAATGCAGCGGGCTATGCCCACCATGATCAGCCCCACCATGTAGTAGGCCCAGCGGGGATCGTCGCCGAGAACGGCGGGAGCCGCGAAGCCGAAGAAGCCCAGCGCCAGGAGGAACATGAGGATGGGGCCCACGATCCAGTTCTGGACCAGCGACAGACCGAGGATGCGCACGTCCGCGAACACCTTCGGCATGAGCTCGTACTTCACCTTGGCGAGCGGCGGGTACATCATGAGGATGAGCCCCACGGCGATGAGCAGGTTGGTGTGCTCCCCCACCGTGAGCCGCGCGTTGAATGCCTCGACGGGCACCTGGAAGAAGAAGCCCAGAGCCACGCCGGCGGCCATGGCCGTGAAGATCCAGACCGTCAGGTAACGGTCGAGGAGGCCGAGCCTACCGCCCATGGACGGCTTGGCCATATCGGTCATCGGTTCAGCCGCCATTTCAGAGCTCCAATGTTCATGCCCGGCTCAACGACGCACCCACGGAGCGTTCGATCATGGTCCGCAGGCCGCCGACGCCCCGTGGCTCCTGCTCCAGCCGTGGCACCACGTAGGTCCGCTCAGCCAGTTCCGCGGCCACGCGCTCGATCTGCAGCACCTCCTCGGTGGCCCGGCGCCGGAGCAGCGGATCCGAGGGCCGGGCCGCGGCCAGGCTGTTGTTCACGACCCAGCCGTACGGCTCGATGCCGGCACGAGCCAGGTCTTCGGCGAGCGCGCTGGCCTCCAGCACCGGCGTGGTCTCGGCCAGCGTGACCAGCAGGACCCGGGTGTAGTCGGGGTCCCGGAGCCGCATGAGGGGTGTGGTGACGGCGCCCTGCCGGTCGCCGGCGTTGCGCATGATCTCCCGGTGGTACGAGCCCGCCGCGTCCAGGAGCAGCAGGGTGTGGCCCGTGGGCGCGGTGTCCATGATGACCAGCTCCCGGCGCGCCCCCGAGACGACTTTCGAGAAGGCGTGAAAGACCGCCACCTCCTCGGTGCAGGGTGAGCGCAGGTCCTCCTCCAGGAGCGCGCGGCCTTCCTCGTCCAGGTCCTTGCCGGCCCGAGCCAGGATCCTGGCGCGGTACGCCTCGACCTCCGCCTCCGGGTCGATGCGGGTGACCCGGAGCGGGCCCTCGACCTGGCCCACCACGTCCGCCACGTGCGCCGCGGGGTCGGTCGTGGTGAGGTGGACCGCGACGCCCCGGGACGCCAACTCAACGGCCATTGCCGCGGCCACGGACGTCTTTCCCACGCCGCCCTTGCCCATGACCATCACCAGCCCGTGCGCCCGCTCCGCAAGCTCGTCCACCAGGGTGTCAAGTGATTCGACGGAGGGCGGGATGGCCAGCTCGTCACCGGCGGCGGTGGCGGGCGCGGCGCCCGCATCGACGGCGTCCGCCGCGTGGTTCGGGCCGTCCATCGGCTGCAGCATCCGCCGCACCGCAGGGAGCCCCACGATGTTCTCACCCCGGAGCGGGATGCTCGACGCGGGCACCGCGCGCAGCGCCTCCGGCATGCCGGCCAGGGCGCGGCGGCCGCCTTCCTCCAGGCCGACCGCGAGCGGATCCGTTCGATCGCTGGCCTCGAACACGCCGTTGACCACGAGGTGCTGGTTGCGGAGCCCCGCTTCCGCCAGCTCACGGTTGGAGCGCGCGGCCTCGTTGAGCGCCTCCGTCTCGGGGCGGGTCACCAGCACCAGCAACGTCCGCTCGCGGTCGGACAGCGCCCGCACCGAATCGGCGTAGCGGTCGTGCTGCATCTTCAGCCCCGAAGCCGGGCCCAGGCACGAGGCGCCTCGCTCGTTCGTGTCCAGGAACTCCGACCACGCGGCAGGCAACCGGAGCAGTCGGAGCGTGTGGCCGGTGGGCGCCGTGTCGAACACCACGTGGTCGAAGCCGCGGGCCGCGCCGTCGCCGCCCAGCAGCATCGTGAACTCGTCGAACGCCGCCACCTCCACCGTGCAGGCTCCCGACAGCTGCTCCTCGATCCCTGCCACCGTCTCGTCGGGGAGCACGCCGCGCACTGGGCCCACGATGCGGTCCCGATACGCGCGGGCCGCCTCTTCCGGGTCGATGTTCAACGCCTCGAGGCCGTCCACCGCCGGCACCGGACGGGGCTTCCGTCCCAGCGCGACGCCCAGGACGTCATCCAGGTTGGACGCCGGGTCTGTGCTCACCAGCAGCACGCGCCGCCCCTGGTCCGCCAGCGTCACCGCCGTGGCCGCCGCCAGCGACGTCTTCCCGACACCACCCTTCCCGGTGAAGAACAGGTGGCGCGGCGCGTCTTCGATCCACTTCACGCCCCACCTCCCGCTGCCCCGGAGCTGATGGCGACGAGTCGTTCCAGCTCCGCACGGAGCGGATACTTCCCCGAGGCCACCGTCTCCTGGCCCCACAACACCAGCGGAAGGCACCCGTTGCCGCGCTCCTGGAGCGCGCGCCGGACGGCCGGGTTGGTCACGAACGCCCCCGGCTCCTGCGACGGGTTGTAGCGCTCCACCGCTACCCCTTGACGCTCCAGCCAGTCCAGGTCCGCCGCGAAGCGCGCCAGCGCCGGGTCCACCTCCGGGCCGCACACGCCCGTCGAGCAGCACATGGGCGGGTCGTAGACCTTCAGCACCGTCTCACGCTTGATCCCCATCCTGCTCGCCTTTCCCTTGTTCACAGCGCCTCCACGAGTCGCTTCAGCTGGTGCAACCCGGCCGGGTCGATGCAATAGCACGCCCGCGGTCCGTCCACTTCGCCGCGCACAAGCCCCGCCTCGCGGAGCACCTTCAGGTGCTGCGACACCGTGGACTTGGCCAGCGGAAGTCGATCCGTCAGGTCGCCGTACTGGCAACTCTCCTGGCCGGCCAGGAGCCGCACGATGCCGGCGCGCACCGGGTGGCCGATGGCCTTGGCCAGGCGCGCGAGGGCATCGTCCGCCTCAATCCCGCCGGGAATGCCCTCCGGCAGGTCGACGGGCGGGCAGAGCAGCTCATCTACGGCCATGAAAGCGCCTCCGGTTCGTTGTTCGTCGATTCACGAATAAAAGTAGCGGGATCTGGGCGGCGGCTCAAGTCGGAAGATCCCTCACGGGGAACGGCAGAGTGAGCCGGCTCACCGTCAGGGTCGGTGATCTTCTCCACGTTCTCGATCTCGGCGGTGATGCCGAGCTCGGCGATGGACTTCTCAGCGTTGGCCGGGAGCGCCCTGCAACTGGGGCAGCCGGTTCAGAGATCCAGCGCACCAGCGTCCAGGCCAGCACCAGCGCCGACCCTGCGGCAAGCTTCCACTCCGCGTCGTGAACCGCGTACCAGAAGCCTCCGGTGGTGTCGCGTGCGCCCCAGTTGGAGAAGACGAGCAACGCTACCATGGCGCCGAAGAAGGTGGCGATCAGTCGGAATCACCGGGAATCGAATCAGCGTCCTACCGATACACCTGCCAGCAACGCTGCCCGTACAATATCCCGTTCGCGGAGGAGTCGTTTGAGCTGGACTATTCGGCTCGGACTCCCCACCGAACCGCCGCTAGACATTGAACCCGACAAGGGCGTGCAGAGCGCCCAGCCTGGCACCGGCTCGCCGCCGCTGGAAACTGCGTTGGACGAGCAGGCGTCGGACTCGTATTTCAGGAGTTCGGCCATTCCGCGGGACAGTCCCGCCGACTTCGGCCGTGGCGTCGCCTGTACGGGCAGACGTCGACGAACAACCGACGACTCCATACCCCTCGGGGGCACTCACCCGGAAGGTCGGTGCACGCCTCCCGCGGCTGCGTTGATGCCCTCGGAGAGTGTGGGGTGCACGTGGATGGCGCCACCCAGGTCCTTGACGGTCGCCTCCATGACGAGTGCCAGGGCGACCTCGTGGATGAGCTCTCCGGCCGATGGACCGAGGATGTGGCCGCCGAGGAGCCGGCCCGTGTCGTTGTCGGCCACGAGCTTGATGAACCCGTGAGTCTCGCCTGTGGCCCGGGCGCGAGCCACGCCGCTGAACTTCTGCTGGCCAACCGCGACGGCATGGCCGCGCTCCCGCGCCTGCGCTTCCGTGAGGCCCACGGACGCCACTTCGGGATCAGTGAAGACCGCGTGGGGAACGACACGGCCTTCTGTGCTGGCGTCCGCGTCGTCCTTGACGATGATCCGGTACAGCAGGTCGGCATCGTCGCGTGCCGAGTGGGTGAACATGGGCTGGCCGGTGACATCGCCGATTGCAAAGACCCCGCCAGCGGTTGTGCGGAATCGGGAATCGACACGGATGAAACCCTTATCGTCGGTCTCCACGCCGGCCCGGTCCAGGCCGAGGGCGTCGGTGCTCGGTCTTCGCCCGACGGCCAGGAGCACGCGAGCGGCGTCGAGCACGCTGTTACCGCAGCTGCTACGCACATGGACGCTGACCCCCCCCGGGGTCGGCTCGACCTTGAAGACCTCCGATGATGTCAGGACAGAAATTCCCTCATCCTCCAAGATCCCGGAAAGGCCGTCTCCGATGTCCGGCTCCTCTTCCGGGAGGAGGCGGCCGCTCCGCTGGATCACGGTAACGCGGGTCCCGAAGCGGCCGAACATCTGGGCGAATTCCACGCCCACGTACCCACCGCCCACCACGATCATGCTCTCCGGGAGCTCCCGCAGCTCGAGGGCCTCACGGTTTGTCAGGTATGCCGTCCGGTCGAGCCCCTCGATCGCCGGCACGACAGGGTGGGCGCCGACGTTGATGACGACCCTGGGCGCCGCAAGGACCAGGTCTCCGACCCGGACCCGCCCGTTCCCCTCGAGCCGCGCCTCGCCTTCCACGAGCCGTAGGTTTTCGTTGCTTGCGATCTGTCGGTAGGAGCCCCGGCGTATCTCCTCCACGATCGCGTTTTTGCGGTCGACAATGGCCTCCAGGTCCACCTCGGGAGGCGAGGTCCGGAGGCCGAAGTCGCCGGCCCGGCGGATCAGGTGGGCCACCCGGGCGGAGTGGAGCATGGTCTTGGTGGGGATGCACCCGCGGTTGAGGCACGTGCCACCGAGTTGCTCCTTCTCCACCAGCACGGTGCGGAGCCCCTTGTAGGCCGCCTTGTTGGCAATGGGCAGGCCGGCCATTCCGCCGCCGATGACGATGAGATCGCAGGCGTCCGGCTCTCCGGGCTCACGGGCCGTCATGGTCTGTCTCCGTGTGTTGGTCGGGAGGACCTCGAGATCCATCCCGCTCTCCCTCCACCCGTGCTTCGTACCCGGTCAGCCGGTGGAGCTCCTCGATCACGGCGTCGATGGAGGTGCGGGTCGTGTCGTAGGTTACGACGCCTCGAGCTTCCTCCCACCAGAACTCTGCCTTCCGGACTCCATCCATGCGTTCCACGACCACCCGGGCCGCTGTTTCGCAGCCCATTCACGTCATCCCGCTGACGTGGAGTCGGACGGTGCGGAATGCCTCCATGGAGTTGGAGGCCGTGCCCGGCGGGGCAGTCACGTCCGCGGATCGGGGAGCGTCGCTCTGGATGCTCCTTCCGGGGAGGGTGCGCTCCTGAGAAAAGCCCTGCTCGACAGCCATGTCGTCTCCCGGTCCGAACAGCTCGAGAGCCGCCACCCCGGCGATCAGCATGGCCAGGATCACCCATTCCTTGCGTTTCATATTCGAGCCTCCCGCCATTCCCCCGTCACAGCACGAGACCCTGCCAGGACGGGAACGTGGCAAAGACCACCGCGAGGACCGTGGCAGTCCACAGCGTGATCCGCATCATCCGGCGCACCCGCGGATCCGCGCACGCCCTCCCCGGCTCGCACGCCTTCTGCTCCTCCCGGTGCAGGAGCCAGAAGCCGAGAAGAAGGAAGAGGCCCGTGGCGACAAGGAAGTAGGGACGAAAAGGCTCGAACGTCGTGGCGAGACCGGCGCCGGACACGCCGACCGCTACGGCCAGCACCGGGCCGGCGCAGCACAGGGCCGAGACGAACGCGGCCGCCACACCTCCTACCGCCGGGCCAGCGGCCTTCAGCCAAACGCTCACCGGGACAGGGCCGCGCGGATCACCGCGGCGCTGGGTGCACCGTCAGCCCGGCAGGCCATAGCCGCGCTCCTGCCGTCCGACCCCGTGACATCCTCGCCGTCCACCAGGACCGTGGGCGACCCGAACCGCCTGAATCTCTCCGGCGTGGCCTCGTCGGAGAGATTCCACTCACTCCAGGCGGCGGCGCCCTCCGTGGTACCCACCACCGCCTGAAGGCTCTCCCGTGCCCTCTCAGCATTCGGACAGCCATCGAAATAGACCAGCTCAATGGTGTGCTTCTTCATCATCACCCTCCCTTTCGTTCCGGTTCGGCAGCCAGGCTGTCGAGGATTGGACACTCCCCGGTCCGCTCGTTCGCGGCGCATGCCAGGACCAAATCGCCGAGCACGGTCCGGATGCGCTCCAGCTCCTGGATCCGAGCTTCCACGTCCGTGATCTTTGCGCGAGCCGCACCTTCTACATCCCCGCACGCGTCAGGGTCGGTGACCCGGAGCTCCAGCAGCTCCTTCGTGTCGGCCAGGGTGAAGCCGAGCTCCTTGGCCCGGAGGATGAACCGTATCCGGCGGACCGCGTCAACGTCATAGACGCGGTAGCCTCCCTCGGTGCGTGGAGGCTCAGGAAGGAGTCCCTCACGTTCGTAGAACCGCACCGTTTCCACGCCCACGCACGTTGCGTTCGCAAGCTCACCAATGAACATTCCGTCCAACTCCCTCTCGATCATCGCGCTCTAACCTAAACTCTGTACCATACTACGGAGTCAAGGGGCGGAAGCGCTCGCGTCCCGACCCGCCCGTATGCATGGCTCCCGATTCCTTCGGGCTCCTGCCGCGTCGGGAAGGGGGCGGCGTGAAAGCTGTTAGCCTTTGTCCATACGCGCCATGCCTGCCGCCAGTCGAATGGTATTATGAAGCTTGTGTTCGTCCTCCCCGGTGCCGGTACGGGAGTCCCCGCTTCTGTTCTGGTGCTTCTCCCCACAGGGGCGCGGTCCACGACCTCAGGAACACTCAGCCGCACGGTCCGGTTCGATTCCCGAACGAACGAAGGAACGAGCGGCCGGCCCCGTCCGGGGACCGCGCAGGCGCTGACTCGAACACAGGAGAGAAAACGTGAACATCAAATTCGGCAGGGCTGTCATAGCGGGGCTCGTCGGCACGCTGGTCATGACCGCCGTCGGTCTCTGGGTGGCCCCCATGATGGGCATGCCCTCCATGAACCCGGCGGAGATGCTGGCCGGGCAGATGGGTGGTGCTCTCCTCCTGGGGTGGGTGGGCCACCTGATGATCGGTACGATCCTGGCGTTGATCTATGCCATGGTGGCGCCATGGCTGCCTGGCCCCCCGGCTATGCGCGGGGCGCTCTACGGCATCGCGCCCTTTCTCGTGGCGCAGATCGTGATGATGCCGATGATGGGCCTGCCGGTCTTCTCGGGATCCGCCGCGTTGGCCATGGGCAGCCTCATCGGCCACCTCATCTACGGGGGCGTGGTCGGCGGGATCTACGGGCCGGTGCTTGCGCGGAGCGGTGCATCCGACAGCCACGTGGCCGCCGCGCTGGACTGACCTTCACCTCAACCGCGAACGGACGCACGTGACCAACCTGACCGATCGTCAGATCGAAGACTGCGAATCGCATGACTGGGACTTCTCCGACCTGCGGGCGCTCTTCCTGAACTGCACGTTGAAGCCGTCGCCGGAGCTGTCGCATACGGAAGGCCTGATTGCCGTCTCGCGCGCCATCCTCGAGAGAAACGGCGTGGCGGTGGAGGTGATCCGGCCGGTGGACCATCGGATGGCCCACGGCGTCTATCCCGACATGACGGCGCACGGGTGGGGGCGCGACGACTGGCCGCCCATCCAGGAGAAGGTGATGGCGGCGGACATCCTGGTGCTGACCACGCCGATCTGGCTCGGCGAGAAGTCATCGGTGTGCACGCAGGTGGTGGAGCGCCTGTACGGCTCCTCAGCCGAGCTCAACGAACACGGCCAGTACGCCTACTACGGCCGGGTCGGGGGGTGCCTGGTGACGGGTAACGAGGATGGCATCAAGCACTGCGCCATGAACATCCTGTACTCGCTCCAGCACCTGGGCTATACGATCCCGCCGCAGGCCGATGCCGGGTGGGTCGGTGAGGCGGGACCCGGACCGTCCTACCTGGACGCGGGCTCGGGAGGCCCTGAGAACGACTTCACGAATCGCAACACCACCTTTATGACGTGGAACCTCCTGCACCTGGCCCGGATGCTGAAGGACCACGGTGGCCTGCCGGCGCACGGCAATCAGCGATCGGCCTGGGACGCCGGATGCCGCTTCGACTATCCGAACCCCGAGTACCGGTAGTGTCCCTGAGTGCAATCGCGGAGGCCCTGGGTGCCCGTGTGGCGCTCGTGGAGCGGAACCGGATGGGGGGCGACTGCCTGAACTTCGGCTGTGTCCCGTCGAAGGGGATCCTGCGCGCTGCCCGGTCGTGGGCGGACGCGCGTGCTTCGGCGGAGCGCTTCGGCGGACCGGCCGTGGCGGGCGCGGGGGATTTTGCGTTCGCCATGGAGCGGATGCGTGGGATCCGGGCGGACATCAGCGCCGTGGACGGGGCACGGCGCTTCGGTTCCCTGGGGGTGGGCGGCTTCCTGGGTGAGGCCATCCCTTCCCGCCGTTCCTAATCGGTGGCGTCGGGTGCGGACCGCAACTCCGTCTCGACGCGTACCCCCGCGCTGAGGGTTCGGTGCATGGGGCAGCGATCGGCGATCTCCAACAGGCGGGCCCGCTGCTCCTCGTCGAGGGGTCCGACGAGCGTGAGTTCGCGATCCAGCTGGTCCAGCCGCGCCTCGCCGGATTCGCACCGCTCTTCGTCCTCGGCATGGACCTTGGTGTGCTTCAGCCGGACGACAGCTTCCTCCAGCGGCCACTTCTTCCGTTCAGCATACATGCGAAGCGTCATCGTGGTGCAGGCGCCCAGCGCGGCCGCCAGCAGGTCGTAGGGCGTGGGACCCAGGTCCTCACCCCCCACGGCGGTGGGCTCGTCGGCCACGATGGCATGGCCCCGGGCGAGAATCTCGGTGCGGAAAGCGCCAGCGGCGGTCCGAACGGCAACGCGGTTGTCCTGCCGGAGCTCGTCCACGGTCTGCGGTTCGGGGGCCTCCGCCAGATAGCGATCGGCCCAGGCCGCCAGCACGGAACCGACGTAGCGGGAATCCCGCTCCCGGAGCAGCAAGTGGTCGGCGTCATCCAGTGAGACGAAGCTCTTGGGATGCCGGGCCGCCTTGTAGATGAGGGCCGCGTTGTCGATCCCCACCGTGTCATCCACGGGCGAGTGGAAGATGAGCAGCGGCCTGCCGAGCGACCCGACCACCTTCTCCATGTGCCGGCCCTCGAGGTCCCGTACGAACTCGTGGCTCAGCGTGAATCGGCGCCCACCCACGGAGACCTCCGCCTGGCCCTGCTCCTCGATGGCTTCGAGCGAGCCGACGAACAGGTTCTTCACGTGGGCGGGATCGAACGGGGCACCGATCGTGGCGACTGCGCGTACCGACGGGATCCGTGCCGCCGCCTGCAGCACCGCCGCTCCTCCCAGGGAGTGCCCGATTAGGATGGCCGGCGCGTCGTACTGGCCCTGCATGAACGCGGCGGCCGCGAGCAGGTCCTCTACGTTGGAGGTGAACGTCGTATCCGTGAAGTCACCTTCGCTCTCGCCGAGCCCGGTAAAGTCGAATCGCATGACGGCGATGTGCTGCTGCGTAAGGGCGCGGCTGATGTTCACAACCGGCTTCAGGTCCTTGGAACACGTGAAGCAGTGGGCGAACAGCGCGCATGCCCGGACTTCCCCGTCCACGGGAAGGCTCAGGCGCGCGCTGAGCTCGGCGCCCTGGGCACCGGGGAAGGTGATCCTCTCGTTTCTCACGAGTCGCCTCCGTCGATCGGCAGTTGTTGCAGCAGCATGCGCCGGGCTGCGGGCACCCAGTTCTTCAGCATCCGGCGCAGTGGCCCATCTGCCTGCCACCGCCGGGCGGAAACCTCGATCGCCGCGTCCAGGAGGTGTACGTGGGTGATTCTGCGAAGCGCCCGCACCAGGGCCACGTCTTCCATGAGCGGCAACGGCAGGTAGCCGCCTGCCCTGACGTAGTCCTCCCTGCGCACGACGAGGCCCTGATCGCCGTACGGCAGCGTCAGGAGGCGGCTGCGCAGATTCGTCCCCCATTCGATCAACCGGTAGGACAACCCGTCCGCGTCGATTCTGAGCCGGAAGGCCATGGCGCACGGCGGGCGGGCTACCGCCACCTCTTCGAGCACGGCGAGCGCGGCTGCATCCAGACGGGTGTCCGCGTGGATGAAAAGGAGCAGCGGCGCCCTGGCGGCTGCGGCACCGGTCCGTAGCTGTATGCCCCGCCCCCTGCCCGACATCACCAGCTCCGCCCCTGCTGCTCGAACCACGTCGACCGTCAGATCGGTGCTGCCGCCATCCGCCACGATCACCTGGTGCGGCGTCGCGAGCCGCTCGAGGTCGCCGAGCAGGAGCGCGACGTTCGCCTCCTCGTTCAGCGTCGGCACGACGATGCTGAGCAGCAGGGGGTGCTCCGCCATGGCTACCGCTGGACCGCCGTGTAGACGTAGCCGCTTTCGGCACCCGCGTGGCAGGCCTGACACATGGGTGCCCGGCCGAACGCGTCCGGTGCGCCCGCGGCATTGAACTTCGCGAACAGCCAGTCCTGGTGGTCGGGGTTGTAGCCGTCGACCTTGTACATGACGGTTGCCGCGTCGTAGGTGGAGTCCGGCATCCAGTTCTCCTTCACGATGATGGATCCCGCCGGCAGATCCGCTACCTGACCCGCCATCAGCGCATCGTAGGCGGTGCGGTTCGTATAGGTCGTGAGGAGCATGCCGTGCGGCTCCGTCCCCGTGTAGAGCCGATCCTTGCCCGGCCACAGCTGCCAGTTGTCGCGATAAGCCTCCTCTTCCAGGAATGCCCAGAGCGCGGCTGCCGTGGTGTCCGGACTGGTCTCCTGCTGGTTGGCTGCCGGAGCGGCGGGTGCGTCCGCATTCGCTGGGGGCAGCTGATCCGCGTCTCCGGCCTCCTGGCCGGTGTCAGCGCAGGCCGTGAATAACACGGCTGTCAGGATGCTTCCTGCTACTCGAAGGGCGGGCTTCATACAAGCCTCCGTTCATGGGGGGGACCGTCACCTCGGAGTTCCAACCGGATGGGAGGTGCGGCGGTTCCGGGGTGAGGCGCTACGACAAGAGAAAGCCGGCGCACCCCCCGGGTGCGCCGGCTCGAATCGAAGGCAGCGGCAGGTTCAGAAGGTCACGACCTGGAAGCCATCCGCGATGCGTTGCCGGAGACTGGGATGGCCTTCGAACTCGCTCAGCAGCGAAACCTCTGCTTCCCGGACCTGGTCCTTGACGTCGAAAGCGCTCGCGCAGAATTCACAGGCGCCGGCCACGAATCCGCGGACC
>Ga0214473_10003846_pt1 | contig 18112 bp, 16 predicted proteins | sample RVTome_7_FD_203509 | JGI IMG/M metagenome (GOLD analysis project Ga0214473, IMG submission 203509) | Soil microbial communities from uranium-contaminated site in the Upper Colorado River Basin, Wyoming, United States - RVT98D197 | ecosystem: Environmental > Terrestrial > Soil > Contaminated >... | reverse complement strand
ACGTAGCCCTTTTGCACCATCGTGTAGGCAAAGTGGGGGCGCCCTATCTGCCCATGCTCGGGTGCCGCCTTCACCTCGGAGAGCTCTAGGGCAATGCCGAGGGCACGGAGCTTCTCAACCATCTTAAGATTGCGTTCCATCCGGGCCTGCTGGAGGACCCGGAGTTTATCCGCCAGCTCTGAGGAGGCGGGATCTATATAGTATCCCAGCAGGTGCATGGTCCCCTTGGGCGCATCTGCACTCAACTCCACGCCGGGGATTACCTCCAACCCGAGCTTGTTACCCTCTTGTGTCCCCTCCGGCAGGCCCTCGATGGTGTCGTGGTCGGTAATGGCTATGACCCGAAGCCCTTTTTTAAGGGCGTATCTGACGAGTTCGGCAGGACTCATGGTTCCATCGGAGGCGGTGGTGTGGAGGTGGAGGTCGAATATCATGAGGGCTTCAGCCATGAAGAAAGCACCTCCTTGAGCCCCATAGAGAGGCCGGGAAAGGGGATGGGCGTAAAGGCGGTAAAGAAGATGACAAAGGCGAAAACTCCGATTGCCTTTCTGCGCCAATCCAGGGGGGTGAGGTCGTCGAGCGGAGGGGGATGCTTATAGCCGATGAAGAGCAGGATGATCACCAGCAAGAGCCATCCCACGTTGTAGATGAGGCAGATCAGGGAGATGCCCACGAGGGTAAGGCGGAAGATGATCTTGCTGTGTCTGCCGAACAGGGCATAGATGATGTGCCCGCCGTCGAGCTGCCCAGTTGGCAAGAGATTGAGGGAGGTGATAAAGAGCCCCACCCATCCGGCATAGCCAATGGGGTGCAAGACGACATCAGCAGACGGTGGGAGGTCTCCCAGCACTATCCGCTGCAGGAGCGAGAGCAGAGGGGAATTACCTAAAGACGTCGTTTGCTCTGGGAGCTTTGATACATCCACTACTTCCGAGAGGAGGAATCCCACCACCACCGCCGGAATGGCCAGCGCCAGACCGCACAGCGGTCCCGCGGACCCGATGTCGAAGAGGGCCTTGCGATGCGGTATGGTGCCTCGCGTCCTGATGACAGCCCCCAGGGTGCCAAAGGGGGGGAGGGGAAAGGGGATAAAATAGGGGAGCGAGGAAGGCACCCCATATTTGCGGCTCGCCAGATAGTGCCCCATCTCATGGGCCACGAGGATGGAGAGGATGGCCAGGGAATAAATGGGGCCACCGATGATAAAGGTAGAGAGGATGGTCAACAGAAAGAGGACCACATGTGGCACGAGAGATCTCATAGAAGTAAGGATAAATATCACTTCCTCTTGTGGCGGTCTCTAGCAAGCTGCTTTTTGTGTTTGTGCTTTCTCATCTTCTTTCGTCTCTTTTTTATGACGCTTCCCATAGTCAATCTCCTTTACTGGTAGTTACGGATTCTATCCATTGCAAATAGGCTGAGTCACCCTCGTCTATCTTTATGGCGGTAATCTCCGGTACCTCATAGCTGTGGAGCTCTTTGACCCTGCTCCTGATCCTCTCAAAGAGATCCTCCCTGCTCTTGATGATGATGAGCGCTTCCCTTTCGTCCCAGATCTTTCCCTCCCAGCGGTAGAGGGAGCGTATCTGGGGTATGATGTTGGCGCAGGCGACCAACCCTTCCTCCACGAGGGTCCTACTGATAGAGGCGGCCTCCTGTTCAGAGGCAGCGGTGACAAAGATGATCACCAATCCCCCGGCCACTCTTTTCCTCAAGCAAGGCCCGCTGAAAAAAACTCAGCGTCCTTAGGAGATCTCATCAGGGGAATGCTTGGATAACTCATATATTTCATGATACCATAAAGAAGAAGGATAAAAAGCTACAATAAGAGGAGAAGCTTGTCAAGAGGAACTCGTTTGTCACGGAGAAGGGCGTTCACTTCGCGATGGTTCATGAGTTGTCCAGGAACAAAAGATAATGCTGGAGAATTTAACCAAGTTCCGGGATAGAGTTTTGCAGTGCATGAAGTGCGGCTTCTGTATGTACTTCTGCCCTATCTATCGGGAGACACATACCGAGTCTATCGTGGCCCGGGGAAGAAATGTGCTCGCCATGGAGCTCCTGGAGGGAACCCGCTTTGATTGGAAGCACTTGGAAGAACGCTACAGTAAGTGCCTCACCTGTAACCGGTGCGCCCAATTCTGTCCTGCGAAGGTAGAGGTGGCCACGATCACTGTGGCAGCCAGGGGGGATATCGTTGCCAACAAAGGGCTTCCCTTTATCGAAAAGATGGTCTTTGCGCACATGCTGAAGAAGAGGGGGCTCTTTGGTACGGCGCTGAAGATTGCCTCCAGGCTGCAGCGGCTCCTTCCCAAAACCAAAGGCCAGATCCGCCACCTCCCGCTCTTCCTATCCGCGCTGGGCAAGGGCAGGCAGATCCCGGAGATCGCTCCGAGGTTCCTGCGGGATGAGCTTCCCCCTGTCATCTCTCCTCCCCCCGGGGGAAAAAGGCGCATGAGGGTTGCCTTTTTTGCCGGCTGCGCCACTGACTTTATATTTCCTGAGGTGGGGAAGAAGACCATATCCTTTCTCACCCGGCAGGGTGTTGAGGTGCTCTTTCCCAAGGGGCAGGGGTGCTGCGGCATGGCGGTATTCGGCAGCGGCGCATTCGCTCTTGCCCGGGAGATCGCCGACAGGAACGTGGCGATTTTTTCAGAACCGGAAGGGGTGGATTACATTGTTACCTCCTGCGCTACGTGCGGTTCTGCCCTCAAGGAGGGATATGGGAGGTTCTTGGCCGATACCGAGGATAGGAAAGAGCGCTATAAGAAGTTCGGCGCGCGGGTGAAGGACATCAGCGAATTTATCATCGATATACTCAAGCCGCCTCCCGAGGCATTCAAGACAGGCCTGCCTCAGGGTACCAAGGTCACCTATCACGACCCCTGCCATTTGGTGAGATATCAGCGGGTCTCAAGGCAGCCTCGGGAGATCATCCAGTCCATACCGGGATTGGAACTAGTGGAGATGAGGGAGGCGGATCGGTGTTGCGGCATGGGTGGATCTTTCAACGTCCGATATTATGACCTTTCCAAACAGATAGCCAACCACAAGATGGGCGCCATCGCCGACACCGGTGCGGCAATCGTGGCGACGGCCTGCCCTGGCTGCATGATTCAGTTGCTCGACAATACCAGTCAGCAGCAGATGCCGAAGCGGGTGATGCACGTGATGGAGCTGTTGCGTGTGGACAAGGCGTAGGATTTTATGAGGGAGATCTTTTTTCGCTCTCCCCGGTTTGCCCTTTGGCCTTCAAGCCCTGGCGCAACTCAGCGATGACGGTCTTGGCCTTCTCTTTGAACTCTTCAGGCACCATGATGGCCGCCCACCCCTTTTGGGGGATAAAGATCCCATCGTAGGCGGTATCGTGATAGGAACGGATCAGACAAGGGATCCCCTCCTGCTGTAAGGTCTGGCTGATGAGATCGGCCTCGAACCTATTTTCCGCTACCGTGACCTTTTTGAAGTCCTCTTTCCTCATGGTCTCGCCTTTTCCGAGATAATACCATTGGATCTTCCTCTGGTCAACGCTACACTCTTTCCCTTGATTGTCCCTCTTAAGAGCGATACTATAGAAAGTATGGTCAAGAGGCGAGAGATGGCTGGGGCGCAGGGGCTTTCCCGCAGGGAGTTTGTGGCGACGTGCGGCAAAGGCATCTTTGCCCTTGCCCTTAGCTCATGCCCCTTCATGTCGGCCAGGGAGGCGTATCCTGCTGAAAAACCTGGTTTGGAGGGGAGCTGGGGGTTTATTGGGACAAGGCTCTCTCCCTATTTTAAGCCCCTTGCAGGCCAAGAGGTCCAGTGTCTCCTCTGCCCACGAGGATGTCTGGTCTCAGAAGGGAAGAGGGGGTATTGTGAGGTGAGAGAAAATAGACAAGGCAAGCTCTACAGCCTTGTCTATGGCAACCCCTGTTCGATCAACATAGACCCAATCGAGAAGAAGCCCTTTTTCCACGTCCTGTCAGGGACCCGTTCCTTTTCCATCGCTACCTCTGGGTGCAACTTCGACTGCAAGTTCTGCCAGAACTGGGAGATCTCGCAGCAGGTACCGGAGAAGACCTTTAATTTTAAGCTGCCACCGGTCCTGGCGGTGAAATTGGCCCGCGAGAATCACTGTGCCAGCATCGCCTCGACCTATGTGGAACCGACGATCTTTTTCGAGTACATGTATGACATTGCGGTCTTGGCCAAGAGGAATGGAATCTTGAGCGTCTGCCACTCCAACGGCTATATTAACCCTCAGCCCTTAAACGACCTTGCCAACTATCTTGGGGCTGCCTGCATTGACCTCAAGGGCTTTACCGAGGCATTCTATCGGGAGATGAGCGAGGGCAGCCTTCAGCCGGTTCTCAATACCATCAAGACATTGCGGTCAAAAGGGGTTCATGTGGAGCTCGTCAACCTCATGATACCCACCAAGAACGACGCTATGCAGGTGGTGAAAAAGATGTGTCTCTGGATCAAGGATGAGGTCGGAGCGGATGTCCCCCTCCATTTTAGCCGCTTTTATCCCCAATATAAGTTGCGCAATCTTCCCCCCACGCCGGTGGAGACCTTGGAACAGGCGCGATCGATGGCCTTGTCCGTCGGCCTTGAATTTGTCTATATCGGGAACGTACCCGGCCATTCAGGGGAGAATACCTACTGCCCCTCGTGCCAAAAGACCCTCATCGTCAGGAGGGGGTACTACATCCTCGCCAACCATGTGGTCAAGGGGAAGTGCAGATACTGCGGCAAAGGGATCCCGGGGATATGGGAGGGGGCTTCTTAGCACTTTCCTATCCATCTGGATTGCTAACTTTTTAGGAGTAGAACCCCCTCTATAAAAACAGTTGCTTTTTCTCCTGCTATCATCTATTTTTTACACACTTATCCGTAAGGAGGGTGATTATGCTCAAGTTCATGAGGACCCATGCCACCTCGTGGTTCATCAAAATCCTTCTGACGCTTATCATCGTGGTTTTTGTCCTCTGGGGCATGGGGAGCATCAAGAGTAAAAAGGAAACGATTGTTGCCACGGTCGGTGGTGATTATATCACCCGCGTGGAGTTCGATCGGGCGTACCGTACCTTGCTACAAAATTATAAGCAGATCTTCGGAGAGCAGCTCTCACCAGATTTCCTCAAGGGGCTGAACATAAAGCAACAGGTCCTCGATCAATTGATTGATGCCAGGGTTAAACAGCACGAGGCGCAAAAAGTGGGACTTGGTATGGGCGACGAGGAATTAAGAGACACTATCATGCGAAACCCCGCCTTTCAACGAGATGGAGAATTCGACAGCTATCTCTATGAACAGTTCTTACGGAACATCGGTTTGGATACGGCAACATTTCCCGAGCTGCTCAAGAGGGAATTAATGAACCAGCGCCTGGGGGCGCTCGTGGGAGATACTGCCGTTATCCTCGCGGATGAGGAGGTGAAGGAGCTCTATTTTTTGGAGAAGGCGAAGATCAACGTGAGCTTCGTCGTACTCTCTCCACAGGCCTTTGCCAAGCAGGTCACCGTCACGCAGGGCGACCTTGAGCGTTACTATACTGAACACAAGGAGGAATTTCGCACTCCTGCCCAAGTGAAGGTCCTCTATCTGCGGTTTTCCCCTGACGCATACCTCAAGGAGGTAGAGGTTTCGCCCAAGGAGGTCCAGGACGAATATGCACTGAGAGAGGGAAAGAAGAGGCCCTTGGAAGAGGTAAGGAAGGAGATAGTCGCCCGCTTGCTGAAAGAAAAGGCTAAATATCGTGCCGCCATGCATGCCGAAGATGCGGCCTATCAGGCGAAGAAGAAGGGCGGGTTAAAACCCTATGCCGCTGAGGCGCACCTGCTGGTGAGGGAGGCAGGCCCCTTTAAGGCAGGTGAGCCCCTGAAGGGTGCGGGGCTCACGGAGAAGCTTTCCTCCATCGCCTTCACCTTGGATGCGAACGAGGTCTCATCGGCCTTCCAGCAGGGGGAGGACTCTTTTGTCCTGCAAGTCGTTGATAAGATCCCCCCGCAGATCCCTTCCTTGGAGAAGGTGAGAGGGCAGATAAAGGCGGCCTTTGTTTCCTCGGTGGCCGGAGGGCTGGCGCAGGGCACGGCCCGGGATCTTCTCACCGCCGGGAAAAAAGGTGCAGGGTTCGGAGAGTTGTTGCGGCGCAATGGCTTGAAGCTTGCTGAGACCGGATTCTTTCCGAGAAGCTCGGCATCCCCTCCTGGCATAGGCCCTCTGGGCGCATTTGCCGGCAAGATTGCAACGTTGACCCTGGAAGATCCCTGGCCTGATGACATAGCAGAGGTAAATGGCGCCTATATTGTCATAAAGCTGCAGGGTGTCGAGCGGGTGGACGCAAGGCGATATGAAGCGGAGAAAGACACCTTTCGCAAACGGCTGAGCGGCTATAAAGGCATGCAGCTCCAACAGGGATTGCTCACCGCGCTGAAGCAACATGTTAAGATCGACATCAACCAGGATATCTTGGGAGAATACCGGTAAGATATGGTAAATTTTCTTGACAAAACTCTCTCAATTTTGTAAGAATTAGTAATTGTTGCAGATTAAGGAGGGGGGCGGATGGTCTTTTCAGGCCGATTGCTCATAAAATTTACAATCGTTATCTGGATCATCGCCTGCGCTGTTGCCCTTGCCGGGGCGCAAGGGAAAACCGAGGATGACAAGGCGTTGCTCGGCCCTCTCCAACTGCAGGAATGCGAAGGGGTAAAGTTGACCCAGTGTGAGTTGGCCAAAAATCTCATTCTCACCTTGAAGATGGGGGATGATTTGACCTGCGAGGCTAGTTTTATCCAGATTCAGTCCTTGGGCATCGCCCCTGGTGAGGATTGGAGCTATGCGGATCCCCATAAGATAGTCAATCTGGATGAGATTAAAGAGATAGTACTGGAAATCCATCGCGCCTATAACAATGGTATGGTCCGCCTCGATGGTTTTGAGGTGGCGGCGGGGATCAACCGTTTTTGCCGGGATATAAAGGGACCTTCCGCTATTCCCGTTCCCAGCAAGAAAGACAAGAAAGAAACAGAGATGACGCCGGCTTCTTCGCCGCCTCAGCCTCAGCCAAAAGAGCAAGGCCCTGCTCCTGCTCAAAAGCCCGAAAAGAAAGAGGGCACGCCGCCTTCCGTCACACAGGGGTCAGGTATACAGCAGGAGGGGGGCACGTAGGCCGCTGACAGTAATTGCTTATTAACGTGTATCCTGAATACAGTCTATCCATAAATACTCACCCTCTTTATTCCCGTCAGAGGAGCAACCGAACGCAATCCATCATATATCACAATCCGCTGTATCAGCCGCTGATCTTACTTCCAATCGAAGAGTATGCTATACCTATCTCGCCGTTTGCACCTTTTGACAATACCTTGCGATCATACTAGTATAAAAAGATTTACACGGAGGCGGATTTAGGTGAAGATCGTCGTCCTTATCCTACTGAATACAAGTCTTGTTGCCTTATTTCTTTATTTGCTCCGGCAACGCAACCTACTCTCCTTTAGCCAGGGGGGCAGGGTCTGGCTTACCTTTTTGGCAGTCGGCGTCATCACGTTGATGGATGAGTTTACCTCTATCTTTTATGCCCCTGCCGAGGCCTTTCGCTTTATCGGCCTAAGCGCCGTCATCTTTATTGCCGTCACCAGCCTGCTCGTGCGTTTTATTAGTACCCGCCTCACCGAGATCGCGGAGGTCTTGGAGCGTCATGACCTCAGGGGAGGCGGCGTCTATTCCTTTTCTTACCTGGTTCTCGGGCCGATGGTCTCTTTCGTGGCTGTCTCCTCGATCATGGTGGATTATATCCTCACCGCCTGCTTATCGGCAGTCAGCGCCGTTGCCAACAGCGCCTCTTTTTTGCATTTCTCGCATTCAACCTTCCTGATCATCGTGCTGGCCATCATCTGGGGGGTTGCCCTCCTCAACATCATCGGGATCAGGGACAATGCCCGCTTCACCTTCATGATCTTTATTGCCGCGGCCTTTGTCATCCTCAACCTCATCGCCTCCGGCATCTTAAACCTGGACGCCGGGGCCGTGGGCCAGTTGCACCTGGCAACGAATCAGGCACTTGAGAGCATCAACACCGGCTCGATCCTCAAAAACTACGGTAATTTCATCTCGAGCATTGCCTTTTGTATCCTGGCCTACTCCGGCGTGGAATCGGTCCTGCAGACCGCGGGATTTGTGCGCAGTTGGAAAGAGATTCGTAAGGCCTACTGGTTCTTGGCCTTGACCGTTGGGGTGGTAACACCGGTGGTAGCCGTCCTGGCATTATCCAGCCAGATCGATTTTAAGGCGCACGAAGGCGACCTGATCACCTATTATGCCACCATGCTTAATGGCGTCCCCTTTGGCTTGGCAGTGGGGGCCTTGGCCAGCTTCACCCTGACCATGGCCGTCAATACCGCCTTCGTGGCCTCCAGCGAGTTGATGGAGCGGGTGGCGCACCGCTACGGCTTCCTTTGGCTCATCGCCACCAACAGGCGCCAGTCTTTATACCGCATCCATCTGGCCAGCGCCGTCTTTTTCTCTCTCATTATTTTCCTCACGATGGGGAGCCAGGCCCAACTGGCCAACATGTATGCCCTGGGGCTGCTCGCCTCCTTCTCTATCAATATGGGGGCCCTGATCATCTACCGCTATTTCAAGGGGACGACAGAGGGCATGACCTATACTACCAGCCGCCTCGGCACCCTTTTCCTCTGCATCATCCTGGTCAGCTGTTTTGTCTTTCTGGCTATTGAGAAACCCCATGCCACAGTGCTCTGGGCCTCGGTGACCGGTGTTATGCTCCTCATGGGGGTGCTGGTGGCCAAGAAGCGCGCCCCGGAGCTAAAGCAGCTGGAAAAGGGCGACAGCGAGATGGAGATGATCCTCTTTCTGGCGGAGTCGAAGGCCAAGGAGATACACCTCTATTTTCGTAGGTTGAAGGAGACCGAAGAGCCCGAGAAGTATAAAGATAATGAGGTCTACCTTTCCTTTTATTCACCGCGTCTCGGCGACCTTCTGCCGAAGATAGCCCAGAACCATTTTCGTTTTCCTTTGACCAAGATCAGCCTGTTTCATCGCATCGTGGCCATACTGAGGGTGGTGGAGTACGAAATGGGGGATCGCGAGATCGTTGTTCACTTCGGCTGGCCCATGTCTTCCTGGCTCGACCGGATTTCTACCGGGGTGATGGTCTATAACCTCATGAAGCTGCCGCGCCTCTTCCCTGCCTTCGATTTCGATATCCACTACGTCAAGGGGACAGCGGTGATGCGAGGCAAAGGACATAGGCACATCGATGACGTATGATGATGTCTTGAGGATCGATCTTGAGCGGTAGCAAAGCCTTATGACGCAGAAGGACAGGCGGAATTGTCGATCGAAGGGATAATAGACCGAGGGAAAATCCTCGATTCGCTGGAGAGGTTACGAAAGGGCCTGCTTCTGAGCCTCTGCATCTTTGTTTTACTGGGGGTTGTTATCTTTCCCTTTTCCAAGCAGTTACTTCGTCAGCTCTATGAGACAAACCTCAAGGTTGACTTAGTCGCCCAGCCGCATGCCAAGGTATCCTTGGTGGCTTTTACCATCCCTGAGGCCTTTTTCTCCCTGCTCAAGCTCACTCTTTTCGTGAGCCTCTTCATATCAATGCCGTTCATCTTCTACCAGATCTGGAAGGCCTTCGCCCCGCTGTTTCGGCTGAAGAAATTAAGATCCCCTTTCGTCATTTTTTTGACGGCCATAGCCCTTTTTTATCTCGGGGCCGCCTTTTGCTATTTTGTCACCTTGCCTTTCGGCGTCCAGTTCCTCCTGGGCTATCAATCGGCGCACATCAAACCGATGATCTCCGTCGGGACATACATCTCCTTCTGCACGGCGTTTATCTTCGGCTTCGGCCTTACCTTCGAGCTACCCCTCATCCTTGGTCTCCTGAGCTACATCAAGGTAGTCAACGCTGCATTTTTGACGAGAAACAGAAGGTATGCTATCCTGATTGCCGCTATCATGGCGGCTGTCGTCACCCCCACGCCGGATGTCTTCAATATGGCCTTAATGGGGGCTCCCCTCTATGTCTTATTTGAGGTCGGGGTCATCGTGGTCAAGATCATCGAACGGAAAAGGAGCAGGGCAGAAGGCGCTGTTCCAACACGTTGAATAGGGAAATGAACAGGCACGTTCTCTTCGACGCCATATCCCTTCCCATCCGCAGGATTAGGTCGCTGATCGACCACAGGGTTCCCAAGAGATTTTTTGGGCTTAGGGCCAAGATCACCTTCCTGATCCTTCTCAATGTTACCGGGGTCCTCTTTCTCTCCTCTTATTTAGACTACCACCTTTCAAAGAAAGAGCAGATTGGCCTCTTTCTGGATCGGAATCTCTATATCGCCAAGCAGATCGAGGTGGCCATACCGGAGGCGGGCATGGTTGACCTTACTCCCATCCGAACGGAGGTAGAGGAATGGCTGTTAAGCCGGCCGAGCCTGACGGAGATCGATGTATTTCTTTTTTCTGGCAAAGGATGGGAGCTCGTCATTTCCAGCTCGAAGGGGGATATCCCGGGTGCAGGATTATCATTATCCACGAATCGGATCCGCCGCTTAAAAAAGGACAAAAACCTTTCCTCGGTCCATGAGGAGGGAGACGAACAGTGGCTGGAGGTCATCGTTCCTCTCCATATCGGGGAAGAGATTATCGGAGGCGTCCGGGTGGTCAGTTCCTTGGAGGAGGCCCAAGGCTATATGGCCAAGAGGAGGAATCAAGCCTTCATCCTGACCTTTTCCAGCATCATCATCATCCTGATCACGATAACGCTCCTCTTCGGGAGATTGGTGGGAGCTCCGATTCAGAAACTGGTGGAGGCCATGTCCAGGGCGGAAAAGGGTGATCTGGAGGCCGAGGCCCACGTACGAAGTCGAGATGAATTGGGGGAGCTGGGGGGCCATTTTAACCAGATGCTCAAGACGATCCGAGAGGCACACGAGCAAAATGTCCAACTCCTTGCGCGGGTCAACCAGTTCAATGAGGAGTTGACGAGAAGGATCGAGGCCGCCACCTCTGAATTGGCCAAAAGAAACGAAGAGCTGAGGATTCTCAACGAGGCCTTGTTTGAATCCCAAAGACAACTCGGTCAATCAGAAAAGCTCGCGGCCGTAGGACAGGTAGCAGCCACGATGGCGCACCAGATCGGGACCCCCCTTAACTCCATCTCCGGATATATTCAGCTCATATTACAAGAGGGAAACCTGCGCCCGGCTGATCGAGACCGCCTCCAGATTATCGAATCTCAGTTGGACCGACTGGCAGACTCGGTCAAAAACCTCCTCTCCTTTACTCGACAACCAAAAGCTCAGATGAGATCCGTAGACGTGAACAGCATCATCATGGAATTGATCCATCTGGGTGAACCATGGTTTAATAGTCGGGGAGTAGGACTTTCCTCCGCTCTATCTCCCAATCTTCCCCCGGTCCTCGGTGATCCCACCTACCTCCAAACCCTCTTTCTCAACCTCATCGCCAATGCCCTTGACGCCATGCCCCAGGGAGGGCGACTGACAATCAAGACCCAAGAAGATCACCCCTCAGCCTCTTCAGATAATGGGAGATGGTTGAAGATAACGATCATCGACAACGGCATTGGCATTACCGAGGAGTCAAAGAAGAGGATATTTGATCCTTTCTTTACTACAAAAAAGATAGGGGAGGGGACAGGCCTGGGATTGGCGATCTGTGATAAGATCGTCAGAGAACATTCCGGCAGATTAGAGGTAGAGAGCGCGGTTGGGAAGGGAAGCTCATTTTTCGTCTTCATCCCTGTGCCGCAAGAAAAGGGGATCGATGGATAGGCAACCAGCTCATCTCTTGGTGGTGGATGATGACCCTGTTACCGTCGATCTTCTCAAGGAAGTCCTTGGTAAAGAAGGTTATGATGTCGCAACCGTCTTGAGCGGGGAAGATGCCATCGCTCGCGGGATGGACACCCCTTTTGACATCGTCATCACGGATGTGCGCATGGGTGATAAGGACGGCATGGAGGTCCTGAGATCGTTTAAAAAGGGTGCTCCGGAAACGACGGTGATCATGATCACTGCCTTTGGCTCAATAGAGACCGCTATCGAGGCCATCCGTCAAGGGGCCTTTGACTACATCAGCAAACCCTTTAAGCTTGATGAGATAAAATTCACCATTCGCCGGGCCTTGGAGCAGAGAAGGCTTCTCCAAGAAAATAGATTCTATCGGAAAGAGCTTCTCGATAAATACCAATTTAAGAATGTCATCGGCAGGACGCCGCAGATGTTTGAGGTTTATAAGACCATCGCTAAGGTGGCTGATACCAAGTCCACGGTCCTGCTCTACGGGGAGAGGGGCACGGGGAAAGAATTGATCGCCCGCTCCATCCACTATAATAGCCATAGAAATGAGCGGCCCTTCATCCCTGTTGATTGTGCCTCCCTGACGGAGAGCCTCATAGAAAGTGAGCTCTTCGGCCATGACCGGGGGGCCTTTACCGGGGCCTTCTCGACAAAAAGGGGGCTCTTCGAAGAGGCGGACGGCGGAACGGTCTTTCTCGACGAGATAAGCAATCTCAGTCTTGCCGTGCAAACGAAGCTCTTGAGATTCCTCCAGGAACACGAGATCAAAAGGGTGGGAGGGACGGAAAGTATCAAGGTGGATGTGCGGGTGATCGCCGCTACGAATCAACTCTTGGAACCTCTCGCGAAAAACGGGAGGTTCAGGGAGGACCTCTTCGACCGACTCAATGTGGTATCTATCGCCCTTCCTCCTTTGCGGGAGAGAAAAGAGGACATCCCGCTCTTGGCTACCCATTTCCTGCAGCGATTTTCCGAAGAGAATCGCAAAAACATCTCCCATATCTCTCCGGAGGTACTCGAGGTCCTCACCCGCTATTCATGGCCGGGGAATGTGCGGGAGCTGGAACATACCATAGAGCGAGCGGTTATTCTCTCCATCCATCCCATTATCCTTCCTGAGGACCTTCCCCCAAAAATCCTCGAAGAAGTTAAGGGGACTACCTTCCTGCTTCCTGAAAAACCGTTATCCTTAAAAGAGCTTGAAAAGAAATATGTCTTAAAGGTGCTTGAGGAGGTCAAGGGGAATAAGAAGAAGGCTGCTGAGATCCTCGGCATCGACCGGACGACCCTCTACCGGTTATTGGGAAAGGAATGATTGTAGCAATTTGCAACACGGTTGTTTCTCCGTGTGGTGTTTTAAGACATTTTTTCCGATCTGCGATTTCACCATAAAAAAAATTAGTCAATCATATCAGATAGTTAAAGTTTTCTAGTACCAATATTATTTGGCACTCCTTTTGCATATTATATTACAAAGTTAACAGATATTCAAAAAAATACAACGGAAAGAAGAAAGAAGGAGGAAGAACAATGAAGAAGGTTATGATTTTTGTAGCAGTGCTCACCATGGTAGCCTTTGCCTTTGGAGCTATGGCGGCAGAGCAGAAGACGACAACGGCTCCGGCAAAGACAGCTCCGGCACCGAAGATGGAGAAGTTCAGCGGCGCCATTGCGAAGGTCGATGGACCGGCCAAGACGTTTGACGTCAAGAAGATGGTTACGGTAAAGGGGAAGAAAGAAGAGAAGGTTATGACCTTTGCCACCGACGCCAAAACAAAGATTACCAAGGGGAAAGAGGTCAAGGCCTTTGCGGATCTCAAGGCTGGTATGGATGTCAAAGTCGAGTATACGGTGGAGGCGGGCAAAAATATGGCATCAGCAGTCAAGATCGCTATGCCCAAGGCCGAACCAAAGCCTGCTGCTCCAAAGAAGTAGTTTAGAAATCAATTTCTATGATAAAAAGGCACACCTATAAGGTGTGCCTTTTTATTTCTTGTCGCCCTCGTCAGGATAATTCAGCGCCGGCTTATTTATTGTATTGCTCTGGCGGATAGATATCTCATTGCGGGCCTCTCAGAGATACCTTTGAAACCACTCGAGGCTCATCTGGATGGCGCGGCGGCGGTGTTGGGGATCGGTAAATCGGTGATCACCGCCGGGAAATATCTCCAGGTGTTTGGGTGAGCGGGCCGCGCGATAGAGGGTCTCGGCGTGTGCGAGGGGGACGAGTTCATCCGCCTCCCCGTGCAAGAAGAGGCAGTTGCTCAATCCCTGTATGGCCAGCGTGGCATCGTATCTTTTCGCATCGTCATAGAAGCTATCCGGCAACCGCACTTCCTCTTCTTCTATAACCCCTCTTCCCCCTTGGAGCAAGGCTGGGGTGGCCAAGAGCGCCAGGGCCTTCACCCGGGGATCTGCCGCTGCTTTGAATATCGAGATGAAACCGCCCATGCTGCTGCCGAGCAAGCCGAGGCGATCGCCCAAGAGCGGATGATGAAGAGCTAGATCAACAATTGACTCCAGGTCCTTGAGACGGGAGGAGGCCGTCGTCGCGGAGAGATCCCCTTCGCTTTCGCCGCACCCCTGATGGTCGTACCTTATTGCTGCGATCCCCTGATCGGAGAGCGTTTCCCCGATTTCTACGAACTTCTCGCTATCCTTGCTGCTGAAGAGCCCGTGAGAGCAGATGACACAGGGAGGCCGCGGGTTGCGGGGAAGGTGCAATATCCCGTAGATCTTTTTGCCCTCGCTGATCGTCCTGATAAACTCAATGGCCACTGGTGATTGATCCCCTCTCCATCAATGCCTGCGCTCGCCTCTTTTGATCTTGCCCAGCCTCCTCCACCAAAACCAGAGAGAGGGGCTTTCATTGATTGCCTGCATCATCATGGCCTCCAACCCTAAGGGAGAAACCTCCTTCAGGGGGGGGAGAAATCGCACGATGACGTATCTGTTGTCGTGCAGGGTATAGAAGGGGATAACCGGAACACCAGTTAGCTGAGCCAAGCGGGGCATGACCTCCCTTAAGGGATGATTGGTACCGTGGAAAAAAGGGAGGATATATTGATCGATGACAAAGATCAAGATTTCTCCCTGCTTGAGCCGCGCTTTCATTTTTAATGCCCCTCCCTCGCTGTAGATGGTTTTAATTCCTAACTTCTGCCTCATCTTTAAGCCGAAGGCCTCCCACTGGGGGTCGCTTTCACCCCGCACGATTAAATTGGCTGGATAGGCAGAGGCGAGGTAGGAGATGGACCACAAAAAATCTCCCAGATGGAGGGAGCAGAGGATGACCCCCTTTTTATCCTTCAAGGCCTCTTGGAGATACTCCTCCCCTTCTCGCTTGACCTTGTTAATCAGGCCGTATTGAGGGCGGTGATGATAGCGGAAATAGAGCATGCTGTGAAAGACATCGACGAGAAATCGAATATGTCTTCTTGACAGGTCTGCTACATCATACTCCTTTGTCCAAGGGAATCGTCGCATCCCGCGCTCTACCCGTTCTCGCAGAGAGGTTGCGAGGGCGACCCTCGCCAGCAGGGAGCCGAGCAACGATACACACCAGGGAGGGAGATAGGCGATCAGCCGGCCGTATATGCCGAGAAGGAAAAAGGCAATCATGGCCTACGACGCTACCTTTCTCGCGGGGGGAGGGGCGGCATACCAGTCCACACCTTGCTTACCTATATTTTGCAGAAGCTCTCTGATGGTCTTTTTCAAGATGGGATGGGAGAGATCAGGGGTTAGCTCCGCCAAGGGCACCAGGACAAAGCCCCTCTCATGCAGATGGGGATGGGGGATGATAAGGCCCGCCTCCTCGACAACCTCGGCTCCATAGAAGAGTATGTCGATATCAATAAGCCGCGGTCCCATCGCAAAGGTCTTATGCCTCCCCATCTGCTGTTCGATACCCTGCAAAAATCGCTGGAGGGCAAGAGGTGAAAGAGTGGTAGCGGCCTTTGCCACGCAATTGATAAACCAGTCCTGATCTCGGTAGCCTATGGGTTCTGTTTTATACAGGGAAGATACGGCCTGTATATGGGTGTGATCGGAAGCGGATATCTCCTCAAGGGCATAGAGGCAATTATGTATCTTATCACCGAGGTTCGAGCCTAATCCCAGATAGACGGCCTCCTGTCTCACTGGTCTCTATTGCTTCTTCGCTTTCTTCTCTTTGTCTTCTTCTTTCGGCGTTACGTCGATCTCGGGGAGTTCTTTGATCGACTTCTTAAAGTTCCTGATGGCCTTGCCAACGCCTGCCCCGATCTCCGGAAGTCTGCCAGCCCCGAATATGAGGACAACGATGACCAGGATGACGATGAGCTCAGGCATGCCGATACCAAACATAACAATCTCCTTTCCCTAGGGCAATAACAATGGCGGAAGTGCACGGGAATCGAACCCGCCGCGGATGGCTTACACCCGCCTCTGGATTTGAAGTCCAGGAGGCCCACCAGGGACCTATCCACTTCCACGGCTATTGTGCCCAAACCAGTCGCGGAAGTCAACCTGGATTTCCCCTGCAGGGGTTTGTTGACAAAGAGGAGCCCCAAATCTACAATGCTTTTTGACTCAACACCATCAACGTGAGGAGAGCGCTATGGCTCCGCGAGAGGCAGAGAAACGGGCAGCATTGCTCAGCAGGGAGATTGAGTATCACAATTACCGTTATTATGTCCTTGATGACCCGGAGATCTCCGATGCCGCGTATGACGCCCTGCTGAAAGAGCTGGAAGGGCTGGAGCAGGCATACCCCGAGCTCAAGACCCCCAACTCCCCCACCCAGCGCGTAGGCAGTGCTCCGCTGGAGGCATTCGGTCAGGTGCCCCACACCATACCGATGCTGAGCCTGGCCAATGCCATGGAGGCGGAGGCAGTCATCGAGTTCGACCAGCGCGTCAAACGCTTCCTTAAGACCGATGCGGATATAACGTATGTGGCCGAGCCCAAATTGGATGGGGTGGCAGTGGAGTTGATCTATGAGCGCGGGGAGCTTGCCGCGGGTTCCACCCGGGGGGATGGCTTTACGGGCGAGGATGTGACCAAAAATCTGAGGACCATCAAGACCATACCCTTGCACCTCATCGAACGCGAGAAGCCTCCGCCGGAGAGGCTGGAGGTCAGGGGTGAGGTCTATATGGAGCTCGCTGATTTTAAGGCACTCAACAAGCGGCAGGAGCAACTGGGTGAGCCCCTCTTTGCCAACCCCCGCAACGCCGCAGCCGGGTCGCTGCGCCAGCTCGACTCTGCTGTCACCGCCCAGAGGCCGCTCAAGCTCTTCTGTTACGGCGTCGGCGAGGTGCGGGGAAGGACCTTTGAGAGTCAATGGGAGGTGCTGCAAACCCTGCCCGAATGGGGGTTGAGGACCAATCCCCTGGTGCGCCGCTGCAATCATGTCCAGGAGGCTGTTGTTTATTATAAGGAGATAAATGCCGAGCGCGAGAAACAGTCATACGAGATGGATGGGGTGGTCATCAAGGTGGATAGCTTCGCGCTCCAGCGCCGGCTGGGAGAGGTCTCCCGCAGCCCGCGGTGGGCTGTGGCGTACAAATTCCCGGCAAAGGAAGCGACCACCCGGATCATCGAGATCAAGGCGCAGGTAGGGCGCACCGGGGCGCTGACGCCGGTGGCTTTGATGGAGCCGGTGAGGATCGGCGGGGTGGAGGTCAAGCGGGCGACGCTGCACAATCAGGATGAGATCGCCAAAAAAGACATCAGGATCGGCGACACCGTGGTGGTGCGGAGGGCCGGAGATGTGATCCCGGAGGTGGTAAAGGTCATAACCTCCAAGCGAACTGGAACTGAAAAGCGGTTTAGCATGCCTAAGAGCTGTCCGGTGTGCGGATCGGATGTGGTGCGCCTGCCCGGAGAGGCTGTCCACCGCTGTGTCGGCATCTCCTGCGCTGCCCAATTGAAGGGAAGGATCAGGCACTTTGCTTCCAAGCGGGCCATGGATATCGACGGCCTCGGAATAAAGCTCATCGAGCAGCTGGTGGACAAGGGCATGGTCAAGGATGTCGCCGACCTCTACGATCTCACTGCCGATGATCTCGCCTCGCTCGAGCGGATGGCGAAGAAGTCAGCGGAAAACCTCATCAAGGCCTTGGCAAAGAGCAAGCACCCGACCCTTGCCCGCTTTCTCTATGCCCTGGGCATGAGGCATGTGGGGGAGCACATCGCGCAGGTGCTAGGCAGCTCGCTGCCTGCCTTGGATCGATTCTATAGGATCTCTGCGGAGGAGCTGGAGGCTATCGCGGGTATCGGGCCGGAGGTGG
>Ga0214473_10003845_pt1 | contig 18114 bp, 6 predicted proteins | sample RVTome_7_FD_203509 | JGI IMG/M metagenome (GOLD analysis project Ga0214473, IMG submission 203509) | Soil microbial communities from uranium-contaminated site in the Upper Colorado River Basin, Wyoming, United States - RVT98D197 | ecosystem: Environmental > Terrestrial > Soil > Contaminated >... | reverse complement strand
AGCTAAATGATGCTTTGCTTCTCCTCACAAGACCTCATACACCATTCACAAGGCCTAAATCGAGAAGTCGGACTAAATTGGATGCAACACTTTAACCTGAGAAAAATGGCTATCTTTTTACCAGAATAATTTGCTAAGTTACAACCTCCGGTCCTAGGTTAAGGTTACGGTTATGGCAAGGAAGCCCGGTTCGTTTTTAGTGTCAAAGAGTGACGTCAAGTTCTTAGAACCAACGACATAGCCGAATGACGATACGGGCCTCGTTACCCTTACCGTTGGACGAAACTCATTTTCTAGCTAGTTGGCCGATTCGTAAGATATGGAATCAGCAGTCCCTGTGTCGATAAGAGGGTGACAAAATGATCAAGAGGTTGCTTAAGCTTAGTTATGCAATGGTGGTGGTTGGTTTTCTGTTCGCCCAATATGCTTCAGGCATGCAAACCGATGACGATCTGGCCGTGCTAGTGAGGCTTGGATATTTTGCTCCGGCGCCTCCTGAACCGGAGCTTTCCAGCGATGGAATGACGTTATACAACGCGGGTCTTCCCGCAGTCTATGTGGATGACCCCAGTCCCTCTGGCGAACCGGTACGCATCCCGCCACCCTTTGATCTGCTTAGCCTGCCGGAATCCGCTACTGCGACTTTTTCGATTACCTATGTGCCGAACGGCGGCACGGACCTTTGGGGTGAACCGTGTTCCACCTTTCCCAACGAGGCGAAAGTGGCTTTTGATGCTGCCGCCAACATTTGGGCCAACATTCTTCAGTCGTCCGTGGCGATAACAATTAGTGCTTGTTGGGCGAATTTGGGGTCAAGCAGCATATTGGGATATTCAGGCGGAGGGCCTTTACAAAGAGATTTCTCCGGAGCCCCGCTCGCGAGTACTTGGTACACGGGATCATTAGCGAATGCTTTGGCGGGGTCTGATCTGAACCCCGGCAGTTTTGACATGCACATTACCTACAACAGTAATTTTACCTGGTATTATGGGACAGATGGCCTAACGCCGGCAGGCCAGCATGATTTAATGTCGGTTGTTCTCCATGAAATAGGCCATGGACTCAACTTTAGCGGTTTTATGAGCTATTCGGGAGGGACGGGCAGCTGGGGCGGCGGCACTGGTTATCCGACCATTTACGACACTTTTATGAGAGATGGCGCGGGTAATCAGCTTATCAATACGGGTGTCTATGGTAATCCCTCTGTAGCCCTTGGCAGTGCCTTGACGTCTGACAACATCTGGTTCCACGGGAGCAATGCCATGGCGGCGAACGGTGGCCTGAGAGTTAAGATTTATGCTCCCTCAACATGGAGTGGAGGATCCAGTTACTCACATCTGGACTATGCAGCTTTTAACAATACGGCAAATCAGCTGATGGTGTATGCCATTTCAGCAGGTGAGTCTGTTCACGATCCAGGTCCGGTAACCAAGGGACTGCTTAAGGATCTGGGTTGGACTATTGGGTCTGCTCCGCCCACTTTAGACCAGAGTTCCCTTACGGTGGTGAGGCACAGTGATAACACGCTCTGGGCGATGACGTGCGAGGGGACATCCAATTGTTCCTCGTGGACGCAGATCTCCGGGGGGTTCTCGGTCCAGCCGACACTAACCTGGGACCCGTCGATCCAAAAGTATATTTTGATGGGAATCGGAAATGACCAGGCAAGTATCTGGAGGGGCACGTTCGATCCAGACGGGACGTGGAATAATAACTGGACGAAGATAACAGGTGCGTCACCGTCACCGGTGGCACTGGCAGGAGGGGGATTCAATTCCCCCGCTCCGCAATCGATAACGAACCTGACGGTAGTGCGTCATGTGGACAATACTCTGTGGTCGATGGCCTGTGAAGGGACTGGCACATGTTCCTCGTGGGCGCAGATCTCCGGGGGGTTCTCGGTCCAACCGACACTGACCTGGGACCCATCGATCCAGAAGTATATTTTGATAGGGATCGGAAATAATCAGACAAGCATCTGGAGGAGCACGTTCGATGCAGACGGGACCTGGAATAATGACTGGACGAAGATAACAGGTGCGTCACCGTCACCGGTGGCCGTGGCAGGAGGGGGATTCAATTCCCCCTCTCCGCAATCGATAACGAACCTGACGGTAGTGCGTCATGTGGACAATACTCTGTGGTCGATGGCCTGTGAAGGGACTGGCACATGTTCCTTATGGACGCAGATCTCCGGGGGGTTCTCGGTCCAACCGACACTGACCTGGGACCCATCGATCCAAAAGTATATTTTGATGGGAATCGGAAATGACCAGGCAAGTATCTGGAGGAGCACGTTTGACGCAGAAGGGACGTGGAATAACGACTGGACGAAGTTAACAGGTGCGTCACCATCGCCGGTGGCAGTGGCAGGTGGGGGATTTTAAAACTCTTCCGCAACAGTATGTCTGACAGCATGTGCAGCAATGGTGACGTAGGAAGGGCCAAGGGTGAAGGTAAAGGTAGCGTTAGCGTTCAGCGGAAACATCGGTAGATAAACCGTTCCGTGCGTACCCGTTGTTGGCCTGGTTGAATCGTGCTCGAATCCTCAAGAATTCATATCTTCCTGTTTCCGATTTCCTTTTCAAGCTTGTATCTCCCGAGAGGATGGATCTTCAATATAACCGCCTTCATTCGGGTAGTCTGCCGGTTGATGGGTCCTTAATAGCCAGAAAATCGGAGCCCTCGCTGGTTTATGGAATCTTAAACCATGAGGGCTTTTTTTATTCTTTGTGTCTAGGCCAAGGGACTGAATTCCCGTTATATTTGGCCAATAGCTAGCGATTTGTATGGATAAATGAACAGTTCTGTCGGAGTTTCTTACACATTCCTATCCAAATCTTATAACCACTTTGCATTGGATAAGACCGACACGGGCCTGGATAAAAGGTTAGGTCGAAGGTCGGCAAAAGCCCACAATATTCAACTGCTTGGAACTCGAGTCGGAGAAATCGGAACAAAGATGGTTACAATCCGTCTGAGAAAATGACGCCAAACAGGAGAAATTAGGCGGAATTGTGTCGGAAAACCTTACGATTTCTGAAGAATAGAGCGAAAAGTTAGAATCGGCTATCTATTTGGATTATCTGGAGATTTTTGTTTCTTTAACCAATGGCATGGAAAATGCTGGAAAATTCCCGGAATGCTGAAATATTTGGTTGATGATTTGCCCTAAGGGCAACCTCGGTCGCCCTCCAATATTCCAGCATATAAAAACACCTGCGGAACCGCCATCTCTCACTCTTTTCTCCCCTACGCGGGAGAGGGGAAGAGATGAGGGGAATTTTAGATACTTTTAGCGTCGTCTAACCAGGACCGCCCGAGGGGGGTAATGATAGGTCCTAATAGCCAGAAAATCGGAGCCCTCACTGGTTTATAGAATCTTAAACCATGAGGGCTTTTTTATTCTCCGGTCTGGGACCGAATTCTCATAGGAATCAAGTAGTTTCTGAAGTTTCTTCTTGGAGAGATGGAGAGAAGCCAAGTGGGCCTGGTTATCGAAGGAGACCAAACGTTTTGTTCTAAATAAGGAAAATGCAAAAGACTTGAGATAAGACATACCTTTCACAAATTTCTCTGGAACACAAAACAAAATCGAATTTTCAAGATGGGCCTCCAAGTGAGATTTTCTTTTTTATGTATAACCAGGTGGCGGTGAGGAAGTTCGGAGGCACGAGGCCAGAGAATCCCAACATTTTCCTTGTCTCATGTCAAGACCTGACACTGAACCGTATTTCCATTTTGTGGAAGAAAGGAGAATTCAGATGAATAAAATGACCATTAGACTCAATTTCGGGATGGTTCGAAACGGATTGTGCGTTTTGATTCTTGGCCTTCTGGTAATTTCATGCGCCTTTGGGACAGACAGGGTAAAACTCTATGATCCTCTGACTTATAAGCCTGAACAGCAGGAGGGGACGAATACGGCTATCGCGTCCTCGGTCGAAGTCAAGCCGATGGAAGGTGATCTGATTCTCTTGGCTCTCAAACGAATACGGGATAACCGTCCTGATATTTCGAGAATCGGGGCAAAGAAAAATACCTATGGAATCAACACGGGAAACGTTGACGTCGAAGAAAGCGTGGTCTTCGTTGACCTATTTACAAAGAACCTGATTAATTGTTTTGAATCAGCCGGATACAAAACCATGGCCATGAGGGAATATGACACGATTTCTTCCCTTGATAAAGAGAAGGTCAAGGGTCTTATTGAAACAGAAATCAGAAACTTCTGGGTGGAATTCATGCCTGGTATGTTCGTTGTGGATGCAGCAAGTAATGTGGTTTTTGAAGTCCGGCTTTACGACCCAGCAGGGAACAAGGAAATCTGGAGTGAAACCTTTCGAGGAACAGGAAAAGTCTCGGGGATGGCAGTGACGCGGTCGATGTTTGAACGGAGCATAAATATTGCTTATGCGGAAGCTACGAGGCAGCTTCGGTCGGCCCTCGCGGATGAGAAGACACGCAGGATATTCAAATAGAGTTTCGAGTGTACTTCTTGAAGAAAGGACAGATTATTCAATTCGTAAGGAAGCCGATTGGATTCCGGCTTTTGCCGGAATGATGAAAAGGCACAATAGCTTGAATTCGTCTCTCCGCCGAAAGCCAAGGTTAAGTTCAATCTGCTCAGCAAAGTTAGGTTAAAGAAGATATTATGAAAACTATGTGAGGTAACTGCGTTCGATTGTCTGTGTTTGCCAATGGTATTCCTTTTCAGGGGAGTACGTGATTCTTTTTCTCATCCGGAGGCATCAAATCAGAAGGGAGGTGAGGTCTGAGAGGAAGGGTAGAATTATATTTGTTGGAAGGGGAGCACATTGTCCTCAATTTTACAACTTTCAAAAGGAGGCGGTAAAATGGAAAAGAGAAGAATCAGATCTTATTTGTTTCTGACACTTGCATTGACAATTTTCGTCCTCGCAGGGTGTGCCCATGACCTTTGAAATCAAGAACCTGAACAATTACCGAAGTGCATCGATGCAGCCCTCAGCTAAACCTGTTTCCATCGGAATTGCCTCGCCTGGGACTGAATCTGACATTTACAGCCAGAGGTTGGTAAAGGGTGTAGGAACAGCGTTAGCCAGATACACTTCGGAAGTTGTACTCCCATATTCGCTCCAGAGTGCAAAAAAAGTGGACGTAATCGCACAGATCGGTGTAAAACCGGAATACAAATCCTCGGGCTGGAATTTTCTAATAAACTGGCCGGGGTTTCTTATTTTTATGCCGGCCTGGAATGGTTATGTCTATAAAGTCAATTACAACGTCGATATCCTGCTAACAGATGGCCCCAAGAATTCAAGAATAGATTCATTCAGTATTCCCGTCCATCTCAACATTAGACATGCCGACATGGATCGGACATGGACTGAAGTTGGCTGGCTTGAGTTCGGCATCATTCCCCTATTTGGTGGAATCATCTTTGCGACGACGTATGACCCCGATGTTTCTCCTTTAACCCTGGATAAAATAGAAAGCCCTGTAGGTGATTATATCGCCCAGGAGATCATTTCAAGAGTCAATGCTTATATGAGAAAATGATTTACGCTGTTCAAACCGAGAATGCCGATTGACTTGGTCCTGCTCCCGGCAGGGGCAAGTCTGTTTTGAGTATTTTGGTTTTGACTTATTTCCTCAAAAGAGAAAATGAGAGGCAGTGAGGAATTCAGACGATTTCGCACACTGCCACCCCTGGTAGATTGGGCGTCTTTCTTTTGCCATTGCGGTTAAGGGATCTATCCGGAAAGTAATTCAAACCGGTTAAGAATCGAAGCGCTTAGTCAAACTGTATCCCGATAAAGCCAAACCCTCCGTGAGAAGGGGGCGGAAAGCGGCGGGTCTTATTAAGTCAAAGACGGCCGAGCTGCCGAAGGAAAGAGAGAGGCATGCTCGGCTTTTTATTTTCAATTCGCAAGACTGAATTTACTCCGTGTTCAGTTAGGCATAACAAGCTGGAGTGAGTTTATCTTCGGGCTGAGCTATATAAGCCATTTGTGAGAGCCCGACGGAAAAGTCCCGGTCTAACTGAGGGAGCACAGACAGAAACGGAGGTGTGGAGAATATGAAAGAATCAAAGATAACGAGGGCAGGGTCAAAGGGAGTTTTAATTGTAACCTTTATCACATTTCTTTTAGCATACACATTAAGTTTGGAATGTGTCCGGGCTGACAATATTTGGTATGAAATCGAGAACTTTAGCCAAAAGGAGACCGTGAAGCCAGAAGGGACACCATATAAATGGTACAACGCCGGAAGGGAGGAGACAGTATGGATGTCAGTTGATGAAATTGCTGTCTTTTTCCAACGTGGCTCAATGGTTTCAAAGGAAAGAATGGAAACACTGGCGAGGACTCTGGACACACAGGGCACCCCTCTCGAAGGCTCAAATGAGTTTGTAATGTTTGTTCAGGTTATTGATACCGCTTCGAGGTACGTAACGGAATTGATTGACACCATGCTAAAGCAACATACGGAAGTTAAGGAAGTAAGCCCTGTCTTTTACAGAGGTGGCATAAAGGACCCTTTAAACAGAATGGCCCTGACAGGGGAAGTCATAATTCATTTTCCACCTGAGTGGGATGAAAGCAGGGTCAATGGGCTGGCAAAAAGGTATGGCCTAAGCTACATAAAGGGTTTTGATTTCTCCCCGGATACTCGACTATTTTCGGCTGGCTCGGCGCTGCAAAGCCTTGAAGTGGCAAATGAAATCCAGTTTTCTGGCGAGGTCATCTATGCCTATCCCAATTGGTTCAAGACCATGGCAAAACGGGCAATTCCAAATGACCCATTATTTCCTAACCAGTGGCATCTCAATAACACCGGACAAAGCGGAGGGACAGCAGGAGAAGATGTAAATATTATGGATGTATGGGATATCTACAAAGGGTCTGCCAATGAGATAATCGCTATTGTGGATGATGGGCTTGAGACGGGGCATGAGGACCTATCTGGCAACATATTACCTGGGTATCATTATGACTGGGTAGATGGTGATACAGATCCGAACCCTGGGCCTGATGACAATCATGGAACTGCTGTGGCTGGAGTGGCTGCTGCGAGTGGATTCAGTTCTCTTGGTGTTACAGGCGCTGCCCCTCTGGCAAAATTAATAGGATATCGTCTTTCAGGAGCCTCTACGGATGCAAATGAAGCAGATGCTATGGTCCGAAATAAGGACGTCGTTGATATTTCTAACAACAGTTGGGGCCCCACCGATTGTATTAATAATTCGTTTAATTCATTGGGTGCTCCTGGTCCTTTAATGGAGGATGCATGGCTAAATGGGGTAAACACTGGTCGAGGTGGAAAAGGGATAATTTATGTGTGGGCAAATGGAAATGGTGCTCAATGCAATAACAATTCTAATTTCGACGGCTATGCAAACTCCCGCTACACCATTGCTGTGGCTGCATCTACAAATCTTGGTAAAAAGGCATCTTATTCAGAGGTAGGAGCCAATATTTTTGTCAATGCCCCATCAAACGGTGGGACACTTAGTATTACTACAACGGACCGTACTGGCTCGGCAGGCTATGCACCTGGAAATTATACAGACACTTTCGGGGGGACATCATCTTCTGCTCCTCTGGTCTCAGGAATAATCGCTCTTATGCTTGAGGCTAATCCCAATCTCACATGGCGCGATGTCCAGCATATTTTGATTACTACCGCCGAGAAAAACGATCCTGCAGAGACTGGTTGGACTACTAACGGAGCAGGCTATCACATTAATCATAAATATGGGTTTGGCCGTGTAAATGCTCAGAGTGCAGTTGAGGCGGCAGAAACCTGGAATTCTGTGGGTCCTGAGGTGAATGTAGAGAAAACAGCTGCTCCAAACCTTCCTATTCCTGATAACAATGCATGCGGTGTGTCCAGCACTATCATGATTTCAGAAAATATCAATGTTGAATATGTGGAGGTATTCTTTACTGCTGCTGACCATACGTTTTGGGGAGACTTAATGGTAACCCTCACATCACCGTCCGGGACTAAAAGCATATTGGCACATAGGGTTGATAATATTGTGCCAGGAAGTTACAGCAATTGGCGATTCGGAAGTGTAAGACATTTTGGAGAGTCCTCAATCGGAACATGGACTTTAACCGTAAAGGATCTGGCATCAGTGGATGTGGGAACATTTCAGTCTTGGAAGCTCAAGATATTCGGGACCGAGGAGCGATACACAAATCTCAGAGTCGTTCGTCACTCGGACAATACGATTTGGGCAATGAAGTGCGAGGCGACATCCATTTGTTCCCAGTGGTGGCAGATCTCCGGGAGGTTCTCGGTCCAGCCGACGCTAACCTGGGACCGGTCAGTGCAGAAGTATATTTTGATGGGAATCGGAAATGACCAGGCAAGTATCTGGAGGAGCACGTTCAATGCAAACGGGACGTGGAACAATGACTGGACGAAGATCACGGGTGCGTCACCCTCACCGGTAGCAGTGGCAGGAGGGGGATTCGGTTCCCCCGCTCCGTCGAAAACAAACCTGACGGTCGTGCGTCACGGGGACAATACGATATGGTCGATGGCCTGCGAAGGAACTGGCACATGCTCCCAATGGACGCAGATCGGCGGGAAGTTCTCGGTCCAGCCGACGCTGACGTGGGATCCATCAATCCAGAAGTATATTTTGATGGGAATCGGAAATGACCGGGCGAGTATTTGGAGGAGCACGTTCAATGCAGACGGGACGTGGAACAATGACTGGATAAAGATCACGGGTGCGTCACCGTCACCGGTGGCGGTGGCGGGAGGGGGGTTTGGTGGTCCCGTTCCGCAATCAAAAACAAACCTGACGGTCGTGCGTCACGGGGACAATACGATATGGTCGATGGCCTGTGAAGGAACTGGCACATGCTCCCAATGGACGCAGATCGGCGGGAAGTTCTCGGTCCAGCCCACACTGACCTGGGACCCGTCAATCCAGAAGTATATTTTGGAGGGAATCGGAAATGACCAGGCAAGTATCTGGAGGAGCACGTTCGATGCAGACGGGACGTGGAACAATGACTGGACGAAGATACCAGGTGCATCACCGTCACCGGTGGCAGTAGCAGGAGGAGGATTTACGACAGGGAATGATCCAAAAGCCGGGGACTGGTGCGGCTCTATTATCCAGTTCAATGTCTCAACGGATGGTAAAAAAATAACGCATGATGGGAGTGCTATTATGGATTCTTCCGGAAATCCGGTTGACTTATGCTTGGGATGGGTGCCTTTTACGGGGGCATGCTCTGGTCAAACCAAGGTTTGCATAACAATTTCTCCGGCTACACCTATAATCGATAATTACTTTTCTCTCAGTGCGGGCGGCTGGATAATATATGGGAGTTTCACTTCTAATAGTAGCAGTAATGGCACCTATTCCCTGAGTAGATATGATCCCATCTGTCAGGGAACTATAACGAGTTCAGGAACCTGGAGCGCGTCTCATTGAATTCATTGATGTGTTGAAAAAGGTTTTATACTTTTGATTCGGATTGAAGGCCTGGAGGACCAATCCCGGCGAGGAGGCCCGTGGTCGTTCAGGTTAAGGCATTGGCCTGCAAATTGCCTTTTAGAAGGGGAATTCCTTTGTTTCGATTCAGTACAAGTGAGATTTCCATAGAGGCAATCCAACGAGAAATTGTGGCGAAAATCAGTGGGGCTATTGTTTTTAGGAGGGATGATATGAAAACATTACTTCGAATATTCTTTATTTTCTTCCTCTTATTATCATCGGCACAAGCAAAGGTAAAATACATTCCTATTGAGAAGATGCCAGCAATGGCTGATTTTATTGTTATTGGAACGGTAATTCACTCAACCTCTCGCTGGGATGAGCGAGGGATAATGATTTTTACCGACTATACAATTCAGGTGGAGGAGAAGATACTGAGCGATGTCCCTTCTACCATCTCAATGAGTTTTGCAGGGGGTACCGTTGGAGATAAAACGATTACTGTGACCGACACCCCCATCTTAAAAATTGGAGAAAAGTATGCGCTTTTTGGCTACAATAATAACAAATATTCTTTGCCAGTGGTGGGTCACGAGCAGGGAGTTTTTCGGGTGGCCCATGATAGGTTGAAAAACGTGGATTTTCTTGTTGATTATAACGACTATCAACTGGAAATCACAAAAGAAGGAGAAATGATTAGGGGGCCACTCACGGAGGTTGATGCTCAAGGTGCTTTAATTATACGTAGAATTGAAGAAAACGGGCTAACCAATAGGGTTTATTCAGAGATAACCCCTAATGATCCCGATACACCCGTCCAGACTGCAAGACGTAAATGAAAAGGAAAGACGTTTGAGTAGGTATTGAAGGGCAAAAACAATGTGCAGAATTTTCAATAACCCTCAGGATCATAAGGAGATAACGGGGCGAAGAAATGGGATATAATGGCTCGAATCTTACCATTAATAAGAGAAACAAAAGTTGGAATATGATATTTGCTTTCACGATATTGCTTATTTTTTATTGCGGAGTGAGTTTGGCTCTTGAGCCTCCGACGCAGGAACAAATCGAAGAGTATCGTAGAGACGGGACTCTCACCGAGCGCATTGAGGCTGCCAAGGCCTTGGGCAATCATCTCGTGCCTTCAGATGTATCAGTTCGTGCAAGCTATAAACTCAACCGCATGTTTCTCGAGAAACAGGGGTTGAGTCTCGAAGAGATTCATCGGATTTTAGCGCCTCCCCCCGAATGGCGCGGGATGCCCACTACAGGAACGGTAAAGATCCTTGCCCTGCTGATCGACTTTCCCGATTACCCGCACAGCAACACGGCCGAGTCAATCCAAGCCAAGCTTTTCGGGGATGGCACCGTAAGCCCTCCCTATGAAAGCCTCCGTAATTACTATCGCCGATCTTCTTACAACCAGCTTGAAATCCAGGGGGACGTCCTCGGATGGTATACGACATCGTATAATCGTTCCACCATTTCCCAGACGACTACAGGTCGTGAGACCCTGATCAAAGAGGCGCTCAACTACTACAATGCTCAGGGACATGATTTCAGCCAGTATGACAATAACGGTGACGGAGCGATCGATTACCTGGTCGTGATCTGGGCCGGTCCGGATAACGGATGGGCCAATTTTTGGTGGGGGTACATGACCAATTTCGCCGATTCTTCCTATCGCCTCGATGGGAAAGGGCTCCGTACCTACTCATGGCAGTGGGAAGCAAGGCCATACCCTGGCACCTTCAGTCCGCGCGTTGTCATTCATGAAACCGGGCACGGTTTGGGATTGCCGGACTACTACGATTACGATGAGAACGTTGGGCCGGATGGAGGCGTTGGGGGCCTCGATATGATGGATGCTAACTGGGGAGATCATAATTGCTTTAGTAAATTTCTTCTGGATTGGATCTCTCCAACTGCATACAATTCTGGGAGTCAAACGGTAACGCTCAATGCTGCTGGCACGACAAAGGAAGACAATGCGGTTGTCATAATGCGCGGTATTACTCAGGGAGAGCAGTTTGCAGAGTTCTTCATGGTGCAGAACCGCTATCGCGCAGGAAACGATACAGGTTATCTCACCGATGGGTTGCTGATATGGCACGTGGATGCCCGGCTGAACAGTGGGGGGACAGATTTCCTTTATGACAACTCCTACACCTCGCATAAACTGCTTCGTCTTATGGAAGCGGACGGTCTGGAAGAAATCGAGACAGGAGATGGATGGGCAGATGTGGGAGACTATTATATTGCCGGGAAGACATTTGGAATGGACACCGTTCCGAGTAGTAATGACTATGAGGGTATGGCTACGGGGATAAGCGTCAACAACATTTCGGCTTCTGGAAGCACGATGAGTGTCAAGATATCCTTTGACCCCAGACCTCCGGAAATCCTTGTAAAGGCAGAAGGAACAAGCATACCGGATAATACAGGGACTTATTATTTTGGGAGTGTTGCTCTTGGAACTAACCGGGAAATCACATTTACAATAGAGAATTCCGGAGATGCGGTCCTCGATTTGACGGGTGTGCCAAAAGTCCAGGTTAGCGGTACAAATTCAGGAGATTTTGTGGTGGAGACGGATCCGGTAACTCCGGTGACACCGGGGGGATCAACGACATTTGTGGTTAGATTTTCACCGAATGCGGCAGGGACAAGGAATGCCACGCTATCAATAGCCAATAATGTCTTGAACAAAAATCCATATGACTTTGCGATCACGGGAAGGGGCAGTCCTGTTTATACCTTTCCATTCAGCGATGATTTCAGCACGGATAAGGGATGGATTGGCTATGAACCTGGCGGATGGGAACGCGGACCGGCTGCTTCAGGCGGAGGAGAGTATGGGTATTCCGATCCGGAAAATGATTATACTCCCACGTCCGATAATTATATCCTTGGATTTGCTCTTGGTGGAGATTATCCCAATAATCTTCCCGAAAAGGGAGTTATTTCTCCTGCCATTGATTGTACTGGTCAGAATCGTGTGGTTTTAAAATTTTGGCGCTACCTCAATGTGGAGTCGAATATTTTTGATCATGCCGGAATATTTGTGAGCAATAATGGTTTGAACTGGGTGAAAATCTGGGAGAACTCTACGGGGTCTTTGACGGGTAACGCGTGGACGGAGATGTCTTATGATATATCGTCTGTCGCTGCCAATCAGAGCACAGTATATATTAAGTTTACAATGGGACCTACGGATTCGTCATGGCGATTTTCAGGGTGGAATATCGATGATCTAACAGTTTGCACAGATGGCGATATAGATCCGCCTACTCCGGACCCGATGACGTGGGCCACGGTTCCTTATGCGACGGGGAGCGCGTCGATTGCGATGGTAGCCACGGCAGCCAGTGATCCTACCGCTCCGATCAACTATTTCTTTGACTTTACTGATAGTCCTACGGCCGGCACGGGTGGAGCGGATTTGAATTGGCAGAGTTCGACTTCTTATACGAATTCGGGGCTTGGGGTGAATCATCAGTATGGTTATCGGGTGAAGGCGAGGGATGGGGTCAACAATGAGACGGCTTATTCCACTCCTACCCGATATGTTTACACCACTATTGAGACTCCGAGCGGGATCACCTTTGGGGCGGTGACATCAACGAGTATTCAAGTACAGTCGACCAATACGCTGTCGGGGTTAACGAGAGGGAGTTCGGGGCTTTTGATTGAGAACACGACGAACGCCATCAGTTCTGGATGGAAGCAGGACAACAGTTTTTGGATGAGTAATCCTCTCTTACCGAATACGAGCTACAGCTTTCGGGCGAAAGGGAGGAATGGAGATGCGATGGAGACAGGCTATTCTCCAACGGCGTCGAAGTACACCTTGGCTAACGTTCCTGGGGCCTCTGCGTTTTCGAATATAATCCAGACCTGCATCCGGGCCAACTGGACGGCCAATGGGAACCCCGCAGGGACACAGTATTATTGTGAGAACACCAGCACAGGGATGAATACGGGGTGGATTGTCAGCACTTCTTGGGATAGTTGCAGCCTGACTTGTGGGACCTCGTATAGTTTCAGGGTGAAGGCCAAGAATGCGGATGGGGTTGAGACGGGTTGGGCATCTTTGGGGAGTCAGTTGACTGTAGGCTGTGATACGGCCCCACCTACCCCAAATCCGATGACATTTTCAGCGCCTCCTTATGCTGCAAATTCCACTTCGATTTCGATGACAGCGACTATAGCGACAGACACTGGAAGTCCACCGGTATCTTATTACTTTCATTTTGTGAACAGTCCAACCGGGGGCACTGGCGGGACGGATTCAAGCTGGCAGAGTTCAATTTCCCATACAAATTCTGGGCTTCAGGCCAACCATCAATACGGGCATCAGGTGAAGGCAAGAGATTCGGCATCTGCACCCAACGAGACTTCTTATTCTTCGACCATCTACAAGTATACACTTGCAAATACTCCCGGGGCTTCCTCGTTCTCGAATTTGACACAGACCTGTATTCGGGCCAACTGGACGGATAATGGGAACCGAAGTGGGACGGAGTATTGGTGTGAGAATACGACTCAGGCCACCAATTCCGGATGGACGATGAATCTTTATTGGGACAGTTGTTCCCTCACTTGTGGGACTTCGTATAGTTTTCGGGTCAAGACAAGAAATGACGATGGGACTGAAACAGGCTGGACGAATTTAGGTTCCCAAAGTACTCAAACGTGCCCTTCAGGGACCCTACAATTCAGTTCTGCCACTTACAGCGTTAATGAGAATGGGGGCAGTGTCCTTGTCATGGTCACCCGAACAGGTGGGAGCAGCGGGGCCGTCGGGGTGAGCTATGCCACGAGCAATGGGAGTGCCATAGCCAGTTCAGACTACACCTCCACGAGCGGGATATTGAGCTGGGCCAACGGGGATACGGGGAACAAGACGTTCACGGTTCCGATCACAAACGATACCCTTGATGAGGCGAACGAGACGTTCACGGTGACGCTGTCGAGTCCGACGGGGGCTGCCACGTTGGGGAGCCCAACGAGTGCGACGGTGACGATCACAGACGATGATCCGACACCGACAGTGCAGTTCAGCGCTGCGAGTTCGAGCGGAAGTGAAGCAACGACGCCGGCTTCAATAGCAGTGATATTGTCTGCGGCATCTGGGCAGACGGTGACGGTGAACTATGCGACGGCCAACGGCACGGCAACGGCCGGGAGTGACTACACCGCGACGAGCGGGACGTTGACGTTTAATCCAGGAGTCACGAGTCAGACGATCAGCGTACCGATCATCAATGACACGACGGTTGAGGGCAATGAGACGTTCACGGTGACGCTGTCGGGTCCAACGGGTGGGGCGACGTCGGGGATCCCATCGAGTGCGACGGTGACGATAATAGACGATGATCCGGCTCCCGCGGCCTACACTTATATTCTCAATTCCAATGCTCCCTATTCCTACATCCCGGGAGACGATCTAATTCCATCTGCCAGTTGGCAGGGCAATTTAGATGATGGCTATTTTGATCTGCCTTTGGGAGATCTTGATTTCCAGTTCTATGGAACGCCCGTCAATAATGTCAGGGTGAGTACTAATGGTTATATTACGTTTGGGACAGTTGGAACATATTGGGGGAATGTGTCGATACCCGATATTAACTGGCCCAATCCCATCGTTGCTCCATTTTGGGATGATCTTAATTTAACCGGATTGACTGGGGAACGTGGTGTATGGTGGGGGATTTTTGGAACGGCGCCCAACAGGCAATTTGTGATAGAGTGGCGTCAAGTTCCTTCCTTTCAATATGCTACTGAGACCTACAGTTTTGAAGTGATCCTCTATGAGTCCACGGACAGGATTAAATTCCAATACCTTGATGTGGATTCCGGGACAAGTCATGATTCCGGGTCTTCTGCCACGGTAGGGGTCGAAAATTTCGATGGTACAAAAGGAGTCCAGTATTCATTTAATGGAAGCAGTCCTTTATCGAACGGATTAGCAATTGAATTTATTCCTCAGACTTTGCAGAGCTCCCTCACGGTGGTGAGGCACAGTGACAACACGCTCTGGGCGATGACGTGCGAGGGGACATCCTATTGTTCTTCGTGGACGCAGATCTCCGGGAAATTCTCGGTCCAACCGACGCTGACCTGGGACCCGTCAATCCAGAAGTATATTTTGATGGGAATCGGAAATGACGGGGAGAGTATCTGGAGGAGCACGTTCAATGCAGACGGGACGTGGAACCCTGACTGGATTAAGATATGGGGTGAGTCCCCGTCACCGGTTGCAGTAGCAGGAGGAGGATTCAATATTCCCGATCCGCCATCGATAACGAACCTGACGGTAGTGCGTCATAAGGACAACACGATATGGAAGATGACCTGTAATGGAATGGATGACTGTTCGGCATGGACGCAGATCTCCGGGAAGTTCTCGGTCCAACCGACGCTGACATGGGACCCGTCGATTCAGCAGTATATTCTGATCGGCATCGGCAACAACAAGGCGAGTATCTGGAGGAGCACGTTCAATGGAGACGGCACGTGGAATAATGACTGGACGAAGATAACAGGTGCGTCACCGTCACCGGTGGCAGTAGCAGGAGGAGGATTTACGACAGAGGGTGGCGGATTTGTTCCAATTGCTGGGAAGTGGTCCGGCTCTATTATCCAGTTCAATGTCTCAAGTGATGGTAAGAGAATAACGTATGTTGGGAGTCCTCTCCGAACTCCCCAAGGAGACGCATGTGCATTAATCTTCGGACCACTCCTTAATGATGGTGTCGTTTACAGGTATTATTTAGTTGGGAGTATACCTATAGACGAAGACAACCACAACTTTGCTTACAATTTCCAGACTCTCGATATACAAGGGACCATTGCTTCTGATAGTAGCAGTAATGGCACCTATAAGCATCAGCCATCCGGAAAGGTTCCCGATTCGGGAGAATGGACCGCGCATCCGGCAGCGGTTTCGTTCTCGTATGTTTCACCGCCGGATGAGGGGGCGGGGGAAGTGTGGGACCTAGATTTGGATTAAGGAGATTCGAGTTGGGCGGAGTCGTATGATGTGTATTTTGGGACGGCGAATGCGGCGGCGCCGTTTTCGGTGAATACGGCTAATTTAGGAAATGTCGGACACTGAGGAACTCAGACGATTTGGCACACGGCCACCCTCTGGTAGATTGGGCCTCCTTCTTTTGCCATTGCTGTTAGGGGGATCTATCAGGAAAGTAATTCGAACCAATTAAAACCGGAACGTTTAATCAAACCGTATCCCGATAAAGCCAAACCCTTCGTGAGAAGGAGGCGGAAAGCGACAGGTTTTATGGAATCGGAAATGACCAGGCAAGTATCAGGCGAGGCACGTTCGATGCAGATGGGATGTGGAACAATGACTGGACCAAGATAGTGGGTGAGTCACCGTCACCGGTGGCAGTGGCCAGTGGAGGATCGATCATCACGCTTAGGTAATAGGCGATTCAACCATATTATGTAGCCGCGCTTTATTTTTTTTAAAGCATAGATAATACGTTTCCCGGGCGACACATTAAGGGAAAGTGTTAGGAGGACGCCGTGATGAGAAATTTTTTCTACAACACGAAGAGGCTGGCTATATTTTTTTGCACAATGATCTTGTTTGGAAGCATCTTGACGGGAACCGTCGATGCAGGGACTTGGACATCAATCGGACCTGAAGGAGGTTATGTTCGTGCTCTTGCCATAGACCCCTCCACCCCTGCCACTATTTACGCAGGCACACAGGCAGGAGGCGTCTTCAAAAGCATGAATGCCGGTGCGAGTTGGAGACCAGTCAACACAGGCCTTACTGACTTCAATGTCCTCGCCCTTGCTGTAGCCCCCTCGGCTCCTTCTACCATCTATGCAGGCACATGGGCAGGTGGCGTCTTCAAGAGCACAAATGGTGGGGCGAGCTGGACCGCGGTCAACACAGGCCTTACTGGCATCGGAGGGAATTACTGGGAAGTTATGGCTCTTGCCATAGACCCTTCTGACCCCGCCACTATTTATGCAGGGACATGGGTAGGCGTCTTCAAGAGTACAAACGGCGGGGCGAGTTGGATCGCGGTCAACACAGGCCTAAGTCTCGGAGCGATTGTTTCGGATCTTGCCATAGACCCCACGGCTCCTTCTACCATTTACTCAGGCACATGGGGCGGGGGTGTCTTCAAGAGCACAAATGGGGGCACGACCTGGAGCGCCAGCAACACAGGGCTGACTAACTCTCCGTTCGGCGTTGCCCTTGCCATAGACCCTTTTGCCCCCGCCACTATTTATGCAGGGACATTGGGAGGCGTCTTCAAGAGCGCGAATGGTGGGGCGAGCTGGAGCCCAGTCAATATAGGCCTGACCAGTTTATTTATCGATGTCCTTGCCATAGATCCCTCCACGCCTGCCACTATTTATGCAGGCTTGGGAGGAGGCCTCATCTTCAAGAGCACAAATGGTGGAGCGAGTTGGAGTGCGGTGTATACGGGTAATGGTGTCACTTCCCTTGCCATAGACCCTTCTACACCTGCAACCATTTACGCTGGCACATTGCGAGGCGTCATCAAGAGCACGATTGGTGGGGCGAGCTGGAGCTCGGCCAATACAGGCTTGTCTGACTATTACATCAAAGCGCTTACCATAAACCCCGTGGACCCTGCCATCCTTTACGCTGGCACGTC
>Ga0214473_10003844_pt1 | contig 18122 bp, 19 predicted proteins | sample RVTome_7_FD_203509 | JGI IMG/M metagenome (GOLD analysis project Ga0214473, IMG submission 203509) | Soil microbial communities from uranium-contaminated site in the Upper Colorado River Basin, Wyoming, United States - RVT98D197 | ecosystem: Environmental > Terrestrial > Soil > Contaminated >... | reverse complement strand
GAGAGATCCCGGAAGCGGCTCCAGGCATCGCCAAGCTTGCCGGGGATGTTTGGCCAGACAATCTGTCTCATCGGCAACGCTAACTACAGACACCTCGGCCAGGGCGGCGTTTCACGGCGTCCCACAACCTAGAACGCACCGAACAGCGGGTTTAGTTCTCCCTGGGCGTCCTCCAGCGCCGCCACGCCCGGCAGCTCGCGGCCCTCCAGGAACTCCAGCGAGGCGCCGCCGCCCGTGCTTACGTGCGAGAACTTCCCCGCTATGCCGAGCTGCTCGACGACGGCAACCGTCTCGCGGCCCTCGAAACGGGCCCCTAGGCTACTCTCGCAAAGTCGTAGAACGGGACCTTGACCTCGCCCGTCTGAGGAAGCTCTCCCCACACTATCTTCTGCAGTTTCTCCACGACTTCAGGTCGGAACACGGTCTCGCCGCACTGCACACAGACCAGGGCGGGGACGTTCTCCACGACCGCCACGCGACCCCTGTACTCAGTGGTGTAGGTGACGGTTTTCTCCTCCAGATCGCCCTTGCAGAAGGCACATCGCTCAGCCATGAGGCTCAATCTCTCCTCGTCCGGTAGCCTACCCACCTGTCAGCGGTGGGCTCGTAGACGGTTATCACGAACACCATCGGCGGATACGATAACTGAACATGCAACGGCCGCCGTTTCCGAGTCCAACCGAGGATCAGACAGCTTGGACCCCTCGCGTCATCAGGATAATCTTCAATCATTTCCGAACTGTCCGCAAGTATCGCCTCCTCAACCTCCAGTGGCGTGATCGTCCGCTCTTCGGCCTGATGCACGGCGTGTACGGTGAAGGCGTACCGGCGTTGCGCGAGCGCGTCCCTGATCTCCTGCAGCAGATCGGTGGACAGGGGCCCGCCCTCACGCCTCTTCCAGCGCAGCCACGCCCGGCAGCTCCCGGCCCTCCAGGAACTCCAGCGAGGCGCCGCCGCCCGTGCTCAGGTGCGAGAACCGCTCCGCTATGCCGAGCTGCTCCACCACGGCCGCCGTCTCGCCGCCGCCCAGCACCGTCGTGGCGCCCGCCAGGTTCGCCACGACCGCCGCCAGCCGGTGCGAGCCGTGGGCGAAGGGTCCGAACTCGATGACGCCCATCGGGCCGTTCCAGACGACGGTCTTGCAGCCCTCCAGCGCCTTCGCGAACACGTCCAGCGTCGTCTCGCCGACATCCATGATCCGCCAGCCGTCCGGCACGCTCTTGACCGACACGCGCTTCGCCTGCGCGTCGGCGGCGAAGCGGTCGGCGACGATCACGTCGGTGGGCAGGAGAAGGACGACGCGCTTCTCCCGCGCCCGCTCCATCACCCGCCGCGCCTGGTCCAGGAAATCGTCCTCGACGAGCGATTCGGCGACGTTGAAGCCCTCCGCCTTGAGGAAGGTGTTCGCCATGCCGCCGCCGATGAGCAGCTTATCGACGCGCTCCAGTAGCGACTCCAGGACGGCCATCTTGCCGCTTATCTTCGCGCCGCCGATGATCGCCGCGTAGGGATGCTCCGGGTCCTGCATGACGCGACCCAGGAACTCAAGCTCCTTCTCCATCAGCAGCCCCGCCACCGATGGCAGGTAGCGAGTTACGCCCTCCGTGCTGGCGTGGGCGCGGTGGGCGGCGCCAAAGGCGTCGTTGACGTACACCTCCGCCAGGCTGGCCAGCGCCTTCGCGTACTCGGCGTCGTTCGCCTCTTCCTCGGCGTGGTAGCGCAGGTTCTCCAGCAACAGCACTTCGCCCGCCTCCAGCGTGTGCGCCATCTCCTGCACAACAGGTCCGCAGCAGCAGCCGGTCGTCTTCACGGGCTCCCCCAGCAGCTCCGAGAGCCGCTCCGCCACGTGCCACAGGCTGAGGGAGGGCTCCCGCTTCCCCTTCGGCCGGCCCAGGTGCGAGCAGAGGATGAGCTTCGCCCCCTGATCTCGCAGGTACAGGAGCGTGGGCAGCGTCGCCCGGATGCGCTTGTCGTCCAGCACCCGGCCGGTCTCCGGTTCCAGCGGCACGTTGTAGTCCACCCGCACCAGGACCCGCTTGCCAGCGACGTCCACGTCACGAACCGTCTTCTTCCTCATCGCTCCGCTCCCGTCGAACCCTACCTTCCGCGGGTCAGCCTTCAGGCTGACCAACAATTATAGCGGCGACCTTCAGGTCGCCACCAGCCCTCGCGCGACACGCTAAAGCCTGTCCCACCGAACCGATTGCCGCCCTCGCCTTCGCTTCCGCCGACCGGATGAACTCCGTCTTCGCCTCCGTATACCCCTCGACGTCCGTCCCGAACCGCGCCGCCAGCCCGACCTTCAGTCGCTGGTAGGCCAACGCCTCATCGGGATTCCTCCGCAGGTAATCGCGGAAGAGCAGGTGACGCACCCAGAAGCTGGAGCAGTGCTCCACCATGTGGAGCTGGTGCGTCCGAGGGCCGCGGACGGGCTTACGGAAGTAGTGCCTGCCCGGTATGCCGAACTCGCCCTTGTGCTCGTAACCCAGGGACTGCAGCGGGGCCACGCAGCGGGCGTGGTCGGCCAGGTCCCGCAGGCCGATCATGACGTCGATGATCGGCTTGGCGCCGAGGCCGGGCACGGAGGTGCTGCCCACATGCTCAATGGCGAATACGAGGTCGCCGAGCGCCGCCAGTATCGTCGCCCGCTCCCGCTCGTAGGCGCCGGGCCAGGCGGGGTCGTACTCCGCGATCTCGATCGCGTCGCCCATGCCCAGCCCGGGCTCGCGCGACTGCAACCGGCTACGCCCCGCTGGCGCCGTCGCTGGCCGCCGGCGCCAGCACGAGCCGTCCCCGCATCTCGCGCTCCACCGAGCTCCTCTCCCAGAGCATCGGGTGGTGCTCCACACGCGCCCACAGCGGGATCAGGTCGCCGTAGTGACGGCTGCCCGGGTGGCCGGACTGGCCGGAGGGGATAACCGATAGGCTGTTATCGAAGTTGCCGACGTCGATGATCTGGCGGTAGGAGGCCGTCCAGGCGCGGAGCTCGTAGTTGTGGTAGGGAGCGTAGCTGGCCTGCCACACGGTGTTGGCGTCGCCGCCGACGGCTACGGGCCCGCGGTTGAACAGCCGGGAGAGGGCGCGGGAGCGGCCCAGCACGTGGCTGAACGTCTGCCGGTGGAGGCGGCCCCACTGCCACTGCGAGACGTCATCGCCCAGGAGCCGCCGCAGCTCAGCGACGGCGTCCGTCAGCGCCTCCTCCGTCGCCTCCTTCCAGCTCTTATCCGCAAACCACTTCTTCTTGTCGTGCATCTTCCCCAGGAGCCAGGAAGCGGACTCGCCGAAGAACGAGCCGTTGGCCCGCAGCGGGTGGATGCCACGCCCGAGGTAGAAGTCGGACCAGGACCCGATCTTCTCCTCCAGCGCCTTGCGCACCAGGTGCGTGTAGCAGACCTCGAACACGCAGGCCGCGACGCTATCGGCGGCCACGACGTAGTCCCACGCCCGCAGGAAGGTGAGAGCGCGCCTGCACCACTCGTCCTTCGGCTGGGCCTCCAGTATTCGCGGCACCAGCTGGCGCGCCGGGATCGACAGTAGGTCCGCCTGCATGCGACGGAAGTCGTCCACGGAGAGCTTCTTCTTCTCCTCCAGCATCTCGACGATCCGCTGCTGGCGGAAGCCGTCGATCCAGTGGGCGGTCAGGAAATGCGGGTAGTCGTCGTCAACGATCTTGTTGTTGGCGGTCGCCAGCCAGTTCGTAGGCGGGTTGAAGACGGAGGGGAGCTCGTCGAACGGCACCCAGCCGGTCCACTCGTACTCGCCCGTCCAGCCGGGGACAGGGAGGACGCCGTGGCCCTTGGCGCGGACGGGCACGAGCCCGCCGAGGTGGTAGCCGATGTTGCCTTCGGTATCGGCGTAGGCGAAGTTCTGCGAGGGCGCGAACCAGAGGCGCACCGCCTCGCGGAACTCGTCCCAGTTGCGGGACCCCATCAGCATCAGCACGCCCTGGAACTGGTGCGCGCGCTCCAGCACCACGCTACGGAACGACAGCGTGCGCGCCTCGCCCTTGATGGCGGGGCTGATCACGGGACCGTGGTGGGTGACCAGCACCTCCTCCACGACGGGCCGGGTGCGGCCGCGCACCTTGATCTCCTCCCGCACCAGCTCCCCGTCCCGCCAATCGTCTCCGAAGGCGTACTGGGAGGGGTTGTCCGGGTTCACCTTCTCCACGAACAGGTCGTCGCCGTCCACCATGCCAGCCGTGATCCCCCAGGCCACTCGGTCGTTGTGGCCGATGACGATTCCAGGCGTGGCGGGCAGCGCGGCGCCCGTCACCTTCAGCTCCGGCGAGTCCAGGTGGCACTCCCAGAAGATCGAAGGCATCTGGAGGGGCAGGTGAGGGTCGTTCGCCAGCAGCGGCTTGCCGGTCGCGGACTTCTTGCCATTGACGGCCCAGTTGTTGCTGAGGCCGCGGCCGGCAAGGGCGCCCACCAGCTCCGCGGCGGCGGCGTAGTCGTCGTCCAGGGACGGGCCGGAGCCCTTCGCCTCCGTGCCCGGCGGCACGACCAGCGGCAACCCCTTGGCGTACGGCGTCTCCAGCGCGTCCGCCACCTCGGCGCCGAACCGCTCGACCGTCCACGAGCGGAGGATCTCCGTATCCCAGTTCCCGGAGAGCGTCCAGGCCATGTAGCGGCCGAAGCTCATCGTGTCCGCCGGCTGCCAGGGGCGCGGCCGGTAGCGCAGCAGCCCGAACTCGACCGGCAGGCGGCCGCGTTCGATGTAGGCGTTGACGCCGGCGCAGAACGCCTCCAGCACCGCCTTCTCGGTGGCCTCCGCCTCCGGCCAGTCGGCTTCGGCTACCCGCCGGAAGCCGATCCTGCGGATCAGCCTGTCGATCTCCAGCGCGCCTTCTCCCAGCACCTCCGCCAGCGCCCCGCAAGCGAGCCGGCGGTTGAACTCCATCTGCCACAGCCGGTCCTGGGCCTGCGCGTAGCCCATCGCGAAGAACAGGTCGTGCAGGTTGCCGGCGTATATGTGAGGGACGCCCCAGCGGTCGCGCAGTATCTCCACCTCCGCCCTGATGGCCCGCAGCTTCACCCTTCCCTTCGCCTTGGGCACCGGCCGTTGCAGGAGGTAGTACGCCCCCGCAGACACCGCTCCCGCGGCCACCACCAGACCCAGCGCCGTCCTCCGTAGCGTCCTACCCATCGGCATATCGAGACCTCCTGCTCTACTCGGCGTCGGCGCCTTTACGCCTGCGCGCTCACGGCCTGCTTGAGCACCCGCTCCACGTCTCCCTTGTTGACAGCGCCTTCGCGAAGGACTGCAGGCGGAGTGAGCGTTATGTCAATCACTGTCGACTCTGCCCTATCCCTCACGCGGCCACCGTCGACTATAAGGTCCACCATCTCGCCCAGCTGAAACGCCACCTCCGCCGCCGAGACCGGCGCCCGCGCTCCCGCCCGGTTGGCGCTGGTGCCTGTGACCGGCCCTCCCAGGTCGCGGACCATCCGCCGCGCGAGCTCGTGGTCGGGCACGCGCAGGGCTACCGTATCGCCGCCGGCCAGGGCCAGGCTACGGTACGAGGGCGATTTCCGCATCACGATGGTGAGTGCGCCCGGCCAGAAGCGGGACGCCAGCGTCTTTCCCAACGGCGTCAACTCTGCCACCCGCGTGGCGTCGCCCGCCTCCGCCAGCAGCAGCGGCAGCGGCTTGTCCGGCGGCCGCCCCTTCACCGCGAACAGCCGGCGAACGGCGGCGTCATCGCCGGCGGCGGCGCCGATCCCGTACACGGTATCGGTGGGGAAGCAGACCAGCCCGCCCTCCCTGAGGACGTGCAGGGCGGCCTGAAGGGCGTACGGGTCCGCGGCGGAGATCATCTGGGCCACGACGTCACGCCTTATCTAGGGATAACCTAACCATAGCGACAATTCACCGAAACGGCTAACCGACCTACGCGCTTGACCTTCGACCCTTGACCGGCAACCATCACGATGCTACCATCAGTGAAAGGAGGGCGACCTGCCCGTGGCCGAAACCGAAGCCACCCCCGACACCACGCACCGCGTTCCTACCTCCGACGATCTGGAGGTCTCCACCTACCTGGAGATCGCCCGCCAGCGCGAGGGCGAACAGCCCCGCGAGGGCGCTCCCCCGGCGCCTGCCCAGCCGGAAACCATAATCGTCCTCGATTTCGGCTCACAGTATAGCATGCTGATCGCCCGCAGGGTCCGCGAGTGCCACGTCTACTGCGAGCTCGTCCCCTTCGATGCGCCCTGGGAAGACGTGCAGAAGCTGAACCCCCGCGGCTTCATCCTCTCCGGCGGCCCCGCCTCCGTCTACGACGAGGGCGCGCCTCTCGCCCCGACGTACGTCTTCGACTCCGGCCTCCCCGTACTCGGCATCTGCTACGGCATGAACCTCATCGCCCACCAGCTCGGCGGCCGCGTCGCCCCGTCCCCGGAGCGCGAGTACGGCCACGCCGTCATCTACCAGGGCGACTCCCCCGGCGAGGTCTTCCAGGGGCTACCGCCATCGATGCCCGTCTGGATGTCCCACGGCGACCAGGTCGTCGCCCTGCCGCCCGGCTTCCGCTCCCTCGCCTCCTCGGACAGCTCACCGATCGCCGTCATGGGCAACGACGCCGGCGTCATCGGCCTCCAGTTCCACCCGGAGGTGGTGCACACGCCGCAGGGGCAGACGCTGATCGAGAACTTCGTCCTCCGCATCTGCGGCTGCCGCGGCGACTGGACGGCCGGCAACTTCATCGCCGACTCGATCCTGCGGGTCCGCGCGCAGGTCGGCGACGGGCGGGTGCTCTGCGCCCTCTCCGGCGGCGTCGATTCGGCCGTCACCGCCGCCCTCGTCCACAAGGCCGTCGGCGACCAGCTCGTCTGCATCTTCGTCAACAACGGCCTCCTCCGCCGCGAGGAGCCGGAACGCGTCCAGGAGACGTTCCGCCGCCACCTGAACATCAACCTGGTGTACGTCGACGCTACGGACCGCTTCCTGGACCGCCTCGCCGGCGTCACCGACCCCGAGGAGAAGCGCCGCATCATCGGCGAGACGTTCATCCGCGTGTTCGAGGCCGAGGCGGAGTCCGCGCTGGGCGGCGGGCACGCCGACTTCATCGCCCAGGGGACGACCTACCCGGACGTCATCGAGAGCGCCGTCGGCCACAACGCCGCGGTCAAGATCAAGACCCACCACAACGTCGGCGGCCTGCCCAAGGAGATGACGTTCGCGCTGCTGGAGCCGCTGCGCTACCTGTTCAAGGACGAGGTGCGACAGGTCGGCCTCGCCCTCGGCCTGCCCGAGGAGATGGTGTTCCGGCAGCCGTTCCCCGGCCCCGGTCTGGCGATCCGCATCATCGGCGAGGTCACACGTGAGAAGCTGGAGACGCTGCGCGGCTGCGACTGGATCGTGATGAACGAGGTGAAGCGCGCCGCCCTCTACCACGAGCTGTGGCAGTCGTTCGCGGTGCTGACGGACACGAAGTCCGTCGGCGTCATGGGCGACTACCGCACCTACGGCCACGTCGTCGCCCTGCGCGCCGTCACCGCCGAGGACGCGATGACCGCCGACTGGGCCCGCCTCCCCTACGACCTGCTGGCACGCATCGCCAACCGGATCGTGAACGAGGTCCCCGCCGTCAACCGCGTGGTCTACGACATCACGTCGAAGCCCCCCGGCACCATCGAGTGGGAGTGAGACTGTCGTAGGGTAGCGAGTCGCCCGCGCACTCATGCCAAAGTCATTCACAACGACGTCCTCAAAGCAAACATCGTTCAAAGGAATGCCTTGGGAGTTCGACCTCCTTGAGCAGGATCTCGAGGCGCGGTATGTCGGCTTCAGCCAGGGCCTTCCAATCGCGTGGGGTCTCGCCGTCGGGGCTATCGATAACAGCTGGACCGAGGAGGCCGTCATTCGAGGGCTCGACTGGCAAGGACGCTTCTATCCGCCAGGCGCCCTCAAGGTCCCACGGGTTCAGCCGCAGCGATGGCACACCGTCACCTCTTGCTGTTTTCTCGTTCTGTTTGAGACCAAAGCATCCGACATGAACGAGGCTCGTCGCGTAGGTCGCCCCAGTTGCCGCGCGCTGCTTGCCCTTATGCGCCGCGAGTATCCGGCGATTGAGCCAGACAAGGCCCTTTGGGAAGGGGCAATCGTCTGGCCCCGGCCGGACAAGATGCGGATGACTGCGGCGCTCGGTACGTTCGCTGCTGCGCAAGCGAAGAGTGCTCGCATACTCCAGAGAGTCGGTCTTGGGATGGCCAAGCTGGAAGCTGGCCGCTTTCCGCCTCAGTTCTTGCAGGCGCTTGAATGGCTGGCCTTGGCTCGTTCGGCAAAAGTTCGGCCAGAGAAATTCATCCATCTTTGGCTAGCTGTCCTCTCATTAGCAAGCTTCGGGGCCAGCCGAAGACTGGGCGATATGAGACGAGTCAGAAATTATACGCAGGCGATGACCACCGGCATCGCCGGAGTACGGTCACCGCTTGCAGTTGAGGAACTCAACGTTAGATTCGGAACCGCATACAAAGCTCGGAACCGGCTTGTCCACGAAGCCGATGATTCTGGGATCACGCTCGACCTGCTGGGTGACTTGGAATTGGCGGCGTTTGAGCTCGTCGATTTCGAACTCGCCAAGCTTGGGATGCCTATCGTTCGTTAGCCACAGCTCCCAACCGACACCGTTTTCTCCTCCCATCTCTCGTAATTCGCTGCGCGAAGAGGGCACCCCCCGGGGAGCCCGCGGGGCTCTGCCCCTCGGAGTCAAATCATGTCGGGCCGGGCGGGTACCTCTTCGGGGGGAGGCGGCGCGGCCCCCTGCCCGTGCTATCATGAACGCACGCCATGAAGTTCACCGTTATCCTCTCGCCTGAAGCTGAAGGCGGCTACTCCGTCGTCTGTCCGGCCGTGCCCGGCTGCGTCTCGCAGGGCGACTCGCTAGACGAGGCGCTGGCCAACATCCGCGAGGCGATCCTTGGCTGCCTGGAGGTTCGCAAGGAGGACGGCCAGCCCCTTCCTGCCGAGACCCCGGAAGTCGTTGCGGAAGAGATCCGCGCCTGCCTCAAGGACCGCGCCGAGGAGGGCCTGCCCCTCACGATTGAGACGCGTGTGGTTGAAGTGGAGGCCGAGATCGCCGTCTGATGGCGCGGCTGCCCACGGTATCCGGTCGCCAGGCCGTGGCAGCCTTCGAGAGGGCGGGCTTCGAGGTGAAACGCCAGCGTGGTAGCCACGTCATCCTGGTCAAGGCAGGCATCACCGCAACCCTCTCCGTCCCCGACCATCGCCAACTCAAGCCTGGCACGCTGCGCGCCCCGATCCGCAAGGCGGGACTTACGGTCGACGAGTTCGCCGAACTGGTTGGCTGACGGCCTCCCCGCTCGCCTGAGCTCGCCGAAGGGCCGCCCCTGCTATAATCCCCACGCAATGACCACCGTTCGCACGGAAAACCGGGAGGGCGGCGTCCGGCTCCTCACCCTGGACCGGCCGCCCGCCAACGCCATCAACGGCGACCTCCTCACCGACCTCTCGGCCGCCCTCGACGACGCCGCCGGGGAGGAGAGCGTCCGCGCCGTGGTGATCACCGGCGCCGGGCGCTTCTTCAGCGGCGGCCTCGACCTCCGCGCCGCCGGCTTCGCCGAGGAGTTCCGCTCCGGCCGCCTCCTCGGCCTCTACCGCGACTCCCACCTCAAGCTCCTCACCTTCCCCAAGCCCACCGTCGCCATGGTCAACGGACACGCCATCGCCGGCGGCGTCATCCTGCTCCTCGCCTGCGACCTCCGCCTCGGCCCCGACGCGGAGTACCGCATCGGGCTCAACGAGGTCGCCATCGGCGCCTCGTTCCCAAGAGCCGCCTTCGAGATCGCCCGCCTGCGGCTCACCCACCGGCAGGCGTCGGAGCTGCTGCTGGGGGCCGCGCTCTACCCCGCGGGGGAGGCCGTCCGTCTCGGCGTCCTCGACGAGCTGCTCCCGCCCGAAACGTTCGAAGCGATCGTCATGGAGCGCGCCGCCCGCCTGGGCGCCTTCCCCCGCGAGGCCTACGCCCACACCAAGGCTGCCCTCGTCGCCGAGGCCGTCGCCCGCATCGAGGCCGAGACGCCGGAGGAAGCGGCCCGCACCGCCGCCGTCTGGATGACGCCCGAGAGCGTCGCCGCCCGCGCCGCGCAGCAACGCAAGCTCGAGGGCCGCTGACGGCCGGGCGCGGTCGCTTTCTGTCGTTTGATGGTGTACCAGACCTCAGACTGAAGCCCGCGGCATCGGTGGGAGACGGAACGCCCATCGCCTTGAAGCCGCGTACTTCAGTGCGCGGTGCCGGCCCTCTACCGCGACTCCCACCTCAAGCTCCTCACCTTCCCCAAACCCACCATCGCCATGGTCAACGGACACGCCATCGCCGGCGGCGTCGTCCTCCTCCTCGCCTGCGATTTCCGCCTGGGACCCGACGCGGAGTACCGAGTCAGCCTCAACGAGGTCGCGATCGGCGCCTCCTTTCCCAGGGCCGCATTCGAGATCGCCCGCCTGCGGCTCACCCACCGGCAGGCGTCGGAGCTGCTGCTGGGCGCCGCCATCTACCCCGCCGGCGAGGCCGTCCGCCTCGGCGTCCTCGACGAACTGCTCCCGGCCGAAACGTTCGAAGCCACTGTCGTGGAGCGCGCCGCCCGCCTGGGCGCCTTCCCCCGCGAGGCCTACGCCCACACCAAGGCCGCCCTCGTCGCGGAGGCGGTCGCCCGCATCGAGGCCGAGACGCCGGAGGAAGCGGCCCGCACCGCCGCCGTCTGGATGACCGCGGAGAGCGTCGCCGCCCGCGCCGCGCAGCAGCGGAAGCTCGAGGGTCGCTGACCGTCGGGACGCGGCCCTGCGCGGAGGGTGAGCCAGACCGCCGAACGAAGTCGGCGGCCAAGCCGCACTTCAGTGCGCGGTGCCGGCCCTCCCCCGCTCGTCAGGAGACTGTCGAAGGGCGAAGGCGCTCGGGGAGCCCGAGGGGCGGAGCCCCTCGGAGTCAAATCATGGGTGGGCCGGGCGGGTACATCTTTGGGGGGAGGGGGGCGCAGGCCGCCAGCCGGCGCCACCCGGCACTATGAAAACCCCATCCCGTGTGCTACACTTGCTCCGGTAACAGTTTCTTCCCCTTCCCGGTGACCCTGGTTCCCAGACGTCTCGGCTCAGATGGTCGAACCTTTGCCAAATACGAAGGAAAGGAGGCCATCACAGATGAGCTACGAAGACAGGACACTCACATGTCAGGACTGCAGCCAGGAGTTCACGTTCAGCGCGGACGACCAGCAGTATCACGCCGAAAAGGGCTACACCAACGAGCCCAAGCGCTGTCCCCTCTGTCGCGCAAGCCGCCGCTCCGGCGACGGTAACGGCGGCGGCGGCGGGTACAGCAGCGGAAGGCGCGAAATGCACCCGGCCACGTGCGCCCAGTGTGGCAAGCAGACGCAGGTACCGTTCGTCCCCACCGGGGTGCGGCCGGTCTACTGCAGCGACTGCTTCAGCAAGCAGCCGGCGTCGCCGCGCCGATACTAATCGTCGCAGCAGACACGCGTAACAGGGGCCCAATCGGGCCCCTGTTCGCTTTCCGGGACCCGCGTATCCTATCGTCTCTCCATGGTTGACCTGCCGCCTATCACCACCCGGCGCGGCGAAGATGGGCTTCCGCCAGGTCGGCGAGCAGATGGACGATGAGGACGGGCTGGAGATCGTCTTCGAGTTGGTCCGGGAGCAGGACCGGACGCCCCCGTAACATCCCGCGCGCCTGCCGCGTCCCTATTTGCAGGTAGCCATGATCGATACCGTCACCTGTCCCAACTGTGACGCCGAAGACCTGCGCGGCGCGCGCTTCTGCCCGCACTGCGGCACCGGGCTCGGTGGGAACGGCACTGCGCCCGCGGTGCACGCCCCGCTGGTCCGCCTCCTCACGGAGGTGGCGGACCTTCAGCACGAGCTCCTGCGCCAGTTCGAGAAGGGCCGTCGCGTCTACGCCCGCCAGTTCGATCGCGCCATCGCCGCCCAGGCGGAGAACCTTCAACGCACGCTGGACCACCACTCGCGACAGTCGGAGCGGCTGCAGACCTGGCAGAAGTGGACCGCCGGGCTGGCCGCCGTCGCGGCCGTCCTGGTCGTCGCCATCGTCCAGATCTCTTAGCGTCGCGCTTGCGGGAGCGCCGTCCCAGGGGCTACGATTCCCCCGTCGTGAACGTCCTCCTTGTCGGCTCAGGCGCCCGCGAGCACGCCATCGCCTGGAAGCTACGCCAGTCCCCTCGTCTGACCGATCTGTTCGTCGCGCCGGGTAACGCCGGCACCGCCAGCCTGGGGACAAACCTCCCCCTCAAAGCCGCAGACCTCGAGGGGCTGGCCCGCGCCGCCCGCGAGAACCACTGCGAGCTCGTCGTCGTCGGGCCGGAGGAGCCGCTGGCGCGGGGGCTGGTGGACCGGCTGGCCGTGGAGGGGATCGCCGCCTTCGGGCCCAGCCGGGCGGCGGCGCGCATCGAGTCGTCCAAGGCGTTCGCCAAGGAGCTGATGCAGCGCCACGGCATCCCCACCGCCCGCACCGCCGTCTTCAGCAACCGCACTGACGCCCGCAACCATATCGAGGCGCTGGCCGAGGCGCCTGTGGTGAAGGCGGACGGGCTGGCCGCCGGCAAGGGGGCGATCGTCTGCGGATCGAAGGAGGAGGCGCTCGAAGCGATCGACGCGATGATGGGGGAGGAGGCGGCGTTCGGGGAGGCGGGCCGCACGGTCGTCATCGAGGAGCGGCTGGAGGGGCGCGAGGTCTCCGCCCACGCCTTCAGCGACGGCCGGACGACGGCGGCGATGCCGTTCTCCTGCGATTACAAGCGCGCGCTGGACGGCGATGAGGGGCTCAACACCGGCGGCATGGGCGCCTACAGCCCGCCCGGCTGGCTCGACGAGGCCACCGCCTCCCGGATCGACCGCGAGGTGACGGCGGCGGCCGTCGCGGCGATGGCGGAGGACGGCGCGCCCTACCGTGGTGTGCTCTATCCCGGCATCATGGTCACGCCGGACGGGCCCAAGGTGCTGGAGTTCAACTGCCGCTTGGGCGATCCGGAGGCGCAGGTGCTCCTGCCCCGCCTCAAGACCGACCTGCTGGAAGTCTGCCTCGCCGTTGTCAACAACCGCCTCCACGAGTTGAAGATCGAATGGTCGGAGCAGGCCTGCGTCGGCGTCGTCCTCGCCTCCGGCGGCTACCCGGAGGAGTACGCGACCGGCTTCCCTATCGCCGGGCTGGGTCAGGTCGAGCCGGACGTCCTCGTCTTCCACGCGGGTACGGCGCTAACGGAGGACGGCGGCGTTGTCACCAGCGGCGGCCGCGTCCTCACCATCGCGGCCCTTGGGGAGAACCTGACCGAGGCGCGGGCGAAGGTCTATCGCAACGTGCAGCGCATCCACTTCTCGCGCCGCCACTGCCGCAGCGACATCGCCGCGCCGGCCCAGGCCGCGCGCGTGGAGTGAATCCCCGGCGAGCGAGCCATCGTATCTATTAGCAGCGCTCCTCGTCTCATCGCCGCACCCCCTTGCGAGCAAGTGACCAGGGGCGCTCTCCCTTTTTCAGATCGTCGCCCTGGCCAGCGCTTGACCGTTCGCCTTCCTGACTCCACAATCGGGCCATGCCCCGCGTAGCAGTCCTCACCGGCTCGCAGTCCGACGTCCCCCTCCTGGAGCCCTGCCTCCAGACGCTGAGCGAGCTCGGCATCGAGCACGAGCTGCACGTCATGTCGGCACACCGCGCGCCCGCCAGGGTCCAGGAGTTCGCCTCCACGGCGGCGGAGCGCGGGTTCGAGGTGATCATCGCCGCCGCCGGCATGGCCGCCCACCTGCCGGGCGTCGTGGCCGCCTGGACGGCGCTGCCGGTGATCGGCGTGCCGGTCGGCAAGCCCGGGATGTCGGGGCTGGACGCGCTCCTCTCCATCGCCCAGATGCCACCGGGCGTGCCCGTCGCCTGCATGGCCGTGAACGGCGCGAAGAACGCTGCCCTGTTCGCGGCGGCGATACTTGCCCTCAAGCACGAAGGCGTCCGCGAGGCGCTCGCGGCCTACCGCCGGGAGCAGGCGCAGGGCTAGCCGAACGAGAGCTTCCGATGGCACCCGACAAGAAGATCGTCAGCAGATTCCAGGATCGCTATAGCCTTCCCGTCACGGACGCGGCGCTCGCCGTGGAGCGAGAGGTGATCGGCGCCAACGTAGGCGCCAGCGGCTATGCCACGGTGGCCCAGGCGGACGCGCTCATTCGCAGGCTCAGCCTGCAGCCGGGGACGCGCCTCCTGGACGTCGGCGCCGGGAAAGGCTGGCCCGGCCTCTACCTGGCCCAGCGGACCGGTTGCGATGTGGTCCTGACGGACATCCCGGCGCCGGGGCTGGCTGCCGCCGCCAGGCGCGCTCGCGAGCAGGATCTCGCGAACCGCAGCTCGGTCGTACGGGCGGCCGCCGAGCAGCTGCCGTTCCGGCCCGGCACGTTCGACGCGATAGTCCACACGGACACTTTGTGATGCATCCGGGCCAAGCTCTCCGTGCTGAGAGCCTGCAGGCGGCTGTTGCGGCCGGCTGGAAAGATCGCCTTCTACACGATCTTCATACCGTCGGGGCTCTCTCCATCTGAGTACCGGCGCGCCGCGCGCTCGGGGCCGGCGGCGGTGACGTCCCAGCGCCGCGAGCAGGGACATCTGCTCCGTTCGGCCGGATTCACGCGCATCGAGGAGACCGACGTGACCGAGGCCTTCCTGCGAACGACGCGGGCCTGGCTAGAAGCGAGATCGCGTTACGCCGGCGAGCTCAGCGAGGCGGAGGGCGAAGCTCCGTTTCGTGACAGGCAGCGCCGCTACCGCCTCCAGGCAGGTGCCATCGAGGCCGGCCTCCTGCGTCGCTCCCTCTTCGTCGCCGCGCGTGGCCCTCAGTGAGGCGAGGCGTCCGGGCTACGCCGGCTTGAGCTCGTTGATGCGGGCGCGGACCGCTCGGGATCGCTGAACCACATCTTGTCCAGCTGGGCGTGTTCCTGGAGATGCGCCGGAACCTTGCTGACCTCGTAGATTGCGTCGACGGGGCAGACGGGTTCGCAGGCGCCACAGTCGATGCACCCGCTGGGGTCGATGTAGAGCTTGCGGTCCTTCCCGTCCTGGTATTGAATGCAGTCCACGGGGCAGACCCCCACGCATTCCTGGCTGACTTCGTCGATGCAGGCCTCGGTGATGACGTACGCCACGATCCTCACTCCTCCTTCAGCTGCCGATGTCCGCCAAGGGACGCCGCTGGTCCAGCCACCGTTACGGCGCTCTCGCCCGACAAACGACCCGTCTCATGAATCTAAATCCCTCATCGGCCCCGATTTGCTACGGGCTGACGGCGCTTTTCGCGGTTCTTTTCCGGCTTTCCCGCCGGGCCGGCGTCTGCATCCGCCACGCCGCCGCGGCCCGTTGGTGCTAATCTGTAGCTAATCTTTCGTTCGGAGGTCAAACATGCCCCTCATCCCGCACGACTCGGCAACCCCGGTCGAGATGTTTCCCGGCGTCGTCCGGCGCACGCTGACGTTCGGCGAGCGGCTGATGCTGGTCGAAGTGACGATAGAGGACGGCGCCGTCGTCCCCATGCACACGCACCCCCACGAACAGACCGGCTACCTGGTGTCCGGCCGGTTCCTGTTCGAGCTGGCGGACGAGAGGCGCGAGCTTGGCCCCGGCGATTGCTGGCTGGTGCCCTCTAACGCGCCGCACCAGGTGACGGCGCTCGAACGCACGGTCTGCGTCGATACCTTCTCGCCGCCGCGGGAGGAGTACCGCTAGCCGATCACGCCGCGCCGGTGCCGACCCGGGACCACGACGGAAATATTTCCCGTATTGACGAGCGCCACGTATTGTGGCCCAATAGCTGGTACCATCTCACGGGGGGATTGCATTCTGTTAGCCGCTAGACGACTCGGGCTCCTGGCAGCGGCGGCTGTGCTGGCCGCCGTCTTCGTTATGCTTCCCGCCGCCCGCACGCCCGCGCTCGCCGCTCCCGCCAACGATAACTTCGCGGACTCCATCACCATCACCACGCCGGCCACCTCCGGCATCGTCGCCACCGGCGACAACACTGGGGCAACCACAGAGGGCGGCGAGAACCTGCCCTGCGGCTTCATCGGCGCCACCGTCTGGTACACCTGGACCAGCCCGGGCACGCCGGGCACCGTCGTCTTCGATACCTGGGGCAGCAACTTCGACACCGTACTCGCCATCTACACCGGCAGCGCCTTCCCGCTGGCCTATGAGAGCTGCAACGACGACCTGTTCGGCGCATCCAACCCTCAGTCCGCGCTGGTGCTCAACTACGCCGCCGGCACGACCTACCACATCCAGGTGGGCGGCTTCAACGGGGCCACGGGGAACGTCGTCGTCAACATATCCTCGGGCGCCGCAATGTACGTCAACAACACGGGCGACACCAACGCGGACGACGGGCTCCTCACCCTACGGGAGGCGATGCTGCTCGCCAGGGACGGGACCGGCGCAAACGGCCTGAACCGCGCCCTGGGCGGCGACGCCGGGCTGGTGCTGAACGCCGGCGCGGCCGGCGCCTCCGGCTCGGACCTCATCCACTTCGCCCCCAACGATTTCCCACCGACGACTCCCTCTACCATCGCCATCGGCTCCGACCTGCCATACATGGACGTCAACGGGGACGTGGTCAGCGGCATTGGCGCCGGCGTCATCGTCGATGGGCAGAACCTCAACATCATCTGCTTCGGCCTGCCAGGGAACGGCAACCACATTGAGGGGCTTCAGATCAGGCGTTGTGCAGGCCTCACGAGCATCGCGATCGCCGGTGACGACAACGTCATCGGCGGCAGCGTCTTCTCCGGACAGCGAAACGTCATCCGTGAGGGCGAGATGGGCGTAGGGATCGGTCTTTACAGCGTCGCCACGGGCAACAAGGTGGTGGGCAACTTCATCGGCACAGACGCCAGCGGCACGGTCGACATGGGAATGTCGGGTGCAGGTGTGGGCCTCTTGTTGGGAGCTCAGGGGAACACGATCGGCGGCGCCGGCCCCGGCGAGGGCAACCTCATATCCGGGAGCGACGTGGGGGTCTACATCACCACATCCTCCTCGAACACGGTCATCGGCAACAAGATAGGCACCGACGCCGCCGGCACAGGCCCCCTGGGCAACACGACCGCGGGCGTCCGGGCGAGCGCCTTCGGGGACGACAACATCATAGGCGGCACAGCGGCCGGAGAGGCGAACATCATAGCCTTCAACGGCACCGGCGTCTGGGTTGATTCAGGAGTTCGCAACACTATTCGTGGCAACTCTGTCCATTCCAATTCGCTCCAGGGCATCGAAAACACCGTTGGCGGGAACCTGGAGCTGTTGCCACCGGCCATCGGCTCCGTGGCCGGGGGCACCGTCAGCGGCTTCGCTTGCGCCCTCTGCACCGTGGACGTGTACAACGACCTCGCCGAGGAGGGCCGCGTCTATCTGGGGTCGGACAGTGCCGACGCCGGAGGCAAATTCAGCCTTTCCGGCGTGGCGCACCCGCTGGCCAACCTCACGGCCACCGCCACCGACGCCGCCGGCAACACGTCCGAGTTCTCGGCCCCCTTCGCCGCATCGCCCAACTCCGACGGCGACGGCCTCTCAGACGCTGAAGACGGTTGCCCATTCGTGCCTGAGGACGTGGACGGCTTCCAGGACGGTGACGGCTGCCCGGATACCGATAACGACCTCGACGGCGTCCCCGACGCCTCCGACACCGGCAAGGCCTGCTTCGACCCCGCCGGCACGCTCTCCTGCCCCACCATCGCTTGCCCCAACGTCGCCGAAGACATCGACGCCTTCCACGACTCCGACGGCTGCCCCGAACCCGACAACGATAACGACGCGTTCCCCGACTACGCGGACAACTGCCCGGGGACCGGCCAGATCGCCGGCACCGACGGCATGCTCGGCGCCCCCCAGGACCTCAATCATAACGGCATCCAGAACGGCGGCGAGTCTCCCCTCTCCACCGACGACACCCTCCTCGTCTTCGAGGACTACGACGGCGTCATCGACGCCGACGGCTGCCACGACTCCCCCGGCGAGGACTTCGACGGCGACGCCTTCAGCGACGACACGGAGGCGCTGTTCCTGGGCACCAACCCCATGAACGGCTGCTCCCTCACCGCCACCGCTAACGACG
>Ga0214473_10003842_pt1 | contig 18126 bp, 18 predicted proteins | sample RVTome_7_FD_203509 | JGI IMG/M metagenome (GOLD analysis project Ga0214473, IMG submission 203509) | Soil microbial communities from uranium-contaminated site in the Upper Colorado River Basin, Wyoming, United States - RVT98D197 | ecosystem: Environmental > Terrestrial > Soil > Contaminated >... | reverse complement strand
GGAGGCCGCCGGGGTTGTCCCGGAGGTCCAGTACCAGCTTCTTCGCGCCCTGCATCTGGAGCTCGACCAGGTTCTCGTGAAGCTCGTCCTCGGTGGTTTCGGTGAAATCGGAAATGCGCAGATAGCCGACGTCGTCCTTCAGGAGGAACGCATAGAGGACGCTTCGGAGATCGATCTTGTCGCGAACGATGGTGAAATCGAGCGGCTGGTCGTAGCCGGCCCGGGTGACGGATATGGTGACCTCGCTTCCCTTCGGGCCGCGAAGACGCTTCACCGCGTCGTCCAGCTCCATGCCGCGGGTCGCTTCGCCTTCGATCTTCGAGATCACGTCTCCCGAGCGGATGCCCAGACGATACGCCGGCGTCCCTTCGAAGGGCGAGATGACCGTGAGGCTTCCGTCGCGCATCTGAACCGAGATCCCGAGCCCGTGATAGCTTCCCTGCTGGCGTTCCTGGAGCTGGGTGTACTCCTGCTTCGGAAGGAAGTTGGAGTGCGGGTCCAGCGTCCGGAGCATCCCCCGGATTGACGCGTGCACCAGCTCCTTGGGGTCGACCTCGGTGACGTACTCGTCCTCAACCACTTTGAGCACGTGGGTGTAGCGCCTCAGGAACTCGGTGTAGCGATCGGCCTTGGCCTGGGCTCGGCTTCCAAAGACGCCGCCTACCACGGCGCCGGCGATGACCAGGGAGGAAGCGACGGCGAGGGCTGATTTCTTCATGAAGTAACGCCTCAAGTAACGCCTCGATCGGTGGAGTGGAACGGTTTTCTTACGATGCAGGGCATTTTTTCCATCCTAGCAGAGGCGCCGGGGCGTGTAAAACCGAAGCGCTTGGTTGGTTTGCCGGACGCCTTCGACCTATAATGAGGGCCGCCAGGAGGCAAACTGCGCCATGTTGGGCCCGATTGGAATGCAAGAGCTCATCATCATCTTCGTCATTGCCCTCATCGTCTTCGGGCCTCGCAAGCTTCCCCAGCTCGGGAAATCCCTCGGGAAGAGCATCGCCGAGTTCAAAAGGGCGAGCAACGAGCTCCGCAGCACCCTCGAAGAGGAGATTCGGGTCGAGGAGACCCGCCGCGAGATCATGGAGCCTATCGAGAGCATCGGGCGCGAGGCGAAAGCTCTCGTCGAGAAAGCCGAGAAAGCAGCGGAAGCGTCCGTTGCCCAGCCCGAGCCAGCTCCGGCCGAGTCCGAACAGACCGCGGCATCCCAGCAGAAAGCCTAGGCTCCTCCCCGCTTCGTTCGCATGGCAGACACCCAGGCCTTGCCGCCGCCCCGCGAAGAGTTGTCTCCGGAAAAGATGACGTTTCTGGAGCACCTCGACGAGCTACGGCGCCGCATCATCCGCGCCGTTTTGGGCCTTTTCGCGACCTTCGCCCTGTGCTTCACCTTCTCCACGCAAATCTTCGACTTCCTCATGGGGCCGCTGCAATCGGCGCTCCCCCCCGGCGGCGAGCTCATCGCGACCGCAGTCCCCGAGATCTTCGTGCTCCATCTGAAGATGTCGTTCTTCGTCGCCATTTTCCTGTCGTCGCCGATCTGGCTCTCCCAGGTGTGGCTGTTCATCGCCCCCGGCCTCTACGAGAACGAGAAGAAGTTCGCCGTTCCCTTCATCCTTTTCGGGTCTTTCTTTTTCATCGCCGGCGCGATCTTCGCCCATTACGTGATGTTTCCCATCGCGGTCCACTTCTTTTCCACGTTCGGGAGCCAGGACGTCGAAATCCGGCTCACGGTCTCCGAGGTGTTCTCGTTCTATAGCAAGGTGCTTCTGGCCGCGGGCCTCGTCTTCCAGATCCCAACGGTGATTTTCCTCCTCGCTCGTATGGGTCTCGTGAGCGCCTCGTTCCTCTGGAAAAACTTCAAGTACGCGGTCCTCATCATCTTTATCGTCGCCGCCGTCCTGACCCCGCCGGACGTCGTGACACAGACCCTCATGGCGACACCGATGGTCGCGCTCTATCTGTTCTCGATAGGGGTGGCGTGGCTCGTGGGACGGGACCGGCAGAAACCCCCGAAATAACGTCAAATTAACGGCACGAATCGCACCGCCCCAAGGCTCCTGACGCGAAAGCCTCCGGGTTCACTCGCATCGCGAACGTGGAGCTCGAGCTCCTGCTCGGTCGATGGCCCGACCGGCAGCACCAATCGACCTGACGGGGAGAGCTGCTCTCGCAGGACCGGCGGCATCGTGAGCGGGGCCGCCGCCACCAGAATTCCGTCGAAGGGCGCTTCCTCGGGCCAGCCTTGCCTTCCGTCGCCGACGCGATAGTGGGTGTTCTCGTACCCGAGGTTTAGAAGCGTCTCGCGCGCCCGGTCGGAAAGCTCCTCCAGGATCTCCACGGTGTAGACGACTCGCGCGAGCTCCGCCAAGACCGCCGTCTGATACCCGGAGCCCGTGCCGATCTCGAGGACCTTCTCGTGCCCGTCGAGATGGAGCGCTTCGGTCATGAGGGCGACGATATAGGGCTGGGAGAGCGTTTGTTCGTCCCCGATGGGGACGGGAAAGTCGCCGTAGGCGTTCACCAGGTGGGGCTCGGGGACGAAGCGGTGGCGCTCGATACGGGACATCGCTTCGAGCACTCTCGAGTCCTGGATCCCTCTCCGGACGAGCTGCTCTTCCACCATGCGCGTCCGGCGCGCCGCCATGACGATATCGACGTCTTCACCGCGGCCGTTGGAACCGTTCATCCTTCTTTAATGCGAGCGCGCCTCCTCGGCGCGCTCGCTCCCCGCGCTCCTCCATCAGTGCCGCGGGGCCCTACCCCCGCGGCTCGTCGCTCCGCGCTTCGCGCTGCGCGACAGCTGACGGCTCCGCGCGGGGAGGACGGGCCCTCCGGGCCCGTCGCCTCTCTCAACCTGCCTCGCGTCCCTCGCTCGCACGGGCTAGATCTGCGAGAGCGTAACACAGGCCTTACAGGGAGGTCTCGGGGTCCCTTTCTCGTCCTTCGCGATCGAGAGCCGAAGGCTCCTGAGGAGGTGACTCGTGAGACTGGTGGTTTTCTTTCTATGTCTGACCGTGGCCTCGGCCGCGGTCTACGCCCTGGATCTGCCCTCGCTCGCTCGGCGGGAGAGGGCCCGGAGGAGCGCCCACGCCGGAAAGCCGGCGCGCTCGTTCAGCGATGACGATCTCGAGCGATACCGTCGAGGGAGAGCTCCGGACTCCGTTCCGACGACGCCCACGGGAGCACCGCCGCCCGTCGCCGCGCCGCGGGACCTCACGCGGGAAAGAGTCCACTGGCGAAAGGAAGCTCAACAACACCAACGGGAAGTGGCGAAAATCGAAGCGAACCTGAGACGCCTCGAGTGGCGCCTCAACGAGAAGCGGTCCCAACGTCGAAGCCGGCAATGGCTCACGGAAGACCCCACGATCGGCCTTCTCGAGGATTCGATCCGCGCTCTGTCCGAGCAACGCCGGCGCCTCGAGGAAAAGTTCCGTGAGCGAGCGCGAAAAGAGGGCGCTTTGCCGGGCTGGGTTCGTTAGTCCGGGACCGGACCCGGGTTTTTGCTAAGCTTGCGGCCGCATGAGCTCGCCCCCGCGCATCCGAAGCCTGCAGCGCCGTGGGGACCCTTACCCTGTCTACCTCGGCGAAGGTCTCCTCCACGAGCTGGGCTTTCAGGTGAGAAAGCTCTGGCCCGGGCGGCGGATCGGCGTCGTGAGCCAGGCGAGGATCTGGAAGATCCACGGAAGCGAGCTCGCCTCGAGCTTCCTCCGCGCGGGAGTCGACATGGTCGGACTCCAGATGCCGGAGGGGGAGGATCGGAAGGCGCTCGAAACGGTGTCGCGGCTCTACGACCGGCTCGTGGGCCAGGGGTTCACTCGAGAGGACGCCCTGGTCGCTTTTGGAGGAGGGACCGTCGGGGACACCGCGGGCTTCGTCGCGGCGACGTACCTGAGAGGCGTCCCCTACGCCCAGGTGCCGACGACCCTTCTCGCCCAGATCGATAGCGCCATCGGGGCGAAAGTCGGGGTCAACCATCCCCGGGCGAAGAACCTCATCGGCGCGATTCACCGGCCGCGCGCGGTCTTCCTCGACCCGGGGCTCCTTTCGACCCTCCCCGAGCGCGAGTTTCATTCGGGTCTCTTCGAGCTCATCAAGTACGGTTTCATCGGCCGGCCCCGGCTCTTGAAACGGATGGAGTCGGCGCCCCTCCGTCCCGGAGAGCGGGCGCTCGTCGACTCGATCGCCGATGGCGTCGCCCGCAAGCTCGAGGTGGTGCGTGAGGACGAGAGCGAGCAAGGGCTCCGGCGGATCTTGAACTTTGGCCACACGATCGGCCACGGGCTCGAAGCGGCGGGAGACTATCGAACGCTCACCCATGGGGAAGCCGTCGGTTGGGGAATGGTGGGAGCCATCCGGCTCGCTCGCCGGCGCGAAAGGCTGAGCCCGTCCCTCGCGGAGAGGCTCGAAGCCGCGGTCCGAAGCGTAGGGGCCCTTCCCTCGCTCCGAGGTTTTTCGAAACGTCGGATCCTCGACGCGGTCTCGAAAGACAAGAAGATCGGAATGCTGGGGCTTCGCTTCATTCTTCCCGTCGGATGGGGACGAGTCGAGATCGTGGAATCGTTCCCGAAGGCGGAGATCGCCTGGGCTCTCGAAAGCCTGGGAGTCGGAAGGCACTAGCAGGCTGATGCCCGAAGCGTCGGTCATCAAGGAGATGTTCGAGGGCGTCGCCCCTCGGTACGACTTCCTGAACCGCGTCTTGAGCCTCGGGATCGACCGCGGGTGGCGCCGCCGCGTGGTCGAAAGCCTCGAGCTCCGTCCCGAGCACCGGGTCCTCGATCTCTGCTGCGGCACGGGCGATCTCGCGCTCGAGATCGCGCGGGAGTGTCCCTGCACGGCGTGCGATTTCACCTGGAACATGCTCACTCGAGCGCGCCGGAAGTCGGCGGCAGCGGGCCGGCCCATCGCCCTCGCCTGCGCCGATACCCTCGAGCTTCCGTTCGCGGACGACCTCTTCGACCGTGCGACCATCGCGTTCGGAATGCGGAACCTCGAGAGCATGACCGCGGGGCTCGCCGAGATTCGGCGGGTGCTCAAACCCGGCGGGAGGCTCGCCATCCTGGAATTTTCGCAGCCGAATCGGGGATGGCTGAAGATCCCCTACCGAATCTATCTCGACTGGCTTCTTCCCGCCGTCGGAGGTCTGCTCTCGAGAAAGGAGGCCTATCGCTATCTCGCCGAATCCATCCAGGGGTTCCCGGTTCCGGAAGTTCTGGTGGGTCTCCTGGACGAGGCGGGCTTCTCCGAGCCGCGCTACTCGAGGCTCAGCGGGGGAATCGTCGCCCTCCACCTGGCGTCGAAGTAGCCCTCTAGAGGCTCAGTGGCCCAGGAGCAGATAGAGGAGCGCCTTCTGCACGTGCAGTCGGTTCTCCGCCTGGAGCCAGACCGCGCTCTGCGGACCGTCGATCACATCCTCCGCCACCTCTCGTCCTCGATGAGCGGGAAGGCAATGCATGAAGAGCGCCGTCGGCTTCGCCTTCGACATCAAGGACGCGCTCACCTGATAGCCCTGGAACGCCTGGAGCCGCTCTTGCTCCTCCGCTTCCTGGCCCATGGAGACCCAGGTGTCGGTATAGACCGCGTCCGAGCCCTGGGCCGCGGCGGCGGGATCCTGCGTGAGGACGACGCTCACCCCGGCGCTCGTCGCCTCGCGGGTCGCGCTCTTGACGATGATCGACTTGGGCCCGTAGCCCGCGGGGGTCGCGACGGCGATATCCATTCCGACCTTCACCGCGCCGTAGATCAGGGAGTGGCACATGTTGTTGCCGTCGCCGATGTAGGCGATCTTCTTGCCGCGGAGACTTCTCTTCTTCTCCATCAGCGTGAAGTAGTCGGTGATCGCCTGGCAGGGGTGAAGGAGATCGGTCAGGCCGTTGATCACCGGAACCGACGAGTGTTTCGAGATCTCGACGAGATCGGCGTGCGCGTTCGTGCGGGCCACGATCCCGTTCACGTAGCCTGACAGCACCCGGGCGGTGTCGGCGAGCGTCTCGCCCCGATCGAGCTGGAGATCCCGAAAGCTCATTTGAAGAGCAATCCCGCCAAGCTGGAACATCCCCACTTGAAACGAGACCCGAGTCCGCGTGGAGGGCTTCTGGAACAGAAGCGCGAGGGTCTTCCCGGCGAGAACGTTTCCAAACTTTTCGGGCGATGCCTTCATTTCCGAGGTGATGCGGAAGACCTCGGAGACGTCTTCAGCGGTCAGATCGCGGATAGAGATTAGATGCTTCGGTTCCATCGAGTCTCGGGAACGGTCGCCGCTACGGGCTAAATCGAGTGAAATCCGAGTTTAGGAGTTGGAAGAAGATGTTGTCAAGCTTTCGAGTGATTCGGCTCTCAGGCCGCCTCGCGCAGGAGAGAGGTGATACCCGAAGAGCGAGCGAAATGAAGCTCCCGGAACGGGACTTCTGAAGCGAGCTCTGAAAATATTTCCAGGATTCGTGTGGCGACATCCGGAAGGTAGTAAGGCACGATGGCGCGCGCGAGGAGATCCGCCGCGAGAGAGGGAGACGTGCCCGAAAGCGCGTGGTGCGTAGCCTTTCTTAGAACGAACAGCCCGGACAGGGGAGAGGACGCGTTCGACACGACGTTCCCCTCGCCGGGCCAAGGTGTGCCGAAGGCAACGAAACCCCGTTCCGTTTTGCGAATGGCGATGCGCTCGTCGGAAAGGAGCGGCGTCCCTTCGCTGGCCAATAGCCCTGCGAGCGTGGTCTTGCCGTCACCCGAGTGCCCGGCGAACACCAGACCTCGGTTCGAGACCACCGCCCCGCAGGCGTGAAGGAGTACCGCACCTCGAAGCGCGAGTGCGGGCACGAGGAGAAGCTGGTCGAGGGGATAAGGGATCTCCCAACACGCGGCTTCGGACGAAGCGAACCCGCGCCAGGCCGTCTTCGAGAACAGAATCTCCACGCGGGAGAAGTCGTGCTGGACGGTCGCCTGGCAATAAAGAAGAGCGGTCGGCGGATGGCGGAACTCAAAAATCGTGCTCTCCCGCTCTCGCATGGCACGCCATTGAAGATTGGAGTCGTAAAGGAGAGTTCCTGAGGCCGTGTCGAGTCGCGCTCGGCTTCCAACGCGAAAGTCGACATCCGTCAATCCGCGGGCCAGGAACGGATGGTAGCTGACCGGTAGCCGAATCAGACACTCGGAGTCCAGCTCGTTTTCGAAAGTGAACCGGACGTCCGCGATAGCGAAGGTCCGAGTCTCTCCGGCCGCGATCGAAAGTGGAGACCGAATCACGTGGGACGGTCGGAGGTCTAGCTTCCGAAATTGAAGCAGCTGTTGACTTCGCAAGTAGCGCCCGCGGGAGCGCTCGTCAGCGTTGTCTTGCACCCGGCGGCCAGACTCTCCTCGGCTTTCAGGGTAACGCGCCGGAGCTCGGGCTTGACGTACACCTTGCGCTCCTGACTCTTCCGCTCTTTCATGGTATGCGAACCTCCAGGGGCTTCCTAGACGACCACCGGCAAACGTATTTCCTTCGTCTCGTTCGTGATTCGTGAATACTGATCCACCGGCCCATCGTAGAAACCAAGTTTCTCCGCCCGGCGATGGCCGACCTCGCAGGACCATTCGATCCGGCTCTCCATGTCTGCCTTTTCCATCTGGGACCACGCTGGACACTTCCCGCAGAGCGACACCAGGTTGCAGGAGTTGCACTGGTGGTCGGGGGTTCTCATCCGGGTGTAGACCGGTGGAAACATCTCGTCCCAGATCCGCCGGAAGCTCATATGCCGAAGGCTGAACTCCGGCTCCCGGAGTAAGAGGCACATCTTCATGTTTCCGTACGGATCGACGTGAAAGGTGCGGCTTCCGGCGCCGCAGGAGAAAAGCCGACTCGAATTGTAGTCTTTGCGCGGCTCGAAGTAATTCCGGTACTCCTCCAGACGACCGGGAATCGAGAACTCGAGCTCCACGGCTTCCTCAGGGCTCATCCGCACGTTGCAGGGCACGAGAGAACGGTCGAAGTTGGGATTGATCATGGTGTCGAATTTGAACCGCAGCCCCTTGCCCTCGGCGAACTGCGCCATGTCCGCGAGCTCGTGCTGGTTGGTTCGCATCGCGACCGTCTTGAGCTTGAGGGGCACACCGCGCTCCCACAGGAGCTCGACGCCCCGATAGCACTTCGCGTGCGAGCCGGGAATGCCGGTGACCGCCTCGTACGTCTCTTTCGTGAACCCGTAGAGCGAAATCTCCACGACCTCGGGCGGGTTCTTCTGGAGTCGATCCGCGATTCTCTCGGTGATCATCGTCCCGTTGGTGAAGAGAGTCACGAGCATGCCGAGCTTGCGCGCGTGATCGTAGATCTCGAAGATATCCGGTCGGAGAAAAATCTCGCCGCCGGTGAGAAGAAGCCAGATCGTACCGGCCTCCGCGACTTGATCCAGGATCGACTTGACCTCGTCGGTATCGAGAATGCCCTTCGGCCACTCGCCATCCCGGTAGCAGTGGAGACAGCGGAGGTTGCATCGAAGGTCGAGCTCCAGCGAACCGCTGAGAGGGACGCGGTTCTCGATCCATTTGTTGACGACGTCGCGGCCGAACTGTTCCAGGGGAAGATCAGGAATCTGCGTACACGCCATTTGGGTTGACCTCGATTTTCACAAAGAGATACCGACCAGGATTGAAGCAAGGCGGGTGCCATGGTCCCAGTCGAAACCTGGCATGCAAACTATTGAAAAACAGTGGCTTAGTGCCGGGCTCGATAGCGGAGGAGGCTTCGCGCGGGGAAATCACCGCACCCCAGCTGCTTTTTGGCAATGGGTGCGAGTTTCCCGATCTAAGGCTGCAGGGTCCGGATATCGATCCCGGCGCTCACGTTGCGGGGGTTGACGTTCGTCGAGAACGTCTTCCTGATGAAGTCATCCGCGCGATCCCCGACCAGAGCCCCTTCAGAGGCGCCCTCGAGGCCGGCGCTCACCGACCGCGCGGTGATGCTGATGCGGACGCTCGCGAGCATGTTCTCCGCCGTGAGTACGGTAGCAGGAAGATCGACCGTCGGGTCCGGCGGAGTGTCCTGCTCCACCGGCGCTGTGACGCCGATGACGTAGCGGATCTCGAAGTCTTCGAGGTAGCCGACGGCCTGCGGGTCGTTCCGAAAATCCATGTCCCTCTTCAAGACTTCGGGCGGCGGCCCGTTGTAGGCGCCGAGAACGTCAGGCTCCGTGAAGTAACGGACGACGGACACCCGCGTGATCTTGGGCATCTGCGCCGGGGAGGACCAAGCGAAAGTGGCATCCGCTGTGTTGGGCAGTCCGTTGGGCAGGTGGGAGTACGCTACGTCGTAGGCGCCGTAGTTCAGCTGCACGGTCGCTGGGGGCGACGCCGGCGGCGGCGGCCCGGGATTCTCCGTGACGGCCAAGACCTGAGCGAGGGCCCACTGAGGCACGTTCACGTTCGCGACGTTGTTGTAGATCAGGACCATACCCTCGTCGATCCCAGGCGTTGCCGGGTCATCCACCTGGAGGTTGGTGGTGTTCGCTCGAAGGGTGACGATATCCGCCGCGACGGTCTGCACTTCCTCCGGCTCCATATACACGCTGCCCGCGGTTTGGAACGTGCCGATGATCTCGAGGACGTCGGTGGGGGCGGCGTTGCCGGCGCCGTTGATCCTCGAGAACGCCGGAAACTCCGGGGGAAGCCCGGTGCCCGCCTGGAGGATGTCCCTGGTCACCAGGTCGAGCGCGGCGCGCGCGCTCTGCTGGAGGTCGGCGACCTCGGGCTCGCGCTGGAAGGATCGCTGCCCCCTCGTGAGGAGGCCGAAGACCGCTCCCATCACGATGAGGGTGATCGCCATCGATATCAAAACCTCGATCAGCGAGAATCCACGCTCGGACTCGACGATGATTCGTTCTTGCCTCGCGTCACTCATTCGTTCTTACTCCTGGTTCGTCAGGTCGGAGGCCGAGCCTCGGCCCCGCCCTCCCCCTCGGTTGGGTCGCTATTCGAAGTGTCCGTCGAAACGGCTTCCCGGGATCCGCCCGTCGGAGCGAACCCGTACTCCCGCATCTTGTGGAGCAGCGTCTTGCCGCTCACCTTGAGGATCTCGGCCGCGCGAGTCCTGTCGCCGGCGACCTCCTCGAGAGCCACCTCGATCTTTTCTCTCTCCGCGATCGCCGCCGCCCGTCGGCCTACGTCGGCAAGGCTGCCCGTGAGATCGAACCCCTTCGGAAGCCGAGGAGCGGCTCCGTCGAGGCCGAGGTGCTCGGGGCGGAGCCGCGAGCCGTCACAGAGGATCACCGCGCGCTCCAGGCAGTTCGCGAGCTCTCTCACGTTTCCCGGCCAGTCGTAACGGCGGAGAATCTCGAGACAGTCCTCGGGAATCGCGATGGACGCCTTGTTCATCAAACGGCAAAAGCGTTCCACGTAGTGGCGCGCGAGGAGGGGAATATCTGCCCGACGTTCCCGGAGCGCGGGAATCGAGATGGGGAAGACCGACAGCCGGAAATAGAGATCCTCGCGAAACTCTCCCCGCTCCGCCGCCTTTCGCAGGTCGCGATTGGTCGCGGCGACGATGCGGACGTCAACGCTCAAGGTCACAGTCCCGCCCACCCTCTCGAACGCGCGCTCTTGTAGCACCCGGAGGAGCTTCGACTGGAGCGCGAGCGGGAGATCCCCCATCTCGTCGAGGAGCACCGTGCCCCCCGAGGCGAGCTCGAGCTTTCCCAGCTTTCGGCTGGTGGCGCCGGTGTAAGCGCCCTTCTCGTGGCCGAAGAGCTCGTTCTCCAGGAGCTCGAAGGGTATCGCCGCGCAGTTGATGGCGAGAAACGGTCCCTTGCGCCTCTGGCTCAACTGGTGGAGGGCGCGGGCGAAGAGCTCTTTTCCCGTGCCGCTCTCCCCGAGGAGGAGCACCGTCGTGTCCGAAGTCGCGGCGCGCTGAAGGGCGCGGCTCACATCGAGCAGCGCCGGGTCCTCCCCGATGATCTGGGGAAAGCCGTATCGAGCGGCGTACTCCTCTTTGAGAACCAAGTTCTCCAGGAGGAGCCGCCGCTGCTCGACCGCGCGCTCCATGAGAAGGAGCAAGTGATCGGTGTCGACCGGCTTCGACAAGAAGTCGAAGGCTCCGTCCTTCATCGCGAACACGGCGTCCTGCACCGTCCCGTAAGCCGTCATCACGATGACCGGCATGTTGGGATCGCACTCCCGCGCCGCCCGCAGCACGTCGAGTCCGCTCGCGCTTCCGGGAAGCCGCAGGTCGGTGAGCACCACCGCGATCCGCGACGAGGCGAGGATCCGCCGGGCATCTCCCGCCGTCCGGCTATCCACGACGGAATAGCCCTTGCCTTCGAGTGTGCGTCTCAACATGGTTCGAAGCGAATCCCGGTCCTCGACCACGAGAACGTCGAAGGCGCCCGCGGCGATCTCGGGATGAGCTTCCAAGGCGGCTACAACCATGATTCCACGTTTTCCACGTTTTCCAATGGGGCCTTACTTCAGCGCACCCATCCGGGAGGAACGCCTGCCTTCCGCCCCTCGGCTCGGATCGCCTCGAGCTCGGAGCGCGCGGCAGCGAGCTGCTGCTCGACCTGCTGGCGCGACGTCAGGTTGTTCGCACCGCGCGGATCGACGCCGACTCTCTGGCCGTCGCCCCAGTCATCGGACTGAAGCTGCTGCTCGAGCTTCGCGATCTTCTCCTTCGAGCCCTTCATCCGATTCTGCCAGTACTCCGGGGTCTTCTTCTCGTCCTGGGCGGGCGTCCCCTCCTCTCCCGTAGCGGCCGTGCCCGCGGCCGCGGAGCTTTCTCCAGTGGCTCCAGTGGCTCCAGTCGCTCCCGAGGTCGGCGCTTGGACGGTCGAGGACGCAGGCGGGAGCCCGCCGAAGCTCGAGGCGAGCTCGCGATCGGTGATGGTTCGCTTGGACCCGGCGCTGTTCTTGCCGCGGCGCTCCTTCTCTTTCTTCGCGACTTCAGCAAGCGACTGCGGGGAGGCGACTGCCGAGCCGAGCCCGAGGACCAGCGTCGTCAGAACCAGGTTTCGAAAGCATCTCATCGTGTTCACTCCTTTACGTCTCGCCCTTGGCGCGCTCCCCCGTCCGGTTGCGCTCCTCTGCCAGGGCTTTCTTCGCTATCGCCAGGCGCTCGCGCACCACTTTCGCGCGCGGGTCCGAGCTTCCCGCGCGCTGGAGATAGGCTTCGTAAACGGCGAGGGACTCCGGAATACGGTCGAGCTTCTCGTAGGCTTGAGCGAGGCTGAAACGAAACTCTCCGTTCTCCGGTGCTTTGGCCACCGCTTGCTCGAGAGGTCCCACTGCTTCCTTCGCTTTTCCCGACTGAAGCTCGGTCACCCCGAGAGCGTGCTGGGCGACGGCAGAGCTCGGATCGAGCTCGACCGAGCTCTTGAGCGCTTCGATCGCCTCGTCGATCTTTCCCGCGGCCTTCAAGCTCACTCCGTACTCGTACTTGAACTCCGGGCTCGCCTGGTTCGAGCTCGCGAGAAAGGCCGCGTGCTCCAGGGCTTCCTCGGGTCTTCCCATTGCCCGGGCGATCCGGGAGAGCTCGAGCCGCGCGACGCGCTCGTTTGGATTCCTCTGGATGTACTCTTTGAGGGCCGCGGATCCGCTCTCGAGATCGCCCGCCTTCTTGGCGGCGGTGACGTAGTGGTCGAGGAGCTCGAAGGAATCGGGCCGGAGCTTCCGCGCGTCCGCGAGGGCGCCCATCGCTTCCGGGAACTGCTGCAGATGATAGAAGGAGAGGCCGAGATACTGGTGCGCCGAAGGGTTGTCGGGAATCTCCTGGAGCACTTCCTGAAAGAGACCGATGGCGGTGGAATAATCCCGCTGGTTGTACGCCGCGAGGCCGGCGTTGAAGCTTTCCAACACTTCTTTCGAGTCGATGCCCGTCGGGACCGGGGCCTCGAGCGGAGCTAAATCCGGGCCTCCTGAGGATGCTTGAACCGTCGGAGCCTCGCCCCCTCCGGCGTCGTCCGACGTCCCTCGGAGCAGAAGAGCGAGCGCGGCGAGGACGACGACGGCAGCGACGCCGCCGATGAGAAGCTTCGAGAGCGTCGTACGATCCTGGGCGGCCTGGGAGACGACTCCGACTCCCGCCGACGCCTCCGCGTCGAGGGGCTCGGAGCAGCGAATGCAATACTCGAACGAACCTTTGTTCTTCGCCCCGCAATGAGCGCACCGCTTCATCTTGCCCGTGGACGCACCAGCGGCGTTCTTCCGAGTGCCCTGCTGGGGTGATTCCATACAGCCTCCCGAACCCCCTCCGCTCGTCTCCGAGGGAGCCTTTTTTCTTTCTGAGTACCCCCCTAGCCTACTCGTTTACCTTGGCAAAAGCGACAGGGCTCCCCGGGACCCCTCAGGCTCCCGGGCAGCCCGTTGTCCGAAATCAGAACGGTGAAATGCGAGACCGTCCACCAGCACCTGGATGGTTAGCCCGCTTCCGCCGGTGGAAACGTCGTCCGAAAAGTCGCCGTCTCCGTAGACCGTGAGGCTGCCACTGCCTCGTTCGGAAGAGAGCCGTGATCGCGGGTCCCGACCTCCCTAAATCTCGACGTCAGCCGACGTTGGCCGTCCGGAAAGTGGTGAAGCGGGCCTCACCGATGATGCTGAACTGGTCCACCCCCGTGGCGGCGAGACAACGAACCTGGATACTTTTCATTGCGAGAGGGAGTGCCGTGGCGACGTCGGTAATGCTCCACCGCACCTCGAACATGCCCGCGCCGGCCGTGGGGATTCCCTCGGGGTCGTAGAGCTGCGAGTAGCCTCCGACTGTGGCGCCGAGGGGGTCGACGCCGCCGGGGCCGGGGGCGAGGATGGGGTTGGGAGTGAGCGCCGCGGGGTTGGTGTAGAAGGGCGCCGCCTTGAGGCGCTCGAGCTGCTCTTTCGCAAGCGCGCTGCAGGACGTCATTCGTCCCGACAACTGGTTGGAGTGCGTGGCCACGACCATCATCTGGGCAAGGGAGAGGAGCCCGACGGTCAGGATCACGATCGCCACCATGACCTCGACGAGGGAGAAGCCTTCGTCTTTTCTCTGGGTTCTAGAAGCGGGCATCATGTTTTCTCCTACCGACCGCGCGGTCATTTCTGGGTCAACACTCGGCCGTTTCGGCTGATGGTGACGGTTTTCACGATCTGGGTGGTTCTGTCGCGGAGCACGACCTGGAAGTCGACTCCCACGAGGTTGACGGCGGCGGCTCCGAGGTTGGTGGGCACGTTCACCGCGCGCACCGAGCCGTCGGCGCGGAACAGAAGCGCGTTGGACGCCCCGGGGTCGAACTGGATGTCGTTCGGGAGAGGGAGGGGAATCCCGTGCGGCGACATCACTCCGTTTGCGAGGTCGGGGTCGTTCGTGTTGTTCGGGGGAGTCGGGACGGCGCCGAAGGCCGCGTCCCCTTCGGTGTAGCTGAGGGGGGCGAACGTCGGGTAGACGCCGCCGTCCCACGTTCCGGTCACCGGGCTCGGGTCGAGGCTCGTGAACTGGTACATGCCCGCCTGCGGATAGTTGAAGTTGAGCAGGATTCCGCGGTTGGTATTCCGCTTGACGGCCTGCCCGCGGCACATCTGCATCTGGGTGGCGACGTTCTGCACGGCGCCCTGCACTTTGTAGTGGCGAACGTAGTTGAGCCCCATCGGGATCGCCGCCGCCGAGACGATCGCGATGATGGCGATGACCATCAGAAGCTCGATCAGCGTGAATCCCTTCGATCGATTCAGTGAGCCGTTAGCCATCCGTTGCCTCCTTCCCCACCCGCACATAGGATTTGGGTTCATCTTGACTTCGCGCCCCCCTACTGCAATCGCGAGACCAGTTTCCGCGGGCAGGCCATGTCTGTCGCATCCAGCTGATAAGCAGATACTTATGGGCTGGACCCCTTCGAAGGGCGAGGGCCCTGCCCGAGCACCCGGGTTACCGGCGGTAACAGGGGTGGAAGCGAGCTTCCGCGGTCAGACCCAGTCCTCGGGAGCGTCGGAGACGGCCCCGCGGAGAGGCAGTCGGACGAGAAAGCTCGCGCCTCCCCGCGTCTCCTCGAGCTCGACGGTGCCGTTATGGGATACGACGATCTTCTGGACGACGGAGAGCCCCAGACCCGTTCCCCGCTCCTTCATCGTGAAAAACGGGGTGAAGATTTTCTCACGCGAGCCCGAATCTACGCCCGGTCCGTTGTCGCTCACGCGCACTGTCGCCGAGCCGTTCGACAGTCTCACCTCGACCACCACCCGCCGGTCCTCGATCGGCGCATCCGCGAGCGCCTCGACCGCGTTTGCGACGAGATTCGAGAACGCCTTCCGGAGCAAGGGCTCGTCCGCCTCGAGATGAACCGGCTCGCCCGTGAGTGCGAGCCGAACATCGGCTTCCGTGGCCCGAGGCTTCAGCTCGTCGAGAAGACCCGCGAGGAGAGCGTTGAGATCCACGGTCTCGAGGTGGAGCGGCTCGGGCCTCGCGAACTGGAGGAACTCCGTCACCACGCGGGCGAGCGACTGGCTCTCGGCCACGACCGCGTCCGCGATCGCCTCCGCCGCGTCCGACGCCTCTGGAGCCCCTAGAGTAAGACGCGAGTCCTTCAGAAGTTTCGCGTTTCCCAGGATGGTCGCGAGCCCATTGCGGAGCTCGTGCGCGATTCCCGCTGCCATCTCACCGAGGCGCGCCAGATTCTCTTTCAAGAACAGCCGCTCGCGAAGCTCGACGATCTCCGTGAGGTCGGCGAGAAGAAAGAGCGCCCCTTTTGGCGTTCCTCCAGACGACAGAAGCGGGATTACGGACACGCCGAGGTGGAGCGTACGGCCGCCTTCGAGGCGATAAAGCGCCTGGCCCCGCAGGTGGTACGCGCCCCGAGAAAGCGCCTCTTCCACCCTCTGCAGGAGCTCGGGGGAGCCGGTGAAGACTTCCCCGAAGGGCCGCCCGTGCCACGCCGAAGCCTCGAGGCCGAAGATCTTCTCGGCGGCGGGGTTGACCAGCACCACACGCCAACAGGAATCGAGGCTCACGAGTCCGGTCGTCATGCTGCGGATGATGTCGCTCGCGAGCGCCTCGGTCTCGTCGGCCCGCGTCTTCTCGAGCAGATGGAGCGTCTGGAGCTCCCCTTCCTTCTCCTTGAGCCGCGCGACCACGTCCTGGAAGGTCTCGAGCAGGAACTGACCCTCGTCGTGGCTCTCCCCCGTTTCCCCCGCGGACAACTCCGTCGCGACCGAGCGGGCCTCGGCCACGAGCCGGCGGTGGGGCGCGACCAGGCTATGAAAGAAGAGGATCACGGCGAGCAGCACGAAGCTCAGGGCCGAGACCTGATAGATGAGCGTCATTCGAAACCTGCGGTTCGCTTCCGCGATCTCGGGAGCTCCCCTTACGACGCGGAGAACCGCGTCGTATATTCCCTCGTCTCCGCCCCGACGGAGCGCGAGATAGCCCGTCGCCTCAGCCCTCTCCACGTCGTAGGGATAGGCGATGCCCGTCGTGGCCCAACCCACTTCCAAAAGGCGCAGCTTTCCCGCGTGGTCGAGGCGGTCGAACGCTTCTCCCTTCGGGGGCTCGCAGGCGCCTCCCATGAGAAGCCTCGCGTTCCAGTCCAGAAGACAGGCGGAGCGCATTCCCAGGGCCGGAGCTAGATCCGAAAGGGCCTCGTTTCCCCTCGAGAGTGCGGAGGCGACGAGGCGCGCCCGGCTTTCGAAGCTCTCTTCGAAGCTCTCCGTCAGAAGCGTTCGCGACTCCGAGGAGACCTGAAGGCTCTGGCTATTGACCAGCACCAGGACGAGGACGAGGAAGGCGAGGAAGAGACGCGCCCGGCCTTCTCTTGAGAACATGTCTAGTACAAGCTCGTATACCAGCCTATCAGACGTTCTCCCAGGTACACGGTGGCGATGCCGCCCATCCCCAGGAACGTCCCGAATGGAAGCTTCGTCCTCAGGTCGCCCCTCGAGGCCGCCATCACCACGAGGCCGACGAGAGTGCCCGAGAGCGAGCCGAGGAAGAGCGTCAGGAGAACGCCCTTCCATCCGACGAACGCCCCGACCATCCCCATCATCTTTACGTCTCCCATGCCGAGTCCCTCGACCTTTCGCACCCGGAAGTAGACTTCAGAGACGAGGAACAAGAGCCCCGCCCCCAGCAGCGCCCCCAAGAGAGCGTCGAGGAACGAGACGTCCACCCGAGGTCCCGCGAGCGCGAGCCCGAGCGCCATGCCGGGAAGGGTGATGCCGTTGGGGAGAATCTGGTGATCGAAGTCGATGAAGATCAGGGCCACCATCGCCGCCACGAACGCGAGCTCGGCGGCATAGTCCAGGCTCACCCCGTAACGAAGGAACGATAGCAGTGATGCCGCTCCCACGGTGGCCTCGATGAAAGGGTAGCGGACTGCGATCGAAGCCTTGCAGTGCCGGCAACGGCCGCCGAGAACGACGTAGCTCAGGAGCGGGACGTTGTCGTACGCCGCGACAGGCTTCCCGCACGAGGGACAGCGCGAGCGGGGCGAGACGAGAGAACGGCCCAGGGGGAGTCGGTGAATCACCACGTTCAGAAAGCTCCCCCAGACGAGCCCGAAGAGGACGACGAACGCGGGAAGGAGCCAGGGTGGTTCGGGCGGCGCGAGCTCCGTCACCGGGGTCAGTGGCCGGGTAGACGCCCGAGCTTGCTCTCGGGAGAGGGACCGACGTCGCGGCTCGCGGGATCGAGAACATAGGGAGCTCCGGTGGGGTCGACGGGAGTCATCGTCAGGAGGCCCGCGGAAACCAGCTCGGCCCAGCTCTGGGGGTAGCGGCCCGTTCGCTCTTCGAACCGGGCGGCGACCCGACGGAGAGCGTCCAGCTGATCGAGCGCGTCCAGCTGCATCATATGGATGGCGGCGTTGTCCCGCTGCTGCGGGGTCTCGGCGGTGTCATGAAGCATCTGCCACAAGCCGCGCGCCGTCTGCCGATCTCCTCCCTGAGCGAGGGCCCGGCCCGCGGTGGTCCTCATCCAGAAGGGAGCGCCCTCGAGCTCGCTTCCCTCGAGAAAAATCTCCGCCGCCTTCTTGTAGTCCCGGAGATACCAGTAATAGAGGAAGCCCTTGTCGAGATAAAAGCGCCAGTGCTCCGGATGCTGTCGGATGCCGTCGTCGATGAGCGCCACCCCCTTCGCCGGCATGCCCGCACCCTGGGGAAAAGGCTCCGAGAGGAACGTGGCGCCGTAGGTATAGGCGATCTTGAAGTGGGGGT
>Ga0214473_10003841_pt1 | contig 18127 bp, 19 predicted proteins | sample RVTome_7_FD_203509 | JGI IMG/M metagenome (GOLD analysis project Ga0214473, IMG submission 203509) | Soil microbial communities from uranium-contaminated site in the Upper Colorado River Basin, Wyoming, United States - RVT98D197 | ecosystem: Environmental > Terrestrial > Soil > Contaminated >... | reverse complement strand
TTCCGAGAGCTCGAGAACGAGGGCGAGCGGATTTTCCGCGCTGGGGAAAATCCGCGTGGCTCCGGGGGGATACCCCGAGCTCTCTACTCGAACCAGACCTTGACGGTCTCGTCTTTCTCGTAAATCTCGATGATCGAGCCAGGGCCCGCTTTTTTGAGCTCGGCGAAGAGCTCCTTGACGTCGATCTCGCAGTCGGCGCGATCCATCCGGACATGGGTATTTTTCGCCGCGCGGAGAAAGGCGTCGACGACAGGGATGGGCAGCGTGACCCGGACGATGTGCTTGTTGGTCTTCGTATCGACCACCAGAATTTTAAAAAACCTGATCTCACGCCCGGCTTCGTAATCCGGATTTTCCTTGACGGCTTTTTTTATGGCTTGATAGTCCTCCTGACGTTCCGCCCGCAACAGCGGGGCCGCACAACTCATCACCAGCCAAACCGCCAGGGCACGAATGACGATGATTTTCATGTGTTTCTCCTCGCTTTAATCGATCCAAATCTTAATGACCTTTCCTTCCTTGGCGTCGACGATCTCAAGGATCGTCCCTCTCCCTGTTTGAACCTCCCTCAGAATTTTATCGACATCATATCCTTTGGCCCGGAGCGTCTCCTTCTCCTCGTCGGGAAGCGCATTGAGCATCAAGCCGGCCAGCGCCCAGGGAATATTGAACGACATCACGATCCGCCCGGCGCTGCCGTCACGGACCTCGATCCGGAGCATCGTGATTTTCTTTTCGGTCCGGGAATCCTCGATACCGGCCAGAGCGTCCGGCGAGACGCGGAGGAGGGCGATTTTCGCCCGGTCGCGGAGCTCGGCGTTTTTTTCCTCGCCGACGATCTCCTTCAAAACGGGGACGCTCTTGACCGCGATCCTTTTGTCCTTGACATAGCTCAATCGGATGGCGGCATAGAACCGGATCGCCCTGTTCGGATGGGCGAGGCGGTTCTCAACCTCGGCGCTGAGTGATTTTTCGCCTTTCTCATAGAGCTTCAATGCCAGGTCGATGACGGACACTTCGGCGTCCTCGGCCAGGTTTCTATTTTTTTCCCTGAGCTGAAGAAAAGCTTTGTACGAATCCAGGGCGTCTTTGTCCCGGCCGCCTTGCTCGGCGAGACATTTGGACCTGTAATACACGGCCTGGGGCATCAACGGGCTTTGGGAATATCGCGCCAGAAACTCCTCAAGCCTGGGCAGGGCTTCCGCCCAATCCTCATCAAAAATGAGGAGCTTGATGTCCCGAAAGGCTTTCTCATCGGGCGCGATTTGAAACGGACGGGCGACTCCGGATGTGGCGACGACGCAAAAGACCAGAATAAGAATGACGATGCGCTGGGTTGTCATGTCAGACCTCGTTTTCGTCGAGCTCCTTGCGGAGGAGCTTGATCTTCAGGAGGAGCTGCTTCTGCTCGACGAATTCCTTGAGCCGGCTTAATTCCTCTTCGCTGAGTTCGTCGCTGAATTGGGAGAGTTCGAGGAAGAGGATTTCGATCTGATTGCAGATCGCCCGGGCTTTAACCATCCGGGCCGTATCAAGCTGGGGATTGATGTATCGCTTCTTGGAGAGCAGTTCGCGGGCCTTTTGGACGGCCAGCTTATCCCGGAGGGGCTGCCCTCCTCCGGACCCGTTCTGGATGAGATCCAGGATCAAGAACTGGCTCTGCTGGAGATAATCGAGGGTTTCCTGTCTGGCGAGCTCGGACTCGGCCCGGGCGATGACGTCGCGCGAGGCGAAAAATTTCGCCCCGGACGCTGAGCGGGGCATCTGAGGCTTGAGGATCAGAAGCATGCCCGCAGCTCCGATCACGAGTCCGGCGAGCGCTCCAGCGTAGACCGGCCTCCATCGCGGGGAAAAGATCGTCTTCCGGAAAGACGCCGTTTCTCCGCGCTTCCTCCGACCGCGATCCGGGCTCCAGGCGGCGTCCGCGATCCTGGCCGGGAGAGCTTCCCAGTCGATGCCCGCCATGACTTTCCGGATATCGTCATGGACGGCATCCGCGCCGGCGAGAATCTGCTCCATTTCGCTCAAATCGAGCCGGCATTCCGGACATATTCCCAGATGTTTTCTCATGTCGTCCTCATCCCCGCCGGAGAGCGTTCCGTCCAGGAACCGAGCCATATTTTTTCGGACACGTGCACAGGTGTTCATCCTTCCCACCCCAGGTACGGGCCGACGAGCGCCCGCAGATTTCGGACGGCTTTGAAATGCAGGGATTTCACCGTCCCCACCGAAATGCCCAAGGTTTGGGCGATCGCCTCGTTGGTAAGCTGATTGTAATGGCGCATGATGAAAATCGTCCTCTGGCGCTCGGCCAGCTTGTCGACGCAGCGCGTGAGGATCTCCTTGAGGTCCCGCCCCAAAAAGGCCGCTTCCGCCCGCCGATCCGGCACATCCAGATCTTCGACCGTCTTCCCGCACTCGAGCTCTCTCCGGCGCCGGTAATTTTTTCGATAAAAATCGATGCATAGATTTTTCGCGATCTGGAGAAGCCAAGCTTCGAAATTGCGTCCCGGAAGGAACGACCCGATTTTCTCGTGGAGGCGGAGGAACGTTTCCTGGACAAGGTCAAGGGCGTCCTCCTTGTTGCGGAAAAAGGCGTACGTCAGGACGAAGACTTTCTTCTGGTAGATCCGGATCAGAGTCATGAAAGCCTGCCGGTCTCCGTTTTTGACCCGCTCGACCAGACTCCATGTGTCGTCATGCGGGAATTCCTTCGTCGCCGGCATCGTCCTGGATAATAGCGGATTATTCGATCCAGACCAGGACTTTATCCCGCTCGTCGTCGACGGCCACGAGAAGGCCGCGCCCGAATCGGTCGAGATCATGGACGACACTCCAATCGAATTGATACCGGTGCCGCCACTCCCGCCATTCGGGGTCGTGCTCCGCCGCTTCCAAGCCGGCGTGAAGGGCCAGCCTGACCAGCCAGAGCGGGACGCGGCATCGGACGATCTGGTCCTCCCCGCTTTCATAGACGAAGACGCAGAGATCATGGGCCCTCCCCCGTCCCGGTCGGTAGCTCTGTTGGAGCCGCTCCACCCGCTTCTGTTCCCGCTCAAAATAGGGTCCGGGATCGTCCACATGGCGGATGACTTGGATCCTGACGCAGGCGCCGAAAAACAGCGGGAGGGCGATCAGGAGCGCGATCTTTCCCGTCTTCCAAGCGTGGTTCATTTCGTACCTCACACCACAGATTCCACGAGTGTCTACGAACCGATTCTCCAAAAGGTTTATGGGCAGGGAAAAAAGCCGCGGAAGGAAGGATCGGCGGGGTCGCGGCGGAGAAGAGGCTGATCCCGGCCCGTCCCCGAGGACAGAGATGGAAGGTATCCCCGCATTGGGACCGCGTCGGGAAGATTCCCCTTTTACGGCTAGACAACTCCCTTCCCGAGAAATCTTTCTCAAAACAGGGACGAGCCGGAGCTCAGAAAAAAACGATCTATCTAGAATTTACGAAAATCTCTTCGCTCTCCGAAATCTCTTTGCTCCCGGGGCCGCTCGGTCCTGGGGCGGGCGTCGTTAACGATGATCTTGCGTCCTTCGAGGTCGGAGCTGTTGAGTTTGTTTTTCGCTTCTTCGGCGCCTTCGGGAGTCGCCATCTCCACGAAGCCGAAGCCGCGTCCTTGAAGGATGTTCACTGAGGTAACCTCGCCATACGGGGAAAACGCTTCTTTGAGCTTCTCCTCGGTGGTTTTGTAGTTGAGGTTACCGACATACAATTTTGTAGAACTCATAAAAAAGCCTCCTCAACGTCTTTCCGCCTTCCGGCGAAAGAGTCGCACAATTTTCGCATAGGCCTTATGGAAAATCAAGCGAATTTTCGCCTTCCGATTTTTTCGTTAGGCTTTGTTTCTCCGAGTATTCCGGGAATGTCAGGTGAAGGACGAAATTCCCGGAACATGTCCGACAAAAGTGATTTCAACGAGGTGCCGGAATCTCCCTAGGGCCTCATAGCGGAGGGGCCGAAGCAGGGAACCGACGGGACTGGTTCCCGGGGGGCCGAGAGTGATCACGGCACCGAGTTGAAACAGCACCCGCCGTTTCCGCCCCGAGCGCTTTTTTGATATAGTGAGGCGGAGTCGAGCTTCTCTCCGGCGAGGGCCGATTCGATTCCCGCAAGGAGTCGGCCGATGACAAAAGGACGTTATCTCTTCATCCTTTTTTCGATCTTTCTCATCTTGATCGTGGCGACGATTCTGTCCTTCTTTTTCCTGGAAATCGGAAGGCCGCCCTCGATCTCTGCTCCGTCCTATCTCGAAATCCGCCTCGAAGGTTCGCTCGAGGAATACCCGGAAACGAATTTTTGGAGATCCCTGGTTCTCGGAGGGCGCCCCCTCTCCGTTTACGACATCTGGATGAGCCTCAGAAAAGCGCGCGTCGACGACAGGATCAGCGGCGTCCTTCTCCGGCTCGGGCCTCTTGCCGGCGATTGGGCCAAATGCTCCGAGATTCGGGACGCGGTCATCGATTTCCGGAAATCTGGGAAAAAAGCCTTCGCCTATATCGAGGAAGGGCCCGAATTCGACAAGGAATATTACCTCGCGACCGGCTGCGATAAAATCATCCTCCATCCCCTCGGCTGGCTGGGGATTACGGGCATCGGGGGGACGGTTCCATTCTTCAAAAAAGCCTTGGACATGCTGGGGGTCGAGGCCGAAGTCGAACACGTCGAGGAATACAAGACCGCCTACAATATGTTCACGGAAAGCGGGTTCACCTCCGCCCACAGAGAAATGACCGAGTCCATTGCCAAAGACCTTTTCGATCGCTATCTCAGATCCGTCGCCGAATCCAGGAAAAAGAGCGAAGCGGAGGTTCGGACCCTTATCGATGAGGCTTTCTTCCAAGGCGCGCGCGCGATCCAGGCGGGAGTCGTTGACGAGCTGCTCTTCGACGACCAGCTCCCGGCTCTCTTCTCCGGGGAAGGCCGACGGCCGCGCCGGATCGGACTCGGCGAGTACGTGAAGATCAATCCGGCCTCCCTCGGCCTTGACGCCGGGCCGAAAGTCGCCCTCCTCTACGAAATCGGCCCCATTCACGGCGGAGAGAGCCTGGGGCAGTCCATTGGCTCGGAGACGATCGTCCGCTGGATCCGCGAGGCGCGCGAAGATAAGTCCATCGCCGCGGTCGTTTTCCGAATCGACAGTCCCGGAGGCTCGGCCGTGGCTTCGGACGCGATCTGGCGGGAAGTCATGCTCTGCCGCAAAGAAAAGCCGGTCGTGGTTTCGATGTCCGATGTCGCCGGCTCGGGCGGCTATTGGATTGCCATGGCCGCTCATAAAATCATCGCCCAGCCCCAGACCTTGACAGGATCGATCGGCGTCCTCTCCGGTAAGTTCAACCTAGAGAAACTCCTCGCCAAAATTGGCGTGACGTCGGAAACCGTCCGCTTCGGCCCGAAGTCGGATATCTTCTCGCCCTTCCGGCCCTGGACGGCCGAGGAACGCCGGCTCATGAAAAAGCAGATTCTATGGATTTATGATCAATTTTTGACCAAAGTCGCGGAAGGCCGGAAAAGGACCAAAGAAGAAATCGATAAAATCGGGAAAGGGCGGGTCTGGACCGGAAGCCAGGCTCAAAGCATCGGACTCGTCGATGACCTCGGCGGCCTGTCCAAAGCCATTGACGCCGCAAAAGAGCTCGCCGGCATCGCCAAGGAAGAGAATGTCTGTCTTGAAATCTGGCCGAAAAGCCGAGGTTCGTTCCTCCGAAGGCTGTTCGGATTCGGAGACGCTCCGGCGGGCCTCGCGCCGGTCAAAGAGCTGCGCGAAGCGTTCGCCTGGGCAAATCGGCTGAACGAAAATAGAATCTGGGCGTTCATGCCCCTCATCCCGAACTTCTGAAAGTTAGTCGTTCTTTTTCCGGATGATAATTTTTTCGTCCGGCTTGACGAGGCCGAGCTCTTCCCGCGCTTTTCTCTCCACGGCCTTCGGATTGTTTTCGAGGTCGGCGATCTCCTTTTCGAGCCGCCCCTTTTCCGTTTTCAGCTCCTCGACCTCGCGGAGAAGGACATCGCGGTTTTTTCGGATCCGGGCGATCTCGACCAGGCCTTTTTTTCCGAAGAACGAGGCAATGAGAAGGACAAGAAGTAGAAAGGCGAACCCGAAGACGAGGACTTTACGCCCGATCGAATCCGAATTTTTTAAGATCATTTGAGCGTCTCAAGGCCCGCCTTCATCAGATGCCTGAGGTTCTTGCCTGATCCGGATTCGGCGTAGCAGCGAATGATGGGCTCAGTTCCCGAGAACCGGAGGAGAAGCCAGTCGTCATCCGGAAAATCGAATTTCACGCCGTCGATCGTTTCGGCGTTCAAGACCGGATGGCCCGCCAGCCGAGTGGGCGGGCTCTGGATGAGCTTGCGCAGCTTTTTTTCCCGCTCGGGCGTCAAAGGGATACTTTTTTGGGCCCCGATCCGCTCTCCGTATTCCCGGAACAGGTCCTCGGTCAGGGCGGCCAGGCTTTTACCCGAGGCCGCCAGCATTTCGGCGACCAGAAGTCCGCCCAGAATTCCGTCTTTTTCGGGGAGATGATCCTTGACGGCGATCGAAGCGCTTTCTTCTCCGCCGAAGATAATCCGTCCCTGTAAAAATAAATCCGCGATGAATTTGAAGCCGACCGGCGTCTGCAACAGAGGGAGCTCGTATCTGCGGGCGATCCGGTCGATGAGATTGGTCGTCGCGACAGAGCGGGCCACCCCGCCGCGCCAGCCCTTGCGCGATACGACATAATCGAGGAGCAGGGAGAGGATGATGTTCTGGATGACGAAGCGGCCCTTGTGATCGACGATTCCGAAACGGTCGCCGTCGGCGTCGGTGGCGATCCCGAGGTCGCACTTTTTTTCCAGGACGAGCGCCTTCAACTCCGCGAGGTTTTTTTCCGTGCAGGAAGGGGCGATCCCCCCGAAATACGGGTCGATATAGCCGTGGATTTCCTCCACCGGGATCCGGTTTTCCTCGAGAATCTCGTCGAGATACTCCCGGCTCGTCCCGTAGAGGAGGTCCACGCCGACGCGGATTCCCGATCGCCGGATGAGTTCGAAATCGACCTTGTCTTGGATGGCGGCCAGATAATCGTTGCGCAGGTCGATTTTATCGATATATTCCGTCCGCGGATAGCGCGGAATGAAAGAATAGGTCTTGCCCAGGCGGCGGATCTCGGCTTCCAGGGCGTCAGTCTCGGCCGGCATGGCCGGGGCCCCTTTCTCCGTATTGTATTTCAAGCCATTGTATTCCGGGGGATTGAAAGACGCGGTGAAATTGATTCCGGCATGAGCCCGGCGCTTGATGATCTGAAAGGACTGGGCCTGAGAGGGGGCATCCCGCTCGGACTGATAGACATGGATTTTGTTGTGGGAGAGAACCTTGGCTGCTTCGTGGGCATAGCGCTCGGAAAGAAAACGCGTGTCATAGTTGATGATGACCGAAATGTCTTTCGCGGAAAACTTGGCCTTTAAAAAATCGGCGATGGTTTGAACGACGAGACGGACGTTGTGAAAAGTGAATTGCCGGCCCATCACCGCGCGCCAGCCGGAAGTGCCGAACCGAATCATTTTTTAACAATTAGCATAAGACCCTGTCGAATGCAAATCTCCGCCCGGTTCCCGGACTTAATCCCTGAAGCTTGTCCAATGAACGTGATTTCCATGAGGCGCCGGAATCACTCCCAGGGCTCCCATAGCGGAAGGGGGTTCCGTCGGTTTTCGACGGAGGGAGCCGACGGGACGGGTTCCCCAGGGAGCCGGGGGTAATAGCGGCACTGGTCTAAATTCAGATAGATCTCGGTACCGGAATCACTCCCAGGGCTCCCATAGCGGAAGGGGGCCGAAGCAGGGAACCGCCGGGACTGGTTCCCAAGGGAGCCGGGAGTGATTCCGGTACCGAGCCAAACCTGCTTATTTTTTCTTCTTCAGGTTTTCGCCAGTCATCGGAACGAAACGGACCGGAAGGATTTCCCGGATTTTAGCCTTTCCTTTCGTCTTTCCGATGAGCGTCAAGACCTGGATGTCCCCGGATTCGCCGAGAGGAACGATCATCCTCCCCCCCTCGCGCAGTTGTTCGAAAAGGGGCGACGGTGTCCGGCTCGGGGCGCAGGTCACGATCACCGCGTCGAAGGGCGCCTCCTCCGGCCAGCCGAAAAAACCGTCTCCGCATTTGATCTCGACGTTCGTCAGGCGAAGCCGGCGGAGAGTCTCGGAAGCTCGTTTGGCCAGGACTTCGTTGATTTCGATGGAATAGACCCTCTCTGCCAAACAGGCCAGGACCGCGGCTTGATACCCGGATCCCGTCCCGATTTCCAGGACTCGCTCATTTCCTTTGAGATCAAGAACCTGGGTCATTAAAGCGACGATATACGGTTGGGAAATGGTCTGGCCTTCGCCGATCGGTAAGGGGTAGTCTTCGTATGCCTGAAGGCGCAGCGCGGCGTCGACAAAAAGATGGCGGGGGATCTTGGCCATGGCGTCCAGAACCTTCGGGCTTGTGATATCCCGGCCTTTGAGCTGTTCCCTAACCATCTCCTGCCGTTTTTTGGCATATATTCCCTCGTCTTGCTGCCCGAACAGCAAAGCGAAAGAGAACAATAGCACGATCGGCTTCGATAATCTGATCCCCCTGGTCATCGTCTCTCGCACCTCTCAATTTTCATATTTTGCAGGCAATAAATCAAGATAAAAGGAGATCGGATCTTAACCATTGGCTGAACCGGATTCAACACCAGGTTAAAAACGTAAAACTGGGGAAGCATTTTTCAGCTTCTTTCCCCCCCTCTTCAGGTGACAATAAATTCACCCCTGGATTCATCGGCCGGGGGGATTGCCGGATCTCAGACCGGATAGATAATAGGCCCGTTGGAGCGGTTATGGCCATCGAAAACAAGCATTGCCAAAAATTGTCAAAAATAGGTTTGACACAAGTAACGTTTTTTGTTAATCACATGAGGGGAATTCGTCATTCATAGGAAGAGCTCCTGAATCATGGAAAAAAAGGCTGTCTACCCCGGCTCGTTTGATCCGATCACGAACGGACATGTCGACATCATTCTCCGCGGAGAAAAGCTCTTTCCCAGGATTTTGATCGCCGTTCTGGAAAATCCCAAAAAGCAGACGCTGTTCACGGCCGGCGAGCGGATCGAGATCATCTGCGAGATTTTCCGGGATCACCCTCGCGTCGAGGTCAAGGTTTTTCACGGATTGCTCATCGAATTCGCCCAGAAAAACGAGGCCGAGATCCTCATCCGCGGCCTCCGCGCCGTTTCCGATTTCGAGTATGAATTCCAGATGGCTTTAATGAACAAGAAATTGAACCCGGCGATCGAGACGTTCTTCATGATGCCGAGCGCGAAATACACCTTCTTAAGTTCCAGCCTGGTCAAGGAGGTCTTCGCCCTGGGCGGAGGCATCAGCGACCTCGTCCCTCCGATTGTCGAAAAGCGGCTTCGTGAGAAACTCGGAAGAAAGGAAGCGTCTCCGTAAGGGGAGGCCATCGAGAGACAACATGTTCGGGATGAAACGGGAAAAATCGTTCGTCGGCCTGGACATCGGTTCGCATGCGATCAAGGCGCTGGAGCTGGAAAGCCGCCGAAAGGGGAAAAAAGAGGTCTACCGCGTGGCCAAGATCGGCTACGAGCCTCTCCCCCACGACGCCATCGTCGAAGGGACGATCATCGATTCGACGGCCGTCGTCGAGACCATCAAAACCCTGTTCGAGAAAAACAAGATCATCAATAAAGACATCGTCATCTCGATCTCGGGCAACTCAGTCATCATCAAGAAAATTTCGCTTCCGCACATGGAAACCGAAGAGTTGGCCGAATCCATCATCTGGGAAGCCAAGCATAATATTCCCTATCCCTACGAAGAAACCCACATCGATTATGCCATCCTCAAACCGTCGTCGAACGGCGAAAACCAGAACCTCGACATCCTCCTCGTCGCGGTCAAAAAAGAAAAAATCGCCGCTTACAGCAATATCGTCCTCCAAGCCCGAAAAAACCTGGAAGCGGTCGAAGTGGACGCCTTCGCCCTGTTCAATGCTCTGGAAATCAATTACCCCGACGAATTCCGGGAAAAAACCACGGCCTTGATCAACATGGGGGCGGGGATCACGACGATCGTCATCTGCGAGCGGGGCGTGCCGCAGCTTTTCCGCGATTTATCCCTGGGGGGAGCGTTCATCATCGAGAACATCCGGAAAGACCTCAACATCGGCATCGCCGAAGCGGAAGTTCTGATCCGGGGAAATCCGGTCAAGGACATTCCCGCCTATGAATTCGAAGCCGTCCTGGACATGAATATCAAAAGTCTCCTCGAGGAAATCGAAAAAACGTTCACCTTCTTCGAGGCGGAAGACAAAACGCGGAAGAAAATCGAATTGATCCTCCTCTCCGGCGGCCTCGCCACTCTGCGGAAGGTCAGCGGAGCTTTCCACGTGAAATTCGGAGTCCCGGCCGATATCTTCAATCCTTTCCGAACCGTCAATATCAACTCGAGAATATCCCGTCCGGCGTACGACGAGACCATGGCGCCGTTTTTCGCCGTGGCGACAGGCCTGGCAACGCGCCGGGAAGAGAAATAGCCCATGATCCGGGTCAATCTGCTGAAGATCGAGAAAAAAGAGGTCGAATCCCAAGAGGCCGCGTTCGAACCCGAATTCCGGGCAAAAAAGAAGGCCTCTTCCGGGCCGGGACTCCTGATTCTGATCATCGTCCTTCTCGGCGGCTTCGCCCTTTATCTGCAGCAAACGAAAACCGCCGAACGCCGCCGTCTCGCCGCCGCGGAGGCGGAAAAAAAGGCTCTCGAGCCCGTCCTGGTGAAGCTCGAGGAAGTCAAACAGCAAAAGATTTTTCTCCTGGACAAGATCGACCTGATCAACCGGCTCAAGGACCAACAGGGCAACGCGATCCGGATCATGCAGGAGCTCAGCGTCGGTCTGCCCGACTGGGTCTGGCTTTTCGAAGCGACGTATAGAAACCAGAACATCCTGGTCAAAGGCAAGGCCCTCTCCAACATTCTGATTTCGGATTACATGCGGAATCTGGAAAAATGCGGGCTGTTCCAGTCCGTCGGACTCGTCGAATCCACCCAAAAGAACCAGGGCCCCAATGTCTTCATGGAGTTCACCTTGACCCTCAACCTCAAGCCTCTTCAAGGGCCGAAGCCTGGCCCGAACCCGGAAGCCGGGAAAGCTGGGGCAAAATGAATAAACGATCCTGGTATTTTTATCTTGTCGTGGGCATTCTGCTCGCGGTTCCCATTTATCTGGCGTACTTCAAGCCCCAGCTGGCGGCCGTGAAAAATATCCGTCAGACCCGGGTCAAAGTCGAAGACGAAGTCGAGATGCTCCGGGCCAAAAAACAACAACTCTATAAAATCGAGAAGGAGCTGGGAGTGCTCAAGATTTCCCTGGCCGAGCTCGAGACGATCATTCCCCAAAAAAAAGAGATCGGCGAAATTCTGCGCAGCGTCCAGCAGATGGCGGACGCCGCGGCCGGGATCACCGTGCTCCGCTTCGTCCCCGACAAGGAAATCCCCAAGGGCATCTACGTCGAACAGCCGATTCCGATCCAAGTCGCCGGGAATTATCATAATCTCGGGCGGTTCCTCAATCAGATTCTTCATTTTCCCAGGCTGTTCAACATCGACGACTTCTCGATCAAAGCCATCGCCAAGCAGACCGACCCGATGACGATTTCGGCCCAGTTCACGGCCAAGACCTACTACTTTCTCGAGCCAAGCCAAATCCCTAAGCCGAAACCCAATAAGCCGGGCAAACCGAAGGGGGAAGACAATGCGGACGTTTTTTAAAGGAGCCGTACCGGCGGCCGTCCTGACCGTGATTCTCGCGGCCGGTCTCTCCCAGACGGGGCCGCCCGACGATAAGGCGCCGACCGCGATCCAGAAACCGCTCCGCGCCTTTGCCTATGATCCCGGAGAACGCCGCGATCCCTTCAAGGATTTGTTCGGCGGGCAGGATGTTCGGGAGAAAAAAGCGGTCGGAGGCTTGGCCGATCTGGCGATCGACGATGTCGACCTGATGGGAATCGTCAAGGTTCAAGGCCGATGGGAAGGGATTATCGGCTTCCTCGGCGGATTCCCGATGTCCCTTCGCCCCGGAGACCAGCTCGCCGACGGCTTTGTCCTGACTGTCGAAGAAACCCGAATTGTTTTCCGGAGAACACACGACAGCAACGGCAGTCGGCTCGCCAAGCCCAGGGATGTTGTCCGTGAATTCATCGCCCAGGAGCGCTAAAATGAAAAGGCTTCGCCTCACGCTCGTCCTCCCTGTTTTGAGCCTTTGGCTCGTCTCCTTTTCCTGGAATCAAACGCCCCAGCCTTCCGCTGTCATCAAGCAGATGATCGTCGTCCCCTCCCGTCTTCATACCCAAATCCGTCTCGAAGCGAGCGCCCTTCTGTCTTCTCTCAAAGCGTCCTATCCTCGAGAATTTCCGTCCACTCTCGTCGTCGAGCTGGGCCGCGTCCAGGTCCCGGAAGCTCCGCCGATACCGTACGATCCCACTCCGCTTCTCAAGGAGGTCAAGCTTCAGGCCGCCTCCGACCTCAACGTCTCTCTCTTCCTGACTCTCCAAGAGCCCGTGCCCTTCCGGATCTTTTCCGAGGACGGGACGAACGTGATCGAGCTGACCAAGATCCTCAGGACCGGCTCGAACATCCCTTCCTCCGAAATCCAGGAAGAACTCGCTAAAACGCCGAGGAAAAGCGCGCCGCTGGACAAGATCGATTTCAGCGACGACGCGGGACGGCAGGATATCGTCGTTCGCCTCAAGCAGAAACCGATCGTCGCAGTTTTCGCTCTCGGGAATCCGCTCCGCTTGGTGGTCGACAGCTATGATACGGAATATCTCCCGCCGACATCGACCCGGTCGATCGGTCAAGGAGGAGCGGAAAAGGTCAAGGTCGGCCAGTTCAAGCTCGCTCCTCCCCTCTCGGTCACCCGGTTTGTCTTTGAACTCAAGGAACCGCGGCTTTATGCGCTAGAGAAAGGGCCTCAAGACTTTAAGATTTCGTTTTTTGCCGAGCCCGCGACTCCGGCTGCGGTCGTGGCTCCGCCGTCGCTTCCGACGGTTTCGGCGGAACCACCGGCCAAACCGGCCGAGGCTGAGGCGGCCAAGGAAACGGAGGCCAAAGCGGCGGTCGCTTCAAAAACAATCCCAGCTCCGAAAGACAAAGGCGCCCCGGCTCCGCCAAAGACGACACCTCCCGAAGCCGCCTTAGCCTCCGGGGCCAAGACGGAGGAGAAGCCGGCGGCCAACGCCCAGGAAGACAAGGCCAAATTCAAAACTATCCAGGACGTGTCGGTCAAATATTCAGGCGACCTTATCAGCCCGAGATTCAAGGACGCCGACCTCCGTGACGTCGTCCTATGGCTGGGCGAACGGGTCGAGCTAAACGTTATCTTCGACCCCGGTGTCCGCGGATCGGTCACCTGCAACTTCACCGACGTCCCCTGGGACCAGTTCCTGGACACCATCCTCAAAAACAACAGGCTGGGAAAAATCCTGGAAGGGAACATCCTCCGGATCGCTCCCATGTCCGCGCTGGCCGATGAAGAAGAAGCCCAGCGAAATCTGCGGGATGCCCACGAACAATCGGGCCCAATCCAGACCAAGACCTTCTCTCTCTCCTATGCCAAGACCAGAGAGGTCCTTGAGCTCATCAAGAATAAAAAATCCGCGAGGGGCGAAATCACGAGCGACGACCGGACGAACACACTCATCGTCTCGGACGTCGAAGAGAAGCTCGACCTCATCGAGAAGCTGATTGCGACGCTCGACACCCAGACGCCGCAGGTCCAGATCGAAACGCGGATCGTCGAAGCGACCTCGACCTTTGTCCGGAATATGGGGATTCAGTGGGGAGGGCGCGGGATCGCCGACCCCTTCTACGGTAATCAGACATCACTTCAATTCCCGAACAGCGTCAGCGTCAACGGGGCGATGATTCCCAAGGGGATCGTCACCCGGGGGATCGGCGGGCCCCTCGGCGGCTATGCCATTAACCTCCCGGCGCCGGCGTTCAGCACCGCCCTCGGCGTTTCTTTCGCCAATGTCCTGGATACGTTCCGTCTGGACGTGGCTTTGACCGCCCTGGAATCCAAGGGTGAAGGCCGGATCGTGTCAAGCCAGAGGGTGGCCGTTCAGAACAACAAGGAAGCGTATATCAACCAGGGACGCCAGATTCCCGTCCAGACCTCGGCCAATTTCACGGTCACGACGCAGTACGTCAATGCCGGGCTCGAACTAAGGGCCACGCCGCAAATCACGGCCGACGGGACAATCATCATGCTCCTCGACATCCAGAACAACGCCGCCGACTTTGCCAATCTGGTCAACGGAATTCCCCCGATCACGACCCAAAGCGCCAAAACGACGGTCATGGTCCCCGACGGCGGAACGACCGCGATCGGCGGCATCTATCGCGTGGAAGACGCGATCACGCGGGAAGGGGTGCCGCTTCTCCATCAAATCCCCCTCTTGGGGAGTCTTTTCCGCTCGTTCTCGAAGACGCGGCAAAACCGCGAGCTCCTCATTTTCATTACGCCGCGAATCATCCAGTAGGAGGAACGACCCATGAACATTTTTTCGCTTCGGAAACGGTCCCTCAGGGTTGCGGCCCTCCTCGGCGCGGCCGCCGTCCTTATCGCCTGCAATCCGATTGAAAACCAATCGCAATCGGCCACCCTCCTCATCGTCGAAAACATGCTCGGCACCGATCACTTGGGAAACAACGTCAACTTTCTCGAGTCCGACGTCGTCCAGGGGGAAACCACGGCGCCGATTTACGTCGCCGACATGGCCATTGCTTCACTTCGCGCGTCATCGCTCAACCCGAATCCAAACCTGGGAGTTTCGCAGTACTATAATATTCAGCTGACGCGCTATGTGGTGACCTTCTTCCGCTCCGACGGCCGCAACGTTCCGGGAGTTGACGTCCCCTACGGATTTGAAGGAACGGTTTCGGCTCTGATCCGGGTCGGAAGTGTCGTCGACTTTCCGTTCATCATCGTCCGCCAAGTCGCCAAGACTGAGCCTCCTCTCATCAACCTGCGGCGCGGCTATCCGGATGAAGTTCTAAGCGTCACGGCCAAGGTGGACTTCTACGGCCACGACCTGGCCAACCGGAACGTCGCGACCACCGGATATCTTCCGGTTAATTTCGCCAATTATGGCGACCTTGTCGATGGTGGCGGCCTCGCGGTACGGGGGCTCTCCCGCAACCTGCGTCAAACAATTCCGCGGTAAGGAAACGACCATGAAATTCAAATCACTCTTTTACCTCATGGTTTTAGGAACGTTGGCGTTTCTGGCCGCGGCCTGCAGCCGCGACGGCGTCCGGGAACCTCTGCCCAGCGGCCCTTCGACGAGCTTTCGGACCTTCACTCTGACCGCCAACCCCAACATTCTCTATGCCGGGTCGGAGCGACGGCCGACGTCGGAAGTTAAGGCCGTCCTTAGGGAGGGAGGCCGCCCGGTCATGAACGCCGTCGTCTATTTCTCGGTCATCAGCGGCCGAGGGGCTTTCAAGCCGGACTATACGAAGAGGCTCGCCGTTCAGACTAATGAATACGGCGTCGCGAGCGTCATTCTAGTGGGTCCCCTTCGATCCGAGACCGGCGAAGATCATTGGGTCAAAGTCGAGGCCGTTCTCCAAACGTCCACCCCGGATTATATCGCCAAAGAAGTGGACATCCGTGTCCTCCTGGTGGATGAGTAACCGAAGCGAAGGACCTTCTTCTTCCCGCCCAGCGCGGCCAGAGACATCTCCAGGCAGGCGTCGAGGACCTCGCTCTTATCCGCAATGAAAATGACCTGAATGCCTCTCTCGTGTCTCGCCCATGATGGCGGGACAAACGCCGGCCCGAGGATTTCGACGTCGCGGCCGCAGAGGCGCATCCTTCGGATCAATTCCCGCGCTTTCCGGCCCAGGGCCCGGCCGTCCCGGCCAAAAAAGATGACCTCGGCCATCGCCGAAAACGGCGGATAATGAAGCAGCTCCCGGAAGCGGATTTCCCGGTCGTAGAATAAGAGATACTCCCGACGGGCGGCGGCCTGAAGGCTATGGTGGTTGGGGAACGACGTCTGGATGACGATCTCCCCGCCGGCCGCGGCCGGTGCTCCGAAACTCATCATCCGCTCGACGGACTGAAATGTCTTTTGGGCAACCCTGAAATCGGCGAAACCGAGGAGGGTCTCGGGATTCAAGATGGCGACGAAGGACGCCGCGGGAATTCCGGTTTGATGGGCCAGCCCTTGAGTGCCGAGGAGAATGTCGATCCGGCCCTCGCGGAATTTCCGTAAAAGAATTTCCTTCGCCCCTTTGGTTTTTGGCCGTTCGCCGTCAAAACCCGATATCCGGGCATTCGGGAAACTCCGGATCAGCTCCTCTTCCACGGCTTCGACTCCGGGGCCCCGCGGTTCGAGAACCGGGCGGCCGCACTCCGGGCAGGCCTTGATTTTAGGCCGCGAACTGCGGCACAACCGGCAGACAAGGGTCTCGTCCTTTTTGGAATAGGCCAGAGAGAGATGGCATTGATCGCACTTCGGAATAAAGCCGCAGCGGGGACAAAAAAGAAAAGAGGCATAGCCGCGGCGAGTTAGAAAGACAAGGCTGGGCCGGCCGAACTCAAGGCCTCTCTGGAGGCCTTTCCGGACTTCTGCGGTCAGAAGGCTCCGCTCCGCCCGGTCATCCGCGATGACCACGTTTTTCCGGGGGGGAGGACCGGGGAGAGAAATCAGATGGATGTCCCGCCGGGCGAGGTGAAACGCCTCGACCGTCGGGCTGGAGGAACCGAAGACAAGGAGCGCGTCCGAGCTCATCGCTTTGAACCGCGCTCCGACGCGCGCGTCGTAATCGTGGCCCTCCATCTGCTCAAAAGCATCATCCTGCTCTTCGTCGACGATGACCAAGCCGGTCTGATCCACGGGCGCGAAGAGAGCGGAGCGCGGCCCGATAACAACCGGGGAAGCGCCGCTCTTGATCTTGGGCCAGGCGAGCTCCCGCTCGCTTTCGGCGACCTGGCCATGCTGAAGAACAACGGACCGCCCCAACCTCCGCTCGAGGATCTCCTTGGCTCGCACGGAGGCCTCCAATTCGGGAACGAGGAAGAGCGTCTGTTTCGACCGGGCCAGAGCCTCCCGGATTAAAGAAACATAGGCAGTCCATCTTTCTTCTTTTTCCCCAAACAGCAAGAAGGAGGCAAAGCTGTTCGAGGCCAGAGTCTGGAAGAGGGGTTTTAAAAGCTTTTCCTGTCCGGAACCGGCCGAAAAATCCAGCTCGAGTTGAGACGGCCGGGTATCTGGACCGGCCTTCTTTTTCCGGGGCGCCTTCCTTTTCGTGTTCTCCCGGAGCTCGACCAGACCTTTTCGCTCCATCCGGGTCAGAAGCGCGGCGATATTTTTCTCCCCGGAAATCCGTTTCAAATGAAAAAGGCCGTAGGCTTTCGTCCCGAGAACAACGGCGATTTTGGCTTCCGATTCCGTCATAAGTTTCCGGCGATGGACTTCCGAACCTTTTTCAGTCAGCCGAATCCGCACCGGGGCCCGGCCCACTGACGAGGGGGGGGCCATCGCGGCCAGGATTTCTCCCCATGAAGAATGATAATAAGCCCTCAATCGATCGGAAAAAGCCAGCCCCGTTGAAGAGATTACGGGCTCCTCGTCAAGGACCTGCAGGATCGACTTGAGAACGCCCTCGTCGGACGGCGCCGCCTCGGAAATCTTGACAATAAATCCTATGAGGACTTTCCGGCCGAAAGGCGCCAGGACCCTGACCCCCGGTTTCGCCGAGCCCGCCTCTTTCGCCGGAACGGCATAGGTAAAGCTTTTCTCAAGGGGCAGGGGGAAGACGACGTCGGCCAGGCGGGTCATTTTCTGCCGAGGAAGGCCATGACCTTCCGCATATCGTCCCAGACCATCCTCCGAATTTCTTTATTCCCCTCGTTGCGGATGAGATAAGACGGATGAAATGTGGGCATGACCGGAAGGCCGTTCCAATCCTGAAACCCTCCGCGAATCGCCGTCATCCCGCCCTGAGAATCGGGGATAAAAAAATCGGCGGCCGGTTTGCCCAAGGTGACGATGACCTTCGGCCGGATATTCCGGATTTGTTCAAGCA
>Ga0214473_10003840_pt1 | contig 18132 bp, 18 predicted proteins | sample RVTome_7_FD_203509 | JGI IMG/M metagenome (GOLD analysis project Ga0214473, IMG submission 203509) | Soil microbial communities from uranium-contaminated site in the Upper Colorado River Basin, Wyoming, United States - RVT98D197 | ecosystem: Environmental > Terrestrial > Soil > Contaminated >... | reverse complement strand
TCAGAGTATTCTGCGCCTTTTGCGAAGAACTTGAATAGAATATCTTTCTCTGTGAAGATTCCCTTTGGCTTGCCTTTCTCCGTGACGATGACGCTGCCAATTTTCCTCTCCATCATTATTCGAAAAGTTTCAGCGAAAGATAATTCTTGGTCAACTGTGACGACATCTTTGATCATGAACTCTTTGATCGGCGTCATTAAAAGCTCCACAGAGGTGCATAAAGTCCATAGAATTATTTAAACATTAATCTGCACCGGCTCTGTAGAAATCCTCTTCTCAGGGATTTGGTGTGACCTATGTTTTGTGTTAAGATGGTGTGATTATTTTCTTTGTGATTTTTAGGAGGATGACTGCTAGCTGGTTTATTGAAGTTGGTGTTCCTGTTACTATGTTGAAGGTTTCTCCAACTGCGCTGTTGCTGTTTAGGGTGAGTTGGTTTGATAAGATGATGTCGCTTACGTGGATAAAGTCTCTTGTCTGCTCTCTTTCTCCATGTATTTTGAGGGGTTTGCTACTGTTTAGCTGCTCGGTTAGCTTAGTGATTACCCTTGCGTATGGTGAGTTTTCAGATCCTGGGCCATAGACGTTTATCTATCTGAGTATGGTGGTTTTGACTCCGTATGTTTTATGATATGTGTTGCGGTACTCTTCGGCGTTGAATGCGTCGTAGGGTGAAAGATGCTTCATCGGCATCTCTTCTTTTAGAGGGGGATGCTGGTCTCCGTAGAAACCTGCTGATTAAGCGTATATTAATCTGTTAATCGACGTGTTCAGACAGCTCCGCGGGAGGTTGATTGTTCCATTCAAATTTACGGCTAATCCGCGTCGAGGCTTTGTTTAATAGTCTGTTTTTAGGGTGACTTTTTAAACAGAGGGCACTTATTAAACAAAGCCCCGCGTCGAGTCAACCTTAATAGAAGTAAACTAAATATTTTTATACCTATAGCCCCTTATCCCTAATTGAATGATATGGCTGAGTTGAAGATATACCTCCCGGAAGACTTGAAGAATGAGTTCAAAAAACGGTCAATGGAAGCATTCGGATACGGGCGAGGATCAATAAGCAAAGCGGCTGAGGAAGCCATACAGAGATGGACATCCGAAAGAGAAAAAATCACGCATGAGTTTCCGCCTCCGAAAGACCCTGTCAAAACGTTAAGAGGCATGCTAAAACACGTCAAGAAATCATCTGTAGAGCTGCAACATGAAGCTAAGAAGATTAGGGCTGCAAAGGTCAGAGCATAATGCTCCTACTAGATGCCAACATCTTCCTAGAACTACTACTTGACCAAACCAGATCCTTAGAATGCGAACACTTCTTAAAAACCGTAGAGGTAGGCACTCAACAAGCTATCCTCACAGACCTAACACTGGACAGTATCATCATCGTTATGGAAAGTAGAGGTAAAACCCCGTCAGAACTAGCCACATTCCTCTCATCAATCGCGGCGTACAGAGGATTAAGGCTGCATTGGCTCTCCCTATCCGATAGACTCCACGCCACAGAGCATATGAGACGAACACATCTCGACTTCGAAGATTCCGCAATCTATGAAGCAGGTAGACGGCTACATGTAGACGCAGTCGTATCTTTCGATAAACACTTCGATAAACTTCCAGGTCTAAAAAGACTCGAACCAAAAGACCTGATTCCACAAAAACCTTAGAACTATCAATCCATAAAATTGTGAAGACTGTTTTGGTTAATGTTTTTGGATCTGTAACTTTAGCACTAATGCATTTTACTGTAATGCATGGTTTACTCGCTAGGTGTTGTCTAATGGATTTATGGCTGATGTTGTAGGAGATGTTTGAGGCCTGTTTCTAGGTTTGTTTTGGCTGTGAATCGAAGTTTACTTTTGGCTTTTGATGTTTCTGTGTAGCTTTGTTTGATATCTGCTTTTCTTTGTGGACTGTGAATTACTTTCTTGTTTTTCTTAGTGATTTTTAGGATGAGGGCTGCTAGCTGATTTATTGAGGTCAGGGGTCCTGTTCCTATGTTGAAGTTTTCTCCAACTGCTCTGCTGCTGCGTAGTGCGAGTTGGTGTGAATAGATGATGTCGCTTACGTGGATAAAGTCTCTTGTCTGCTCTCTTTCTCCATGTATTTTGAGGGGTTTGCTGCTGCTTAGCTGCTCGGTTAGCTTGGTGATTACTCCTGCGTAGGGTGAGTTTTCAGAACCTTGGCCGTAGACATTCATGTATCTGAGAATAGTGGTTTTGACACCGTATGTCTTATGGTATGCGTTGCAGTAGGCTTCAGCTTTGGATGCGTCGCAGGGTGAGAGAGGTTTCACTGGCATGTCTTTGTTGAGAGGGGGGCTGGTCTTCGTAGACGGTTGTTGATTAGGCACAAATGAATCTGTTAATCGACGTGTTCAGGCAGCATTGCAGCAGGTTGATTGTTTCGTTGACATTACTTCATTTACGAATCCAGTTTGTTTGCTAAAACGAATCAAAATACATTCACTCAAATTCGCGACGTTAAATTAAATCTATTCAATATATTGTTGAAAACACGCTTAAGCAGCAGCTTAGCTCCGCTCAATCATTTCTGTTAATTTCTCGGTGGATATTCTTAAGTCGAGCGCTATTTTTCGGAGAAGACCTCGTCCAATCTCTCCGTTCCCATGTCGGGGAACCACTGTAATTCGACCATCAGCATGCTTTAAGACTAGATGGCTTCCATGAATACGCTGCTATGTAAAACCCATCTCAGTCAATACTTTCACAACCTTCCTAACTTTTGTAGGTTTAAGGCGCAAAAGCTCTTCACTTAGAGGGCAGTTTTATTTTGAGCTGTTGAACACCTATGAATTCAGGTTCATACTGAGGTTCTGCTACTTGCAAATACGCTTCCACGGCCTCTCTGATTCTGCGGTTTAACTCATTTAGCGTCTTGGCTTGAGTGTGGCATCCTGGCAGCTCCACCACCGAAGCTACGTAGTAACCGTCTTCATCTCTCTCCATTAAGACATTAAAGACTCTTTCATGAACCTGAGCTCCCAAGATTAATCAATCTGTGATACAAATAGACATAAGATAAAAACCTACCTAAATGCTCCACTACACCTAACGTCTCGTAGAGAACGTTTTGAAAATAACTTCCAAAGAATACGTGATAAAAACAAATATCTTAGATTAACGTATTGAGACTTCGACAAAAACATTAGATCAAAATAGCATTCTAAGTGCAGTAAGATAGATAGATCATAGGTTTGCAAAGTTAAGCCCCGAGGTTCAAACGCTCTAACGCTGTTTTGAGAGTTTTTTCGCGATTTGTATATAATGCCTGCGTTCATGATGTTCGCATAACGTTCACGTATTTCGCTTTGCGTTCACATTGTTCGCGTTGCGTTCGCGTTGTTCGTATAGATCGGATTTTTTATGTTTTATTTAATTTCCGCTACGATCTGGCTGTTTTCATAGAGAAAACAGAGTGGTCTTTACAACACTATATTTTGTGTAATTTTGTTTATTTTACAGTTTATGCGAACACCACAGGTCTTGATAAATCATTTTATTAGTCTACAAGAACGCTATGAAGAATCATGCGAACATGCTTCGTAGCTCATAATTAGATACGGCCTGATTGAGTGCTTTGAGCTAGTCGGCGAGGTCTCTTCCCACTCGGAGCAGTCACGAAACATAGTGCTAGCCAGAGAAGTCTTTTTGAGAGAGCCTGAGCCCCCTCTTCAAGCTAAGCGTACTCATGCCCGAGATAAATAGCATGATTACCTCTTTGAGCTAGGTACACTTAACAGCATACAAGGCAGAATAAGAAGCCGCTTCAATCTAGAAGCACTTGTGATAGATAGAGTCTATGGTTGCTTCAAGCTTGGAGTCATCACGGTCGAGTGGTTGAAGTTTGTCTCTAGAGCTGCTTCTACCTTATGAAGTCTCTTCGTAGATATCACGAAGACTTAAGCATGCTCTAATTAACTATGACTGTGAGTACGATTTGCAGTGAGATTATATGACATTGCTTTCATTGGTCTGAGTTGAACCTTTCACCTTGAAATCTGAGGAATGTCAGAAGCTTGCGTTAATCTGAGGTCCTTAAGAGATCAGTAGGCTAAGTTGTGGCTTTGGTTATTCTCTTACTTTCTTAATAATAGCTTATCACGCTAAGTGTTGCTTCATCTTAGTTGTCAGGTGTGGTATCGTATATCGCATCGACGCCTTATGTTGTATCAGATAATGGCTTGGGGATTCGAATCCTGTGCAAATGATACATATATATCCCACCTTTGTTATCCCACCTATCAAGTGGGATTTTGGAAGTGGAGATTAAGGATAAGGGGCGGGTCACGATTCCGTCAAAGATAAGAAGAGCGCTAGCTCTTGAGAAAGGAGATCATTTAATTATCGAGGTCGGCGAAGGCGCGATCAATTTAAAACCAGTGAAAACTGTTAGTGCGCAAGAGCTAAAAGGCATAGCTAAAATCAAGAAAGTGGATCTTGAGGATATCGAAAGTGCTCTGGCAGGTGAGTAAAGGTTAAGTTCATTGATTCAAACATCTTCATCTACCATCTAGCTGGCGATGAGCAGTATGGGGAAACCGCCAGTAGAATAATTGAAAAAATAAGCAAAGGCGAAGAAGCAGCAGCATCCACGCTAATCTTCTCACAAGTTACCGCATATCTAAGATGGAAAAGGAAGAGCTTTGTTATTCCAAAGTTTATTGACTTTCTTAAATCTACACCGTCAATCCATAAAGTTGAAACAATCTTCCAAGACTTTATCTTAGCTAAGAAGATTCAGGAGCTAGCAAAAGTAAAATGGGATTCGTGGGATGACCTAATAATAGCTGCTCAAATGTCAAGAATGGGAATATCACAAATATATTCTAATGACAAGGACTTTGACACTATTCCAAACATAACAAGACTATTCAAAGAATCTTGAACACAATCTTCCATTGAATCATGAAGAGTTACCGAATTGATCGAGAGGCTGAGCAGCAGAGCACTTTGAAACTCACAGGGAGATGTCTAGACATTGAATCTGGTCATAATACAATGATGTTTGGTGATGGAAATATACTTCAACGGAAAGATTATTTTATTTTATTTTATTTTTTACTCTTTGAAGAAGTTTAATGTTGAAGGTAGAAGGATAAACAGGTCTTACTCTAAGAAGGCAGGGAAAACATCACTAATAAGAATTACAAGAGTTGGAACATCCGCTGATTCTCTGCAAGCTCAATGCATCATGCGTCGTTAGAGAGTTTTCTGATGGCTTCGCTGATGCTCCATACAACGATGATTCTCTCATCTTTAATTTTGTCGAAGTGGTGGTCGTTGGTTATCATTATAGCGTTCGTCTGAAGGCATGTGGCTGCGTGAAGAATATCTGCTTTATCTGGAGTCTTTATGTAGACTTTACATATTCTTCTATAATTCTCTCGAACCACTATTATCTTCATCTTTCGTAAAAGGGCAGCTAATAGGTTGGTTGCTGTTTCTGATACTAAGAGCTCCATGTAGCAAAGCATCTCCTCAACAAGAAGTTCGTTTCCAACCAATCTTACAGTTGGATCTGAGATGAGCCTAAGCACTAATCCTAGCGTTTCTGTGGATTTCTTTGGATTCTTAATAGCTGATATGAATACATTGTTGTCAAGTAAGAAGGTCTTGGTAGCTTGCTTTAATCTTGTCGTCAATCTTCTTCCTAACCTGTTCCACTATTGCGTCAATATCTTTTCCAGAGAGCTCTTTCTCAAGTTTTTCAGCTATCTCATCAACATCAAGCTTTTGCAGCAACAGTTGCCCTTTATTACTCTTGATAAGGATGAATTTTGTTTTCGCATCTATTTTTAGCTCTTGACGTACGCTCTTGGGGATAACTATTCTGCCGGATTTATCTACCTCGACGACTTCTGCCATCAATACCACTCAAAAAAAGAATGGTAAAATGGAATATATAAACCCAGTGTTATTAACACGGAAATATCATTTCTATCAGTCCCTCCTAGAAGAGGGTTCTGTCGAGGAAGCCACTTAACAAGCTCTCCTTACACACCTAACCCTTAGACCCACCTTCATCTCCTCCTCAACTGTTTCGCGATGTGGTTTCTTCCTAATGTAAAAGCCTTTCAAGCTGTCTGCGAATAGATGTGAGTAGTTATCTATGACCGCCTAAGTATAGATCAAAAAAGTAGTGAGGAGATACTGCGCATGGGTCGAAAAACTCTATGAGGAACTACTTTGGAGTAACCTGAATCTTCAGAGGATGGAATCAGAGTCAAGTTATTCGAGAAGATGGCAGAGGTCATGGCTAGGTCGAATGCTTAAGAAGGTTAACGTCCTCAGCGAAGAACACCTGCGAACAAGACAAGAGGCGCACCTCCATTTATAACCTACGAATAAGGGTCTAAGGCGACTTGTGAGGCGAAGCTTTTAACCCGGACGCTACGGGTTCAAATCCCTCCGGGCCCGTTAAAATCCACATGGTTTCGAACCCACGATTCCGAGACCACATTCATCCATGAGAACGCGTCGGGTTCCGACTGACCCATTTCTCATAATAAATTGGTAATCTAGGTCAACAGACACTAAGATGGTTTTAAGCTACTTGCGTCGTCTAAGGGCTACTGCGGCCACAGATGCCACAGCTATCACTGCGACAGCCACTATTATAGGTAGTGTGTAGTCAGCAACTTGCTCTGCCTCCTCGGAGGTCGTGGTGCTAGTTGAAGGTGTACTAGTGGTCGAAGTCTGAGAAGTAGATGTGGAAGTGGTTGTGGTTGAAGTTATGGTTGAAGTTGAAGTCGTAGTTGTGGTTGAGGTTGAAGTCGTAGTTGAAGTTGAAGTTGAAGTCGTAGTTGAAGTTGAAGTCGTAGTTGAAGTTGAAGTCGTAGTTGAAGTCGTGGTCGTTGTGGGAGAGGTAACCGTGATTGTGAAGGGTATTGATTTTTTGACATAGGTGTGTCCTTCTTGTAGATCTAACTGTTCCTTAGATGTTCCAACTATTCTAAGTGTTGAACTACCAATTAAAGCATCTGACGTAGAAGAAATTGTCATATTTGCATCAACTTGACTAACGAATGGAACATCAACAATATTCGGATTAAAAGTCACAGTTAATCCAGCTGGAACATTCTCAGCTGTTAATTGTACTAATCCTTCAAAAGTTTCTTGAGCAACAACCGAAACTTTAACAGTTGCCGATCCACCAACTGGAACATTCTTACTAGACGGAGATACATCCATAAAGATATCAGGATAGCCCTGCGCCAATCCCCAGGCGGCTATAGGCACTAGGAGGCTGGTGAGAAGCACCATCATCGTTATCGTAGCTCTAAAGCGATACATTCTAACCTTATAATAGATACGGTTCGTCACCTATAAACATGCTTATGAGAGATTTGGTTCTGATAAGTTAAGATACATGGCTTAAGGCTTATTTCCTACCCGTATCTAGTTCAGCTGATATGTTTGAGCGGAGAATAACACCGTTGATTGTCTCGGTGCTGCTAATCGCTGTTGTTGCTGTAGGTGCTTTAGGCTACAGTGTAGGAAGGCTTGCGACGCCACCTGAGCAGATCACTTCGACTACAACTCAAGTTTCAACTTCTATAGTAACCGTGACTAAGAGGTTGACCACCACTACCACCTCTACTGTTAGTAGGGATATACCTCAAACGTTTCCGCCCCCAGCTAACTCAACGGCTGTTATCCGAAGCTTCTATCTTTTGGACGGACGTGTCTTGGCCACGTTATCGGTTGACAAACCGGTGTATTCGCTGGGGGAGACTGTTCACTTTAAGGCCACTCTTACAAACCTCACGCCTAATTACCTCGCACTGAACCTCGATTTTTACGCATTCTACATAGAGAATAGTAGTAGATCCAATTCCATGGTCTGGACCTATCCCGAATATATGCACGCCGCAGGCTTTGGCCCGGGCCCTCCTAGTACCCAGCTCTTCCTAGCTCCTAATGAGACCAAGACAGGAGGTCAGTGGTCGGGTGCAGACTGGAATATGACCGGGCTCCACGACGTTACGACACGTTACCCTGGATACACCTCAACCCGAACAGTCTACGATGATCACCTTGTTCCTGAAGGACAGTACACCCTAAGGTGGGACACCGCCATCTACAACAACGACAAGGGCGACAACACCAGCGAACAAACAATAACGTTCAAAATCACCAAATAGCAATGACACCAAAATAGAGATGGAGCCTCGGGAACGAATCGAGCTCTTTTCATCAAGGTTTATCTATAACTTTGAGTAACTTTGTGCTATGTTCAGAAAAAGTTTTCAGGTTTTGATACCGGTATTCATATTCGCAGTGCTGCTGCTTACAGGAGCCGCCTTCGGTCAACAGCCGTCTTCTCAGGGTATATCTCTCGAATTCATGCAGCAGCCGTGGGATGCTACTGCTGGATGCCCTGCGGCCTTCACTGTCGAGGTGATATCTCAAGGAGATTTCCAAGGAGCGGTGAATCTGATGGTGGTGGACCCGCCCGATAAGGTGAATGCAGTATTCTATCCGAATTCGGTTGCGGTTCCTCTTGACGGTAAAGTTTCAACTTACATGACGGTAATGGTGTTGCCGGACACACCTCAAGGAATGGCTGAGCTAACGGTGAAAGGTGAATCCGTTTCGGCCGGGGAGGCCAGTGCCACCAGTATCCTTACGTTTAATGTGGGTCCTCCTTGCGGAAAGCAGCCGAGGACAGTTATGACGACCACGGTAGCCACCACTATCACATTGATCACCACTACTACCCTTGGCTCTATCACTTCCATCAGCACAACCGCCTCAACTACTTCCGCCAGCACAACCCCTGCAACATTAACCGAAACAGTTGCAGATCCCTCAATATTAGTGTGGGCAATAGGTGCTACGGTGATAGCAGCAGTCTTTGCAGTGGTTCTTCTGAGAAGGAATCGATCATCGTAAAACCCTATTTGAAGACCAATCTAGGGGTTAATCCCTCCGGGCCCGATTAAAGTTTTAAGCGAATACCATTATTGTTTGTAAGGTGAAGACCAGAATTCTGGACTGTATATTGGTTAATTTCTTTGAAATAACTACAATTGTCGAGATTAACATTCTGCTTAGGGGTATAGGATGTGATTAAGGTTTCTCACGGCATTTCTTTGCTTGTTTTTGATAGATCATAGGCTTTCAAAACATCTAAAATATGATTAATATTGAAATATTCAGAGGCCGTGTAGAGCTGCTTATTGAGGAATTGACCTAGCGCGACATATGAGGCGTCGTAGATGGTGCTCCGTATTTCAATGCGATGTGCACGCAGGGTTCACTTAGTTCGTCGAGCAGTGGATACAGCGCTATTTTGTAGTGTGAGAGGGCGTTAGCGGCTTTTTAGATCTCTTTCTGGCTTAATTCTCGGTTGTACCTTAGTGCGTTTAGAACTTCGAAGGGCATTAGCTATGTAGACCAGATGTAAATTACACTTTTTGTAGTCTTCTCTTAGCTTAAGGGCTATGCTTGTATGTTTCTCTTCGACGAATCACTTGGCCACAATTGACGCGTCGACAACTATTATTTTCTTTGATTTCTCCATCGCCTAATCTCCTCTGTTGAGCTCCATCCGACTGATTCACGGCGTATGGAGTCAGTTACCTTGCATGCCTCCTCTATCTCCTGCGGGTCAATTCTTCTATCTTTCAATTCCTCTTCTTCTATTATCTTCTCTATAGCTTTGCGAATTGTCTCGCTCCAGTTGATGCAAGATAGCCTTCGCATCTTCTCTCTTGTGGCTTTACTTACCTTGACGCTGACAACTTCCATAGTCTAAGTTAGATGTCTGGTAATAAAAATATTACAGCAGATCCATTAGAAGACTAACCTAAAACACATCTAGTGGCATCTCCGATTGAACAATTAATCTACATGCTCACCATTTTACACTAGATTCTATCTTCAGTAGGTCTTCAGAAGCTATTTAGACGTTCAAAGATTCTACTAATGCTTGGTGAAATCTTATTAGTCTCTTTCTCCTGAAGAGTCTTTGTCAAAAATTAGAATTCTTCTTGATTGGGCGGGCGGTCGCCAACATGGTTGCGTTGATGAAGGTAAAGTCTGTATATTCTAACGCTAATCTCCAATGCTTTATCTAAGGCTGGTCAAAACAAATAGATCTGTCATACGGTATGTGTTTACCTACTGAAAATAGGTAAAAACCTCTACGATTCGCAAAAAGCTGCCAAAATCAATAAGAACTGATAATTTAGTTTGTGATATTTGACAAAAGACTTAAATTCAGTCTACTGCTCATTTCGACTCGAATAGTATGAATATTCAAAAACTAAGAAAGAAAATACGAAGACTACAAAGCGATAAGAAGGCGGTAAGCCCCGTCATCTCAACAATCATCATCGTCGCAATCGCAATCGCGATCAGCATCGCAGTAGCGCTATACCTCACCGGTATCACAGGCACCTTCACAAAATTCGAAAGACTAGACGTAACAAGCTCATATGCAGATCCACAAAATGTAACTTCGGGTGGTGGAAACCCAATTACATTTGTTGTTAAGAACTCAGGGACATCAGTCATCACAATTGATAGCATAATCGTTAACGGAAAACCATCCAATCTTTATGTAGGCTGGGTTGTGAGTGGAACTCCGCAGACAGGAACGACATCAACTACTTATGCTAATCAGACAGTACCTAAAACAGGAATTCTCGTTGATGGAACGGGTTCCGCAGGAAAAACGATTAGTATCGCTCAAGGTGACAGCGGAACTGTTTACGCGTTCATCACTGGTGGCAAATCTGGTCAATCCCTCGAATTAACAATGCACACAGTGAGCGGTAAGGAATATCCAAAAGTAGTCGTATTACCATGAGCATCCTCAGCAGTCATGTTGGGGACTCCCCTCTCTTTTTTTGTTAAGCTAAAGTAATAAGATTTAATATATCGATATTTATGTGATTGTTATGGAAAACGAAGAGTCAAATAAAACTGAAGCGCCAGACCACGTGAATTCTGCTACTGACTCATTAAAGAAGGATTCTGCCAAAGAGTCTTCTAAGAAGCGGTTTTCCCTGTTTTCAAAGAAGCCTGAATCGGAGGTCAAAACAATTGAAAAAGAAGAGGTGAAGAGTGCTGAGTCCGGTGATAATGCAAAGGCTTCAGACCATGTTGATTCATCTGCTGACTCGCTAAAGAATGATTCTGTTGAAGAGCCTTCTAAGAAGCGGTTTTCCCTGTTTTCAAAGAAGCCTGAAGTGGTAGCAAAACCCACTGTTTTTCTACACCCCGTCCCCGAAGATGCTCAGATTATCAGCTCATACTGGGTGAAGGAGCCGTATGCAAAGATCAGCATCGTCACCGTGCCAAGCTTGGGGGGTGCACTTGCATACTATATTGTTGAAACCCAGCTTGCTGATTTTGAAAGAATTGCTTTTGCAAAGCTGCTTGCCATTCTAAGTAAAGAGCTTCAGCCGCCTAAGACAAATGAGATTGATGCGAAGCTACACGTGATTAAGGAGGCTAGGCGGGTCGCCTCAAAGTACCGGAGATCTCTAGGTACGTTCACTGACGAAGCGTGGGGTACGATTCTCTACTATATTGAACGCGACCTTATCGGTTTTGGGCCTATTCACGCTATGATGCTGGATCCGAATATTGAGGATATTTCCGCGAACGGTGTGGGTCTGCCTTTTTACATATGGCATCGCAGATACGAAAGCTTGCCGACAAACCTCTTCGTAATGGAGAAGGAAACTCTAGATAACCTAATTGTGAAGCTGGCGCATCTGTCTGGAAAACACATTTCCACAGCCTTCCCAGTATTGGACGCGATGCTTCCTGGTAAACACCGCATCGCCACAACTTACAAGGAAGAGGTGTCACCGAAGGGAAGCACTTTCTCCATCCGCAAATTCAAGGAGGAACCATTCTCCGTTATCGACTTGATTAAGCTAGGCACAATCAACGAGACAATGGCCGCGTATTTCTGGATGCTTCTTGAAAACCGGACCACAGTAGTGGTTATCGGTGGAACAGGTGCGGGTAAGACCAGCACGTTAAACGCGCTGGCTAGCCTCGCGAAGCCATCTATGAAGATCGTCACTGTTGAAGAAATACCTGAGCTGAATCTTCCACGCGACAACTGGGTTCAGCTAGTTTCACGTGAAAGCTACGGGCTTGGCTCAGTTAAGACCGGCGAAGTCACATTGTTCCAACTTGTGAAGACATCTCTTAGATACCGACCCGACTACCTGGTAATAGGTGAGGTCCGCGGTGAAGAGGCGTTCGTCCTATTCCAAGCGATGGCAACAGGCCACGGGGGCATGTGCACACTCCACGCAGAAAATCTTGACTACGCTATTAAGAGGCTTAGAAGCGCACCTATGAACGTCGCTGAAACATACATACCACTTATGAACGTTGCAGCAGTCGTCGAAAGAGTTCAACTCCCCAAAAAATCCTCATCAGGCTTATCATTCGGACGCCGCATGAGAAGCATCTACGAGATTGAGGACTTTGACGTCTACCACCCAATAGCGGAATGGGACCCAGTCAACGACATTCTAAACACAAACCTAGAAGGAAGCATTATGCTGCGGCATATCGGTGAGAAGACCGGTAAATCCTTCGAAGAAATAATAGTTGAGGTTAAACGCCGAGCAACTGTTATCAAATGGTTGAAAGAACGCAACGTATCCGAAAGCCACGAAGTTGTGCGTGTCATCGCCGAATACTACGTCAAACCTGCAGCTATAGAAAAAATAGCTCTAACAGATCTTCAGTCAAGCACCGTCAAACCCAGTCGTAGGAGCTAAGCAGAAATGAGTTCCGGCTCCGCGGAGACTGAAACAGTGAAATCAGAAAAGACAACGCAAGAATCTGAGAAAGCCAAGTTCACCGTGGCTGGATTCAGCTACCGATACTTCCTATGGGCTGGAAGACCATTGACACGATGGGTTAAGCTCGATAAATCACTTGACGCTGCAAGAATGTCAATATATCCTGAGGCGTACGCATCCACAATAGCGTTCTACGCGACAATCTCCGCTGTGATCGGCGCCATTGCATTTTCGTTTTTCCAAGTTTTCTCTTCGCTTTTAACGGCTATCCCTGGGGAAGTCTCATACGTTTTTCTAATGCTCCCATTTATTGTTCTTGGGCTGGGAGTGGCGATACCAACAATATCAGCACAGAATCGAGCATCAAACCTTGACATTGAAGTGCCGTTCGCAGCAGCATATATCAGTGTGATGGCAACAAGCGGAGTATCCCCGTTTCGCAGCCTCAAGAAACTCAAAGAAGTCGACCTGCTACCAAACATCTCCAAAGCGTCAAAGAGCATAGATTTGGAGGTTAGCGCATTAGGGGTTGACCCAGTGGCCGCGATGGAACACTCAGCTAGAAACCTGCCGTCAAAAGAATACAAAGACCTCCTACTAGGCTACGCCGCCACATTGAAATCCGGCGGAGACGTTGTTCACTACCTGCTTAGACGCACAGAGGTTATGTTCAGCGACAAAGTCGTAAAGCTAAAGTCGATGATTGACCGAATAGGTCTTCTCACTGAAGCATATATCGCAATAGTTATTCTCGCAGGCCTTAGCTTCTACGCGATGTACACCACAACTTTTGCGCTAGAACCATTCTTCGGGTCAGTCTCAGGCTTCGGAGGCGACACTTTCTTTCTCTTCGGCTGGGTCCTACTGCCCGCCGTCTCAGTAATGTTCCTATACCTGCTCGACACTGCGCAGATAAAATACCCAATTACTGAAATGGGTGCCTACAAGGTCTTCGCAGTATCCCTGCCATTAATGCTGTTTCTGATATTTGGCATGTTCATATCATTCCAAAACAGCGATTTTCAGAGTCTACCCGTCGTGGACTTGATGGTGAGCTTCGTAAAATGGGTGACGGCGAGTCTTGGCCTAGTTCGCGGGTACGAATCATCTATCGGCTTGGCACTAGCGCTTATTATCGGAACCATTCCTGCCGCGGTCGCACATCAGATTTATGCCGGTAGACTTGAAGGAATCGAACAAGACACAAGTAACTTTCTTCGAGACCTAGTTGAGAACCGAAAGAGCGGGCTCTCCCCTGAACGCTGCATAGTTGACCTCTCTAACCGCGACTACGGAAAGTTGTCCAGACACCTCAAAGTTATCAGCCGTCAGATACAGTGGGGCCTCCCATTCAGAATCATCTACGAAACCTTCAGGCAGAAAGTAAAATCATGGAACGCACTGATCAACATGTACCTTCTAGTCGACGCTATTGAGGTCGGAGGCGGCTCACCGGAAACATTAGAATCACTCGCCGAGTTCAGCGAAGCAAACTCATCACTTGAGAAAGAGAGAAAATCCACCCTAAGACCACTACTCTTCATTCCATACGTAGGCGCTGTCATCCTCCTATTCTCCACAATAGTGTTTCTCGCCTTCATGAAAGGCATATTCTCATCAATGGGCAATACATCAATGAGCGTAGGCGATTACTACGGTATCCTCATCCCACCTCTCTTCATCCTCTCATTCACAATGGGACTAGTTACAGGCAAGATCGCCAACGGCTCCATCTCATCAGGATTTAAACACGCAATAATCCTAACGCTAGTTTCACTTGCAGCCATATGGTTATCTCCATTATTCACCGTACCGTTCGAAAGCATCGTCGCGAAATAGACCGAGATTATCAATCATGAGCAAAAAGCAACGAGGTCAGATGGGTCGTAAGAGACGCGCTGTATCCCCCGTAATATCAACACTCATTCTCTCAGCCGCGGTCCTAGCCGTCACAGTCATAGCGAGCTTCCTCGCTCTGAACATACTAGAGTTGCAAAGCCAGCAAACAGAGTTCAGTCAGGCTAAATCAAACCTACAGATACTCGCAGAAATAATCGAGAATACAGGTATAAAACCAGGCTCAGGAAGCTTCATACGGTTCAACGAGCGCACCGGAGGAATAGGATACGCAGAAGATAGCCTGCCTCTGAACCTCGTAGTCTACAACGGCACAACGAGCGCTAATAACATTTGGACTTTGACAAATAAACCACTAAACGTAACATATAGAGGCGGCAGTCTTGTAAGCACATACAACCAAATAATCAGGCCTTCGAATAACAAAATAAACAACTTAGACTACACCAAAATAAACAGTACTAACACGCTGATTGTTTCGAATCAAACCAATCCGTTTGGTCTGCTGACACAACGGCAATCAAATGGACCATGGCTTAACCTCGACTTCAATCGAGTTAGAATTGAAACTGGAAGCACAATAAACGTAGGAAACGACCAGTATCAGCTGGTAACGGTAACCTTCTTCAATGTAACCCACGGGGTGTTCCGAGGCTCTGGGAGCCTTGACGTTAAAGTTCAAAACATTGGTATAAATCTAAAACAGTTCTACTACTATCACGGTGGCAATACAGCAAATCACGTCAACATCAGCTTATTCCACGGTAGCATCCCAGTGAATTTACCATCTGATTGTTCGAGCAGCAAAGGCTGCTATAGTATTCCTGCAGATTCCAACACCAATGGTATCATAGTCATGGTAACAGTATCTAACCTTGAAATGGAAACACTTTAGGATGATGTGATACATTGCCGGTTACACTTCAACATTTGATAGGAACAATTTCAATCATCATCCTAACACTTAGCATAAGCCTTGGATTCTCCACAGTTTCCTCCTATGTTCAAACGGACATAAACAAGAAGGAGATGGCGCAAGTAGCATCTCATGTGTCGCTAAACATGATCGAAATAGCTGCTCTATCCCACTCATCAAACTATACAAGAACTTTAGTCAAGACAATATCTCTTCCCACTGAAATAAACGGCAGAGGATACCTTGTTAGACTCATCGACGAAACAAACCAAAGCAAAGGTTATTCAGTGGAAGTATCACTAGTTTCACAATCTGGCGTTAAAATCCAATCTTTCCTTCCATTCAACAGCAAGACAAATCAAACTGTCGTAGTCACCACTCTCCAAATCATGTGGGTCAGCGGCGATAAGGTTCCATACACTACACCTGACGAAGTTACCTATGTCAATGGGGACGGCGAGGCAATCGTTTTTGGAGGAAACAACGCAGTCGTTTGGGCCTTCGAGGATTCAGGCGTCATCTATATTGGAATCGGGACTAGAGAAACATGATGACTAATTTAAACGGGGATGAATATCTTTGAACGCAGTTTATGAGTATCTCTTTATGGGAATGATGCTTATCGTTATATTCGCCGTATCATTACAAATGGTTGGAATAATCTCAATACCTATGCAAGGTGTTTCGGATCGGCAGGAGCTTCAGGTTACCGGAGAAAAGGTCATGACGCAAATACTATCCAAAGGATCACCTACGAACTGGGGCAACATACTCAACAACACTAATCCCAATTTCTACTTCGGATTAGCCAAGCAAGACTACACAACCCGGGAAACATACGTGCTTGACGCCAACAAAGTTCAGAGGCTAAGCTCAAACCACCCTTACAATCTAAACACCTTGGATGTTCAGAAAGCTCTCAATATAGAGAGAACATTTGGCTTTGCCATACAATTAACACCTGTCTTTGATATAAACGTGACAAAGCAATCAACTGACATATTCAAAGTTGACATGCACTGGCACAGGAGTGGATTTCCAGTTTCCAACGCAAATGTTACTGGACAAATGTTCTACTTAACTGTCTCTGGAACAATAAATGCATTCGGCAACGGCAAAACTTCAATCATAGGCGTAAACGGTACAACACAGACTTCACTTGACTTCTCCGGTGCAAACCCTGGATTGAAAGTACTTGTAGTCATGACAGACTACCTCGGAGTTAGAGCATATAGCATATTTGATGCGAGTGACGTTACAAACCGAACCATATTAGCACAACAGATTAATGATAACATCCTTATCGATAATCAGTATAACACAACTTCGAGTAATCCCACGTTTTTTGAGATTGTATCAGTTAGGACATCTCAACTTGGATACCTGACGAAATACAGTTTCAACATGATCAAGGTGAACACAACCCTCACCGACCAAGGGATCGCTCCATCCCCGGCAAGCAGCTTCAGAAGATACACAATCAATAATCCTGAACAGATAGTGACGGGGATTTTTGTTGTTCAGAATATAAGCGGGGTTCCCTATCTTGCAATAATAAACTCAACATTTGGTAACCTCACTTTCAATACGAGCCCGGGATTAACTGTTTTTCCTCCTGGGATCCAACTTGATCGTTTGGTTAGCATAGATGACAGTCTTTATAATCTACGCCTAAACCTATGGAGGCTGTCACAATGAAGAGATCATCTAGAAAACGAAGGGGAATAGTTCGAGTAATTGAAGTCTTACTGGCTGCAGCAGCACTATTTATTGCCTTTACAACATCTATCTTCCTAACATCCACCTCTAGAATCAACGTACTGCAAGAGCACGCTGACCTCGACAGAGTAGGTCAAAATACCCTGATGCGACTCGCAGAATCAGGCGTTATCGACTCTACAGTATATCAAACTGGAAATTTGACAACGTTTGATAGGTCGATCTTGCAGAATACAATAACCGAGGCGCTTCCACCACTCACCTATTACACTTTTACGATATATGGCGATAATAAAAGCAGTAATTTTCCCTCATTCACCAAATCAATTGGAAACGTGTCAAATACTTCACAAGACTCTTTCAGAACTACTTCAGAGGTCTCATCAAGCTCCTTTATGTACACAAGTTCTTCTGGAGAAATCTACTACATAGTCCTGGCACTCGCCAGAGCAGGGTGAAGGTTTAATAGGAATGAACAAATCAGAAAGTATAGAGTTTGAATTGGCTCAAGAAAACCGCGGAAGACGACGAGGACAATTCACCATAATCGCGGCTATACTAATTGCCATTCTTGTATTCACCATCGCATTATCAACATCCCAACTTGGCGTTTTCAATCAGAACTTCAGATACGAACCTGCGAAAGAAACAGTTACTGAAATCACCAGCGACCTAAACAGAGCATTAACGCACTCATTAAGTCTTGCCAGCACCACAAAATATAACGACCCAGCTATGGACGACGCGGTGGCTAGGGATGTGGGGCTTGAATACATCTTTAAGTGGCAGCGTTCAGCTGTTTCAGCTCACTCAAACTTGGGCCTTGAGATGACCA
>Ga0214473_10003838_pt1 | contig 18134 bp, 10 predicted proteins | sample RVTome_7_FD_203509 | JGI IMG/M metagenome (GOLD analysis project Ga0214473, IMG submission 203509) | Soil microbial communities from uranium-contaminated site in the Upper Colorado River Basin, Wyoming, United States - RVT98D197 | ecosystem: Environmental > Terrestrial > Soil > Contaminated >... | reverse complement strand
ATCCATCCATTGCGCGCCATCCAGCAGCATTTTCGGCCGGCCGAATTCATCCACCCCTTCGACCAGTGAGAGCTGTCGGGTAACAACCGCTTGGCTCTCCGGGATGCGTGGCACCGAGACCAACGTGTCGGGCAAAGAACTAGTGTCCGGGCCCGTGGGGGCCACCACCCGGAACTTCATCACTTGTCCCGTGGTGTTGGGGTCGGCCGGGGTGTGACCAGCACTGGGGCCTTCGAAGGGTCCATCCGGGCCGAGGTTTCGCAGGATCACTTCGTCGCCCGCGTTGAGGCTGGAAAAGTCAACAATCACGTCGGCGCGTTCGGCCGGAGCCAACAACACCTGGCCGCGGTCCGTAGGCGCGGTCAACAGACCCCCCTCGGTACCGATCTGGTGAAACGTAAGCGTTCCCGCCGCGAGTGCGTCGAGCTGCAGATCGTAGAACCGTGAGTTGGCACCGTTGAGCAATCGGAATCGATACTTCCGGGGCTCCACATCCATTACCGGCCAGACCTTGCCGTTGACCAGATTAGTATCTCCAAAGAAATGGGGCACGACCGAGGCATCGCTAGGAAACTCAGCAGGCAGCCCGGCCAGCGGGTCGTCGAGCGTCGGGTCGATCAGATCGCCCGGTCCGCGCGGATAAAAGAGCTGGCCATCTGCTTGGAACGTACGGTCTTGAATGACCATCGGCATTTCATACGCGCCCGAGGGCAGATTGAGAGCGTCCTCAGCATCGTCGCGAATCAGATAGAAGCCGGCCAGTCCGGCGTAGACGTTCAATCGCGTGATGCCGAGCGCGTGATCGTGGTACCACACCGTCGCCGCTGGTTGCTGGTTGTCGTAGGTGTAAACGACATGGTTTCCCGCCGGACCTCCCAATCCGTTGGCCGGGGCACTGGGATCCGCGGAATACCAGTATTCGGAAAATCCGTCGCTTACTGCTTCCACGGCGGCGCCATGGACGTGGACCACGGTTCTGACAGCAGGAACGTCGGGCTCGGCGCCGTGAATGGTCGTGTCCAATGGCAGCAAGTGAGGCAGCAGGTTGCCGCTGCCGTCGCGGAGATTATTGATCCAATCAACTTTGACCAACTCGCCACGGCGGACTTCAAACGTGGGCCCAGGATAGGTGCCGTTGTATCCCCAGACCGTCGTGGCAGGAATTTCGCTATGAAGCTGCTGCGAGAACTGCGTCATTTCGACTTGGTAGAACGTCGCCCCGTCGAGCGTTCCAACTGGTGACAGGACGTTGCCCAGCGGATTGGGCAGGGGATCGAGGTATTTTGTCAATAAGGTTGGGTCAAGAAGCTGGACGGCCCCAACGCGCTGGGCATCGACTGCGAAATTACACAATACGGCCAAGACAAGGCCGCAGTCCTGCAGCCAAGGGTTAACGCGCAGTTTCATGAGAAGTCTCCCTCAAGTGCGAAGGTGCGCGGATCAACGCAAACGCGGGCTGCAAAACTTGTGCCGTCCAAGCTTCTCATTGGCGTCCCAGCTCGCCGATTGCTTTGAGAATGTCAAGCGATGGCGTTTACGTCGCGGCGAAATCGCTCGCGTCAGCAGCCGCTGAAAGCCGACGATGTGCTCGGGCAAGCGATGCAACGTCGAGAACAGAGCTAAACAGGCACGCTGAGATGTGCGAGTCCGCACGGTTTGTGTGACACCTGGGCGCGACGCGCAGTTTGATGCAGCAAATTGTCTGACCTCCGCCTCGCATGCTGCGTCGAAAGGTAATTGTACGATCGATCGACAATTGCGAGTGCGGATAAGCTGGCGACGGGACAAGATCTCCGATGCGTGGCGATCCGCAATCTCTGTCCCGTTGACTTGCGGCACATGGATTGCACATGCGGCCGAATAAATTGGCCGTTACGTGTGCCCGCCTCAATCGAGGCGGCCTTCTTAGAAAGAATGCTGCGTGCTTCTTTCCTATCGTGTAAAGGAGTCGAGCCATGCTCCGTCGCCATCTTCGCCGAAACTTCTGTTTGTTCACCCTACTTCTTGTTGTTCTTGGTCGCGTTGATGTGTGTTGGGCGAATTCTGTCGCCTTGCTCGATCCGTTGACCCAACCGAAGTTCGTCAATCCGCTGCCCAACCCGCTCGCGCCCGGATTTATCTTCGAGCCGACAGTGCCGGGCGGCACGAATTATGAAATCGGCGTTTACCAAACCTCGCAAAACTTGGGACTGGTTGATCCGGAAACGGGGCAACCGCTTTCGACGACGGTGTGGGGCTACGGGACCGCAACGCAAGCGCCCACCTATCCGGGTAGGACTATCGAGGCGGCGGTGAACCAACCGATTACGGTCCGCTGGACGAACAATCTGGTCGACGAATTCGGCCAGCCGCTGCCGCACCTGCTGCCGGTAGACACTTCCGTGCACTGGGCTGAGCCGACCGATTACCCGGCCAGTGGAGTCCCTATCGTCACGCATCTTCACGGCGGCCACAGCGAGTCGGCAAGCGACGGGTTGCCCGAATACTGGTTCACCCCGGGCTTTGCGCAAACCGGACCAGGGTGGGTCAAGGAAACCTATAGTTACGAGAACGATCAACGGGCGGCCACGCTGTGGTATCACGACCACGCGTTAGGAATCACTCGCCTGAATGTGTACGCGGGTATGGCGGGTTTCTATCTCCTGCGAGACGAGTTCGACACCGGCCAGCCCGACAACCCTCTCGGCCTGCCTGCCGGCCAATACGAAGTGCCGCTGGTCATTCAAGATCGCATGTTCACGCAGGACGGTCAGCTCTATTATCCAGCCGAGGCCGAAGTCGATGAGGCGCCGGAACCCAGCGTGCTTCCTGAGTTCTTCGGCGACCACATTCTGGTCAACGGGCAAGCGTGGCCTGTCCTTGACGTCGAGCCAACAGCCTACCGTTTCCGCATGCTCAACGGTTCCGATTCGCGATTCTACAATCTGCGGATCGGATCGGGACCCCAACTCCAGCAGATTGGCACGGACAGCGGGCTGTTGTATGCCCCTGTGCCGCTCGACCAACTCGCAATCGGGCCGGGCGAACGAGCCGACGTGCTCGTCGACTTCTCTAGCTTCGCGGATCAGACCATCGTTCTACGAAACAACGCCCGTTCTCCCTTCCCCAAGGGTGATGTTGTTGACCCGCGGACGACCGGGCAGATCATGGCATTCCGCGTCGGAAGCACTACGGATGCCCAGCATCAAATCCCAAACACGTTGCTGCAATCTCCGATTGATCCCCTGGTTCAAACTGGTCCGACACGGAGTTTACTGCTCTTTGAGGGCGAGGACAAGTATGGCCGCTTGCAGCCAATGCTGGGCACCGCCGACGAGGGCGGCTTGATGTGGGACAACCCGACGACGGAGGAACCTCAGCTCAATTCGGTGGAGGTGTGGGAGATCTTCAACTCCACCGAAGATGCCCACCCAATTCACTTGCACCTGGTTGCGTTCCAGGTGCTAAGTCGGCAAAAGTTCAACGCCGACCAGGATTTCGAAACCGGGGCCCTGGACGACATCAGGCTGCTCGGTCAACCGAAGTCTCCCGCGGAAAACGAAGCCGGCTGGAAGGACACGGTGCTGATGTTTCCCGGCGAGGTGACCCGCCTCATCGCGAAATTTGATCGCCCCGGCGAATACGTGTGGCACTGCCACATCCTCTCGCACGAGGATCACGAAATGATGAGGCGGTACGTTGTTCTGGATACGCCATACCTAGGGGGTGCGGTGCCCGAACCGTCGACGCTGTCCACGTTAATAATTGGCTTGGCAACATTGATCGCTTGCACACGAGCGCGGGGGAATTAGCGCTGGTGCGACAACATTGATTGCCGCTATCGAAACGCGGCAACTTTTTCGTAGTCAGCAGGAGCCGCGACTCGCGACGCTCCGATGTGGGCGCGGCACATGGTTCGCACGAGAAGCCACTCGTTGTTGCGCCGTGTGTGTGGTTTGATGAGCGAGGCGCTCGTTCCTATTTCCGTGTGCTCCGCCGCAGCAATGCCAAGCGAACGCAATGAGGATATGAATCCTAGTAGCGATCTGATGGGAAGCTCACCCGTTCATGCAGCAAATGAAATGCCCGATCTATCGAGGCTGTCTGCGGGTGCACGTGTCGTAGTCGCCGGCATAACGACTTTGACAGCTGGTGTGCCAAGGTCACGCATGCTGTGCGACATCGCTCGCCTAGTCCCTCGTTACCGTGTGAGTGCTGAGACACCCGCTGCAAAGTTACATGGCCTCCCCAGAACAGTGGTGTGCCACGACGATGGCTGGCTCGGCCTCGACGTCGACCTCAAAATCGATCGGCCCAGTTGCCTGTGGACATTCCCGATCGAGACAGTGAGTCAATCGGAAGCCGGCTTCGAATTGGTGCACCAGTCGGTCGTGGTGCAGCCACACTGGTTCGTCGAGGCGGACGGGGAAGGCCGCTGGAGCGTACAGATTCGCCTGTCGATAGGCACGGCAGCCGCCGACATCCGTCGTCGGGCCACCGAGAAAATCGGCGTCGGCGTTTAGCCACACAGTCGACTCACGCTGGGTAGGTAATCCGGCGGTTTTTTCGTCGTGCAGTGGACGGCCCGGCCGCCCGGTCACGGCGCCAGATGGTTCGGACATCTTGGCGGGGCGGCAGGGCAACCGACTGTTTCTGCGCCGAGAAGTTGACTAGCGACGAGTATTCGGCGCCTTGGCGGCACGAGTTTAGAAACGCCGTCGTCCGAAGTTTCTGTTGCCACACAGCTTGTGGCAACGCGTGCCGGCAAACCAAGGTCTGTCGGAACATGACGCTGTAATTCGCCGAGCCAGCGCCGGCTTTCGTTTCCTCATCCGGAACGCTATTTGCGATGGCCGGGGACGGCAGCAACAACTGCATCCGTCGCAGTGTTTGTGTGCCAATCGGGCGCATACGGCGTGCGAAAATGCACATTTATGGCGATAATGGGATGTGAAACCCGCCGAAAACCGATCGTACCCAAGATTGAAATTAGGGAGAGTCAAAATGCGACCGATTTGGGCATCGCTATTGAATCCCAGATTCCGAAAGAGCATCTGGCGCCGGCGGCGGCGTTTGCGTAGGGACATCGGCTACACGCCGGCGTGCGTGTTTGAATCGCTGGAGCCCCGCACGCTCTTGTCCGTCGGGAACATTCCGATCGTGCCTTCCCCAGCCGCACACTGGACCTTCGATGAAGGCACGGACACGATCGCCACCGACTCCTCCGGCAATGGCCATACGGCAACCCTCGGCACGGGCGTGTCCTGGACGGCCGGGAACGTCGGGTCCCACGCGATCAGCCTCACCGGCACCGCGACTGGGGTGGTCACCGCTACCGAACCTGTTGTCAACACCGCCGGCAGCTTCACCGCCTCGGCGTGGGTGAACCTCGCCTCTCTCGCGGGCTACCAGACCGTCGTTTCGATCGCTGGAAACGACGTCGCGGGCTTCTTTCTCCAGCTCCGCGGCGACACTGGCACCTTCGCCTTCTCGCGCCTGTCCTCGGACGCGATCGGCGCTGCCACCTACATCTCGTCGCCCACCGCCCCGGTCATCGGAACCTGGTACCACCTGGTTGGAGTCGACGACGCGAGTGCCGGCATGCTCACTCTGTACGTCGACGGCCAGTCGGTAGGAAGCACCGCTTACACGGGCGGCTGGGCGGCCAGCGGCGACACGCTGATCGGGCACGGCTTCTTCAACGGCGGCCAGGTTGATTACGTCAATGGTTCGATCGACGACGTGGAGCTGTTCTCCTCGGCGCTGTCGGCCGAGCAGGTCGCCGCACTGGACCAGCCCGCCGCGTACTCCTTCGACGACGGCACAGGGACCACCGCGGCCGACGTCTCCGGACATGGCCATACCCTGTCGTTGGGCGCCGGCGCGTCCTGGGCCGCGGGGCACGTTGGCTCGAACTCGCTGGCTGTTAACGGCTCGGCGACCGGCAACGCAACCTACGCCTCGCCGGTCCTTAACACCTCGCTGCCGTTCTCGGTCTCGGCCTGGGTGAAGCTGGACTCCGTCAGCGGTTTTCAGACGTTCGCATCGGTCGACGGGTCGGCAACTTCGGCATTTTACCTCCAGCTGCGCGGCGATACCGGGAAGTTTGCCTTCACGCGCCTCGCCTCCGACAGCAACGCCGCGACGGCCTACCACGCCGACGCGACCAGCGCTCCCTCGACGGGAGTCTGGTACAACCTGATCGGCGTGAACGACGTCGCGAACAGCCAGCTCCTGCTCTATGTTGATGGCGAACTTCAGTCCAGTGTCTCCTACAGCGGTGGCTGGCAGGGGACCGGGGCGACCGTTGTCGGCGGCGGAAAGTTCAACGGTGCCCGCACCGACTACGTGGACGGCGACATCGACGACGTGCGCTTCTATAACTCGCCGCTAAGCGCCGGTGTCGCCATGTTCATCGGCACCGCAGGCAGCTCCAGCGTGAACATTGCGTTGGGCAGCAGCGGCGTGACTGTGTCGCCGGACCTGTTTGGCGCCTTCATGGAGGACATCAACTACGGCGGCGAGGGCGGCATCTACAGCAACGAGATCCGCAACAGCGGCTTCAACGATTCCACGAATCCCCTCAACGCCTGGGCGGCCGTCGCGGGCACCGGCGTGGTCGCCGCGCTTACGTCCGACGCGATCACCGGTCCAACCAGCGCCCTGACGCGGTCGGGAAAACTGGCGATCACGTCGGGCGTCTCCGCCTCCGCCCGCGCCGGCATCTCGAACTCCGGCTACTTTGGCGTGGCGGTCGCGCCCTCGACGACGTACACCGTCGAGTTCTACGCCAAAGCCACACCTGGCTTCACCGGTCCGCTGACCGTGGACCTCGAATCCAACGCCGGCACGATTTACGCCAGCGCCACCGTTTCCTCGGTCACAAGCGCATGGGCAAAATACTCTGTGACGCTGACCACGGCTGCAAACGCTCCAACCTCTGCCACCAACCGGTTTGTCATCTCGACAAATAGCGCCACGGCAAACGGCGCGACCATCTGGTTCGGCGCAGCATATCTGTACCCGCCATCCTACGACGGCGGGAACAACCATTTCCGCAGCGACCTCATGCAGTGGCTCGTGGATCTCAGCCCTCCCATATTCCGCGTGCCCGGCGGCAACTACCTCGAGGGCAACACCTTCGCGGACCGTTTCAACTGGTCCGAAACCATCGGGCCGGTCGAAAACCGGCCGGGGCACTTGAATTCGGCATGGGGCTACTGGTCGACCGACGGGATGGGCCTGGACGAGTATCTCCAGATGGCCGAAGAGGTCGGCGCCGAGCCGATCCTGGCAGTCTACGCAGGATACACACTGAATGGCTCTTCCGACACCGGCGCCACGCTCGCCAACGACGTCACCGATGCCGTCAACGAGCTGCACTACGTTCTGGACCCTGTCAGCACGTCCTGGGGAGCGCTGCGCGCGGCGAATGGGCATCCGGCCCCTTACAACGTCAACTACGTCGAGATCGGCAACGAGGACTTCTTCTCAGCGACGTATTCGACGCGCTACCCTTTGTTCTACGATGCGATCCATACCGAATTCCCATCACTTCAGATCATCGCGTCCAGCAGTAGCACTGGTGGCAGCCCGTTCGACGTCCTTGACGACCACTTCTATAACACCCCGCAGTGGTTCGTGGCCAACTCGCACTACTATGACAACGTCCCACGCGGTTCCTACAAGGTCTTCGTCGGCGAATACGCCGCACGCGAGGGCGCGCCCACCGATACCATGTCCGCCGCCCTCGGCGACGCCGCCTGGCTCATGGGCCTGGAACGTAATTCCGACCTGGTGACCATGTCGTCGTACGCCCCACTCTGGGTCAACGTCAACGGCATTCAGTGGACGCCGGACCTGATCGGCTTCAACAACACCACGAGCTTCGGTTCGGCGGGCTACTACGCGCAACTTATCCTGTCGCAGAACCATGGTACAACCGTGGTCTCTGACACGGTGGTCGGCACGAGCGGCCTCCAAACTCTGGTGACCAAGACCGGTTCGACCTATTACTTGACGGTCGTCAACACCCAGGGAGCGGCTAACCCGACGACGGTCAACCTCTCCGGCGCCATCACGGTCTCCCCGACGGCGACCGCGACGAGCCTTTCCGCGTCGTCGAGCACTGCCGCCAACTCGATCGCCAATCCGACCAATATTGTGCCAGTGACGTCCACCGTCTCCGGACTGGGCCCCAGCTTTACCTACACTTTCCCCGCCTATTCGCTCACCGTGCTGGAGTTCACCGCCACGGTCGACACGCCGAGCGTCGACACGCCCGCGGCTGCAAATCCCTCGGTGGTCACTGGCACGACGACGAACCTGTCGGTTCTCGGCGCCGACGCTGCTGGTGAATCCAACCTGACTTACACGTGGTCGGCGACGGGGCAGGCCGCCGTGAACTACAGCGTCAATGGCACCAACGCCGCCAAAAATACGACTGCCACCTTCACCCAAGCCGGCACGTACAATTTCACCGCCAACATCGTGAACCCCACCAGTGGGGCCAGCGTCACGAGCTCTGTCAGTGTAACGGTCAACCAGGTCGCTACGGGTACTTCGGTTGCGCCAAACAGCGCTACGGTGGCGGCCGGCGCGACGGCACAGTTTATCGCCGGTACGGCGGACCAGTTCGGCAACGTGATGGGTGCTCCACAGGCTGTTACCTGGTCGGTCGCCAATGGCGGAGGCAGCATTAACTCTTCGGGAGTTTACACTGCCCCAGCCAACGCCGGTTCGGCGACCATTAGCGCTACGTTTAACGGCGGCGGCGTCTCGAACGCAACCATCACGATCGTCTCGCCCCTCGCCTGGTACAAGGCCGACGCGTCGTCGGGAACGATGTTGGCCGACACGTCTGGCAATGGCAAGACTGGCACGCTCACGGGTTCGGCCGGCTGGGCAACCGGCGTCAGCGGCAACGCGCTGTCGCTCACCGGAGGCAGTGCAACCCTTCCCACGGGAATCGTCAACGGACTGAACGATTTCACGATCGCAACCTGGGTCCGAGTCGACACGCCGGGTGCCTGGGCGCGCGTTTTCGACTTCGGCACGGGGACGACGGTCAACATGTTTCTAACACCGAGCGCCGGCGGCGTCGGCGGGCCGCTGCGGTTTGCCATCACCACCAGCGGCAACGGCAGCGAGCAGCAGCTCAACGGACCGGCATTGTCGGCCGGCACGTGGTATCACCTGGCCATCACCCTGGCCGGCAACACCGGCACGATGTACGTCAACGGCGCTGCGGTGGCAACCAACACGAACATGTCGATTCATCCGGCGGCGTTGGGCAACACGACGCAGAACTATCTCGGCGATTCGCAATACGCCTCCGACCCGAGCTTGCGGGGCAGGATCGACGACTTTCGCATGTACGGCATCGCACTGCCGGCTCAGCAGGTCCTGCAACTGGCCAGACCGTTCATCGTCACGCCGGCCGCCGCGTCCGATAACCCTGTCACAACGACGTCCACTTCGCTCAGCGTATTGGCCGCCGATCTTACGGCCGGCGAATCGGCGCTGACCTACACCTGGTCCACGACAGGATCGCCTCCGGCCCCAGTCATGTTCTCGGCCAACGGCACCAACGCCGCGAAGAACACAACGGCCACGTTCACACAGACCGGCGTTTATCAATTCCTGGTGACGATTGTCAATCCGGCTGCGGGGCTCTCGACCATCAGCACTACCAGCGTGATTGTGGGTCAGCCGCCTCCGGGCGATTACAACCTCAATGGCGTCGTCGACGCGGCCGACTACACGGTCTGGCGTGACACGCTCGGCAGCACGATGGACCTGCGGGCCAACGGCGACAACACGGGCGCGAGCGCCAATCGGATCGACCAAGCCGACTTCAACGTTTGGAGGAACCATTTCGGCGAGATGTTGTCGCTGGCCGGGAGCGGAGCGGCCAGTGGCTCCATCGTGGACCTAGTCCCGGCGGCATCACTGCAATCGGTCGCGGCCAATGATCCCATCACTGCATCGCAGCCCCTGGCTTTGCCGGCGGGCGATGCAGCATTGGCATCGGCCGTGAGCATCGCGCCGACGAGTTCCTGGGCAGAGCCCTGGGTTGACAGGCCGTGGCAGGTCGCTGTCGCGAGGACTCGTTCCGGCGCATCCGTTGTCGCAGTTCGACAGGATAGCGCACTCCTGGCTTGGCTCGCTTCGCGCACCGAGGGCATGCCGCGTCACGACGATTTGGCGGTGGTTGGCTTCGTCGACGATCGAGCAGCAACTAAATCGACCGACTCGCGGTTCGACGCGGTTGATGAAGTGTTCGAGGCGCTGTCGATAATGCCCGCCGTTGGGTCCCATCAACTCGTCAGCGCGTGAGACAGGCCGAAAACCCACCGTATTTGACGCGTGGGGCGATTCTCCGGAACTCATACGTTTGATGGCACGGCCAAAGGGTGCCAACAATTCATCTGCTGGGATCGGCTGAAACGCTGAGCCGATTTGGCCCCGCGAAATGCCCCATCTAACCAAGGATTGAGGGACGCAGCTCATCGCACGGACATTATTTTGCGAGCGGCGCCACAATTGTGCCGCCTACCTAGGCATCAATCGAGAGTGCGAGTCAGCTACAATGCGCATGTTATGCCGTTACCAAAGAACGTAGAACATGACTACTTTGGGTTTCGTGCGGTGAAAGATTGTCCGCTGAATCATTAAGAGCGTATCGAGGATCGGAGGATGCAACGACAACGGACGAGCCCTGCCGTTTGCCTAGCTCACGCTGCCATGCTGATGTTCGTCTCCTTGGCTCACGCAGAAGGGTTTCTCCAAACCCGAGGGGGCGATATGGTCGACGAGAAGGGCCACAAAGTCCTGCTCCGCGGCGTCGGGCTGGGGAACTATCTGCTGCCGGAAGGATACATGTGGAAGCTCGGCGATGCTGGCGACCGCCCCCGCAAGATCGAAAAGATTGTCAGCGACCTGATCGGGCAGGAAGACGCCGACCGCTTCTGGCCGGAGTTCCGGAAGAACTACATTACTGAGGCCGACATCAGACGCATCGCGGAATTGGGTTTTAACTCGGTGCGTCCCGCCTTGAACGCACGGCGGTTTCTCACCGAGGGCGATAATCCCGCCTTCGTGGATGAAGGCTTCCAGCTGCTGGACGACCTCGTGGGGTGGTGCGGGGAGCACAATGTTTACGTGATCATCGACATGCACGGGGCGCCTGGCGGGCAGACGGGGGCCAACATCGACGACAGTGCCAACGATCAACCAGAATTGTTCATCGACCCGAGGTACGAGAAGCGGCTGATCAAGCTGTGGGTGAAGATCGCCGAGCGTTACCAGGATGAACCGACTGTGGCTGGTTACGATTTGCTGAACGAGCCGCTTCCAAAGCGCACCGGCGCCGCAGCCAAATACAAGAAGGAGCTTGAGCCGCTTTATGGGCGGATCACCACTGCGATCCGCAAGGTCGACAAGAAGCACATGATCATCCTGGAAGGCGCGGACTGGTCCAACGACTGGTCGGTTTTCTCGAAGCCGTTTGCGCCCAATCTCGTGTACCAGTTCCACTACTATTGCTGGGACAACCCGGATCATCTGCGAGACATCAGTGCATGCCTCGCTTTCCGCAGGAAATGGAACGCCCCCATATGGGTCGGCGAGACCGGCGAAAGCAACAACACTATTCACTGGGCGACGACGCAGTACTTCGAGACCAACAATATCGGCTGGTCGTTCTGGCCATGGAAGAAGATGGACGCCGACAACGGGCCGTACTCGGTCAAGAAGCCGGCCGCGTGGGACGCCATCATTGCGTACTCTCGCGGCCAGGCCAAGCCGTCGAAAGAAGCTGCTCGGAAGGCCTTTGACGAGCTGCTTCAGAACGTTAGGATCGAGAATTGCGTCTACAACGCTGAGGTGGTGAATGCCTTGTTTCACCGCCTGCCGATGAGAATCGAGGCGGAGAACTTCGGGCACGATGGGCTGGGCAAGTCGTACTCGGTGAAGGATCCTTCACGGAAATCTCCGAACTACCGCAAGTCGGAGCCGGTGACGATCGAGGTCTCCGAGGGCGGCGGGAACCGCCGGCGCGAATCACACCAGAGCATCTGGTTAACAGCTGACGAATGGACCTCCTATCGGGTGAACAGTCAGGCCGCTAAGCCCTGCAGCGTAGTGATACGAGCCCGGGCAACGATTCTCCCGGCAGCCTTCACCTTTTCATTCAACGACCAGCAGGAGGAAATTGCGCTGAATGACAGTACTTGGACCGAAGTGAAGGGCAAGGCCGTGAAAGCGGTGCGAGACATCAATTGGATGGAGCTTCGCGTCAAGAGCGGGACTATCCTATTCGACTGGGTCGATGTCGAGTAGCAATCAGCTATGGGGCAGAAATCAACGTGCCATTGGATCCTGGCTGCGGACGCAATTCGTGTGTTCGGATCCATTTGTCTCAGAAACCCGTGGTGATGCCGTTGTTTCTGGAAATCCAAAGAAACGACCGTTTTTTGACATTCCACTGGAGTCTGCCAAACTATCCACTCGCATGGGCTGTTGCGGCCATGTAGTTCCTGGAACGGATACGGCAATCCTGCGCTTGCTCTGTGATGCCGTGGTGCAGCCGGTCACCCGGCCAAGATGACCGGGCTATTCGGCACGGTGACCGGACTGTTTGGAGTCCGCAAGCGCCCACCAATCGGCGTCGGTTTCGATTCCGCCGCCGTATTCGACTTCGGCCAACAGCGGCGGTACGCATCGCCGAACCAGCTCGTCGGCATTGCTCTCGACACTCGAATCACCAACCACAAGTCGCGGCGTATTGAGCACGATGCCTGCGATTTTGAGACCGTCACGAAAGGTGTCGGCGACGATCAGCGTTTGCAGCGTCGCGTTGATCGTGCCAAGCACATTCGCCGCGACGACGATCAGCGGATGACCGAACTCGTCGGCCAGATCGGCGTTGTAATCGTCGTCGCTGACGGGCGACATCAGTCCGCCGGCACCTTCGACGAGCACGACGTCGCAGGATTCTCGCCAGAAATCGAGGCCGGATCGCAGTTGCTGCTGATCAACGCGTCGCCCCTCGACCCTCGCCGCCAGATGAGGCGCAACCGCTACTGCGAACCGTTGAGGGCAGACTTGTTCCAGCGTCCCGGGGCGCCCGGCCGCTTCCCAGAGCGCAACCGCATCCGTCGATTGCAGGATCCCGTCGCGCAGCTCGCAGCCGCTGGCCACAGGCTTGTATACACCCACGCGTTTCCCCGTCGACGTGAGCTTTCGCGCGATGAGCGCCGCAACATACGTCTTGCCGACGCCCGTTCCCGTGCCGGTGATGAACAACCCGCGCGACATCTGAAGCTAGACAAGGAGACAAGGAGGGGTGGAGACAGGGAGACATCTCAAACACTGTCCCCCAATCTCCTTGTCTCCTTGTCTCCCAATCTCCTTGTCTTGAATTCGGGCCAGCGACCCATGCATTGCGGCACTACAGTTCCAGGAATTCTTCCGCCGCTTCGCGCATCGCGGCCTTGTCCGGCTGTACTCCGGTCCACGTGCTGAACGCGAGTGCCGTTTGCTCGACATAGAGATCGACGCCGTCGATGACTGTGCAACCTCGCTTGGCCGCCTGCTGCGTGAGCCAGGTGCTGGGCGAAGCGTACGACACGTCGACCACCACGCCGCCTGCCGGCTGGGCGGCAAGCTCGATCGGCAGCGTCGCACCAGGATTATCTGTGCTTAACGAAGAAGCATTGACCAGCAACGTCACGTCGCCGGCGATTTTGATCGCCTCTCGCTCGTTGAATTCCACCAGCGACGCAGCAGCCGCAGTTTCGTTCTCGATGTAAGAGACCAATCGCTGGCCCGACTCCGGCGACCGGCTGGCGATCGACATCGCTTTCAGTCCCGCTTGTGCAAGCGCGACGGCGATCACCCGCGCCAACCGCCCTGCGCCAATGATCATCGCTCGCTGACCGGCGAGCTCGATGTGGCCGCGCACGAGATCGACAAGTGCTAAGCCTTCGGTGTTGTCGCCCAACAGCCGCGAGCCATCCGACGTAACGCAATTGACCGACCCGCAGAGGCGCGCCCGCTCCGTGAGCTCGTCGAGATATTCGAGCACCGTCACCTGATGCGGCTCGGCCACCTTCACGCCGCGGAAGCCCAGGGCCCGGATGCCTCGCATCGCGTCGCCGAGTTCCTTCGGATCGACCTCGAACGACATGAACCGCCAGTCGAGTCCCGCCAACAGGAACGCCTGCTCGACCATGAAATGCGTCGGATTGCCGGCCACGGGGCTGGCAATCAGGCAGCATTTTTCGATAACCGTGGCGCTAGTCACCGCTGGGGGCTCCCGTCGCGGGCGAGAGTGGGGAGAGATTCGACTTCCAAGCTCGCCCCGAGGGGGCGGACCGATTATTCTGACCACTGAGCCGCTTCGCCGCAACGTCAGCCGGAAATCTCGTGAAACAGCACTCTCCGACACTCTTTTGGCTGCTTCTGGCTGCGACGATCGCGGTGGATGCCGTTGCCATCACTTGGATGGTGCAAGCAGGCCCGACGTCGCGGGCGGCGTTTCTCTACGACGCGCTGGTCACCGGTCAGTTGGCGGTCGTTTGCTTGTGGGGCGCGTTTGCCGCACGACGAACCTGGTCGGCATGGGTCGTCACACTCATCGCGGTGGGCGTCGGGGGCATGTTGACGGCTCGCGTCGCAGAGCTGCCACCGGCCGAGGCTTGCGGCATCCACGGCATCTACGTAGCGTTATTGGCCGCCACCTTGTGGGTCCTCAAGCGAACTCCCGCTTGGCGAAGACTCAAGGGCGAAGCTAACCCCGCCGTCTGGCAATACTCGCTGGGGCATTTGCTCGCCGCGATGACGGTCGTCGCCTTGCTCATCGGCGCACTGCGCGGATCCGTGCTGCTCACCAGCGGCGACGATTCATGGCGGTTCGTGGTACTGCTCACTTTGGGCGACGTCGTTTTGGTCACAGCCACGGCATTTGTCTGGCTTTGGGCCTCGTGGATGCCGTTTTGGTGGCCACGGCTCGGGGCCGTGTTCCTGCCCGCCTTGGCCGTGGGCGCACTCGAAACCGCGCTCGCAGTTGCCGGTGCGTTGGGAAGCTTTTTCGAAGAATCGCCAGCGACCGATGCGCTCAGCCTCTTCGCCTATACGCTGACGACGTCGATTGTAATCTTCGCCTATCTCGAATTGGTTCCAATTCTAGATCGCGACCAGCGGGCGGTTTCTCCGCCGCGCTACCCATCCAAAGAGGGCAATGGTCAAAAGTGAAAGTGTCGCCGGCTCCGGCGCGGTTGGCGCGCCCATGGCGGCGCTGGCAATCGACACTGCATCCAACTCAAAGTTCAAGTTGACCGACGGGTTGCCGTTGTCGGCGACCGAAAAGCGGATGAAACCGACCTGGGTGAGTCCGGCCGGGATGTCGAGCCAATTGCCGCCACCCGAGCCATTGAGCACATCCAAGATGTCGAGCCCGTTATCGGAATATTTGAGCCCGTTGAAACTCGTCAGGTTGCCGATGAATGGCCTCTGGAAGTCGCTCGGCACACTGCCTGGCGAACCGGCAAAGGGATCGGTGACGTCACTGTAACCGTTGGTGGGAATGTTGCAGGTTTTATCGCCGATCGTAAACCACGTCGTGCCGTCCGCGCTGACCTCTACGAACGCGCTATCGACGCTGAAGGCCGCGGCGGGATCACTCGCTTGTCCGGCTGGAAACGCAACGTCGATCAAACCCGCGTGCGCGAAGACGCCAATCTCGCGGCCGCCAGGTTGCGGCAGAGCATAGTTTGACAGGCGCAGCGTCACGCGACCCGTTTCGCCGACCGACAGCAGTTGGCTACGCTTGTACGGCGCGTTGAACGGCGAGACAACGCCGGGGAAGAATGGGTCGTTCGTGAATCGGCTCGGTTCGCCGAGTGCGGATGATGCCAGATTGAACGGCAAGCCACTGCCAAATTCGATCGCCGGCGTGGTGCCGGCATCGTACGTCCGCACCTCGATGGCGTACTGAGCAATGGCTTGGCTTGTCGCTAAGCACAGCACCGCTGACGTGAGAACGAACATCGTCGTTCGCAATTGTCGTTTCATAAGAGCTTTTCCTTTCGTCGAGGAATGAAGAACTGCCAAAAAGTGCAAAAGGTGGCCAGTGCGATCCCGACTGTCGACGGCTCGGGCACCGTGAATCCAAAGGCAGCGGCTGCATCGGCACCCGCGCCAAGGTTGTTGCGCCAGATCGTGTAGTCGGCTGCATCGACGCGGCCGTTGCCGCTGGCGTCTGCGGCTAATTCCGACACCGAGCCGAAAGTGAGTTTCCACAGGTCGTAGTCGGCTGTCGTCACCGTGCCATTGCCATCGAAGTCGCCGGCGAGCGGCGGCGGCGCTGGCCGCGGGTTTTCGGCGAAAGAACTGAAGTTGAACGTTGGCGAGAAAGTCCAACTATCCCACGCACCGTCGGCAAGCATGCGACCGGCCATGCCAACGTTTATGTCCGACCAGTTTCCGCCGTTGTAGGGATTTGTCGGCGCGACGCTGTAGTGCCAGAAGCCAAACGTCCAACCTTCCGCGTAGTAGTCGTCGGCATCGGTCGAGGAGGCTGGAAAAAAGGGAGCGCTGCCAAACGCAATTCCCGATTCGTCAAACGCCGTGTCATCTTCGACACCGAAGTCGCCGTCGTCGTCAATAGCGTACCCCAGGCCAAAAACGCGGACCGGATTGGCCGGCGAGTCGCCCAATTTGGCAAATAGTCGGTCGTCGGCCGCAACGATCGCCAGCAGCATGTCGCGGCCGGTTGCCGTGCCGTCCCAGCGATACCCCCAAGCAAGCGCTGGAGGCTCGGTCGAATTCTCGACCCAATCGATCACGAGCGCGGCGCGATTCGCTCCGGTGCCAGTCCAGTAGTCGACGTCGTCGAAGGTGAAAGGCTCAGCGCGGAGGAGAGTCGGTGCCAACGCGCAGACGCACGCGGCGACAATTTGCCATTTGCAGTTTCTGCAATTCATTGGTCGCCTCCCGCCTTGGTGAGCATCGCATCGAGCGCATCTTGGTCAGCCGATTCGGCGACAAAGGCGACGTGCGCGTCGCAGAATGCGACGAGCGCGCCGCCCGGATGTGGGCTGCCAATTTCGTTATCGAGTCCGCTGCCGTTAATGGGCGTCGATTGTTCCTGGGCAAAGATGTTAAGGCCATTGACCCATTCCATCATGGCGGGAACGCGACGTAGCGCGGCTTCCGCGACGCATGCCGTTTTTGACAGGCCATCCGTAATCTGCTTGGGCGTAACCACTTCTTCATTGAGCATCACACCGAGTGATTCTTCCGTGAGCGTCTGTATGGAATCGGTCTCTCCTTCCTTAGCGTCGCGACCCGTGCCCTCGACACCGTAGATGCCGCCGTAGTCGGTAAACGTGGCTCCCTTCCAAGCGTCCTTTGAACTGTAGTGATCGGTGCTGTCCGTGCTTGGGCAGAGAAACAGTACAATCTCGGCCTCGCGGCTCAGCTTGTTGTTCGGATGATACGAAGCGAGGTTTAAGTCGAACGACGAGCCCAGCTCGGTTTGCTCGATAAAGGGTAGAATTTGAACATTCCACGAAATACAGCGTTTATCCTGGGACTGCCGTCCGCCGATGCAACCGACCGGAAACGCGCCGTGCGCGTTGGCGTGCAGCGCCAGGGCGATGCCGATTTGGTGGAGATTGTTCTCGCATTGCGTGCGGCGCGCGGACTCGCGCGCGGCCTGGATCGCCGGCACCAAGAGCCCAACGAGCGTACCGACGATTGCCACGACGACGAGCAGCTCGACGAGGGTAAACCCGCGCGCCGCGGGTTCCATCCGTCGCTCGGCAGCGAGGCGCACGAGCACGAGCGATCGACGTGGGCGTCGCATGGCAGCCGTTTGCGGAATAGCGCGCGAGTGCCAAACAGCACACTGCGCGAACCGAGCCGCAATCCTTACCAGATCAACTGCTCACGGTCGCTGTCCCTCGCAGCGGTCCGTATGCCACGCGTTGGTAGGTCTTCTGACTCCCGAGCGGCCGTGAAAGCGGGCCTTCTCACCCGCCGGGGCGGGCAATGGCCATCACAGAATGCTTTCGCGGATCGAGCTCGGTTACAGCGGCGGGGCCGTCCCGGGTTTGCACCGGAGTTCCCTGTTTGTCGGCGGCGAAATC